>Ga0224520_1000036_pt1 | contig 49058 bp, 27 predicted proteins | sample CFST25metaG_2_FD_180684 | JGI IMG/M metagenome (GOLD analysis project Ga0224520, IMG submission 180684) | Peat soil microbial communities from Stordalen Mire, Sweden - C.F.S.T-25 | ecosystem: Environmental > Terrestrial > Soil > Wetlands > Peat | place: Sweden: Norrbotten County, Stordalen Mire... | reverse complement strand
CTACTACCGGAGCCACAGGAGCAACCGTTACAGGACTACCTGCAGGAGTAACGGGCTTATGGGCAGCTAATGTTGTCACCATCAGCGGTACGCCGACAGCAGCCGGTCCATTTACCTATACAGTAACTCTTACAGGCGGTTGCGGAGTAATAACCACAACAGGAACAATAACGGTTACAGCTAATAATACAGTAGCCAGGACCTCACCTGTTGGAACCGATGCACAGACAGTATGTATCAATACAGCCGTAACCAATATCACCTATGCTACTACCGGAGCAACAGGAGCAACAGTTACAGGATTACCTGCAGGAGTAACAGGCTTATGGGCAGCTAATGTTGTCACCATCAGTGGTACACCGACAGCAGCAGGACCATTTACTTATACAGTAACACTTACAGGCGGTTGCGGAGTAATAACCACAACAGGAACAATAACGGTTACAGCTAATAATACTGTAGCAAGGACCTCACCAGTAGGCACAGATGCACAGACAGTATGTATCAATACAGCCATAACCAATATCACCTATGCTACTACCGGAGCAACGGGAGCAACAGTTACAGGATTACCTGCAGGAGTAACGGGCTTATGGGCAGCTAATGTTGTCACCATCAGCGGTACACCGACAGCAGCCGGTCCATTTACTTATACAGTAACTCTTACAGGCGGTTGCGGAGTAATAACCACAACAGGGAGCATAACAGTCAATCCTAATAATACAGTCAGTCTCACCTCAGCAGCAGGCACCAATGCACAGACAGTTTGTATCAATACGACAATAGCGAATATCACTTACTCTACAACAGGAGCGACAGGAGCAACCTTTGCGGGTCTTCCGACAGGAGTAACAGGTGCAAGGGCGGGGAATGTGGTGACAATCAGTGGTTCGCCGAGTGTATCAGCAGGCAGTCCGTACAGCTATACGGTAACGCTGACAGGAGGTTGCGGAATAGCAACGGTGACCGGAACAATTACGGTTAATCCTGATGCAATCATTACATTAACATCAGGAGTAGGCACTAATAATCAGACACTTGCAATTAATAAGCCTATTTCAAATATCACCTATTCAGTTATGGGGGGCGGAACAGGGGCAGTAGTAATAGGTTTACCAATAGGAGTAATTGGTAATTATAATGCAGGAGTATTCACTATCAGTGGATCACCATCAGTATCAGGTACATTTAATTATGCAATAACAACCACAGGCACCTGTAACAAAACAGCCACAGGTACTATTACGGTCTTAAACGAAGTAATCAATCCATTAATTGTCACCAATGTCAATGACGACGGCATCGGAAGTTTAAGATATGCAATGAATTATGCTAATTCAACTGTTGGTACTGACATTATCACATTCAGTATTCCCGGCTACGGGCCGTTTACCATTCAGCCGCAAACTGCCTTACCAACAATAACTGATCCTGTGATAATCGACGGCTATTCTCAACCAGGTGCTTCTGCTACAAGTCCGATATTACTCATTGAGATTGACGGAACTAATGCAGGTACGGGATCAAATGGCCTGACTATAAGAAGTGGCAGTTGTACTGTAAAAGGACTTGTAATTAATCGGTTCGCGGGAGACGGAATTCAAATCACCAATTCCGGTGGCAATATAATTCTTGGAAATTATATAGGGGTCGATGTTATGGGAGAATCACCTGAAGGAAATTCAGGCAATGGAATAGAAATAATTAATGGATCTTCCAACAACAAGATTGGAGGTGTCAACTTTGGTGATGGAAATCTTATATCCGGTAATAAAGGTGCAGGCATTTCAATTCTTAGCAATGGCGCCACTGGAAATCTGATCACTTCAAACTCAATTTACTCAAATGGTGGTCTTGGCATTGATCTGGGTGGTAACGGAGTGACTTCTAATGATACAGGAGACGCTGATACCGGACCAAACAACCTCCAGAACTACCCGGTTCTGAGCTCAGTCATTTCCAGCACCGGATCTGTTACAATTAACGGAACTTTAAACAGCGGAACATCAAAAGCCTATAATCTTCAGTTCTTCGCCAGTAAACTGGCTGATGGCAGCGGTTACGGAGAAGGGCAGAATTATCTGGGTTCAAATACTGTTACAACTGATGGCTCTGGAAATGCATCATTTAATGCGACGTTTTCAATAACAAGTTCATCAGGAACTGTAATTACCGTGACTGCAACTGATCCTCTTGGGAACACTTCAGAGTTTTCAAAAGCACTCGGTGGGTTCCAGGATCAGAAACTTGGATCAAGTACGCTTCGTTATACACTCAATGCAGATGGGGTACCCAATATTACAGATGGCAGCGACCTGAATGCTGTTCGTGCTGCATTCGCAACATGGGCAGCAATTCCTACGGCTGCTATCACTTTTACCGATGGAGGTACAACTTCAGCAAAATATGCCAATGCAAATGACGGAGTCAACCTTGTTTCTTTCGAGGATGACCAGTTCCCGTTTAGCTATGGGGTACTTGCTGTCGCAGCTAAAACTTTGAAGATAGATCCGACAACGCAGGTAGCTCAGATAATAGATGCTGATATTGTCGTTAATCCTGAGTTTGTTAATAGTATCAATTATAGCCTTGGAATATTAGATAATGCCAAAAATATGGGATATTTTGATATTCAAAGTGTTCTCACACACGAGATCGGACATGTTCTTGGATTGTTGCACAGTGGTGTGGTTGGTGCAACAATGTTCTATACCATGGGTTCAGGGACAAAAGTCAGAACTCTCGAACAGGATGATATATCATGGGCAAGCTATGGCTATCCAAGTACCTCATATAACACTACCTATGGTTCGATATCCGGCAACATTACCTATGGCTATGGAGGGCAACCGGTAGCTGGGGCGATTGTATATGCGATCAGTACGTCCAGACAGGATTCTGTTCATGCTTATAGCGATGCACAGGGTAATTATCTGGTTCCGGGATTGATCCCCGGATCATATTATATTTATATTGAACCACTTGATGGAAATGTAAACGGCTATAACCTGAGACCCGGGAATATAAGTCCATATATATATGCAAACACAATTTATACAGATTATCCGGGTGAATTCTATAGTGGTACCAGTGAGTCATCTACTGAAACAACTGATACTAAATCACCGGTGAGCGTTTCTGCCGGGAAAACAACTCAAGGTATAAACCTTATTACCAATAAGGACCTTACCCCTCCGTTTGTTGTAAAAGCCAGGGCTACTGATGTTTCAGGTAGTTTGATTAATATTTTATCAAACTTCAGTATCAGGTTCTCGGAGCCAGTTGATGAGACAACTCTTTCAACCGGAACATGCTATTTATCAGATGGCACCAAAACTTATGGAGGAAGTTATACCGTCCTTGGAGACAGTGTTAATGTAGTCATGTTTGATCCTGATTCCGTTTTAAAATATAGCACTGTTTATACTCTTCATGTTACAGGAGGAGTTAAGGACCTGAAAGGGAATCTTTTGCAACCCGAATTCACGCAGAGCTTCACAACCATTTCTAAAGACAATACTCCACCTCAGGTAAATGAAGTGATACCTGCCAATGGAGCTACTAATGTATTTATAACAGATAATATTAAGATTTTCTTTTCAGAACCCATGAATAAAACATCAGTGGAGAAAGGCTTCACTCTTACTGATGCTGGTGTATTAAAAACGGTAAGCGGTACGTTTAACTGGGATACTCAAAATATGTCGGTTATATTCACTCCTTTAGGAAGCCTGAGGGAGGGGACAACTTACACTATAAGACTACCTAATAGTATTTCCGATCTCTCGGGGAATAAAATGGTAAGCAGCAGTTCAGTCTCATTCACAACCGTACCACAGGCAGCTCCGACAATCAGTTATTTTGGCCCGGTCTATGGCAGCACGGGAGTACCTGTAACAACACCTGTCGTGGTTGATTTCTCAGAACCGATAAATACCTACCTCATTAATTCAAGCACATTTGAAGTATTTATGGGCACAACACCGGTTCAGGGAACCTTCGAGTTTTTAAATGAAAATTCTCGGGTGGTTTTCAGGCCAAGCTCAAATCTGAATTTCAGCCAGACCTATACGGTTATCTTAACTGCGGGGATAATGGATGTATCACAGCCGAGTCTGTCGCTCAAAAACGCTCCGATAACAAATACATTTACGACTGCGCCAAATGCCACAGTGTCTGATATCCTCTATCTGGATCCTGCAAGCGGAGTTGCAGGTGCGGAAGTCACAATTGCAGGGAGTGGATTTGATCCAAATCCTGCAAATAACACAATTACATTCAATGGTTTTAGTGCACCTGTAAAAACGGCTACTCTTACCACTCTGACGACTGAGGTGCCGCTGTCAGCCACTTCAGGACCGGTTCAGGTGAAAGTTAACGGGACAGCCTCAGACAATACGATGTATTTTTATATAATTCCGCAGTCTCTTGATCCTTGCAGCAACATAATTGCAAATACTTCCACGGGCACAAAATCAACACATAGTACTGATGTAACGCCTGATGGTGCTTATGCTTACGTGACCAACCCCAATGAGGGTACAGTCACTGCTGTTGGCCTGAACAGCCTTCAGACAACTTCTATCACAGTTGGCAGCACACCTATGAATATCGATATTAATCCTCTTGGAACCAGGGCCTATGTAACAAATTTCAATTCCCACACTGTTTCTGTAATAGATCTGGTATCGACAAGTGGCACCTATAATAAGGTTATTGAAACCATTCCTGTGGGGATTGAACCGTATGGAATAGTATCAACTCCCGACGGTAATAGGGTGTATGTAGCAAATTATTATTCCGAGACTATGTCTGTTATCAATGTAGATCCCAGCAGCGGAGGATTTGATCATGTAGTTGCAAATGTCACCACGGGGACAAAGTTAAATAATGCAACAATTACTCCCGATGGAGCAATGGTTCTGGTTACAGGCGATGATGGTCTGAAAATCATAGATTCTAATCCAAAGGATAAGGATTACAACGGTATAATAGCCAATGTCAGTTCAGGGACAAAAACAAATGGGGTGGCAGTTATTCCTGATGCAGGGCTTGCTATGATAACGACCGAAGAGGGCCACGTACTGGTAGTCAATTTGCATCCTGATAACGGAGACTATTCCGAAGCTGTTATAGCCAATGTAAGTACCGGCACCAAGGTCTCGGATGTTAAAGCCAGTGGTGATGCCATATTCGTTTATATGACTGATACCAATAATAATCAGCTCTTGGTATATCAGATTGGTGTCGGAGGATCCGGAACTACAAACGGATCTGCCATATTAGGTTTGACATTGATTCCTCATAATAAGATTCCGGTAGGAAATGCTCCTAAGGGTATGGTTCTAAGTGCAAAGTCCGATAAGCTATATGTAATTGATACAAAAGCTTCTACCGGTAATAGAGAAATCACTACTGTTGCAATCTGTTGTGGTCCGATCACTCCAGCAAAAACAATCGGGGATTTAATTATTTCCATTCAGAATATGATTAATAATGGTAATATAACAAAATTGCGCGGATATGCGCTTATTGTTACACTAAATAGCGCATTAAGGAATATTAACGCTAACAGGCCAAACCTTGCAATATTAGACTTAACAGCATTTAACGTTCTGGTTAATACTTACATTAAAAATAAACAGATCACTAGTGCACAAGGTAATGCATTGGTCATTTCAGCTACTGCACTTATTAATCAGCTTAAGGGCACTAAGTCAGCCCTGTCAGAGCCTTCTCTTGCCGATACTGCACAAGTAAATCAGGGTTTGATACCAGTATCCAGACTCGGGGTTATTTATCCAAACCCCTTCAGCCAAACTATCACAATTAATTACAATGTAGCTGAAAAAAATGAGGCCCCGACTAAAGTACAAATTATGATTTATGACATAAACGGCAAGTTAGTCGAATCGCTTGTTGATGAGATTATGCAATCAGGCTGTTATACAGCTTCGTGGAATGGGACATATGGCGATGGAACCCATGCACCTTATGGTACCTATTTTGTACTCTTTAGAGCAGGCAACGTGGTAGAGGTAGGTAAAATTATGCTTATCAAACCCCGGTAAAAAAACGTAAACTGATTAAAAAAGCGGAGGTATTTACTTCCGCTTTTTTTTTGTTCAAAATTGGAAATTAACGAACATTATTTGATTATTTCCTGAAGGTGCCTGATTGTAATTTCCTTTAAATGCCTTTTTGCATCATTAATCTTTACTGAATCCGTCTCTAAATCAATATAATTTTGCCAAAGATCTATGCTCCTGGTTATCTTTCCGGCAGCTTCGTATGCTTTTGCCAGGTACAGGTTTGTCTCAGCTTCCTGAGGCTTGATTTTATTTGAAAGTTCAAGATATTTCAGAGCTGAATCAGGTTGTTCCTGCATTAAATAGGCGTTGCCAAGATTTCTATACACAAGGTAAATATACTTCGAACCAGGATATTTCTCCCTGGCTATATTCAGGATTATTATTGCATCAATAGGCTGATTAATATTATTATATAATCTGCCAAGTGCACTGTATGCAGGAACTATTGTTGAATCTTTCTTAAGCGTTGAATCTATCTTAATTGCTGTTTTGTACCATATAATTGCCTGGTGATAATCTTTCTTGTCGTCAAGGGCATAAGCCATATTATATGCTGCCCCGCTATTTTTGGGATCATATTCAATCGCCTTAATGGTTTGCATTACTGCATTTTTTAAATCACCCTGTTTATAACTTAATGCAGCCAGGGAGCTCCATGCATACGAGTATTTTGGATCACTTGAAAATGCAAGATCCAGCTCTGCTTTTGCAGGTTCAAACTCATTTTTATCAATATATACTTTTGCTTTTTTGACGTATGCTCTTGCAACTTCTCTTTTAGAGTTACCTGCACCTAAAAAGCTGAATGACCCCTTTCTGCCAAATGCCAGTACAACCATTAAAGCGATGAACAAAATTGAAAAGATGTACTTATAATTGTTTTTAATCCAATAACCACCCTGTTTTTGTAACCAGCCGGTGTCTTTTTTCTGAATTTTTCCATTAGTTTGAAATTGAAGACCCGGGGTTTTATGACTTTCATCACCAAGAATAATGGCCCTGTTTTTTTGGTCCACGGATTCAATTAATGACCAGCTTTCTGAATGTGAGGTGTTCTGGATTCTTTTTAAGCTTCCTATAAGCTCATCAATTGCATTTGCTACTTTGTTGATCTGGTCGCGATAGTAAACTTTATTCAGATTATCGAGAGGGCGGTCTTCACTGGCTCTCAATGGTCTGTTGACTCCTGCAGATCTATAAATAAAATCAATTCCGCGAAGCGCTCCTCCCAGCACCGATTCACACAATTTAATATCTGAAATATCCGGCTCATGAATTCGGACAGGAAGTACACGGCTGGCCACATTCCCGTTTGGTAATGGTATCCTCAATCCAAACTGATCATTGGAGACTTGTTCAATAAATGCTTTAAACTCGTGTTCCCACGCAAAAGATTTGGGATCGCAATAGGTTCTTGAAATAACCGGAATAAAAACAAGGCATTTAAGTTTCTCTTTCAGGGAGGCATCAACATCGTGTGTCTCTAAAAGTCCATCATGATGGTCAATGTCAAAATAGACACTGATCTCTTCTTTAAAAGTTGCCCCCAGTTCCCGCTTCAGATTGTCAACAAATTCAGTCACCCAGCCATCATATTTATTGTCTTTCTGGCGGTAGCTGATAAAAATATCGTATATATAACCCGGAATAATGCCTGACATCGCACTAAGGATTTTTCAAAACGACCATGAGAGTTCTTAATACTTCTTAATCAAAATTAATCCATAGTTATATTAAAAGCAATTTAATTCCGATAGAAACTCTGAATTCAAATTAATTTGTTTAAATTTACTATTAACAACATAAAGGAAATCAGATAGTAGTCGTATTTCACCTCATATTTGATACAATATGAAAAAAAGGATTTTCTTTCAGGTAACTATTGTTGCTTTTCTTGTTTTGCCCTTAATCAACAAGAATGATTTTTTGCTGGCTCAGATTGCAATTTCAGATTCATCAAAAAAAAGTTTCAGGCTTTTTGAAGAGGATAAGATTATTGAGATATCTCTGCGTTTCGATCTCTCAACTTACTTTAGAACAAAACCAAAGAAAGATTATTTGAAAGCTGATATAACATTCAACTTTAATAAAACAGATTCAATTATTCAAAGTGTCAGACTAAGGACTCGCGGTGTATTCCGCAACCGTTATTGCATGTTTGCTCCAATTGAACTGAATTTTAAAAAAGCGAATTTTGGTTACACTGATCTGAACAAAATAACTAAGTTAAAACTTGTTCCTCAATGCAGCTCTGGTAAGGACAAAGAAGATTACGTACTCAGAGAATACCTCGCATATAAGTTGTTTAACGTCCTCACCGATACAAGCTTCAGAGTGCGATTGCTGACTGTTAACTATTTTGACTCTGAAAAGAAAAAAAAACCTGTCAGACAATATGGGATTTTTATTGAACCGGTAGAAATGCTTGCTGCCAGGAGAAATTGTCTCCAGGTAAAATCAAAGACATTGAATCAGAAAAATATCATTCCGAAGATTATGGACAGGCTTGCAATCTTCAATTATATGATAGGGAATTATGATTGGTCAGTACCAGGACAGCATAATGTCACGGTATTAAAATCGAATGGCTTTGACCCGTCTGGTCTTGGAATAGCCATTCCGCATGATTTTGACTGGACCGGACTGGTGAACCCGACATATGCAGTTCCTACGGAAGAAGTGGGCACTGAAAATGTACGTCAACGTATTTTCCTTGGAGTATGCCGTGCCAGGGAAGTTTATCAGAAAGAACTTAATCTGTTTTTGGCAAAGAAAAATGAGTTTTACAGAGTGATCAATGAATTTCCTTATGTAAATAATCAGGCAAAAAAGGACATGACCGGCTACCTGGATGGGTTCTTTGATCAGTTGGAAGGGAAGAGAGATTTAATTCTTTACAATTTAATGAATAGTTGCAAAAATTTTTAATCCTAAATCAATTAGTAACATGCATGATAATATACCTGATGGTTTTTTTAGTTTGACTAACCCGACTTTTGTGGGCATCATGTGGCGATTTGCAATCGACCTGTTTTTCCTTTTCATGCTTATCAGGGTTGTTTATTTCAGATATTCCAAGAAGCCGAATTTTTTATTTACCTTTTTCCTGATGGGCTTAGTGGCCTTTTTTATATGTTCTATGCTCGGGACAGTTGTTCTGGATATGACTTTTGCTTTTGGTTTATTTGCTGTACTGGCAATTCTCAGACTCCGAACAAGGAATATCAGTACCAAGGATATGGCATATACCTTTGCGACCTTTGGGATCTCAGTGATCAATTCTTTAAGGGTGCTTAGATTCCCTTTGTTAGGCATTTTGATCATTAACACCATAATACTTATTACAGCATACTTACTTGAAGAGTTTTTAGTTAAATACAAGTCTGAATGTCAATCAATTATTTATGATAAGCTGGATCTGCTTAAACCTGAAAAAAAGGAAAAGCTTTTAAAAGATATTTCAGAACGGACTGGCAGAGAAATACTTAAGATCAAAATTAATAGAATCAATTTTAAAAAGAAAAGAGCATTTTTGGATATTTATTTTAAGGATTAGCCATGTGATGCATTTGTCTTCCCCAAAAGAATATCAAATACCTTCAATCCCTGGTTCCTTTTCTTTCAGGATCAGATACCAGTTACCATTCTCTATCAGGGCTTCCTGTCCAATAATAAAAAACAGTTCTTTAAGATAAGCATGGTGCTCATCTGTCTTCAGAACGGTTGAACTCACCTGTTTAATCTTTGTTTCGGCTTTCTGATAAAGAACATACATAAGATCATATTGATTAAGCAACTGGTCATAACCTTTTATTTGAATAAAAGCTCTGATCAGGGCAAAAATACTTAACAATGTTCCGATAAGTACCTGAAGATAATTCATGTTATTGTCTATTGCATAGAATTTTTCTAAAAAGAAAATGGAAAGAAGAAGTGCAAATGCAATAATGAAAGATATATTCGAAACTATATGATATTTATACAATTTTCGAGTCATCGTCCTGATTGATGATTCAAAGAAATCTGCCTGATTTTTCACCCAGTTTGTTGTGAGACTGCCGATTGTTGCGGAAGTTAATGGTTCACAATTATAGTTAATCCCATAGATTGATGAAAGAATGTGCTCTATCCATGTAAACTCTTTCCTGTGAATTCTTAAAATGTAATCCGAAACATTGTGACTTATGCCTGCAATATTCCAGTAGAACTGAATTCTTAGCGCTTCAGCTAATGTTCTGTTATACAAATATTTTGCATGGTCTTTTGTTATCCTGGAATAAAAATATATAATACCTGCCAGAACAATTAGAATCATTATAATTATCAGGACTGATTCTTTTGTCCATAGATTGGTGTATATCGTCAGGGAAATTACAATAAACAATCCAATTATAAATAACCATATTACAGTATGTGTATATCTTTTATGAAACCGGAGTGCCAGTAAATCTAAAACTGAGTACGAATTCAGAATCGATTTCTGGGGAGCATCAAGTTTCTCCTCATTGATTATTAGAAGACTTTTTGACCTGGTGCGGGCTTCATGACTAATTTTTACTGCATCAGAATTGATCTCCTCTATTTTCTCAAGAGCCTCTCTGATCGTAGAGTCTTTTAAAACTGTTTCAAGTGACAATTGAATATCCTGCGTCTGAAGTGCTGAAGCCTGGTCAATAGATGCATTTCTCTTACATGGCAGTACAAAAACACTTCCCTCATATTCAAATGTGCTTTTTGCCACATCACTTTCATCTCCAGTTCTTTTATATTTAACAATATCGGCAGTTCCACCTTTTTTGCCCTCCTGTCTGTCCCAGAGAGCTATTAGTATCAAAGAACTATCGGCCACAAATTTTCCTGTTTCCAGATAATGTTCGGCTCTTTCTGTTTTTCTGCAATTGCAGCCTACACAAAACTTCCTTTTTGCCTGTTTCAACAGATCATCAAACTCTTTATCAGAATCGTTCTCAAAGTCATTTTTATATTCTTCATCTTCAAAAGGAAGAGGAATAATCAGTTCAAATCTTTCTTTATATTTTTCATTGGTTTTTTTCAGATCTAAAAAAATATTGGCAACAAATCTGTCTGCTCCTTCTGCAACCGATGAAAACAAATAAACAGGAGAATTAGGATATTCTGCAGCCAGATCTTTAAACAACAGTTCGATCTGCTTTTTATGTTCCGGGGTGGTTATAGCGTCAAGATGACCCACAACGCCCACAGTAATTGGTATCTTTTCTAATGCTGCAGTTCCCATTTCCGGTATTCAGATAATATTTAAAGATACAATAAAGCTTAAGTCATTCTCCTAAGAATAAGTGTATTTCTTCCTCTTTGGTTTTCCCTGTTAAAGCGCTGACGGTTGATATTCCAAGTTCGTTTTTTTCAGGATATATTTTTAATACCCGAAGCAATCCATTGCCGGATCTTTTATCTGATCCTTCTGATTTTTCATCCTGGAAGTCACTCAGAATTTCAAATACCTTCCTGTTTCTCAACGTATCAGCAGGATCTTTTAATATAACTTCTTTTTGGAATGTTCCTTCCTTATGGCCGCACAAGACGAGTATGATATTAGGGCTCTTTTTTACAAGTTTCTTGAAGATTTCCTCTGCATTATTACCCTTTAATTTGCCATTGTTATCTTTTCCGTCCATTTTAAAAGTATTAAGATCATCAAGCCGTTTCCCGTTTCTGTTAAGATAATCGTGAGTGACCAGAATAACTTTTCTCGAAGCATTTTGGGATATTATGCTGTTTGCCCATTTTAAAACTGAGCTTCTGGGAGCCAACTCAAGATTCATTATCAGATATTTGTAATCTTTATAATTGAAAAGGCAGTAATAATTATCGATCTCCCCGGGATTATAGAATCCTCCGCTCCACCACGAACCGGGTTTATCAAAACGCGATACCGGGAAGTATTTGTGAAGTAATTCGGTATGCCGGATTCCATCATAATAATTTTTATCGGGGTTTTTCATGTCATTGTCTCCGTATACAATGGAGTAAGAAATTCCAGCATTTTCCAGAATTTTAAATGATTTGTCGGCGACTTCCCAGGCGTATTCTTTATTGTTGTTTGTCAGATCACCCAGCTGAATTGCATATTGGATATTAAGAGGATCTTTATTCTCCACAATCCAGTCCATCTGCTTATAAAACATTTCAGGGTATTTGGAAGAGTAATGCTGGGTGTCGGGAAGAATAATAATAGAAAAGAAATCATCATTGTTTAAAAATGATAAGTTTATCAGAGACTGAAACAAAATCAGGACGATAAGAATACGGCTTTTTATTGTTTTCATAATAAAGACAAACATATTCCATGTTAAAATGTTTCAATTTATTCGATCCAAAAGGGTTAACCCAAAGTAATATTTAATATTATTGTTTAAAAGTGGAACAGCCATTTAATAACCCGGGTTTTGAGTGATTAATCCATTTGAAACATTTATCTCCTGCACCGGTACCGGAAACAGTAATTGGTACGGCTGAACATCTATAACACCTGCATATGCTTTGGCATAGTCCATCCTATTTATGAATCTTCCTGTCCTTAAAAGATAATTTCGTCTTAACCCTTCAGTTGCAAGCTCAACCCGCTGTTCATGCCATATTGCCTTTCTCAGGTCAGATTGATTCGACGCAATAACATCCGGAAGCAGCGGATTGGGAGTTGGTATTGTATAGGCACATGATATCCGTTGTGGATCAGTTAAAGGAGTAAGCCTGGCCCTTGCCCTGACCTGATTAAGAAGATTCAGAGCCGAATCAGGTTTCATAACCTCATTCAGGGATTCGGCATAAAGCAGTAAAACTTCCGCATATCGCATATACCTCCAGTTTATTTCCCAATTATTATAGTCGGCATTAATACAGGATCTTTCTGACCATGGTATCCAGGCTTTGCGGCAATTGAATCCTGTTAAGGAATATCCGTTCTCAACTGTATAGTTATTGTTTTCATCTATCGGGAAAACATCTCCCTTGAACATAAATGTGTAAATGATCCTCGGATCTCCGGGTTCAAATTCATTGAAGAGGTCCTGTGTTGGTGTATCAAATCCCCATCCACCTGCTCCATAATCCCTTGGCATTCGGTAGGCAGCAGTCCATGAGCACAAACTGCCATTTTCAATATTGTTTTTATGCTGGATCTCAAAAATAGATTCATTGCAGTTTTCTCCTTCATGCCGGAAAATAAAGCCAAAATCATTAACAAGCGCGTACTGGTTCGAATTAACAACCTGGTAAAAAGCATGATTAGCCTGCTCAAACTTATTCTCTGTTATATAAACTTTCCCCAGCATCGACCATGCGGCTCCTGAAGTTACTCTTCCCGACTCCCAATCATTTTTTGTAGGAAGTGTTGTAGCTGCAATCAGATCGGATTCTACCTGGTTCCAAACCTCAGCAACAGGTGCCCTTTTGAGGTTTAACTGATCAGGGTCAAGATATTTGTTAACAAGTGGGACATCACCATAAGTTGTCACCAGATGATAATAACATAATGCCCGGATAAATTTTGCCTGGTTGACGATTACTCTGATAGCATTCGTATCCGTACCATTTGGCATTCCTGTGGATTTTTCAATAACCTTATTACATCTTGAAATTATAGAATAACAATCAAACCAGAGTCCGGCAGTCCAACCATTATTGGCAGTCTGCATGGAATAGGATACGGGAGTAAGATCATATTGATCATCAGCCGTACTGCCTTTATCTGCGTCATCTGAACCAATATCCCCTAATCCCCAGAGGTCTGTCTCAAAATTCCAAATTCCACCCAAGGCAGCATAGCAGGCGACAAGTCCGGTTTCAAGCTCTCCCAGGTTTTGAAAATAATCAGCTTCAGTCAAGGCACTTGTAGGTTTCTGATCAAGGAATTCTTTTTTGCAGGAAGCGGCAAAAAAGAAAACTATCAAAAGGAATAGTATTCCAAAAGAATATATTTTTTTCATAGTCTTAAGTTTAACAATAAATTAAAATGTAACAGTAAATCCGAGAGTAAATTCCCTTGTCTGCGGGAAAAAGTTATTCCAGTCATACCCTGCCTCAATAAGCGGAGACCCATTGGCTCCGGCCTCAGGATCAATTCCACGGTACCTGGTAAATGTCAGCAGGTTTGTGCATCCCGCCCATATTCGGCCGTTACTGATCATCATCTTGTTACATAGTTTTTTTGGAATATTGTAACCAAACTGAAGGTTTTTAAGACGCAGGTATGAGCCATCTTCAACAAAGTAGGATGATGGCCTGAAATTGTCGTTCTGATCTACAGTCGTCAGTATTGGATTTGAATTGGTAGATCCGGGTCCATTCCATGCGTCTTGGTAAATGTATTCATATTCCTGGCCCGAGCCAACGAAGTTAAGATGACGCCACATCCCCATATCAAAAATATCGTTCCCGTAGGACCCCTGGAAGAAGATGGATAAGTCAAAAGCTTTGTAACCAAGATTCACATTGAATCCATATGTAAGTTTAGGCCATGGAGATCCTATATCTGTCTGATCATTGTCATCAATTTTTCCGTCACCATTCAGGTCTTTGAACTTGAAATCACCGACCTGGGCATAGGGTTGAATTGGCTCGCCCTCGGGTGTCACATGGCTCTTTACCCAGAAGTCTGACTGGAAAACACCCTCAACCACGTAACCGCGGAAATAACCTATAGGTTTTCCGACTTCAGTGCGGCTGAAAGCATAATCAATCGGCTTATTCCCCATTTCAAGGCTTGTAACAGTGTTATTGAACACCGAACCATTAATTGAAGCACCGTACGTAAAATCACCTGATTTTTCCTTTAATTCCAGGATTATTTCGAATCCTTTATTTCTTACAGATCCGGCATTTGTATAAGGAGAGGCCGTCGAGGGATAGCCTGAATACCAGGGAACAGGTACCTGAAGAAGCATGTTCCTGGTATCTTTGATGTAATAATCGGCTGTAAGAGTAAGGGCATTTTTCAGGAATGCAATATCTACTCCGATGTTTGTCTGCTGAGTTGTTTCCCATGTTATGTTTGGAGTGCCGATTGTGCTGACTGTATATCCCTGATAAACCTGATCTCCGAATATATATCGGGTGGGCAGCCACCAGTCGGGCGAATTTGAAGAGACCTGAGAAACATAGGCAGAATTGACCGGCAGGCTGGAATTACCTATCTGGCCCCATCCACCTCTGAATTTAAGGTTGCTGATTATCTCCTGATCCATGTTTTTAAAAAAATCTTCCTTGCTTAAATTCCATCCCAGGGAAAAGGAAGGGAAATTGCCCCACTTGTGACCAGGTCCAAACCTTGAAGAGCCATCCAGTCTAAGACTTGTTGTAAGAAGATACTTTTCGCGGTATGAATAATTCAGACGGCCAAGGTATGACATCAAAGTAATAATAGAGTAGGTGCCTGAGAGTAGAGGGTTTAAAGTTGCAGCATTAAAAGTTCTTACCTCAGGATCATTTGATGGCGTGCTTTGTTTGGAACCGTTCATATTCCTGTTATCGGTATATTCGGATGTGAAACCCAGAAGGGCAGTCAAAGAATGATCTGTTATTTTTTTTGAGTAGGTTAAAGTATTCTCCCATATCCAACCATATGAAATTCCATCATACTCAGAGACAGTCTGGACCGGATTATTCCAACCGGGAGAAGACGAAACATAAAATTGCGGAGAAAAGTCGGATGTTTCGTTATAGACGCTACTAAACCCCATGCTTGACCTGAATTTAAAATCTTTTAAAATGGTTATTTCAGTGAAGATGTTCCCAACAAGATTTAACCGGGATTGAGTCCAGTTTGACCTCTCTATATCCAATAGTGGATTTCCTCCACCTATACTAGAGGCAGAATACCTGTCGTAGATGTAATTCGGATCATTAATGCTGACTGAATCCTTTGTCTGGTAAACGGGTATCAGGGGATCTGCACTCATAGCGGTCCCGATTGGTCCGTTATAATCGTTGTTCTTTCGCTTATCATATGTTATTCCAAGGTTTTCTCCGATGACAATGTTTTTGCCTACCGTGAAATCAGTGTTCAATCGAAAAGAATATCTCTGATAACCATATCTTCTGACTGACCCGTCTTCATTCAAATATCCTATATTGGCTGCATAATGGGCATATTTTGTACCTCCATTGATTGAAAGATTGTAGTTCTGATTGAGGGCATTTTTATTACGGATCTCTTTATACCAATCAGTATATGTACTATCATTATATTCCTCCATCATATATCTCATTGTGTTATAATTGCTTATCAGAGTTTTAAGCGGGACAGTGGTACCAGAATCCGGGTGCGTACGGAGATAACCATTTGTATAACAAGTAACCATATAGTCCTTAAATTCTTCCCTGTTCAGCACTGGTGGAATTCTGATTATATTTTTAAAGCCGAAACTGGAACTGAAAGTTACCCTGGGTACTCCTTCAGTTCCCTTTTTAGTTGTAATAAGAATTACACCGTTAGCGCCTCTGGAGCCGTAGATAGCCTGTGCAGAAGCATCCTTGAGAATTTCGACGCTGGAAATATCATTGGGATTCAAAAAATTAAGGTTGAATTCACCCTGACTCGGATCTATCAAAACTCCGTCAACGACATAAACAGGATTGTTATTATTTACTGTTCCAATGCCACGAATGCGAACTATCGGTTCACTTCCAGGTGCCCCTGATAATGAAGTGATAATCAGACCAGGCACTTGTCCCTGAAGAGCCGACTCAATATTCACAGGAGTAGATTTTTCAATGTCCTTTGCTTTTACAGTTGAGATTGCACCTGTCAGATCCTTCTTTTTAATAGTACCATAACCTGTTACAACTACCTCCTCCAGGGTCAGTACGTTTGGAGATAGCTTAATATCAATAACAGCCTGACCTGACCATGTAAACTTTTCTGTCAGGTAGCCGATGAAAGAGAATATAACAACAGTACCATTCTCGGGTTTCGGCAAACTGAAATTCCCGTTCAGGTCTGTTAAAGTTCCCATCTGGGTGCCCTCAAATATGACGTTTACACCGGTTATAGGTTGGCCTGTTTTGGCATCTGTTACAATTCCGGTTACGTATTGCTGCTGAAACGAACTATAGGCTATCGAAGTGCTGATTGCCAGTACGAAAAAGAACGAGGATAGTAGTTTCATATTAGCCAGGATTATTTAGTGCTGATTCTTTTTGTTGTATTGTAGAAGTTTAGGTTCTCATAAAATGGAGATAACTGTCATCTCATCTTTAATCGCGGACGCGTTTCCGCTCTTCAGCGCCCTGAAAAACCCGCATGCCCACCTGTCACCTTTTGAATCTTTCTGGCGAAAACTGACAAATATCCCCAAATGAATTAGTGCAGAGATACATGCCGTGATAGTCCGATCATTGCAATAAATTTAGGAAACTTATGAATACGAGTCAAATTTATTTTAGATGACTAGCGTTTTAGAGAGGGGGAGAATCCTATGAGTTAGAGACTTAGAGATGGAGATCCTAAGGGACTAAGAGACATATTAAATTTTAGATGTTTCCATCTCCTTTAATTTCTGATTGTCGACCGATTTCTTCACCTCCTCGAGATCAGCTTTCAAATAGTACAGTTTATAAGGTGCTGAATCGTATATTTTTTGAAGAATCATTAAAGCTTCAGCGTTCTTACCCTCTTTGTAAAGGCCCATAGCTTTTGAATCCATGAAATCAAAAGAATCCCATTTATTTGAGGCTAGCTTTGTGGCTTTATCCAATAGTACATAAGCTTCATCAAAGTTTTTTTTCATGTCAATTAAACGATTTGCAAGAGTTTTCATTTTTCCTGGATTATCAGGATCTAAAGAGAGCGCCTTACGAAAGTACAGTTCGGCTTTGTCCCAGATATCTGCCATCCAGTAAGTCCAGGCAATCCATATTGCTATATCTGACTCGGGAATAGAATTTTTTTTACTGAGACTTACAATTTTCTCTAAGTAATATTTTGCCAAAACTGTATCTTTTTCAGTTAATGCCAGAATAGCTCGCCTGGAATTAATATCAAAAATGTCATCAGTTACCAGCTTTTCAGCTTTTTTATAAAGGGATTTCTCTTTTTCAAACTGACCTGTTTTATGGTATGCATCACCAAGATCTCTGTAGTAATAGCCAGGATCAGCACCCCAGTTATGTAACTGTTCGATAGCTTTTTCCAGTTCTGGTATTGCCTTTTCACATTGATTTATTCCACTGTAAGAATTACCCAAAAGCCAGTGGCCAGTTGGGTTTTGATCATCTAACTGCAATCCCTGATTTATGAACTTAATTCTTTCTTCAGGCGATTCGAATATATCGGCATAAATCCATGAGATCCCTAACTGGATATCGACGGGCCATTGTTTCTTTTTCCGGTAGATTTTGAGTATCCATTTTAAGGCTTCATCAGTCTGTCCCATGAATTTATAGACATCGATAAGACCATTCATGGCATAATAAAAATTCGAATCAGCAGCCAATGATCTTAAATACCAGTTTTCTGCTGTAGAAAGGTCCTTCTGGTTTGCATATGAATTTTTAATTTTTTCTCCATAAATAAAGTATCTGTACGCATCAGGGGAATTTGTCATAACCGGTATATGTCCATATATAGGATTTTCCTTTATTAGCTTTGAGATCAGAAGAAAATCTGTAACCTTTTTTATTAGGGAATCAGTGATAATAAATATTTTTTCGGCATCATAGGGGCCTTTAATTTCAATCGATTTTAAAACATTGTTTGTTTTTGTATCAATTACCTGGGCATTAAGTCTGATTGCAGAACCTGCCTTTTGTATGTTGCCATAAATGAAAATATCGGCATCCAGTTTTTTTGATACACCACTTGTAATTGAAATAGATAAGGATGCATTTTCATTCTGACCTTGGGTCTTAAGTAATAATGATATTGTTTCTTTTTGTCTGACTTTTAGTTCGTTAGTATTTGAAAGCGTGGAGATTAAACTCATTTGGATGGCTTCTTTCAAAATATTACAGGTGGTGTCATTTGTCAAATTCTGGAATGGCATTACTGCAATTGAAATCTTTTCTCCTGATGAGCCCAGCCTTTCCAACGAGTTCCTTTTGAAGATATTCGGCCAGGCAATTACTGCAGCAATTATCAGTATAGCCAGGATTGTAACTCCTGCCTGTAGCTTACGTTTAATTAATTTAACAGATTTCTTCTTCCCCTTTAGCTTCTTTCCTTTATCAACTTCTCCGAATAGCTCACTACGCAGAGATTTTTCTTTTACCGATTGCCCAGGTTCCGTCTGCATTCCCAGGAAAATCTCTTTTATTGCAAGAGCTACCTTGTTTATCTGATTACGGTATATGGTGGCATTTAAATTCTTCTTTTCCTTATCTTTTGGGGTAAGTGACCTGTTTACTCCCGGTTCTTTGTATATAAATTCCACTCCACGCAGTACTCCACCAAGTGCCGATTCACATAATTGAATATCATTAGCATCGAGATCATGTATGCGGACCGGCAACACACGGTTTGAAACATTGCCATTTGGCAGCTTAACCTTTAAGCCGAACTGATCATTGGAGGCCAATTCAACGAAAGCTTTGAACTCATGTTCCCAGGCAAATGACTTTGGGTCGCAATAGGTTCTGGAAATAATCGGTATAAAAATCAGGCATTTCAGTTTTTCTTTCAAAGAAGCATCAACATCATGGGTCTCGAGGAGACCATCATGAGGATTTATATCAAAATAGACGCTTATTTTTTCTTTGAAAGTTGCTTCCAGCTCCCTTTTCAGATTATCAACAAACTCAGTTACCCAGCCGTCATATTTATTGTCTTTCTGGCGGTAGCTGATGAAGATGTCGTATTCGTAACCGGTTATGAGGCTTGCCATTCTTTCAGTTCATTTTGATAAAGTTAGGAAAGTATGGGATACAAGACAAATAAATTTTGACTGCCAGATTCCTGTTGCAAGTTGCAGGCCTCCTTCGCTAACGACTTCGCTAAAGCTATGTCGGTCGAAGAAAGCTTCGGAGGCTGAAAGTTGCAGGTTGCAAGGGAGTTGGTTGTCTCTTAGTCTCTCAGTCCTTCAGTCTCTTCTTCACCCAATCTCCCCATCATTTCAGACTGGCGACCACCTTCTTCACCTCCTCGTACTGAGACTTTATAGAATACACTTTAAAAGGTGCCTCATCCCAGCATTTCTGTAGAATTTCCAGGGCTTCCTTATTCTTACCCTGCTTATATAATCCCCACCCTTTTATATCTAAATAATCATAATAATCTACCTTGTTCGCAGCCAGTTTCATGGCTTTATCCATCAGTTCCTGAACATCATTAAGATTCCTGTTGTTTTCGATATAATAAGTGGCAATGCCTTTCATATATCTCGGATTCTGAGTGAGTGTTAGCGCTTTTCTATAATAGCTATCAGCCTTCTCCTTCATACCTGCCAAGTTATAAATATCGCCAAGACCATCCTGAACTGCCCACTCGGGGGATGAAGAATTAGCTTTACAAACAGATTTGAATTTTTCAATATACTGATTTGTCGAATTTGAATCTTTTTCAGCAATTGACAGGCTCGTCTGTCTTAAGATTAAGGGAAGATCATTGGGGCAATCCGGTTCGGCTATTTTATAAAGCTTTTTCTCCTTTTCATACTGACCAGTATTATGGTATGCTTCTCCGAGCAGCACATAGACCGCGCTATTTCCTTTAAAGTACTCACGCCACCCTGTTTTCTGCCATAACTCCAGACCCATTTCAAGTTCAGGGATTGCTTTATTATATTCTTTCTTCATATTGTAGTCGCCTCCAATAATCAAGGGAAGATCAACTCTTTTATCATCAATTTGCTGTAGCTGTCTTAAATATTTAATTTGTTCATCAGGTGACTCAAACGAAGTAGCATATGACCAGTCTGCCCAGAGTTGCTGAACTGGAGGCCACTGATCCCTTTTTCTATGCATTTGAAGCAACAGTTGTAAGCTCTGTTCCATCAGGCCCATAGCCTGATCGCAATCAAAGAGCATCATCATAGGGTCCAGGTAATTTGAGTCAATTTCTAATGCCTTCAGATAAAACTCTCTCGCAGTCGGGAAATCCCATTTTTTATTAGCATTGTAGCCATAAACATAATTTTTAAGCGCTTCAGGGGAGTTAGTAGAAGCAGCTAAATGCTGAACCTCAAGATTTTCCTTGATAAGCTTGGATATCAAAAGAAAATCAGTCACTTTCTTTCTGAGAGAATCTGATATGGTAATAATTATCGAGTCATTATAGGGTCCGTTTACTTCGAAGGATTTCAAAACCTCTATGGTCTTAGTGTCAATTAATTGAGCACTAATGCGTATCCTCGATCCCGCTTTTTGAATATTTCCATTAATAAAAAAATCTGCTTCGAGTCTTTTTGAAACTGTTCCTGCTGTTGACGGTGAAATTGAAGCTAATTCATTAGTACCATTGGTCTGAAGAAGCGTATTAATATTATCTTGTTGTCTTACACGAAGTTCGCTTGTATTTGAAAGATATGAAATCAGATTAGCCTGGATAGATACCTGCCAGTAATTAAAAGCACTATCGCTAGTCATATTCTGAAATGGCATAACAGCAATAGAAGTTTTATCTCGTGATGCTCTCAGTTTTTCAAGAGTGTCGACTTTGAATATTTTAGGATAAACATAAACCACAAGTAATAACAGAATGAAAACTGCTGAAATGATATAGGACAGTAGCTTACTTTTATTAAAACCTGCTGGTTTTTCCACAGGAATTTCCCCCCCCCTTTACTAGCCTCTTCCCAGGGCAGTTTAGATTCTACCTTTTCTTTCCCCGACACAACAACTTCACCTGCCATTAACCCCGAAATAATTTCTTTTATGGCATTAGCTATCTTGTTTATCTGGATCCGGTATTTAGTTTTATTCAGATTCTTCTTTTCATCATCCTCGGAAGTGAGTGGTTTATTTACCCCGGGTTCCTTGTAAATAAACTCCACCCCACGAAGAACTCCTCCAAGGACAGATTCGCATAATTTAATATCATCTTTATCGAGATCGTGAATACGAACAGGCAAAACCCTGTTTGCAACATTGCCATTGGGCAGCTTGACCTTCAATCCGAACTGGTCGTTTGAGGCTTGTTCTACAAATGCAATGAACTCATGTTCCCAGGCAAATGACTTTGGATCGCAATAGGTGCGAGAAATTATTGGAATAAAAATCAGGCATTTTAACTTCTCTTTTAGCGAAGCATCGACATCATGGGTCTCAAGGAGGCCGTCATGAGGATTGATATCAAAATAGACACTTATTTCTTCTTTGAAAGTTGCTTCCAGCTCCCGCTTGAGATTGTCAACAAACTCAGTTACCCACCCGTCGTATTTGTTGTCTTTCTGGCGGTAGCTGATGAAAATGTCGTATTCGTAACCGGGTATAAGACTTGCCATGATAGCTTTTCATTGCATTAAATTTAGGAAGAAATTGGGCTAAAACCAAAAATATTTAATATCACGCCACTCTGTGGCTCGTACTAACTAAGATTCCATTTGCAACAAACAGATCGCTGCTACACAGCTCAGACTTACGACCAAATTATTTTTGTATGAACAGCTACAAAATACTCCTACCTGCAAACTTTCTTCCTCAGAACTTGTTTTATACGTACACATTCCGTAACTTTGTACGGACAAATAAAGACGTGATGAATACTAAGCTGACAATTAAACTTGACAATGACGTAATCTTCCGCGCAAAGAGATATGCTCAGCTTCGTAAAACCAGCCTGTCAAAAATGATTGAATCTTATCTTGATTCTGTTACAAAATCTGCTTCAGATGACATAGAGATCACTCCTTTAGTTAAAAGTCTCAGCGGAGTAATTTCACTACCTGAAGATTATGACTATAAAAAGGATCGTACAGATTATTTGTTAAGGAAATACTCATGAAGAATTTATTCCTTGACACTAACATCGTTCTTGATCTGTTGGCTTACAGAATGCCCTTTTATACTGAGGCAGCAAAACTATTTTCCCTCGCGGATAAGAAAAAATTAAAACTATCAATTTCTTCTCTATGCCTTGCTGATTCACATTATATTCTGTCAAGACAGAAGCCGGAAATGGAGGTAAGAAACATTTTGAGAAAATTCAAAGTACTTGTAATAGTACTTCCTCTTGACGATAAAATAACTGACCTTGCTCTTAATTCAGAATTCCGTGACTTTGAAGATGCTATTCAGTATTATACCGCGATTGAGAACGATCAGGATTTAATAATAACCAGGAATCAGCAAGATTTTAAGGCAAGTAAGATACCAGTCATGACTGCCGGTGAATTTCTTAAGTCAATAAAAAGATAGTCAGCATAAGTCTCTGAGTCGCGCAGTCACTATTTCTCCCCCTCACCTCTTCTCCCTTTCTCCCCATCACGTCTGCCCCCCGACCGCCTTCTTCACCTCCTCATAATGTGATTTTATAGTATATATTCTATATGGTGCTTCATCCCACACTTTTTGCAGAATTGAAAGGGCCTCTTTATTCTTTCCCATCTTGTAATAGGCCCATCCCTTGGTATCCATGTAATTATAGTAATCAGTCCTGTTCTTAGCAAGTTTCATTGCCCTGTCCATCAATTCCGGAACCTCATTAAGATTCCTTTTAAACTCGATATAATAATCTGAGACAGCTTTCATTAATCCCATGTTATCCGGCTCTAACGACAATGCGCTGTGATAATATCCATCCGCCTTGTCCAGCATGCCTGCCTGGAAATAAATATCACCCAGGCCTTGATCTGTTGCAGCCTCCGAGTGTAAATTTTTCTTTTTATAGGCTTTGTATTTTTCTATATACCTGTTTGCTCTGACTGTATCTTTTTCTGTGAAGGCGAGTACTGCCTGTTGTGTTAATAACCAGGGAGCTTCGGGTTTGAATTTCTCTGCCTGATCATATAGTATTTTCTCCTTATTGTACTGGCCGGCCATATGCAATGCCTGCCCATGAAAACCGTCCCATGGGTAGTCCATAATATAATTCTTATCGCATTTGCTTAGCAGTTCAATATATTTTTCAAAATCCATTACAGCCTTTTCATAGTTTTTTGCAGTTAAATACGTAATGGCCAATAAACCACGGGCATTAAGGTCCTGGTCGTCAATATTCAGGACCTGTTCAAGATAGCTTGCGGCAATCTCGGGCGATTCGAATGTAAATGTGTAGGCCCAGCTTGCAAATAGCTTTTCGAGCGGAGGCCACTGTTCCCTTTTATTGTATGCCTTAATTAACCACTGACAATTCTCTTCAAATGTTTCAGCGCATGCCGGTATTTCGATATAAGGATCATAAAAATTTGAATCTATGGCATTGGATTTCAGGAAATATTCCCGAGCTGTCTTCCTATCACCTTTATCCTGAAAAGATTTTCCATACATATAAGTTTTTAAAGCCTCTGGTGACCTTGTAGTAACGTAAGATGATTTATAATTAAAATCGTAGCCCCAGTTTTCTTTTAAGATCTTTGCAATAACCAGGTAATCGGTAATATTTTTACATAATGAATCAATGATTCCAAATATCGCTTCCTCTTTTTTAGGTCCGCTGACTTTGAAGGGTTTTATAACTTCTCCGGTTTTTGTCTCTATCAGCTGAGCGTCAATACTGATCCCGGCACTGCTTTTTTGGATAATTCCGTAAATGAAAATGTCAGCATCGATTTTTTTGGATACTTCCTCAGCAACCGTTGAGGATACCCCTTTTTTTTCATCATAACCGCTTAGAGAAAGTGACTGATAAATGGTTCCCTGCTGTCTTACCTGAATATCAGGAGAGTACGCCAGTGTTGAAATCAGGTTTTGCTGAACTATGGTCTGATAGTTATTCCAAATTGAATCATTAGTCAGATTATTAAATGGGAAGACTGCAATACAAATTCTTTTATCAGATGATTCTTTCTTTGCTGAAGTTTTTTGAATAAGTAGCTTTGGAATAAAAATAACACCAGATATTATCAAAACAAGAGCTATTGCAGCAGGTAAAATAAACTTTATTCGGGTGGGCTTTTTGACTTTCTTTGGCTTCTCCTTTTTGCCATCAAAGTATTCTTGCTCAAAATTCAATTTTGTCTTTTTAACAGCGGCCTTGGATCCAGGTTCGGTCCTCATTCCCTGTATGATCTCTTTTAATGCAAGAGCCACCTTGTTTATCTGGTTGCGGTAGATAGTGCCATTCAGATTCTTCTTTTCCTTATCTTTTGGTGTAAGCGACCTGTTTACGCCTGGTTCCTTATAAATAAATTCAACTCCCCTCAGAACTCCGCCTAGCACTGATTCACATAATTTTATATCGGTAGCATCCAGATCGTGAATGCGAACAGGCAAAACCCTGTTTGCAACGTTACCATTAGGAAGTTTTACTTTTAATCCGAACTTATCTTTGGAGGCCTCTTCCACAAACGCTTTGAACTCATGTTCCCATGCAAATGATTTGGGATCACAATAAGTGCGCGAGATAACAGGTATAAAAACAAGACATTTTAGCTTTTCTTTCAGCGAGGCATCAACATCGTGAGTCTCTAATAATCCATCGTGAGGATTTATATCAAAATAGACACTTATTTCCTCTTTAAAGGTTGCTTCAATCTCCTTTTTCAGATTGTCGACAAACTCTGTTACCCAGCCATCATACTTGTTGTCTTTCTGGCGGTAGCTGATGAAAATGTCATATTCGTACCCGGAGATGAGACTTGCCATGATATTAGTTCAATGCAATAAATTTAGGAAGGAATTAGACTATAACCAAATTACTTCGGAAAATTCATCCTTTCAAGAACTTTATCAAACCGTGGGTCTGAACGTAACATATCCCATTCCGGGGAATATTTTAAGGCAAAAAGCCAATAATTTTTTTCAGTAACAGCTTTGTCAAGATATGAGAATGCATCCTCCATATTATCAAGGTAGATATTTGCTTTTGCATGGAGAAAATAAGGGAACTCAGATACCGATAATTTTTCTTTGACTAGTTGATACAATTGGTCAGCAGCCCCTGTTTTTCCCGATGCTGCCAGACACATGATAAGATGAGCAGCACCATGCCCTTTCCCTCCGGACGCATCATAATCCTTACGGGCATATTCTTCTGCCAGTTCAAATTCTTCTTCGAATAAGTAGGTCAGGCACAATGGACGCCAGGCTTTTTTAGGTGGAAAGCCTAATTCCAGAATACCCTCAAGAACAGATAATGTTTTTTTGTAATTGCGTACGCCATACAAATAAATCTGCGCCAGATGGAACTGATAATAAAAATTCAAAGGATCATGCTCAACACCTTTTTGTAACCTGTGAACAGCGAAATTAAAATCACCATATAACATGGCCCGATACCATGGCTCTAATGAAAATGAAAATGCAGGAAATTGTGAATGGGCATATTTATTGCCTAATGCTATTTCTGATTCCACTTTTGGCCAATCATAATCATAAGTAAAATGAATTAGTGCGAGAAGGAAATGTCCATAAGCATTGGTTTCATCTATTTCAATAGCTTTATTTGCACAATATATTGCTGTTTCAAGTCGCTCTTTTTGAATATTTAACCAGCCGTGCATTTCATAATTTACAAATCCCAGGTACCACCATGCATCGGCGTATTCAGGATCTAATTCGACAGCCTTTTTAAAATATTCAATTGATCTCTCAAAACCTTCTTCCGAATACTTTTTACAATAAAAATCTCCTTTTAAAAACATTTCATATGCTTCTGAATTTCTTGTCGGCCGCTTACTTTTTGCTGTTTCCTGATTTTCTAACAGTTTTATCTTTAAATGTTCTGAAATATTTGAACATATGTCATCCTGTAATGCAAATATATCATCCATTTCACGGTCATACCTTTGGCTCCAGATATGAAATCCATCAGCTGCACTGATAAGTTGTGCTGTTATCCGAACCTTTTTTTTTGATTTTTGTATACTTCCTTCGAGAATATTTTCAACATTTAGAACTTTACCTATGGTTGTCAGATCAAAATTTTTGTTTTTAAATGAGAAAGATGAAGAACGCCCTGTTACTTTCAGTTCTTTTATCTGTGAAAGAATATTTATCAATTCCTCTGCCAATCCATCCCCTAAATATTCCTGATCGTGTGATGGGCTCATATCAGCAAATGGCAATACTGCAATGCTCTTTTCTGAGACGCTTATCTGAAGTTTATCTGAGGAACCTTCAGTTTGTGCTAGAATGTACTGTGATCCGGCGCTTGGCGGCTGATCCAATCCTCTGATGATTTCTTTAACTGCATTTGCAACATTTCCGTTTCTTAGCTTTATATCTCTGCCATACTGATCTTCCCTTGCCAGTTTATTGAAAACACAAAACTCGTTCTTCCAGGCAAAACTTTTAGGATCACAATAGGTTTGGGAGATTATCGGAATAAAAACAAGACATTTCAGCTTTCCATTAAGAGAGGCTTTTACATCATATGTATCCAAAAGTCCATCCTGAGTGTTAATATCAAAATATACACTTATCTCCTCCTTAAATGTCGCTTCAAGATCTCTTTTCAGGTTATCTACAAACTCCGTTACCCATCCGTCATATTTATTGTCTTTCTGTCGGTAGCTGATGAAGATGTCATTCTCATAACCTGATATTATGCTTGCCATATGGTACTTAGAAATTAAAAAGGCAATCTCCAAATATTAACGTTTTCCGGCTGATTTTGTTCGATCATCACTTAACATAATTATAGTGATGAACACTTCCCGGTACGTTAAATTGAAGAAGGGATAAGTTCTATGGATATCCTATTTTATCCAGCATTACTTGAAATCGTGGATCTGAATGAAGTGGTTCAAAAGGTGGTTCCACTTTGAGCCAGTACATTTCAACCTCATGATCACGTAAGCCTTTCTCAAGCCATTCAAACGCAGTATTGACATCCCCTGTTTGAGCATAGATCATGGCCAAATAAAATGAAGGACTTCCACCCACATTTACCGTACTTCTTTTCCGGAGTTTCTCAATAATCCGCTTTGTCTCATCATGCCGGTTCGTATTAAAATATGAGATAGCCTCAACTGCTTCCATCCTTGGAGATTCGACATCAGGAAAATCTTTGAGTAATTGTTTAGTAAGGGAAATAGCTTCATCATATTCTTTCAGATACATAAAAAAGCGAGCTGATTCAGAGCGAACGAGAATATTATCCCGTATAACCGGGGTAACGAGAGCTTTCCTTATAACCTTATCAGGATCATGATTGGCAAAATACGAACTGGTTATTACTCCGGTCCATGCTACATCATTTTTTGGATCATAGTCAATGTTCTTAATAGCACCTTGATAAGCATCTTCATAATGACCTAAAGCTAAATGATAATCTGTCCAGCTATAGTTTGGATATATACGTCTGGCTTCCAGATACTCTTTTTCAGCACCTTTAAAGTTCCATTCAAACCATAAAAGCGACCATGCATACAAATAGTGAGCTTCCCCATTATCAGGATTTAATGCTAATGACTTCTCAAAGTATGGTTTTGCAGTTTTCCACATCTCCTGAATGTTCGTTCCCTCCGAAGACGAAAGATATGTAGCATTGGTAGTCAACAAGAATCCTATTGCTGAATATGCAAGACTAAATCCAGGATCCAATTCTATAGCTTTTTTGTATAGTTCGATTGCCTTAATTTTTTCTTTTTCATTATAATAATCCAGATTCCCTGCCTGGAGATACAGATTATATGCCTCGGCATTAGTTGTAAGTTTTAAATTAATTATACGCTTTTCTTCCGGACTGATTTCAGCCTTAAGCGCTTTGGCCACCTCCTGGGCGACTTCGCTTTGTATCGAAAAGATATCTGAAAAATTCCTGTCATAATCTTCCGCCCATAAATGTTCATCTGTTGCAGCCCTGATCAATTGAACCGAAATACGAACTGTATTATTATATAAACGGACACTTCCCTCCAGAATATTCGCCACTCCTAACTCCGCAGCTATTTCCTTGACTGATTTCTTTGTCTCCCCTTTGTACTGCATTGAAGAAGTCCTTGAGGTAACTCTTAATTCCCCAATCTTGTACAGGTTATTCAGGATTTCTTCCAACATACCCTCGCTGAAATACTCCTTATCGTGATCAGGACTTAAATCTATGAAGGGAAGTACTGCAATTGACCTGTCAACATTAGAATAGCTGATCAGAGGTTCACTCCTGGTACCCTTTGGAAATAGTATGAACAGAGCAATAATAGTCGCAATTAATAAGACGATAAAAGTATTACTGGTAAATGGTTTCTTTTGTTCATCTGTAAAAGGATTTCCTATTGCTTCTTTGGAGCTTGTCCGAATAAATCCCATGGGACTTCTCTCATATAACCAGGCCATAAGCATGGCAAATGGAACCAGAACAATGAGTAATAAAGTGACAAGCTTTATAATATTTTGTGACATTTTAAGCAGGTTGGAGCCAATAGCCAGAACTTTCCAGAAGAATACAGCGCTAAGTATATATGCAATACTTGCTCTGAAGACATTTCTAGTTGTCAATTTTTCCCTTAAAGGTGATTTGGCAACTTTGGAAATCAAAGAATCACCAGAGGTTGAACCAGTTGTCAACATTTCTTTGTTCTTGATACCCCTTATTATTTCCTGAACTGAGTTCGCAACTTTATTGATCTGATCTCTGTAAAAAGTTTGATTTTGATTCTTATTAGGATTATCAGAAGGAGTGAGTGGCCTGTTAACGCCGGGGGATTTGAAAATAAAATCAATTGCTCTCAGTGCTCCACCTAATTCACCTTTTATAAGTGATGTATCAGCCTCATCGAGGTCATGAATTTTTACAGGAAGAATTCGGCTCGCCACATTGCCATTGGGTAGCTTAATATCAATTCCAAACAAATCTTCTCTTGCACCTTTATTAAACACGCAGAATTCATATTGCCAGGCAAAACTTTTAGGATCACAATAGGTTTGTGAGATGATGGGGATGAAGATCAGGCACCTAAGTTTGCCTTCAAGGCTCTTGTCTACGTTATGCGTTTCGAGCAGTCCATCATGGGGGTTGGTGTCGAAGTAAACGGAGACAGGTTCCTTTAGTGTAGCTGCAAGCTCTTCCCGCAAGGCTGCAACGAATTCCGTTACCCAGCCTGAACGGTTATCGTTATGGCGATAAGAGATGAAGATGTCGTATTCGTAACCCGGTATAATACTTGCCATTGAGTGAAGATTATTTTAAACAGCTTTCAATGCCATTCTGCTAATCTTAAACAATTCATACACAGCTTAGTTCACTATAAATGGAAAGAAATATCTGCTAAATTTTTTACAATGAGATATTTAGTATTTACATCGACAATTAATCACTATATAGGACCACTGAGCTAAAACTTATATCCTGATTCCTATAACCAGAATATCATCTGTCTGGTCTTCATTGTTCTCTTCCCTCCAATGTTCCATCTCCTGATATAATCTGTCACTTTGTTCTGACATGGAACAATCTCGCAGATTAAGTAAAAAATTCATAAACCTCTTTTTCTGATATTTTTTATGATGACTGCCTCCAAACTGGTCAGAATAACCATCTGAACACAGGTATATCGTATCAGATATCTTTAACTGGATCTTTGTTGACACAAACTGACAATCCCCGTCCTCACAATTATCATCTGTTGAGTTCTGTGCCTGATATTCAATCAGTTCCCCGTTTGAGAAACAATATAAAGGATTCTTAACACTGGAATAAATAAGAGTATTAGTCCTGATATCCAGAGTACAAAGTACAATATCCATATCATCCGAAATGCCCGTACCTTCAGATTCTTTACGCAGAAACCGGTGTACCTTATTATAGAGATAATGCAGTATATAGGAAGGTTCGGTAAGTTTTATTTCATTTACTGCCTGATCAAGAATGCCATAACCCAGTGTGCTAAGAAGAGCTCCCGGAATCCCATGCCCGGTGCAATCAACAGCAGCAAATATAATCAGATGATCCTGTCTGCTGAAAAAATAAAAGTCGCCACTTACAATATCCCTGGGTTTAAACAAAACAAAACTGTCGGGGAAGCACTCCCTGATATAGAGATCATCGGGTAAAAAAGTTTCCTGGATATGCTGTGCGTAATTATAACTACCTTCAACTTCACTGATAGCCTCTTCGATTTTCTTATTTCTTATACTCACCATTTCTTCTATGGCAGGAGTGAGAGCGGCAAGTTTTCTGATCTGTTCATTTAATTCTCTTGTCTCATTTAAGATCTTATTGATACTGCTTTGGGGTTTTAAAGCATATGACAGTTTTTTGATTCTGTTAGGAGAAACAGGAAAAGCCTCATATTCAATATCCTGTAAAAATGCCGGGATTAATTTTACAAGTTCGCGGTCTTTTTCTTTTTCTGATTCGCTTAAAAGATCATACGGAATCAAACTTGGGTGTGTTCGTTTTACTTCATCCTTTATATCACCCTGGGTCCAGCCATTCAGTCTTTTTTCCCAGCTCCATCTCATGTGTTCCACCCTGGCCATAGTTTCAATCTCTTCATCGTTCAAATGAAGAGAAAAAGGTTTGAAACCTTTTTTAACCTGCCGGATCTTATATCCTATCGACAGTAGTTTTGTAGGAATATGGATAGCATTATCAATATTGGAATATTTGATCTCATCGGGAAGATCATCAAAATCAACTGTATACTGAATTCCTGTTCTAGCGGAACTGTAAAAAATGAAATCGTTTGCCTTCAGGTTTTGATTTCGTATTTCGTGAAGATATCTTGAATGAATGGCCCTGGCCAGTTTCCTGACCAATGAAATATTAATTTCAGAGATCTCTTCATACCGGATAACTTCATAACCGATACTCTTAAGTACGACAGGAATCAACCAATTCAGCTCCGCAAATAATCCCCTGGGGTCTTTTATCTTTTTAAATGATTTCACCAAATTGAGATTGTCGTAATCTATCTGCGCAAGTGCAGAGATTTCTTTATCGCTTATTATACATGTCCGGCAGAAACCTTCAAAGGGTTTAATGATCAGATTGAGTGTTTTTAATTTTTCGGGTATTAGTGACGCATAGTAATTCCAGAATGATTTTTCTGCATTAGTGAGATTCTTAAAAGCTTCGCTGATGTTTTCAGAATACCGGAAAAGGGAACCTGATTTTTTTATAGCATTATACAGACCTTCTGCTAATGGACTGATAAATTTTTTTCTATATTGCTCAATGTCAGAAAAAATATCCTGAATTAACTGGTAATTTGCATTATGTGCACTTTCTGACAACATCCTGATTTCAGTATTTTAGGAGTTGAAATATTGATCCGAGGACTGGGAGAGGTATTACTTGATATCTGATTCAATATATTCAAATGGAAATTTAACAATGCGCGACATCTCTTTTCCGACTTCCAGCATATCTCCATCCTCTTTTTCATGATACCACTTTACCGTCAGATCAATTCCCCTTAAACGTAGACCAGCCAGAATTTTAATTATATCAAGGATTAACTTAGCCGATGATGAATTGAAATATTCAAAATCGAAAGTAAAGATTACCGGCTCTTTATTATAGTCAGTGCTGAAGAGAAATGAGCTGAATTCCTGTAGCCACGATAGAATCTCATTGTAAAACTCTCTTACATCGTGAGGCCGGGATTCACCTGAAATCATATAAACTTGTTTATCGGGATCAAGTATGACTTTAGGTGAATTAGTCGTCTTTTCAATAAGCAGTTTTCTCATTGTATATTTATTTAGAGTAATTATTATTTCAAAATATAAATATCCGTCATTTAAAGGTTTAAAGTCATAGATTATTTTATTCCCCGATTTTAAAACCATAAATATGAAACCCAGACCTGCACATTTTTCGGTATTTTCCAGCTCGCTCCTTATTTTATTTTCATAAATTTTCTTCAGAGTTATCTCATCAGCTTTATTTAAATTATCGAGTATGCTGACGATTTTATCCTTTTCATCTGTTGAAACGGCATTACCCGCATCTATAACAATTTTGTCATTTTGTTTTGCTATTGTTATATATGAATTTATTTCAGGATTATCCGATAACGCAGATTCAGCATGTTTACAGATATTTTCAAGACACTCAACAACAATAGAATAGACTCTTTTACAGGTTGTTTTATTCAGAACTTTAAACTCGCTTTTTTCCCTGAGTTTTTTCAGAAGTGAATCTAATACATCATAATCCACAGGTCCATGATAATCCAGAAATACACCCGATTCGGACATATAAAGATTCTAAGTATTGTGAAACCTGAAAATACGCCTTACAGAATAAAGATAGGTATTAAAAGTCACTCCATTGCATAAAATATTTTTCCAGGTTCATAATTATTATTACCTTGAATAACTTAAAACAAAGATAAATGTTTAATAGAAATTGTTTTTAGAGTTGATATAGAAAATAATCTTCATCCTATGATTGAACCGATTTTAAATGCGCTGATGCAATTATTTGCATTGATAGGCGATGTTAATGATGTTTCCGAAATCTCAAGCAGGGAGAGAGATATTGTAAGGCTGTTTCTGTCACGTCAGCTCAATAATGAGCTGGTAAAGAAATACATGGAAATGTTCGATGAGTTCCTGGTACAATATAATTCGGAAAAGATTGACAGGGGAAGTATGAAAGACAGGAAACGTACATCTCTTATTGCTGTTAAGATACTTGGGATATGTGAGAAGATCAACGAAGAACTACAGCAAAAACAAAAGTTATACGTTTTGGTACAACTTATGGATTTTATATTATTTGGAGGGGAGATAACCGACAAAGAGGTGGAATTCATTGAAACATTGTCGGCGGCCTTAAACATTCCTTCGCAAGAGTTTAGGAACATTAAAAGCTTCATATTGAAATCAGTAAGCGAGATCCCTGATAAAAGCTGCTTAATGATCATCGACAACAATGATGATTATGAAAATGTTGGAGTGAAACATTTGTACAGGGAAAACTTTAAAAACACAGTTTTCCTGCTTCAAATAGAAAGCACGAATACATATATTCTGAAATACTCGGGAAAAGGAGATCTCTTTTTGAATGGGCAGAATATTTTTCCGGGCCAGACCTATACCTTTGATCACGGCTCAACTATCAGGGATTCAGGTACAAATACAATATATTACAACGATATTTCAAGTGTTTTTACTGAGCAAATACTAAAAATTAAAATATCGATTGAAGCCATTAATGTTTACCTGAAGTTCAAGAACAGCGAATTTGGAATTCGGGATTTCAATTTTCATGAAGAATCGGGTAACCTTGTTGGTATCCTTGGTGGAAGCGGTGTCGGTAAAACGACTCTGTTGAATGTATTAAGCGGTATAACAAAGCCCCATAGCGGAAAAATACTGATAAACGGATACAATCTCTATTCCGAAGAAGATAAAAAGCATTTGAAAGGGGTCATTGGTTTTGTTCCTCAGGATGACCTGCTTATCGAAGAACTTACAGTTTATCAGAATCTTTATTACAGCGCAAAAATGTGTCTGAATAATCTTTCTTATGAAAAGCAGACAGAGGTGGTGAATAAGACTTTGTCTGAACTGGACCTGGATGAGATCAGAGATCTGAAAGTAGGTAACAGCCTTAATAAAGTCATAAGCGGAGGACAGAGAAAAAGATTGAACATAGCTCTTGAACTAATCCGCGAACCGACAATACTCTTTGTCGATGAGCCGACTTCAGGACTTTCTTCCGTCGACTCTGAAACAGTCATGAATTTACTTAAAGAACAGACCGACAGGGGAAAACTTGTAATTATTAATATACACCAGCCAGGTTCTGACATTTATAAAATGTTCGATAAGATCATGATTATTGATAAAGGAGGTTATCAGATATTCTATGGCAATCCTTCACAGGCCATTATATATTTCAAGACCAGGGCCAGCTACGCAAATGCGAACGAAGACCAATGTATTACCTGTGGTAATGTAAATTCCGATCAATTGCTTCAGATAATAGAAGCAAAGGTAATCAACGAGAATGGTAAGCTTACCCGCTTACGAAAGGTATCCCCGCAGGAATGGGCTGAGATGTTCAGACAAAATGCTGATAAAATTAATCCTAAAACGTATGAAAGGGAAAGGAGGATACCTGAAAATTTTTATTCCATTCCAGGGCTTTTAAAACAGTCCAGGATATTTTTTATACGGGATATGTTATCAAAACTCGCCAACAAACAGTATGTAACCATCAGCATCCTGGGGTCACCCGTTCTGGCTTTTCTGCTCGCTTATTTTACCAAATATACTATCAGGGGAGAATATGTCTTCAATGAAAATGAAAACCTGCCAACCTATCTGTTTATGTGTGTCATAACTTCTCTGTTTCTTGGTTTGATAATCAGTGCGGAAGAGATTATAAAAGACCGGAAAATACTTAAAAGAGAATCATTCCTGAATCTAAGCTGGTTCAGCTACCTGAACTCAAAGGTTATGATAATGTTTTTAATTTCAGCAATTCAGTCCTTCACCTTTGTTTTGATTGGAAATTTTATACTGGAGATTAAGGGTATGACGATTCTCTACTGGTTGGTGTTATTTACTACCTCGTGCTTTGCCAATATGCTTGGATTAAACATTTCGTCAGCCTTCAATTCAGTAATTACAATTTATATCCTGATACCTTTCATAATTATTCCGCAGTTGTTATTCAGCGGGGTTCTTGTGAAATTCGACAAGCTTCACCAGGGAAAGTACACTTCAGTCGCATTTACCCCGGTTATAGGCGATTTAATGGCTGCGCGATGGTCCTTTGAAGCCCTTGCTGTCGAACAGTTTAAAAACAATAAATATGAAAGAAATTTCTTCAAATACCAAATGGATAAAAGCCAGAACTATTTTTATGGTTCGTTTCTCGTAAACGCTTTGGAAAATGACATTTGGAGATCCAACATTTATAAGGATAGTTCTGAGTACGGAGAATTCAATAAAAATAATTTCAGAAAACTCAATTATTATCTCGGGAAATTATCTAAAATGGCAGGGTTTAATGATGGACCTGAATATTTAAAAAATTCGTTAAGTAATAAAAAGATTGATTCAGCTGTAGTTAAATCTGCCAATTTGTTTTTTAACAGCTTAACCGGACAATTCATGCAGAGATTTAAAAAATTCAGAGACCGCGAAGATTCTGTCAGCGAAGAAATTAAGTCGAAAATAGGTAATGAAAAGTTGGTCGAACTGGAAAGCAAATATCACAATAAAAGTCTTGAAGATATTGTTCTGGACCGCTTCAGGACAAATCAATTTATTGAAACAGAAAACAGAATAGTACAGAAATATGAACCCGGTTATATGAAGCCACTTTCAAATTATGGCAGGGCACATTTATATGCTCCGTACAAACTGATCGGGAATACTGAAATCGATACTTTCTGGTTCGATCTTATTGTATTATGGATCGTTTCAGCAATATTATACCTGATCTTATACCTTAATATCTTACAAAAACTGGCACCTTACATTGGAAGGTTGAAATTAAGAGAATCTGACAAATAGACTATTTTAGCCACTCATCAACGGCTTGGGGACTTAACCCGGTCAATCCGAGTTTATTTTTCTTGTTATAACCGTTAAGGTCATTGGCAAGTTTTCCTGCTTTTTGAATTTCCTTTAGTTTGCCAACAGTTGTGAACCCTAACTTTTTCAAAGGTTCAATCCACTCTTCAGGTACTCCGATTTCCAGGTATTCTTCCTTTTGACTTTCAGCTTTCGGCCTTTGAATTTCAGGCTTCATCTGAGGAAAAAACAAAACATCCTGTATTGAAGGCTGATTCGTGAGAAGCATTGTTAGCCTGTCGATCCCGATACCCATACCGGAAGTTGGGGGCATCCCATATTCAAGAGCTCTTATAAAATCGAGGTCTATAAACATTGCCTCATCATCTCCCTTTTCCGTCAACCTAAGCTGATCCTGGAATCTTTCCATCTGGTCGATCGGATCATTCAATTCGGAGTAGGCATTTGCGATCTCCTTTCCGTTAATCATAAGTTCGAACCGTTCCGTAACACCCGGGTTGCTTCGATGCATTTTTGTAAGAGGTGATGTTTCTGTCGGGTAGTCAATTATGAAAGTGGGCTGTATATAATTATGTTCACATTTTGCGCCAAAGAGCTCATCTATAAGTTTCCCTTTACCCATGGATGCCGTATTTGGAACATCAAGTTTATCGCACACGCTTCTGAGTGCTGCTTCATCCATACCCGATATGTCAATGCCGGTATTTTCCTTTATGGCATCTGTCATGCTGATCCTTTTAAAAGGAGGGTTAAGATTAATGAGTTTATCGCCATATAATATTTCAGTCTTTCCATGGAGATCAAGTACAGCTTTTTTTACTATCTCTTCGGTGAAGCTCATCATCCAGTTATAGTCTTTATAGGCAACATAAATTTCCATCACCGTGAACTCAGGATTGTGCGTACGGTCCATTCCTTCATTACGGAAATCTTTGGCAAATTCATATACACCTTCAAAGCCACCCACAATCAGACGTTTCAGATAAAGCTCATTGGCAACTCTCAGGTATAGAGGCATATCGAGAGTATTATGATGTGTTATAAATGGCCGGGCCGCCGCACCTCCGGGAATTGGCTGCAATATAGGTGTTTCAACTTCAAGATAACCCTTTGAGTCGAACAGTTCACGCATAGAATGAATTATCCGCGTCCTCTTCCTGAATACATCTCGAACCTGAGGGTTGATAATAAGATCGACATAACGCTGACGATATCGCATTTCGGGATCAGTTACTGCATCAAAGGTGATTCCGTCCTTCTCTTTAACAATAGGAAGTGGCCTGATAGATTTACTAAGAACAGTAAATTCATCCACATGAACTGTTGTTTCGCCCATCTGGGTTTTAAAAACATGGCCTTTCACTCCTATAATATCACCGATATCAAGAAGATGTTTAAAAACAGTATTATACATAGTTTTATCTTCCCCGGGGCAGATATCATCACGACGTAAATAGATCTGGATCCTGCCTGAAGAGTCCATTAATTCTGCAAATGAAGCATTACCCATGATACGGCGGCTCATTATTCGTCCTGCCAGACTTACATCATTGAAATTATTTTTTTCAGGGTTGTAATTATTGAGAATATCCTGTGCAAAAACGTTGGTTTTGTATTCAGCTGCCGGGTATGGATTTATACCAAGTTTTCTCAGTTCATCGAGAGACGCTCTTCGGATCTGCTCTTGTTCACTTAGATTCATATTGCTCATTCTGGTTTAGGGATTTGTGCAAAGATAAAAAAATCATGCATTTATGATAAAGAGATCTTCATCCTTTTAATGCTTTTATCTCATTGTCGAATTTAGTACGGATACTTTTTGTCACGGGTCCGGGGACTCCTTCACCAATAGTGTTGCCACCAAGTTCCGTTACAGGAGTAAGTTCTGCCGAAGTATTGGTAATAAATGCTTCCTGTATAAGCCTTATTCTGTTTTCCTGCAACGCTTCCTCCCTTATTTTAATTCCGGATTCCTGAGCTATTCTTAAAATATTTTTGCGGGTTATTCCCGAAAGAATATGATTTGATTCAGGATGTGTAAAGAGGGTATTATCAATCACAAAGAAAATATTTGAATGCGATCCCTCCGTAATAAGCCCGTTCCGGATAAAAATACATTCTTTCAGGCCATTTTCACATGCTTCCTGAAAACTTAGAGTGTTTGGAAGAAGAGCCACTGATTTGATATCGCATCTGCTCCATCTGATATCTTCTTTTAACATGACTTTGATGCCTGTTTCCATTGAGTTTCTGTCTGGCATAAAACCCCAGGCATAGGCGTAGACAGTAGGCGGAACTTCAGGCGATGGGAAGGAATGACTACGACGGGCAGCACCTCTTGTCACTTGTAGATATACCATGGCAGGCTGGTTTTCAAGATTATTCATTTTTATAAGGTTGCCGGCGAAAGCAGCAAATGAATCAGCTTCTGACCAGTTAATTCTCAACTCTCTCAGACTCCTTTTCAACCGTGTAACATGACTGCTCATGTCGTAAAAAAACCCTTCGTACCATCTCACAACTTCATAAATTCCATCTGCAAATAGAAATCCACGGTCATCGGGACTTAATTTTATTTCATCTTTTGGCAAGAGTTTTCCATTGAAGTATGCTGTTTCCATATCGTAATTATTAAATCAATTATATTTTTATTTTTTTACCACCCAACCCATTTGACCCCCTAAATCCCCCCATGGGGGGACTTTGAAACCCTCTTCTTTTTTAGCCCCCCCTTGGGGGGATGGGGGGTAAAAACATCGAGAATTGGACTTAATAAGTATCAACTTCTGGTTCAATTATCTCAATTTTATAATCAATTGCTGATCTTGCTTCTTCAGGTGATGCAGCATTCCCGCATGAAGCCTGAACGAATAACGAAGCACCCAGAACGGTAGTTTCTTTCTGATCAATTATTTTAAGGGGAACACCGGTATAGTTGGCTTTTAACTGGTTCCATAACCTGTTTTTTGATCCGCCTCCAACGCAAAGAATACTTTCCGTTTTAAATCCGCCGGCATTTTCCAGAGCTTTCTTTCCTTCAACCAGTCTCGCAGACAGGGCTTCCAGGATAGCACGGAATATCTCATCACGTGTCGAATCCATTGTTAGTCCGAGTATTTGCCCTGCTGGTATCCCCTTCAGCTCTTCATAGAATTTAGGAACTACTATTACTCCATTGCATCCAGTGGGTACCTTTTCAGCACCAGAAACCATAACATCATATACATTATCCTTGATATCTTTATACAAATTCTTTCTGGCCCATTCCAGGATTCCCGATGCAATCCACTGGTTTCCTATATTATATAATCCGGGTATGGAATCAAATTCTGTTGTTATTCCAAGATCAAGCTGCTTTTTTCCTGATTTGAATCTGTCTGATCGTACCATGAGTATCTCCCATGTTCCGGAGCTGAGTACAGGCTGATTTCTTCCTGCTCCTGATCCGAAAATTGCAAATTGAGTGTCGTGACCGGTAGCCACTACTTGAATTCCTTCAGGAAGAGCTGTTTCTACGGAAGCTTTGTAATTTATTCTTCCTACAATAGTTCCGGCTTCGACAACAGGCATAATTTTTTCAAGCGGGAATCTTATCCTTCCAATAATGTTTTCAGAGAAACATCTTGCAGCAAGATTGGTCAGCATTGATGTTCCGGCCATGGTTATATCATTCACCATTTCACCGGTAAGAAAATAGGAGAAAATTGATGGCATGAACAGAAAAGAAGCACTCTTTTCTACTAATTCCGGTTTTTGTTCTGCTAACCAAATAAGTTTATTAATTGTATTGAATGAGAAGGGTAAAACACCGGTCTCGCCATATAACTCATTAAGAGGTAAGTATTTATTAATGTTTTCCATTATCGGATTGGTCCGTTCACACTGCCATGATATTACCGGGTAGAGCATTTTTCCGGATTTATCAAACAGAGTCCCGTCGACACCAAAAGTAGTAACGGTGACACCTGTTATATCATTGGCATTAATCTGACTGACAACTTTTTGAGATGCACGGCACATTTTCGCCCAGATCTCTTTTATATCCCATATCCTGTAGGATGGATACAACGGATCAGGACATGTAATATTAGGTAATGATTCTGATGCCAGGATCTCACCCTTACTGTTGATTGCTATAACTCTTATATTTGTTGCCCCGCAGTCGAAAACAATTACAGTATCTCCTCTTGGCATTAGTAGAAAGTTAATCGAAATTAATTAATTATGCCCCTTCAATGAATTAATAAGAAGCGCGGATTCCTACAGAAAGGTTCCACAGTTATCCCAACCCTTTTAAAAAAGCCATTGAAGAGCCTGCGACAATTAAAACGACTATATAAAATGAAAAAACAGCAATTACCAGTACTCCCAGGTATGCAAACCAGTATTTGAGGTTTTTTATTGCCTTATTAAATTCCAGTATATCAAGATTTTGAATGGCATGTGAAGAATGTTTGGAAAAACGAAATAGAAAAAGTATCGGGAAGAAATAGACAACTGCAATAACCAGAACAGGTATAAACATAAGTGATTCGGGAATTCCTGATCCTTTTACCCCGGAGCTAAAAGTTGTAAGAAATGTTCCGGCAAGGAGCCCGATTATTAATATCAGACCCAGGAAGATGAACCCGATGATTGCATGGAACATGGCCCATTTTCTGGTTGTATTCAGATGGTTCAGGGTCTCCTGTCCTATCTCTATTTTTCTGTTTTCAAGAGGTGTTTCCATAAATCGATCGTTTGTTACGTTTCCCGTTTTGCGTTTATTTAGTCTCTTTGTTGCTATTTATAAAGTGCTCCATAATTCATACATGCCCTGTAATCTGCTCCTTCATTATCCATCCCGAAAGCATTCCATGAACTGGGACGCAACACTTTTCCACCTTCCACATTATGCATGCATACAGGTATTCTCAGGATTGAAGCAAGAGTGATCAAATCGGCTCCGATATGTCCATAGCTTGAAGCGCTGTGATTTGCACCCCAGTTCGACATAACAGAATAGACATCAGTGAACGGACCATTTCCAGTCAACCTGGGAGAAAACCATGTTGTGGGCCATGTTGGGTCAGTCCTCTCAGTGAGAATTTTGTTCATTTTTTCAGGAAGCTCGACTGTCCAGCCCTCTGCAAGTTGAAGCACTGGTCCCAATCCTTTGACAAGGTTGACTCTTGAAATTGTGATTGGCATTATACCTTTTGTATCAAATTGTGATGAAAAACCTCCGCCCCTGAAATAACCTGTATTGGCCGGAGGCCAATGTGTAGCTTCAAGACAGGCAGCAGCATCTTTTCCTGTAATTTCCCAGAATGGTTTAATGCATGATTCATTCTTTCGGATCTGCCGGCCTGAAAAATCGAGAGCTGATGCTCCTGAATTGATAAGATGAATGACTCCGTTTGATGCGAGTCCCTGAGGTTTTATTTTTGTAACTCTTTTTATTGCCTCTGGGCTCCAGTAGGTGCGGATATCTGAGAACATTTGCGCAGTATTTGTCAGAAGATATCCAAACAACATAGGAACACCATTCATTGCATCATTCTCTGTTGCAACCAGGTATGGGGGCCTTATCCCGTTCCAGTCAAATGATGAACAGAGAATTGCCTCAAGAAAATCTCCGTTTGGCATGTGATCGGTCCATTGCCTTTGTCCCTGGAAACCGGAAAGTATTGCATTATGGCCAAGCGCTTCTTCACCAAAGCCAAGTTTTTTAAGCTTTGGGTTACCGACCATAAGATCGCGTGCAATAAGTGCCATTTTAACAACAGTTTCCCATTCCCTGTCTTTATGCTTCTTTGATTTGGGAGAAGGATTAAGATCTTTTCCTTCTTTACAGTTCTTCTTTGTCCATTCCAATGCTTTTTCAAACTCTTCATTATCAAAAATTTCTTCATTCAACCTCCTGTTGAATTCACTCATATCTACATACTCATTTCTCATTCCAAGATATTCCTGGAAAAAATCTTCTCGCACAATTGATCCGGCAATACCCATTGAGACTGACCCCATGGACAGATAAGATTTTCCCTTCATCAGCGATACCGCCAGTCCGGCTCTTACGAACCTCAGAATTTTTTCACTTACTTCATCAGGTATAGACTGATCACCCGAATCCTGTACATCATGTCCATATATCCCGAATGCAGGCAATCCTTTCATTGTGTGTCCGGCAAGGGCGGCAGCAAGATAAACGGCTCCGGGTCTTTCTGTTCCGTTAAACCCCCAGATAGCTTTAGGAATATCGCGATTCATGTCAATTGTTTCGCTTCCATAGCACCAGCATGGGGTCACTGTTAAGCTTATACCGACACCGCTCTTACTGAATTTTTCGGCGCACATAGCTGCTTCAGCGACGCCTCCTATGCAGGTATCGGCAATTATTGTTTCAACCGGCTTGCCATTGGGATATTTAAGATTTGATGATATAAGTTTTGCAGCATTCTTTGCCATGTTTATTGTCTGATCCTCAAGTGACTCCCTTACTCCCCGCATCCTGCCGTCAATTACCGGACGTATTCCGACTTTTGGATTATCACCGATAACTGTCTGATAGTTCCGGTTTATTTTTAACTCATTATTAGCCATTTGATAAAATATTTTAAAAATTTTGAATTCAAAACGAAGAGTAACAAATATAGGTTTTTTTTAGGTACAAATTTTCAGATTAAATATTGATGTTTCTGTTAGTAAAAATACTCTGTGGTTCTTCTGTGATCCTGATAGCTATCGGGACTTTGTGGCTCTCCGTGTAATCAATAAAAGAACTTACACAGAGTTACACAGAGTTACACAGAGCAGGCACAAAGTTCACAGAGGAATAAGAACAATACGATTGGTTCTTTTTTGTACCTTTGTCGCGTCAAAATCATTTAAATTATTATGCAAAAGAGAAGGCGATTACCTGTCTGGCTAAAGATGCAAAGAGCCAGCGGAGAGACCTATTCAATGGTCAAGCATATAGTTGTGGAAAATCATCTTCATACAATATGCACCAGCGGTAACTGTCCGAATATTGGTGAATGCTGGAACCGGGGTACTGCAACCTTTATGATTCTTGGAGACATTTGCACCAGAGCGTGTAAATTTTGCGCAACAAAAACGGGTAAACCTCTTCCTCCTGATCCTGATGAACCTGGCCGTCTGGCTGAAACTATCAGGGTCATGAAGCTAAAGCATTGCGTAATAACCTCTGTCGACCGCGATGATTTGCCAGATGGCGGAGCTACAGTATGGGCAGATACGATAAAACGGATAAAAGACGTAAACCCCGGTATTACTATTGAATCATTAATTCCTGATTTTGATGCAAATCCTGAATATATTCAAAAAATTATTGATGCAAATCCTGACGTTATATCTCATAATGTTGAGACCGTAAGACGGCTTACTCCCGTCATCCGTACAAAAGCAAAATATGACAGAAGTCTGGAAGTCATAAAATATTTATCGGAAAAAGGGAAGATCGCAAAATCAGGATTTATGTTAGGCCTGGGAGAAAGCGAAGAGGAAACCGTTCAGACAATCAACGATATTTATTTTTCAGGCTGCAAAATTCTGACTATAGGTCAATATCTTAAGCCTGGAAAAGATTATATGGAAGTCAAAGAATTTATTCGTCCTGAAAAATTTGAAGAATACAAAGTACTGGCTTTGGCTCTTGGCTTTTCATTCGTGGAAAGCAGTCCGCTTGTACGTTCATCTTTTCATGCGGAAAATCATATAAAGGCCCAATAAATTTAATTATCTTAGCGTCACTTTAAATTGGAATAAGAAATTGAGTTATAGCGTTATATACAAGGACATTGGGCAAAAAGATTATAAAGAAACCTGGGACTTTCAGACGGGTATCTTTAATAGACTCCTGGAAAATAAAAAACCACGGATCGTTGCCGAAGAACCGCGCGAGAAAATTCTTCCGGGTACTCTAATTTTTGTTGAGCATCCCCATGTGTATACTCTTGGTAAAAGCGGATCGGATAAAAATTTGCTGCTCAACTTCATTCAACTGCAGTCCAAAAAAGCGTCATTTTACAGGATTGATCGCGGGGGAGACATAACTTATCATGGTCCAGGACAGATTGTCGGTTACCCTATTTTTGATCTTGAGGTTATTAAGATTGGTCTCAAAGAATATATTTACAGAGTCGAAGAGGCTATCATAAAAACAGTGAATGAATTTGGTTTAACCGCTTCACGACTGAAGGGGGGCACGGGTGTGTGGATTGATCCGGACATCTCCGGGAAAGCAAGAAAAATATGTGCAATAGGAGTCAGAGCGAGTCGTTATATAACTATGCATGGGTTTGCCTTCAATGTTAATACAGACCTTACATATTTTAATTTTATTAACCCTTGCGGATTTACGGACAAGGGCGTTACTTCCCTCCAAAAAGAACTGGGAGTCATGCAGAATTTTGAAAACGTAAAAAGCAGGGTAAAAGAAAACCTGAAGGAAGTATTTGATTTAATTTGGATAAAGGAGTAAAAGGATGGAAAAGAGATGGGTTGTGAAGGAAAAAGGAGATACTGCAGTTGTAAAACAGCTTACCGGAGCACTGGGTGTCTCGGAATCTCTGGCGAATCTGATGGCCCAGCGCAATATTTCCTCAGCCCAAGATGCAACTGCTTTCTTTAACCCAAGTCTCGATTATCTTCATGATCCTTTTCTCATGAAAGACATGAATATCGCCGTTGACAGGATATCTACTGCCATAAAAAAGAATGAAAGGATTCTTGTTTATGGTGATTATGATGTTGACGGAACCACTGCTGTAGCATTGATGTATTCATTTCTGAAAGATCAGTATTCAAATGTAGAATATTATATACCTGACAGGTATAAAGAGGGTTATGGGGTGTCTTTCCAGGGATTGGATTATGCTTATCAGAATAATTGTAAGGTGGTCATTACTCTCGATTGCGGCATCAAGGCAGTGGAAAAAGTAAAATATGCCCATACGAAAGGCCTTGACGTTATTATCTGTGATCATCATTACCCCGGAGATGAAATACCTAAAGCTCTTGCCGTTCTCGATCCAAAACAGCCATCATGCAGTTATCCTTATAAAGAATTATCAGGTTGTGGAGTGGGATTTAAACTTATACACGCTTATTCAAGGGTGCATGGTATTCCGTTCAGTGAAATATCCCAATACCTCGACCTTGTAGCTGTCAGTATTGCATCAGATATTGTGCCAATTACGGGTGAGAACAGGGTAATGGCATATTTTGGCCTTAAAAGACTGAATGAATCTCCCCGGACAGGTTTGAGAGAGATTATCCGTGAATCGGAAGTTACAAAAGCGCTTACAATTGAGGATGTGGTTTTCAAAATTGGTCCCAGAATAAATGCTGCAGGCAGAATGGAGACAGGAAGCAAGGCTGTAGATCTCCTGGTTTCAAACGATACTAAGCTGGCTACAGGAATAAGTAAAGAGATCAATAATTTCAATATAGAACGACGTAGCATTGATCGTACAATAACAACCGAGGCAATGCGTATGATTGCCGAGGACCAAAGGACCGTGAACTCAAGAACTACTGTGCTTTATAACCCAACATGGAAGAAAGGAGTTATCGGAATTGTTGCCTCAAGATTAATTGAGACATATTACCGCCCAACAGTTATTCTTACCGAATCAAATGGTTTTGCAACCGGTTCCGCAAGGTCGGTACAGGGCTATGACCTGTACCAGGCAATTGAAGCTTGCAGCGATCTTCTTGAAAGTTTTGGCGGACATATGTTTGCTGCAGGGCTTACTTTAAAAAAAGAAAACATCCGGCCTTTCATGGATAAATTTGAACACTATGTCAATAGCACAATAACTGAGGAACAACTGGTTCCACGGATTTTTATTGATGCAGAACTCCCTTTTGCTGAAATTAATGAGGAATTCTTCAAAATAATGAGCCAGTTTCAGCCTTTTGGACCTGAAAATATGTCGCCGGTTTTCATATCAAGAAATGTATTCGATACCGGATCAGGACGGATGGTAGGCTCTAACGGTGAACATCTTAAACTTGATCTTTGCCAGGAATCGGCAGGTAAGAAAAGCTTTTCGGCAATTGCATTCAATCAGGCTAACCATTTTGAGTATATTAAGGGAGGCAATCCTTTTGATATTTGTTTTTCATTGGAAATGAATGAATTCCGAGGAATCAAAAACCTTCAGCTAAATGTAAGGGACATTAAAACTCCGGATATTAAATAGAAGGGGAGAAGAGGAGAGGGGGAGAAAAGAAGAAGGAGGGACTAAGTGACTTAGAGACCGCAATACTGCAAGACAATATTAGAACCATATCCTGAATTGTATTTTAATTTCTTCTGTATTTTCGAATGACTTTCCGGCAGGAACCGACGATGTTATCCCATACTTGATCCGTAATTCAGAAAAACCGCTTATTTCCCATTTTACCATGATATAACTCCTGCTGCCTTCTCCGTATAAGGCCGGGATACTAAAACTGTAAAGCAGATCATTTTCATAAGTGTACATTCTGGAGTTCCAGTCATCAGTTTTAAAAAGGCAATATCTTCCCCATAGGGTGAGCGGAATCTTCCTGAATTTGTAACTTATCTCCTGAAACAGCATCACACCCCGGCTGGAATATGGATTAACAAAACTAAAATCGATACGAGTTCCCAAAGTAAGATTGTCATTAACCGTATAACGTACAGAAGATTTAAAGGTTTTTGTTATGACCTTCTTCTGATCTGGGATACCCTGGGCTCCGGCACTGTCTGATACAGATAATCTATATCTGTAAGAGGCGTCGATTGTCAGTTTTTCTGACGGTAAATAGTTTGCTTTTATTTCCTGCCTCACTGCTTCAGAGGGAGCGCTGCAGCGGTACTTAAGCCAGGGGAAATGCTCGACATCGCAACCTCCGCTGATAAAGAGATGCCTGGCTGCTTCGAATGTGAAATTCCCGAGAATCCCCATTTCATTGGAAGTGTTTGAACCTGATCCGGCTCCCTGACCAAAGAAAGTTATAAAACCCGCATTATAATTCCGGAACGTGAAATTGAGTGTTAACCTGTCTGAAGGTCTTAATGAAATTCCCTGAATAACAGCAAATTTTCTGTTCTCATTAACCGACAATTCTCCGTAAAACAGTATTTTTTTAATAAAGGTGTTGTAATAAAGTGAATAGAGATTATTATGGTCACCTTTAAAATTATAGACCTTTTCCGGATCGTTTCCTGTAAGGTCTAATGGCAGAGAAAACCTGTTTTCTGACCAGGCAAGACCCACTTTCATGTTATTAAAATTGTAAGAAAGCAATATGCCATATGCCAGCACCGCAACGGCATCTTTTTTTTTCAGCAGAGAAGGGGTATTGTGTACTCCTGCCGAATAAAAATTTTCTATGTACTCATTTGCGGATCCGCCTGATGATACTATAGTAGCATCTGAATAGTTTTTTGATAAAAACGTTGATAAGTCAAGATTTTTTATAGAAAATACAGCTGCCATGCCTCTGAAAAATCTGTTCTCTTCAGTTGATGTGTAAGGTTTAATTTCATCACTTGCCGATATGTACCCGGGTGAGGTAAGAGAGATACACCTTGAAGTACCGGTATTTATATTGGTACCCTGACCAATCCGTATAGAATAGTCGCCAATAATAATTTTCCTGACAAGTCCGGTCCCATTAAAAGCCAGGTGAGCTGAAAGAAAATCAGGAAGAGGAGGCTTGCCGCTGATAAGCTTCTCCCCGGGATCTTTTTCCAAGGTAAATCCTCCTGAAAATCCACCGGAAGTAAACTTATATTTTGTCAGTATTTTCCAATCAGAGCCTAAAGAGGATGCATCATTTGCACCTGTTCTGAAAGAGAAATTTGATATAAGAGAGTTTTTCCATCGGACTGAATCCTGGCTAATTGTCATTTTATTTTCGAGAGAGATGAAAGGGATAATCATTTCGGCGGTTTCTTTATCAAATCCGGGAATGTTGGCAAGTTCATAGACGGAAACTATTTGTCCGGTAGTATGAACATAGTCTGTCAAAGCTTTTACCTGGAAGTCTGATAGAAAAAATAATTTTGAGATTTCTTCTTTTTCAGGGGAATTGATCTTTACAGGCTCCTCAGCAAGTTCATGAAGCCTGTCAATAAACGTTGAAACAGCTTCCGGGTTTTCCTCATTGGCTGCAAGCTCTTCTGCAATGCTGATAATAATATCAGAAACATTTGTTTCCTGACAAAAACACTTAGCAGCGAAAAGAAAAAGAGAAAATATCATTAAATATTTTGTCATTATTTGGGATTGTTCAATCAGGGATTGGGAATATTTTTAGTTACACAGAGTTGCACAAAGGAAACACAGAGTTATTTCGTTTAAAGTTTATTTTTTTTGAAAAAAGTTTATAAAGTTCTTTGACATATTGTAATCGGGGAAAAAAGTTGTTAAAGTTGTTAGTTTTTAAATGTTTATAATATGATTTTTC
>Ga0224520_1000033_pt1 | contig 51879 bp, 47 predicted proteins | sample CFST25metaG_2_FD_180684 | JGI IMG/M metagenome (GOLD analysis project Ga0224520, IMG submission 180684) | Peat soil microbial communities from Stordalen Mire, Sweden - C.F.S.T-25 | ecosystem: Environmental > Terrestrial > Soil > Wetlands > Peat | place: Sweden: Norrbotten County, Stordalen Mire... | reverse complement strand
TTATTAGATCCAATAAATCTGTCGGGAATGCAGAACAATTTTATAAAGTCATTACTACACGATACACTTTTGAAAAAAACAATGTAAGCTTCGTACCAAATGCTAAGATGTCTGATATAAAAAATGCACTTGATTCTTTATCAAAGAAAGTTGGACCTTCTGATAATTTTCTGATTTTTTTTGCAGGAAAAGGTTATTGGGATGATGCCTCGCAAACTGGATTTTGGCTCCCCTCCGATGCAAAGGGAATTGGTTACTGGCTAATCCCATCTGATGAAAAAGAGAGCAACAGGTTTGCCTGGCTCAGTAACAGAATGCTTGGAGATTGGCTCAGTAAGATCAATTCAAAACACACTCTTCTTATTACAGATGCCTGTTTCAGAAGTCCCCTATTCCATGCCCGCAGTGTTTCCGGAGATGCAATGGTTGCTGTTAATAAACTTAATGAGATGACAGGGAAAAAAGCTATTACCAGCGGAATGCTTTCAAATGTACAAGGTGATTTCTTTTCATATCTGTCTGACAAGCTGGAAAAAAACACTGAGAAATATCTTCCTTCTGAAAAGTTATTCGACAGTTTTTCTAAAACTTTTTCGGTTAACACTAATATAGCACCACAGTTTGGTGAAATCAGCAGCCTGGGCGACAATGGAGGAGATTTTATTTTTATCCTCAGGGATTAAGAAAATAACTTTTCTATTGAAAATCTTTAAAAAAGATGACTAGGTCAAAAAAAACGGTATTCCTCTTTTTCCTGCTTACTGGTTGTTTTATTATATCAACCTGCGAACGGAAGTTCGAAAAAGTAATGAATGTATCAACCGGAACTTCCACTGATATCACATCAAATTCAGCTACAGTAAGTGGTCAGATTATTGACCTTGGAGAAGGGGCTACCCAGTATGGACATTATTATGGGAAAACCACAGGTGTTAAAAATACTGGTATTAAAACAACAAACGGAGTGCCTAAAGGGACAGTTAGTTTTACGAGTAAACTTAATAATCTCGATGCAGGAATTACATATTATTATCAAGCATACCTAACTGATGGAAAAGAAATTGTCTATGGTTCGGAGATCAGTTTCTCTACTTTTCCATCTTCAACAGTTCCGGGTGCACCTACAATAGGGATTGCGACAGCAGGAAATGCTCAGGCTACGGTAACATTTACATCGCCAGCCAGTAATGGTGGCTCTAATATAACCGGATACACGGTAACTTCAAGTCCTGGTGGTTTTATAGCCACAGGTTCTGCAAGCCCTATTACAGTAACAGGACTCACTAATGGAACTGCCTATACCTTCACAGTAACTGCCACAAATGCCAATGGTACCGGACCTGCAAGTTCTGCTTCAAATTCTGTAACACCTGCACCCACTTCAACGGTTCCGGGTGCACCAACAATAGGGACAGCGACAGCAGGAAACGCTCAGGCTACGATAACATTTACAGCACCAGGCAGTAATGGTGGATCTGCTATAACCAGCTACACAGTAACTTCCAGTCCTGGTGGTATTACAGCCACCGGTTCTGCAAGCCCTGTTACAGTAACAGGACTCACAAATGGAACTGCATATACCTTCACAGTAACTGCTACAAATGCCATTGGTACAGGTCCTGCAAGTTCTGCTTCAAATTCGGTAACACTTTCATCCTTTAATTGTGGAACTCGATTACTAGATTCTCGTGATGGGAAAACTTATCTGACTGTACAAATTGGTAATCAATGCTGGTTTGCTGAAAACCTAAATGTTGGAATCCGGATAGATGGTACAAATGATCAACTAAATAATGCAATTATTGAAAAATATTGTTATGACAACAGTGAATCAAACTGCAACTTATTAGGGGGATTATATCAATGGGACGAAATGATGCAATATTCCATAACTGAAATGACACAGGGTATTTGTCCTGTCGGATGGCATATCCCCTCAGATTATGAATGGAAAGTGATGGAAATGACTCTCGGGATGGATCCAACAGTGGCAAATGCTGCAGGATGGAGAGGTACAGTGGAAGGAGGGAAACTCAAAGCAGCAGGGACTCAATATTGGGATTCTCCGAATACAGGAGCAACAAATTCATCACAATTCACTGCATTGCCATCAGGAGACCGCACTAGTACAGGAACTTTTGAATCGCTTGGTTACTTTACAGACTTTTGGACTTCTACATTTATAATTGATACTCAATGCTGGTATCGTTACCTGGATGCTGATCATAGTCAGATATACCGGATTGATGGAAACAGAAAATTTGGAACTCCAGTTAGATGTGTTAAGGATTAGAAAAATATAAATCAAATTAACTTATTAATTCTATATCCTAATTTTGATAAGAGATAGGTGTTATTGTCGTTTCAAAATCACCAATCTATGAATAAACGAAGATCTTTTCTTTTCCTGCTTTTTCTTTTTATAGTTTTTAAATCTTCTTCACAGGATTTTCAGATAACTCAATTGAAATTAGAGTTTATTGGCAGTCAATTGCATATCACTTATGATATTGATAACAAAAATTCAAAGGGCAAATTCAATATAAGAATCGAAATACATAAACAAAACGGTGATCCCATAACTCCGATATCTATTACCGGAGACATTGGAGATAATATTAAATCGGGATATAACAAAAGAATTACCTGGGATCTTGAAAAGGATACTGTTTATCTTGATGAAAATATTTCTGTAGAAATTATAGGTAAAAAACATATTGAGTCCTTTAGCAAAAGCTCATTAATTCTTATGTCAACAGCTGTCCCCGGATTGGGACAGACAAAGGTAAGTGGAAAACCATGGTAGCTTTGTAGCGTTGCAGCATATGGAACATTGGCAAGTGGCTTTATTATTTATAAAAGCTCTCTTAATACATATAATTTATATAAAGCGGAAAATAATCCCAGTACCAGAACAGATCAATATAATAAAGCCCAGAAGAATCTAAATATTGCCAATACCCTGTTCATCACTTCTGCAACTTTATGGGTAGCAAATATAATCTGGGCTGCCGCTACACCAAACAGTAATCAGTCACTTAAACATGTTAAGGTTTATCTTGAACCTGTAACAATTCCTCATAATGCAGGTGCCATGATAGCATTAAGAGTAGACTTTTAATAGTATGTATAATGAAAAAGTTAACTCTGATTTCACTCTTTTTACTTTTTCAACTGGCATATATTGCTGCCCAGATTGTTAGTAGTGGAAAGGTTACTATTCATATCAGTAACAAACCTTTGCCTAAAGTCATTGAAAAAGGCAACACTACAGTCAAGCCTGGAAATATTGATATTTATGGTAAATACTATGCACTTGTAATCGGGATCAATAATTATTCTGACACCGAAATTATTAGATCCAATAAATCTGTCGGGAATGCAGAACAATTTTATAAAGTCATTACTACACGATACACTTTTGAAAAAAACAATGTAAGCTTCGTACCAAATGCTAAGATGTCTGATATAAAAAATGCACTTGATTCTTTATCAAAGAAAGTTGGACCTTCTGATAATTTTCTGATTTTTTTTGCAGGAAAAGGTTATTGGGATGATGCCTCGCAAACTGGATTTTGGCTCCCCTCCGATGCAAAGGGAATTGGTTACTGGCTAATCCCATCTGATGAAAAAGAGAGCAACAGGTTTGCCTGGCTCAGTAACAGAATGCTTGGAGATTGGCTCAGTAAGATCAATTCAAAACACACTCTTCTTATTACAGATGCCTGTTTCAGAAGTCCCCTATTCCATGCCCGCAGTGTTTCCGGAGATGCAATGGTTGCTGTTAATAAACTTAATGAGATGACAGGGAAAAAAGCTATTACCAGCGGAATGCTTTCAAATGTACAAGGTGATTTCTTTTCATATCTGTCTGACAAGCTGGAAAAAAACACTGAGAAATATCTTCCTTCTGAAAAGTTATTCGACAGTTTTTCTAAAACTTTTTCGGTTAACACTAATATAGCACCACAGTTTGGTGAAATCAGCAGCCTGGGCGACAATGGAGGAGATTTTATTTTTATCCTCAGGGATTAAGAAAATAACTTTTCTATTGAAAATCTTTAAAAAAGATGACTAGGTCAAAAAAAACGGTATTCCTCTTTTTCCTGCTTACTGGTTGTTTTATTATATCAACCTGCGAACGGAAGTTCGAAAAAGTAATGAATGTATCAACCGGAACTTCCACTGATATCACATCAAATTCAGCTACAGTAAGTGGTCAGATTATTGACCTTGGAGAAGGGGCTACCCAGTATGGACATTATTATGGGAAAACCACAGGTGTTAAAAATACTGGTATTAAAACAACAAATGGAGTGCCTAAAGGGACAGTTAGTTTTACGAGTAAACTTAATAATCTCGATGCCGGGATTAAATATTATTATCAAGCATACCTAACTGATGGAAAAGAAATTGTCTATGGTTCGGAGATTAGTTTCTCCACAATTCCATCTTCAACGGTTCCGGGTGCACCTACAATAGGGATTGCGACAGCAGGAAATGCTCAGGCTACGGTAACATTTACAGCACCCAGTAGTAATGGTGGCTCTAATATAACCGGATACACAGTAACTTCTAGTCCTGGTGGTTTTATAGCCACAGGTTCTGAAAGCCCTATTACAGTTACAGGGCTCACCAATGGAACTGCCTATATCTTCACAGTAACTGCCACAAATGCCAGTGGTACAGGTCCTGCAAGTTCTGCTTCAAATTCTGTAACACCTTCACCCACTTCAACAGTTCCGGGTGCACCGACAATAGGGACAGCGACAGCAGGAAACGCCCAGGCAACAGTAACATTTACAGCGCCAGGCAGTAATGGTGGCTCAGTTATAACCGGATACACGGTAACTTCAAGTTCTGGTGGTTTTACAGCCACCGGTTCTGTAAGCCCTATTACAGTAACAGGACTCACTAATGGAACTGCCTATACCTTCACAGTAACTGCCACAAATGCCAATGGTACCGGACCTGCAAGTTCTGCTTCAAATCCAGTAACACCTTCACCCACTTCAACGGTTCCGGGTGCACCAACAATAGGGACAGCGACAGCAGGAAACGCTCAGGCTACGATAACATTTACAGCACCAGGCAGTAATGGTGGCTCTATTATAACAGGATACACACTAACTTCTAGTCCTGGTGGTTTTACAGCCACCGGTTCTGCAAGCCCTATAACAGTCACAGGACTCACCAATGGAACTGCCTATACCTTCACAGTAACTGCCACTAATGCCAATGGTACAGGTCCTGCAAGTTCTGCTTCAAATTCCGTAACACTTCCTCTAACCGACGAAGACGGAAATGTATACAATACCGTAACCATAGGAACTCAAGTATGGATGAAAGAAAATCTAAAAACAACGAAGTATAATAATGGTGATTTAATCGGAACAACTACTCCGATAAACAAAGATATATCGATTGAAAACACCCCTAAATACCAATGGCCTTGTGGTAATAATGAGAGCAATGTAACGACTTATGGCCGATTATATACTTGGTATGCTGTAACCGATAGCCGTAATATCTGCCCAGCTGGATGGCATTTACCAACCGATGCTGAGTGGTCAACTTTAACGGATTATCTTACAAACAACGGTTATGGTTACGGAGGTAGTGGAAGTACTATAGCTAAATCTATGGCAGCCACTGCGGGTTGGCAAACATCTGGAAATGCAGGTGACGTTGGCAATGACCAAGCAAGTAATAATAGTAGTCATTTTAATGCTCTACCGAGTGGCTTCCATGAAATCACTGGAGGAGTCGGCCAATTTATCACTAACTGTTACTGGTGGAGTTCTACTGGGTACGATACACGTAATAACTGGACTCTGGAAATCTCCTATAACAGAGCCCTCGTTGACAGGAACTGGTACAGTAATCAAAGTGGCTTATCTGTTCGTTGCATCAGGGATTAGCGTTCTACATTAGCGAGAAACAACAATAAGATAAAATCTGCCAGATGTAATGCCGGAAATAAATTCTTTCGCAGAAATTGAGATTAAATAATTATTATCCTTCTCAGGTTTAAAGTCAATAACTGAAGAACCTGAGGGTGCTACACCATCCCTTCCATTCAGAATTAATGTCGGTTTATTTTCATTTACTTCATATAACTCGATTTGAACAGTTTTAATTCTATCCTGATCGCCACAAGCGACAATAATATACCTGTTACCGGAATTCAATAAAATCCGGGTTTCTTCCTTTTCATCTGAACTCAGAATATCAAGATCCACATGAATAACTTTATATCCCAGATTCTCAATTTCTGTGATCTTATCTTTTGAAGATTCAAAGATTTTACTAAATGATGGTTGGGATTCGCAATTCAGTGAATGCAACAACATTAAAAGAATTATCGAGGTGGTGATTCTATACTGCATATATTTCATAATTAAATATTAATCATAAGCAATTATCAAACAATATCTTCCAACTTTATTTCCGGCTGAAAATTTATTAACGATAATTTCAAACTCATAATACTCATTCTTATCAGGTTTGAAAGTAGTCTCAATTATCCTGGATGAGTTCTTAACATCGCTCACCGACACCAACGATCCGTTTATATTTGTATTTATTTTTAATTCAATTTCATTAATTACATTATATTCACCTAACAACAACACGGAATAAGGTCTTCCGGAAACCAGTTTAACGGGCGCAAATCTATTCGGTGACTGTTTTACCAGATCGATTTCAAATCTTGCGATCGTCATGTTTTTCTCGACTAATTCCTTATATCTGGATTCTCCTTCATTTAATAATGGCAGAATAGACAGTTCATTACTTAACTGAGCTTGTGAATTAGCAATAGATACCCAGATAAAAAACAAAAGAACAATGAAGTGCTTTTTCATTATGGTTTTCTTTTAATATTAATGCCCTTAAAATGACAATAAACAATACTTTCATCCATTCTTTCCTTCCCCTGTATCAAGTCAAAACTATTGACATCATCAGGAAGTCTTTCGAATATCAGTTTAACAATGGAACTTTTTACAACCTTGATTATTTTTCCTGGCGCGATTCCCCCATCTAATACCATATCTTTCAACGGTAATTGTAACTTCTCATTCTTTGAAACGCATTCGATAAAATATGCATCTTCGTGGTTTGGCCCAAAAATCTTATAAGATTTATTACTTGGCGAAAATTGCAGAGATATTATGGTATTTTTATTATCACTTATTATATTAACTAACCTAATCCCTTCGCAACCAGAAGGATTGCCAATTATAAAACTATATTGAATTTCATTTCTATTATTGCTAACGGGTGGATTGATCTTTTCTTCAATATTTTTAGTTTCATTTCTCAGAGAAATCTGGCTGGCAGCTACTACAATTTTTGATCTCCTGATAGAATCTCTTGCCTTGTTGATTAAATTGATTTTTGCCAGAGCCAGGTTGTCAGCATGATTATAATCATCTGCCACTTTGTTATAGTATTTTAATGCCTGGTCATAATCTCCTTTTCCAAGTGAATTATTACCCAGATTCATTAACGAGTCAATTCTAAACGATTGGATTGAATTATTTGCTTGTTTGATTAGATCTATAAAGACTTTTTGTGATTTAACCTCAGGAGGCAATTTGTTAATAGAATCTATCGCCAGATAGTACTTCTCATGTTTAATCAATGAAATAATTCCTGCCTTAATATAATCTGTATTAACGCCAGGTTTTGGTCTATTAATAAAATAAGCGGAAATAGATAAAATTAATGCAGCCGCTATAACATAATAAATATATTTGTGATTAATCCCATTTTGTTTAAGATCAGTTATCGGTACTGTTTTGGCTGCCTTAAATTCTGATTCAACAGAAGATCCATTTAATATTGAGATTAATTCCCCTGCACTTATTACTCTTAAATTTGCATTTTTTTCAAGACATTTTTGTATTACGGTTCGATATGGGTTTGGTATTTCATCAAGACCAGGTATAGGATCATTAGTTATTGATTGGATATTTTTCAAGGGATTATCCTGTGAATCAGCACAAAAGGGTGTTTTGTGTTTAAAAAGTTCATACAAGATGATCCCAAAAGACCACAGATCAACATTTGTATTTATCGCACCATGAATTCCGAACTTTTCCGGATAGAATTGTTCCGGAGCCATATATGAAACTTTCCCAAGCAGCAGGGTTGATTTTTGCTGATTATTAACATCAGACAGAATATCAACCTTCTTGGAGATACCAAAATCAGCAATTTTAGGTATCCAATTATCGCCTTCGATGAACATAAGGATATTTTCAGGGCTTAAATCTCTGTGAATAATTTTTTTATCCTTATGCAGGTATTCAAGAGCACTCAATATCCCTATAAGAACGTCAAGAAATTTCGACTCCGGTGGTGATGTAGCTATAAAATCCCTCAGGTTTCCCCCATCCGCATATTCCAATATTCCAACCTGTACCAGTGAATGCCCCCATGTGTGGTCAAATTTTACAACAAATGCATCGTGAATTCTGATTATGTTTTTGTGTGAGAATTTTCGGGAGTCCTTCATTTCGTGAAGGACATCATATTTCCCCTCCTCCCCTTTGTTGAAGAATTTTAATGCTACGTATTCCTTAAATTGCTTGTCGAATGCTTTATAGACCTGGGCAAATCCCCCTTCCCCCAATAAGTCCTTCTGAGAGTATTGGTAACGGTTCCTGAAATCATTTTCAGAAATATATATTTCGTTTGTATCACTCATTGTTTCAGTAATTTATACCAAACCTGAGTAATTTAACTCTTTATGCACCAAAAAGCTAATTTACAATAAAAATATGAAATTCCAATATTTATGGAGACTTGAACATTTAAGATTGCTACTTATAAATATATAAAGAAAGTTAGTTTCAAAAGATAGATTCCAATTGTTTAATTCTTGAATCAGAAACAGATGGATTTAAGGTAAGAGTTTGCTAAAACAGATTCACTGACAAATTGTTTTCCTCTGATATCTGAATTAAAACCCGGGCAGTATTTATTTAAATATTATGAAAAAATATATACCTGTATGATTATTTTGTCTTAAATTTGATAGAAGATAGGTGTTATTGTCGTTTCAAAATCACCAATCTATGAATAAACGAAGATCTTTTCTTTTCCTGTTTTTTCTTTTCATAGTTTTTAAATCTTCATCCCAGGATTTTCAGATAACTCTATTGAAATTAGAGTTTTATGGCAATCAATTGCATATTGCATACAATATTGATAATAAAACTTCTATCGGCAAGTTCCGCATAGATATTAAAATAAACAAACAAAATGGTGATTCCATAACTCCGAAATCTATCACCGGTGACCTTGGAAATAATATTAAATCGGGAAATAACAAAAGCATTATCTGGGACCTGGAAAAGGATTCTATTCATCTCGATGAGAATATTTCTATAGAAATTATAGGTAAAAAACATATTGAAGCCCTTAGCAAAGGCTCAATAATTCTTATGTCAACAGCTGTCCCCGGATTGGGACAGACAAAGGTAAGTGGAAAACCATGGTGGCTTTGTAGCGTTGCAGCATATGGAACATTGGCAAGTGGCTTTATTATTTATAAAAGCTCTCTTAATACATATAATTTATATAAAGCGGAAAATAATCCCAGTACCAGAACAGATCAATATAATAAAGCCCAGAAGAATCTAAATATTGCCAATACCCTGTTCATCACTTCTGCAACTCTATGGGTAGCAAATATTATCTGGGCTGCTGCTACACCAAACAGTAATCAGTCACTTAAACATGACTGTGACATTTGATTATGGAACAACTACAAACTATGGAAGTTCAGTAACAGCGTCACAGAAACCTGTGACGGGGAGTAGGAATACCTCAGTCAATGTTGGAGTCACTAGCCTGTCTGCAAATAATTAGAGAAAATAATGATGGTTGTGATCGTAGAAGTAACAAACTATTAATTCATAGAATGATAAACCAATAAATCACTTAAAAAAATACGTTGGTTTTACGGCATAACGCCTTATATTTAATATTAAACTAAATTCTCATGCAAATACTTAACCAAAATTTAGAATTTGAACAGCTTTCGAGCGATTTTCGTAACGCTTTTTCAGGCTTGAAAGCAGATAAAGTTCTTTTGCGTCTAAGAACTTCTTTATTTAGGTTTTCAGGGGGTACTCATATTTCACCCAGGTGGAGTGAAACTACTCAACTTCCCTATTTATTATTATCAGCTAAACAACGTGGCCAAAGGTTAGATCAATATATAAGAGCCACTAATGCAGTACTTCGTAGTTGGGATCCTGGCATGTACAATTTAATTATTGCAAAATTAAATATTGATGTATATGCCTTTCGAGGAACGAGTTCTTTTCAAAATGAAGCTTTTAAATATATGAATCCTCAAGATATTGATAATTATAAAAAGAAATTTACTAAGCCAGTTTTTTATCAAGGAGGAAATAGTCAAGTTTTTATTAATAATATTAAAGACCAAGATATAAATATTATTGTACCTGGCGGTGCTATAAATATTTACGATGAAGTTGATGACATTATTAATTTTTTGATTGATAATTATTATTCAATATTTTAATAGGGGAATTAAAATGAAATAGCTACATGGCAACTTTATCAATATCTCAAGAACCACTGAAAACCAACACTGCTACTTCCATCCATCATCTCTTAGAAGATTTTGGTGGATGGATTTTTATTTGACTTGTGTCATTATCTTTCATAACTTTGTGATAGCTAAGTTTATAAGCAAAAATGATAAAATGATAAAATGATAAAATGATGCCTCTTTTAATAATAGATATTAACTCATTAGAAAGGCAGGGATGAAAAAGAAAAGCAAAATATTGATTCTTTTATCTATTCAAATAATGATGTCATTTATCTTGTCAAACTGTTGCAAGAAGGAATCTGAGTCCGATCCTGTAAATGTCATTGATGTTAAAGGTAACACATATAATGTTATACGGATTGGTAAACAGTTATGGATGAAAGAAAACCTGAAAACTACCAAGTATAATGATGGTACTTTCATTCCTAATGTAACGGATAGTGTTACCTGGGCTGGTCTAAGCACAGGTGCATTATGCTGGTACAACAACGATGCTGCTACCTACAAAGCTACTTATGGGGCTTTGTACAACTGGTACACCGTAAACACAGGCAAGTTATACCCTGCAGGCTGGCATGTGCCTTCCGATGCAGAATGGAAAACCTTAGAGGATTATCTAGGTGGATATAGTGTAGCCGGTGGTATATTGAAAGAGGCTGGCACAGCACATTGGCTCACTCCTAATACAGGTGCAACCAATCAATATGGCTTTACAGCTCTTCCAGGTGGATCCCGTTCTGACGATGGATCATATGCTGGTTTGTTTTATAGCATTACAAGTTTAGGTTTCTGGTGGTCTTCTACAGAGGTACAAACAATATATGCCGCTGTTAGGATTATGAGTAACAGTAATACATCTACCAGCGCACAAACTGCCTATAATAAGCCGTATGGATTTTCTGTTCGCTGCCTCAGGGATAATTGATAATTGGGATCTGCGGGATTAGCGCGAAGCAAGGATAAGATAAAATCTGCCAGAGGTAATGCCGGGAATAAATTCTTTCGCAGAAATTAAAATTAAGTAACTATTATCCTTTTCAGGTTTAAAGTCTATAACTGAAGAGCCTGAGGGAGTTATACCATCCCTGCCATCCCTGAATAAATGTCCTTTTATTATCAGTTTCTTCATATAAATCAATTTGAACGGTTTTAATCCTATTTTGATCATCACAGGCAGCAATTACAAGTGCTCATCTTTGCCTGAATTTAGTCTCCGTTTGAGACCTATGAGACTAGGGTTTCCACTTCCCCAACAGGCGACCTTGAAGAGGTGGTCCGAATCCGGAGGGGTTATAGAACTGAAACTTAGGCGGGCCAATTCGAGTAGCCGCTCCAGGCTGATCTGCTACCTTGCTCATAACGGCGGGGGTAGGTTTCGTAAGGGTGATGTAATACTCGTAGATGGGAACGGGTGCAGTCCCCGGTGGTGTGTACCAGCTGGGATCGAGCTGGTTACCTCGGCTGTACCATTCAGCATCCATTTCTTCAAACGCGCCCCATACCATAGTCGGTTTCCCAGCAGGGCCAGCAGCATGGAGAATTCGTCCCGCGGGAATGATTACAATCCTTGGCCCCGTGCAGGCAGACTTCACTTTTAGTGGTACTGGGTACCCAGTCAGTTGAGTTATTTCGGTCCAAGGATCCATCGTAATTCCAGTATTGTTGATCATTGTGGTTCTGAGTGCGAAGTTAACTAAATAATAAAAAGCTGTAAATTTTCAGTCTATCACTCAACAGACTTATGACAAAATTTTAATATAGCTAACCCCTAAGTTACTAATATATAATTTGAATGTCAATTAAATTGTTTAATAAAGTTAAAAATAGGTAAGAAAAAGTACATATAATAATTCATTTGAAGAATTGGAGTGTGATAACATCACTTTTAACTATATTGAGATCTTCAAAATAAAATCAAGGTAATTTGCCATAGTTACTACCTCCATTCCAAATGTTTATTTGCTAGTTATTACAAATTTATTGATTACTGATAATTCTTATTAAATAATAAAGATATCTGACTTATCCTTTTTCTTCAAATGCAACTATAACAATTCCCGGATCAACTGCGTTTGATTTTGAGAACTCAGAGCCACCACATTCCGATGGCTACTGAATTAGGCAGTCGGGATAGGTATCTATTAGTCCCTGGAAGTAGTCCTTGGGCTCTGTCTTGTCCCAAACGCTGACGTCCTCGGCTGCATTCAACGTGTCGTTGACGAAGTCAGCACAATTGTTCGTAAAGACATGATATGACGTCTTATCAGCGATGTACTGATTTACGGCCTTCTGGATCTGTTCCGGCCTAGTAGTTGAAATCCGCATAATCTTAGCACCAGGGACGAAATAACTTGGCGTGGTGTTTTTGGGAAACGTCCTTTTCCGTACATCGACCTTCTGCCACCAGGCCAAGTACTCCCACCGGTCCCATCCCTGCAAGTTGGGATTCGTGGCGGCTTGGCTGTAGCGGACATAGGAACCGTCCTTTTGTTGAATTACCATTCCTACGTGACCGTAAGGGTCCCCACCCGCCATCTCTGTCAAATAGACGTAGACCTCTTGGAGGCTTGGATCTGATTTGAAGCAGGCGGAAAGTGATGTCTTTCGACCAGAGGATTTCTTCCGGGGTAAGATCATGCCGCCAAACTGCTGGTACAGAGCTAGTCATTCGGTTCGCAATTGGGTATCCTTGGGTTGATCGGTAAGAGTACGCCCTTTAAGCTCCGGGTGCTTTGCTTGAAACGTTTCGTTGGTCATAGCCGCCGCCTCTTTTTTTAACTGTACTCGTGGCATAGGTTCCTCCTTTCGTTGATAATAAACTAAGAATAATATAGTTACATTAATTAAAATTGATATTATCTTCTAATAATTTAAGATCCTAATTATTCGTCTCCATATCCAGTTTTGAATCTTATTCCTGTTCACCCCCAATTAGCACCTACGGAATCAGCATAGCTATTATACCTTCCTGAGCAGTAGAATCTCTCCTAAGGGCAAAAGGGACTCTATATTTAATAAAGCGAAGTTGCAACTTCGCTTACAGGGATAAAACTTAATTTTATGTTTTTTGATTTCATTACATTAAGCATCCTCATTCGCTGCGAATTAGTAATAACCTCTGTACACTTCTTCAAGTATTTTCATAAGCCTTATAATTTCCCATTATTTTATAATTGAACATCTTTCTTTTTCACAATGAGTGTTCCAAAACCATAGTTTCCATCTTCATGCACATAGTAATAGTATGATTCACATAACACAATTACTTAATTTATCAATATCACCTTTCTTGAAGTTTAATGTACTTGAACTTAATATTTATTTTGTTAACTATTTAGCGAACAGACATTTGTGCGAAATTATGTAAACCTCCACACCACTTCTCAAGAGTTCCACCTCGTGGAATTGCAGTAAAAGTAGGTCCTTCAAAACGAAAAGTAGTAAGCCCTCCTCCATATTGATCAAATTTTGCAGCTGTTACAGGTACTCCAAGTTCATCAGCAATTGTTGATAGAAGATTTCGACCATAATTCCCACGACCAGTCTGACAATGCATAAATTGAACACATCCGTATGGCCCAAAAATTGGCCATAGTCTTCTAATAATAGGGCGAAGACGTGTTATGTTTCCGGTATGAATACTTGAGAAGTGTTCTCCAGGTATTATATATTTTCCTCCAGAAATGGCAGCACTTCCAGGTGAACCATGGCCATGAAATCGTAATAGAAAAATACTCCCCACAGTGACACTTCCCACAATATTCATTATTGCTTGCTCAACACCATTACTCATTCCACCAATTATAAATGGATTTCCTCCTACATTTTTTATATCCTGTGCTTCCATCGTTAAAAGGTCAGGATCAAAAACGTCAATGCAATCTATAATTCGAAGGTTATTTGTGTTAGCAAACAACCGAGGCCATGTAACCTCTCCAACTATACCATCTGGAACAAGTTTCCGTAACTTTTGAAACTCGACTACAGCAGCTTTTGTGCGTTTGCCAAATATGCCATCACAGACAAGGTGTGCACCTGTTCGGTTAAGCAACTTCTGTAGTACTCCAACCGCTGGTAATTTATCACCTTCTTGAAGATATGTATAATTCATTTTAATCTCCTTTAATGAAATTTAAGTAAATAAAAGTATCTGTCGATAGGTTCATTATGAACATTCTGAATACTTAGTATTTCTGTATTTAGGTCATCCCCCAATCAACACCTGTGGAAATCCCAGGACAATAATACCTCCATGTGCGGTTTGATCACCCATTCGTGCTGCGGGCTGGCCTCCGATCAGTACTGTTGCAGATCCAAGAACAATAGAGTCAGGTGGCCCCACACAGGTGGCTAAATCGCCCATACGGGCAGCAGGAGTCCCGCCAATAAGCACAGTAGGACATCCGGGTGGAAGAATCGGTCCACCTACATGTGGTATCGGTGGAACACCAGGAGTTACCATCGGGCAGGTATGCATATCTCCTACCCGTGCGGCTGGTTTACCCATAGTTAAGTTTAATTAATTCTTTTACCGTCTTTAATAATTACAGGACCATGTTTGGGTTGTGGTTTGATCTCCTTAACAGGTGGTGCAACCTTGCCGGAGAACATCATCTTTTCGAACAGGTCGTGAACAAGAGTAAGGTAGTTTTCTACTTTTTGTACAGAAGCATAAATATCCTGGTGATCATATTCCAGGTTCATGAGCTCAAATGCAGCATTATCCAGATCCCTGGATGACACCCAATGACTCAGGTGGTTCAGCACCTCTTCGCGGTCGTATTCTGACAGCCAGCTTAGCGCCGATTTGAAAAGCCTTGCAAAACGCATAAAAAACTCAATAAAATAAAGCGGAGCCTTCGATTTCAATATCAGTTTATATTCACTCAGATTAACTGTTAAGTAATACACTAACTTTTCAACCACATAAGTTAAATTGTTGTCGAGTTTTACCTGGCTTGAACGGTTTTTTCGTAAATATTCAGCAAGTGCATTAGAGATTTTCTCAATGGTATTTTCGAATTTTAAATAATACTCAAATAACGAAGGATATGAATCAACCCTTGTACATGGAGGAATATACTCGGTTATAAAATGCACTTCGCGTGCTACTACCTGGAATTTCCCAATGGTGATGTGGTTTTTCCACATCTGCGAAGAATTAACCTGTTTTGTAGGGACAGCATGGATCTTATATTCGGGCATCACGAACGGATGCCTGAACGGGATTTCATTCTCATTGGGCTGGCCAACAGGCATTCTTTTGTCCGGAAAAACAGCCAGGATTATATCAAACATCTCGTTCGACGCTTCCGCAATACTAAAATCAAGTGCCAGATTATCTAAAGGATACTGAAGACTCTGAACATTTTGAGAAGTAACATCTATACGTACTCCTCCTTTTGTTATAGCACGGCAATCAGTCAGTTTAATATTGATCTGGTTATTCTGATCAATATTAATCATCAGTTTGAGAGTAGAATCAAGAGTACCGTTGCTTTCCAGCAAGCCATAATTAAAATCCGTCATCTGCATACAGGCATTATCTCTCAATCCGTCGATAATAAAATTGTCTAGACCTACAAAATGATCCTTGTTCAGCTTCATCCCATCTATCCAATTAATCGCGTGGTTTCTTTTTTCAGGTAGCATATTATTCAAGTTTATAGAGATGTACTGTAATTTAGCCTGCTTTCATAGTTTTTTTCACCAAATACAAAGGATTCATCCTGTTTATTCAATAAAATCCGCACACATGTTGTTAGATCAACCTGTATAAAGAATGCAAGCAGCCAATCTATAAGCTTCCTGTCCGGGCCAAATAAAAAACTCAACAGGGAGTCGCTTTTAAGAAGAGGGCCAATTTCAATCAGAAGCTGGGGATTTCCATCAACGACATCATTGCCCAACGACGAATTCTTACCCAATATAACACAGTTTAAATCAGGAACTTTTTCTATATAGGTTTTAACTATAGCTGAAAGTTGTGTTTTAAACTGCACCTGCTCCTGGAGAATAATCTCAAAACAGGTTTCAGTCAGACTGAGGTTACCTGCTATTATAGAGACGTAGGGCATAACAAAGAATAATGTAGCTTTCTGATATATATTCAAATCCAGGGCTCTCAGGTTATAAAAATCGATGAATTCATGGATGGTTTCGGGAGTAAAGTAGAACTCCTGTTCAAAGATCTCTTTATTGATGTGATGTCTATAAAACTCCTGCTCAAGCGGCATGAAAAATTGTCGTCCAATTTTCTCTTCTTCTTTGTGCTTCCTGAATTCAGCGATGGTCTCATTATGATCCTTGAAATATTTCCTTGTATAGGTATGAAAGAACCCTTCAGGCAGGAAATCATAAAATCCTTCACGATGCAGGAATACTTCCCATTCCTCTTCCTTCAATGTATTTGAACGTGACGTTATTTTCTCAACATCTTTTGAAAAGAAACGGCGGAAAATACCTAACAGTCGTATTGAAACGCCTGACATATCCGATTTTTTGCCAGCCAGAAGATGACTTACGATTACCTCAGCCAGATAGTCAATATTTTCCGGATTATTCGTTAACACATTCAACTTTATAATTATACATACACGATGAACGTTGCAGTAAAGACTTTTCGATATGATTCATTATGTTTCCCTTTTCAATATCACCTTTTTCATTGCTGAACTTTAACAAAACCCTGATGCAATTCCGGAATCCTGTATTCCGGTCAGGTTCCAATGAAGCATCTTTTTTAATGATAACTTTATCCAAATCTTTTCCCAACTCTGCTTTGCAGAATAACTGTATATCCTCAACAGTTACGATCCGGTTCCGTGTCAACAGCTCATTCTTGAAAAGCAGCGTCCTTTCAAGCTGATCGGGAGGATTTTTGCCCCCTGTTGAAGTGGTCAGAAATCTCAGGCATTTTTTATCAAAATCGCCGTTTGAACATTGGCTTCCCCTGGTAATATTATTGGCAAAAGGCCCAGTGGTTGACCAGTATTCAAGCCATACATCCTCATCTACAGCTGATTTCATGAAGATGAAATGCATATTGTTTTGTTCATTGTTTAATTTTGAAACACTTAGCTGGAGCCTGTTTATTATAATCTGAAGATCATTCAGCTCCTTTTCAATCATGGATGCATTCAACGATCTGAATGATGCGTACTCCTCTCTCAACAGTTCAAGCAGGTAAAGCACATGTTCGTATGCATCACGTTCATCAAATCGTTTTACCCCTTTCATACGCACTGTGTAAGTACCTGGAGCAAAATCACTCGCTCTTTTAAAGGGCACTTCCTGATAATTGATCTGGTTACCGCTGATGATTTTTCTGATTGTAAAAAACATATCATCCGTCTGCAAGGGCAAAATATTCAGGTCGGCATTTATAGTAAAGGGCCGGTTTGAACTATGCAATCTTCTGTTCATCACCGGGAAAGCATTGGGAGTGCAGAAAACGGATGCAAAGGCTTCATGAGGAAATATTTCAGGGAATTGTATCTCCATCCAGCAAAGTTTTTCCTTTATTTTCTCCAGGTCCTCCGATGCAAAGAAATCGTTAAATACAGAAGGGAATGTTCCGGTTTCAGGTGTCAGATCGCTGTAAATAGTGATAAAGCAATCCTTAAAGAAACCATTAACAGTTTTTTCTGTCTTAACATTGATATCCAGGAAGGTTTCAATATCAATGGAAATATCTTTGTACCGATCATCAATTTCCTGACTATAGCCACTTTTAATAGCAATTTCTTTACCTTTATAAAACCAGCGGGCAATTTGCAATAGCTTTAACAGGTAATTTTTGTCTGGATTATTAAACCAGTCGAAATAGAAAGAAACATCCTTCAGATTGCTTAAAGAGGGATTTAGCTTTAGTCCCATCCAAAGAGTTTGCTGATGTGAAGCAGATTTGACTTTTGACCGGAATTTAATTTCCTTGTTCAATTCATTAACCTGCATAACCTCTCCTGAAGTAGCCAGGAACATAACTTCAGCATCGATTAACCTGAAACCGGATGTCGGAGAAAAAAAGATCTTCTTTTGTTCCGTTTTGTTATTCAGCGAATTGGTGTATTCTTTTTCGATGACAAACTGATCTGTTGGGCTTGTCATCTTCATGGTCGATGCGGGTTTCGCCTGTATGACAGTATAAGCCGGGATGGGGCGCAAATTGACCTCAGGCAAAAGGATCTGTGCAACTTTTTCAAGGATTCTCGATCGTGAATTGTATAATGCTGTTGACAGACGTTCAAATTCAACAGAACATGCCCCGAAGAGCATGTCGATAACCGGATCAAAACCTTCCATTTCTGAATCGTGGTATCCCCAGTACTTAGCAGCATTTTGAGTCAGCCTGCTTTGAACAACTTCTTTTTTATTTTCTTTTATATCCATAATATCAAGCCACTGACAAGGGACTGAAAAACAGAAATTCATAATGCTCAAAAAGTTCGTTCAGGTAAGTGAGAACACCCTTTATTTCTATAGTCAGCTTATGTTTCAGGCGTAATGGTTGTCCTTTAAATCGTTCAAAAAACTCTGCCTCCTCCAGGTCAATCTTTATCTCAAGGTTACTGATCCGGGGTTCATTAAGTTCGACGGATGAAAGTATAGAATTCTGTAATTCGTCGAGCCATTCTGAAATATTGGCAACAGTGCTGTAATCCTGATTCCATATAAAACAGCCATACATTTGATTGTAACGGTATTCACAAAAATGGGTCTTGATGATCATATTGATATTCATCTGAACCGATTCTCTGATATCGCATAAAGGATGCTTCTTTTTTTCAATCAAGGCATTGGCATCAAATGGTATGGAATAATACTGTTTCAAATTATCCGGTATTAATTAATTTTTACCAGCCCGCCCGTAATTTCAGTCACCCCGGTTCCTGCAACTTTAACTATAGCCCCCGAAATTTCTGTCTGAGCGTTCCCTTGCATTTTTAATTGAGTGGCATCAATTTCAGTCTGTGTTCCTTCTAATTTTAACTGAGCCTGACCTTTCACAGATGTATTAGCTCCTTCCAGATCCAATTGAGACTGACCTTTTATGGCTGTTGAATTTTGTCCCTCAATTGTTATTTGCTGACCAGTAAGCTTAATACTATTATTAGCATCCAACTGATAATCATTCGCCTTAAGTTTGGTATTTTGACCGGATTCCACAGTAAGATCAGTGTTGGCAGAAATCTTTATGTTTTCAGCCGAAATTTCAAGGTCTCCCACTGATTTAATTGTAATCTTTCCATTATTGTTAAGGCTCAATGATATTTCATTGGTGGGTGAAGCATCATCTTTATTAAGGATCCTGATTTCTTCCTTTCCATTTTCGTCAATCAAAATAATCTGGTTTCCATTGCGTGTCCGTATCGATTTAGTGTTATTGTCGGCATGATACCAATGATCGGGTTTTGAGTTCTTATGATATACACTGCCTATTACAAAAGGTTTATCGGGATTATTGCTTTCAAATCCTACCATTACTTCATCGCCAATTTCAGGGATAAAATAAAAACCATGCTGATCACCATTGGCTGTTTTACCGCCATGTGCATGAATAATTCTTAACCAGGGCGTGGAATCCTGGGCTGTTTGCCAGAAAAACCGGACTTTAACACGGCCGAGTTTTTCAGGGTCATTATTGTCCGTAACAATTGCAGGCTGCATATTGCATTGAGGTGATTTCAGAATATCGTTAGCAGGTGGCTTGTTATTCTGTTTGGGAATTGCTTTGAAATGATTTTCGTATTTTCTTTCGGAATCGATGGTATGCTCTATCGCTGTTATAATAAATTCACCAAAATCATTTTCAAGGTTGTTATCACTTTTAATCTTAATCACTGATCCCGCATTAATGGAAGGGTTAGTGCTCGAACCCTCGTTACAAATAAGTTTTCGAGTGTCAGCAATTCTTTTTGTATCGTAAAAATCATTAAAATCACTTTCTCTCTGAAAGTTCTCATCGGAGAAAACAGTATAATCCTGTTTAAATGACTTTTCTGATCTGGAAAGCGAATGATCACCATGCGGATCCAGATCGTTTACTGAATAATTTTTTGTTTCCCTGTCATAGGTTTTATTTTCCATGTAATCGTAAGTAACAGCCTTATAATTAAGATTTTTCAAATTAAATGAAAAATCAAATCCTATAAGATTTCTGTCAACTATGACTTCAATGACCTTTGATTTATTGAGTGATCCAAAGATCAGTTCACTGCCATTATAAAAACACCATTCACCGTATTTGTCAGCAATCCGGTTCAGGAAATGGAAGTTGCTTTCGTTATACTGGACAATATATGGAATTTCGTCCCGAAATGAAGGGTTGCTTTTCAGTTTGAGATCATTTTGAGGAATCTGATCGAGTGCAGCCTGCACAATATCACTGAGTAGTTTTTCTGTGAAAGAGCGGTAATTGGGCCTGCCATCTATTAAAATAGTGGGACTGAATCCATAAATATGGATTTCTTTTGATCCGGAAGATGTGCGATTGAGCCTGGCTTCTGTCACCAGTCCATAAAACCTATTCTTAACACTATTCTGTCCTTTTTCAATGCTTTCTAAAGTTATCTCAATTCCCGATCCAATGAAATCCCTGATCTTATTCAGGATGGCGTTATATTTCTCTTTATAGAAATCGGCAACATAAACTACTTCAAACTTATGATGCCAGTCGATTCTTTGATTTAAGCAACAATAAGTAATGGGGGAAATATTCTTTCCCCCTATTTTTACGGTTATCTGAACTTGATGTAACAATCGATTTTAGGATTAGCGGTTATTTTCCCTTGCTAACATCATATTTAATATTATTGATATCAATGGCAGTACAAGCAATGCTAATGCTTGTGCCACCACCGCCACCACCACTAAAAGACTCCTGAAATGAGCAAATATATGCACCTGAGAATTTTATTGTTCGCAACGCCTTTCCAGGGTTATTGGCGTCTTCAATCTTGATGGTGCCACTTAATTTCTTTTTCGTAGTTATCCATTGAATGAATTCTGTTTTATCAGTCAACTCGATGTTAAGGCTGATATCAGAAAGCATGAGTCGGGCAGCAGCAGCATTTGCCTCAAGGCCGGACATCGGTAATGATGCGCCATAAGATACGTTATACACCTTAACATCTTTAAGGTTTTCAATGTCTAATTTAATTTCATCCATTTTACTGTGTTTTTAAAGGTTAAACAATTTTTTATAAATTAATTATTCTGTTTTTTCTGAAAATTCGGCTTTCCATTCTTCCGCAGTCTGGCCTTTCGTACCACCTAAACGTAACAAGAAACTTTTGGCCGGGAAAAAGGGTGTTATATGAATATCGAGATGGATCACTTTTGTTTCCGGATCCTGTATGAGATCAACTACCTGGAAGGTCTCAATTATTTTTCCATGACCTTGAATGCTCCCCAGGAAGCGGGATATTTCCGTCTTAATATCCCGTTCCACCATGGCATCCCAGTTAACAAAGGCCTGGCGGTTCAGGAAGTCAATGATAACCTTACCTACATAATCAAATACTCTTACTACCGAATAGGTTTGGAGGCCAATATCATTCCCGTTATACAGGGTTTTGGCAGACATACCCATCACCTTTCCCCATTCATGCACCATGGGAACTAAACCACGTCTTTCAAGCTCCGAGATCTCGCTTTTTTTCATTTCGAACTTAACCCCGTTGACCTCATTCAAACCACCGTGCATTTTTCCGGCAACAGGTTGAGCAATGAGCGTACTGTATATTTTTCCAGCCAGGGAAGTAGATGGTGGAACAAATAAATGATCTTCTTCACCCAGTTCTGCATACTTTTCTCTTCCTACAATCCAATTACAGGTCAATATTGCGTTTGACTTGTAAATTTCGCCCCCAGTTAATCCGGCAGAATCGAATTCTTCAATAACCGCCTCCGGATCGTCCAGATGTTGAAAATCAGTAATGAGCATTACCTTGTTGTTGTATGCTATTTTCGCCCATTTGTCAACAGCCTGGTTGGAACCCAGATAACCGGGCAGCACAAGCAATGAATAATTATCTCGTAAATCCAGCCGGTCATAGTTCTGTTTTAATTCTGCCGTTATTTTATCAATGACCATGGTGTTTTCCATATCCTTCAGCTTATCCGGATCAACATTGAAAAATGTAATATTCCGGATCTTATCCTTTTCAGTATTTTTATAAAATAAAGCTACTGATCTATAGGAAGTTTCAAGTTCCTGGGTCTCTTTTATTGCTTTCTTCAAGTTTTCATTCAGAAGTTTAGCCGTGCTTTCAGCTTTTTCCTGGGATACTGTAATTATATCGGCCACATTTTCATAAGTTGTTAGTAACTCAATCCAGAGAGCCATTGAATTCCTTAGTTTTTCTCTATCACCTTTCTTACTCGATTCAGTAAGAAATATGTTTTTTCTGGCTTTTGCTGAAGGATCCATGGAACCTGCCCCTTCAATCGTTTCCTTTATAATATCAAATCCGCCATAATCCATTAACGACTCGAGCGCATTTTCAAGAGGAATACTTCCAATTTTAGGGTGTTCTGTTGTTTTAACTTTTTCCTTCGAAGGTTTTTCAACCGTATTATCTTGTTTTTCAACTTCTTTAGCCATAGGATTTTGTTTTAAACGTTTGCATTATCAATTTCATTAATTGTTGCCTGCAGGGCTTGTATAAAGCTCTTTTTTGCCTCAGGATTTTGAAGCGCAGTTTTCAAAATTTTATTCGTCTTTAGTCTTTTAATTATTGCATTGCACGCATCTTGCTGTATTTGCAGCTTTTTTAAAAGATCGCTCTGATTTATGATTCCATCCCTTCTAAAGTCTAAAAGACTATTGAACTTTAATTCTTCTTTTTTGAGTGCTCCATTTTCGTCTTCAAATTCAACTTCAACATTGGGTTTAAAATGTTCAAAAACATCATCAATGGTTTTTAACCCTTTCACTGGTTCAAGTTTTGTGGGTTTATTGGTTAATTTCTGCACAAGAAGAGTTTTATTCGAAGAAATATTTGAAATTGCTTCGAATGATTCCTGAGGAACTAATTGCCCTCCAATTTCGACTTCATTTAGCATAGTTTCTGTATTTAAAATATAAATTATTATTTTTTACGGTCTACCTTCCAGACCAGTTCATTTTCTTTATTTAAATCTAGTTTCAATTTGTCAGAGGCTTTCACTTCTCCTGAAATGATCATCCTGGATACCGGTCTTCGCAGGTAATTACGTATTACCCCGGTAACAGGCCTTGCACCATATTTTGGAGAAAAACCCAATAATGCAAGATTTTCTTTTGCCTTGGAACTTACGCTAAGTTCTATTTCATTCTGTTTTAATAAATCAGTGAATTTCTTAAGATGTATTTCAAATATTTTAACAATATTCTCTTCAGTGATTGGAGCAAAAGGCAGAATTTCGGTTATTCTGGCCAAAAACTCTGGCCTGAAATACCTGCTCATTACCTCCATTAATTCATTACCTGTTGGCAATCCCTCTTTATCAAATTTTTCAATAATCAGGTCGCTGCCAACATTGGAGGTAAACAATACAATTGAATTGGTGAAATCACCTTCTTTACCAAGCCGGTCGTGCAGCTTTCCTTCATCCATTATTTGCAGAAAAACATCAAAAACAGACTGATGGGCTTTTTCAATTTCATCGAATAATAAAACTGAATAGGGCTTTTCTCTGATCTTATTAACAAGTAATCCTCCCTCCTTATAACCAACATATCCTGGAGGGGCTCCGTATAATAATGCAGCTGAGTGCTCTTCTTTGAATTCAGACATGTCAAACCGAATCATCGCAGATTCATCATTAAAAAGGTATTCTGCCAATGATTTTGCCAATTCTGTTTTACCTGTACCTGTCGGTCCCAAAAGGAAAAAAGAACCTATTGGCTGCCCCTGCTTTGTTAAGCCTGCCCGTGATTCCAGAATTGATTCGGACAAAGCTTTGATAGCCTGATCCTGTCCGATAACCCTTGATTTAAGATATTCTTCAATTCTCAACAACTTTTCTTTCTCACTGGTTTGTATTTTCCCAAGTGGAATCCCTGTTTTACTTGAAACAACTGCTGCAATATCAGCATTCAGTATAGTGCCTTTTTTATTTGAAGCAAGGATTTCAAGATTATTGAGAATACTTTTAAGATGTTCGGCATATTTTTGTGCATCTTCAAATTTTATAACAGCCTGATCAAGCTGACCACTCAATATGGGGCTAATCTTGTTTTTCAACTGATTTTCAAACCAGGCCAGTTCAGATAAAGGATCTTCTGTTTTTTCTTTAATTAATGATTCAAGGGTGTTTTTCAACTCCTGGATACTTTCTTTGGATACCTCGTCCATTATTTTAATAGATGCCATTGTACGATCAATTAAATCGATGGCTGAGTCGGGCAATTTTCGTTCTTTCAGATATCTTTTGGCCAGGAATACTGCCTCTTTGATTGTTTCATCAGCAATATTAATATCGTGATGTTTAACGTAAAGCGGCATAATATGCTTTATCATTCTGAATGCAGTTTCGGCATCAGGTTCTTCAATTCTTAAAACTTCAAATCTCCGGTTAAAAGCTTCTTCAGATTCAATGAATTCCCGATACTCTTCATTAGTTGTAGCTCCGATTAACGTAAGTTCACCCTTAGTCAATTCAGGTTTTAGCAGGTTAATAACGCCAGTTCCCAAAGAAGCTGTTGAATCAAATAATGAATGAATTTCATCTATAAAGAGAATAGCTTTATCAAAAGTCTTAAGTTCATTGATTATACTTTTAACCCTGTCTTCTATTTCGCCTTTGTACGATGCACCAGCTGCAAGAGCACCTAAATCCAATTCAAACAAGAAAGCACCCTTAAGATTAGCCGGAATCTTACCCTCTGTTATTTTCAGGCAAAGTCCGTCAACTAATGCAGTTTTACCAACCCCGGGGTCGCCCAGGATCAAAACATTTGGTTTTGTTCTTCTGCTTAGAATTTCAATAATTATACGTGTTTCTGCATCTCGTCCTATGATCGGATCTGTTTTTCCTTCCCGTGCAAGTGAGGTTTTGTCAATACAAAACTTGAAGAGAGCTTTTATCTGAGAGGTTTTTTTTGAAGCTTTTTGTCCTGGTTTCAGATCAGATATAGATTCGACTGCTGATGTCTCTGCCAGTATAAACTCAACAAGTTCGTTATAATTTATTATAAATGATTTTAGCTGGTCACCTGAAAAAGCAATATTGGGTTTGCAGATTGCGGTTAACAGACAAATAGGATCGATAGTTTCTTTTGAGAACTTTATACGGATTATATCAGCCTCTTCAAAAATTGCCTTTATTTTGCTATCTCCTGGCGGATCTTCTTCGATATTACTCGATTTAGGAAGATTCTCCATTCTTATATCCGCCCATTCCTTAAGGTAATTAATATCTTTATCCATCCGGACAAGTAATTCAGTAAGTCCTATGTCCTGATGTAATAAAGCTTTTAAAAGATGAGGAGAAGAATAATGTTCATTCTGATAATCTTTAGCAATCTTCTGGGCAATGGTTATTGCCTTTTGACTTTGTTCCGATATTAAATTTACAAAAGACATTTAATCAGGGTTTCTGCAAGAGTCTGGACAAAAATTGATTTCAATTCCTTTTCAGGACGCCTTCATCACTTTATCAACACCGAGAACACCAAATAAAATGTTATACAATAATACTATATACCCAAATTTAAACCTTTTTCGCAAATTACAATGGAATTCACATTAAATATTTAGGAATGTTTTTAAATTATCTTGCCTATCAATTTTTTAATCCATGATTCATTTAAATGTCTTCTTATAACTTACACACTCAGCTTCTTGCTTAAAAACTGACCTACCATAAAGATATTTAGTATTTGTTCACTTTATCTAAACAAAGAAGGATTTAATTTATTTTGCTATAATTGGTTCTAATGCATAGAACTGGATTCTTCCATTTTGGGATCACAGTAAGAGTTTCGCTAAGATTTGAACCTGAAATAGTCCAGTCCCTGTTCCCTAAAAATTGGCCAGTTATTTTAACTATAACCCATACCCAATATTTATCCCACGTATTTAACTTATTGAAATAAGTAACTTTACACAAAGGAATTGCCTTTGAAACATTCAAAGTTTCCAGTGTTGCATATTATTCTTACCCCAAACAATGCAAAGACGTGATTAAAGGTTGAGGTAGTTTGTAGGACAACTGGCACCTGAAACCACTTATTTCAACTGGAAGAAAAATATGAAGATATTGGTGTCCCGGAACAAAGAAAATTTAGACAACTGGAGGATGAAAACTTTAGGTTAATACAAATCATTTTTGATCTGACTCTAGAAAAGCAAATGCTCCAGTATGACTCAAAAAGGCTTTGAAACCAATCCATATGAGAGAGTTGGCTCATGGCTTGCTCAATGATCTTAATTTGTCCATTAGGAAAGCTCATATGGTTATTCTTATCTACAGATCCATATTTTCAACTCTGTCAACAGGGATGATTTTGATACTCGATTAGAGATGAAAGGAAAAGCTATGGTAAGTGTGAGTTATGAATTCAATCGAATGTTTACATTGTTTAAAAGAAAGGATGGTGCGCTAAAAATTAGAGGGTTTAAGTATATATTGCTTTTATAGGCTTAACCTACGAACAAAAAGGAATAACCATAGCTGTGCTGGAACTCTTAGGATTAAACATCCAGAAATTCACAGTGTCAACAAATGCAGGAGCATGGATTTTATGTCTGATCACCTTTGTGTAACCGTTTTTAAATAAACTTCAAAGAGTCCAATGGGTTAAACACAAAAATGAGTTAATACATGCCTTAAAAACATCCTATTGTTTGATATCAAATAACAGGGAAGGTTGACAATGTTTTTATGGTATTTCCGTGAAAGTACATTTTTTGGAGGAGTAATATTTGTCGGCGAGCTATATATTATCATGATAGGTCTACATGATGCCAGAAAGACTATGTCAACCAAATGTGTAAGGTTTTTTTAGGACGAGACACTGCTTTGAAAAGATAATTAAAAAAACTAATTTTGATAAAACATAAAAATCTTTGGGGACAAATGTCTGTAAGTAATTTAAAAACTTTAGGGAAATGGATCCGGTATATACGAGCTCCGTTTAGTTAAATTATATCATTATAGAGGCATTATATTGCCGGTATGACAAATAAGCCTGAAATTGACTTTCAGGCTTTTAAGATGTAATTTTAAGAGGAAATTTAAAAATCTCACAAGATAGTGTTCATGACAATTGAAAAAATGATTGGTAATTGGTTTATTTAATTCATAAAAAATGTATGAAAAAAATTACTTTATTATTGGTAATGCTTTTAGGCTTGATTTCTGTCTATGCGCAGAATAAGCAGTCAATAGCACCTGTAAAAGCTAAAGATGTTCCTGTTTATATCACCTCCGTGGAAGGTATTCATGAATATAAACTAAAGAATGGCTTGCAGATTTTACTCATTCCTGATCCTACTCAGAGTAATGTGGTCGTCAACATTGTTTATCACGTTGGCTCCCGTTACGAAGGATATGGAGAGAAAGGCATGGCTCACTTACTGGAGCATATGATGTTCAAAAGCACAAAGAACTTAGGCAGTATCAAGCAAATGCTTTCCGATAAAGGAGGTAATGCAAATGGGACAACGTACTTTGATCGGACGAATTATTTTGAGATTTTCCCTTCGAATGAAGAGAATCTGCGTTGGAGTCTACAGATGGAAGCCGACCGTATGATCAACTGCACTATGTTGCAGTCCGACCTGGACAAAGAATTTTCCGTTGTACGCAATGAATTTGAAATCGGGGAGAATGATCCCGGCAACGTACTTAACGAACGTATACTTTCAACGGCTTATCTCTGGCACAACTATGGCAATAGTACTATCGGCTCGAAAGAAGACATCGAAAGGGTTAAAGCTAGCCGCCTGAAATTGTTTTACCAGAAATATTATCAACCTGATAATGCCACTCTGATTGTCGCAGGTAAGTTCGACGAAATGAAAGTGCTAGCTCAGATTGAAGAATATTTTGCACCTATTCTTCGTCCGAAACGGGTGCTTGAACAAACCTACACTATTGAACCAGCTCAGGACGGTCAGCGTTATGTGGAGCTTCGTCGTGCAGGTGATCAGCAATTGGTTGCAGCAGCTTATCACACTGCTGCTTTGGCCGATACAGATGCCGCACCTCTCGAAGCACTCTCAGAAATCTTAACATCAGATCCCTCTGGTTATCTCTATAAAGCATTGATAGACAACCATATCGGATCGTCAATATGGTCCTATCAGACAGGTTTCAGAGATCCAGGATATATGTATTTCAACATGGAAGTGCCTAAGGATAAAAGACTAGATGATGGTGTGAAATCATTCTTGTCAGAACTGGATAAGATATCATCGATTCCCTATACCGAACAGGATGTTGCACGTGCTAAAGCCAAATTGATTAAGTCCTTTGATGACCAAAAAAATAATACAATTAATTTTGCCACCGGCCTGACTGAAATAATCGGAGCTGGTGATTACCGTTTGTGGTTTCTTAATCATGATGCCATAGAAAAACTTTCCCTGGCAGATGTACAGCGTGTGGCACAGCGGTATTTCAAAACCACAAACCGTACCTATGGGGTATTTATTCCGTCGAAAGATGAGCAACGTGTGAAACCGGACGAATTTATGGACGAAGATATTATAAAACTGACCTCAGAATACAAAGGAAAAACAGAGACCGAAGAAAACGCCTCGTTTGATGCAACAATCGACAATGTTAAGAAGAATTTAACTGTTCAGACACTCCCTGTAGGGCTTAAATATGCGTTGATACACAAACCGGTTAAAGGCAAAAAAGTGGTAGCTTCATTCCGTTTTCCTATTGGTAATCTGGAAGCACTTACGGGTAAGAGAATGGTGGCTTCAGTGATGGCTTCGATGCTTAAAGCCGGAACTAAGACTCTCACCAAGGAACAGATCCAGGATAAGCTTGATCAGATGAAAACACAGATTGATTTTTATTTTGATAGACAGGATCTGATGATGGATATCACCACCTATCAGGAATTTCTTACATCAGCATTCGATATCGTTCATCAGTTGCTTTCCGAATCTGTTTTCCCGGATAATGAGATTACGAAAACCATTACTGAAGCCAAAACAAACAAAGAGGCCAGTAAGAACGACCCCATGAGTGTGGTCTTTACAGAAATAGACCATAAAACGACCCATTATCCCAAAGATCACCCCTTTTATGCCTCTTCACCAGACGAAGATATTGTCGCATTAGATGCGGTGACAAGGCATCAGATTGTAACCTTTTACCAGACTTTATTAGGCGCCGATCACGGTGTTGGCACTATTGTGGGTGACATTGATCTGGCTATTGCCACCAAGTTGGTAACTGAAGCTTTCGAAGATTGGAAGGAAAAGTCTCCTTATGAAAAAATTCTTCCGACTTACTTTGCCACATTCGCCGATAGCGAAAAAATCATAACACCAGACAAGGAAAATGCAGCTGTAGTAGGAACTATAGCCTTTAAAATGGACTTTAAAAATCCTGATTATCCTGCTATGGTGATGGCAAATGAAATGCTTGGTCAGGGAGGTTTCCTCACGGCACGAATACCAACCCGTCTACGCGAGAAAGAAGGTATAAGCTACGGAGCAGGTTCATATCAAATCATTCCGCGCGATAATCAGGTGGCCAGATGGAATGTGTATGCTTTCTTCAATCCAAAAGTTCAGGAAAAGGTAGATGCTGCCATAAGGGAAGAAATCCAAAAGGCAAATGCTAATGGTTTTTCTGTAGAGGAATTGAAGAGTAACATAGTGGGTTGGCTTAATTCTCGCAAGACAGCGCTCGGGAATGATAATACTCTAATTAGTATTGTCAATGATGTACTCTATTATGGTAATCCGATCGACGACTGGACTAAACTTGAAGATAATGTGAAAGCTCTGAAAGTTGATGATGTCAGTGCCGTGATGAGGAAATACATAGTTCAGGCTAACCTGGTACTGGTTTACGCGGGCGATTTCAATAAAAAATAGAACTTCTTTTAACAGTTTAAAAGCGCGCGTTTATTGTTAAAATAGGCTTCAAAGGATTATATAATTAAGACTTGTTTGCAAACGGTATGTAATAAAGAAAAAAAAAAGGTCAGAAACTCTCTAACCATTTTATTTTTAATTGTCGGGGGTGATCTGACTCGAACAGACGACCCCTTGCACCCGATATAAATTTAATTACTTCTCATTTAAAGCTAACCCTATAATATGAGTTCTAATAGCCATCCATGCCGGCCAAATGTGGTAAATTTTCCTGACTTATAAAACAAGGGGTTAATCCTTATTAAATATGTATTTTTCTTTAGAAATTTCCACTAAGAACCTTGACGGTAAGTGGGAAAATGCATCATAGGAATAGATATTGCGAGGAAAAGTAATGTAGAGCTCTTCTTTTGCCCTGCTGCAAGCTACATAGAACAATCTGCGCTCCTCTTCCATTTCTTAAATGTTAGTCGCTCTATTAGATGGGAACATACCTTCTAGTGTATGTGGAATAAACGCTGCATACCATTCTAACCCTTTTGCAGAATGAACAGTTGATATTGTTACTTTGCCCTCTTCTTCTCCTTCATCTATTAAGGGTTTAGTTTGATCAGCAACTCTTTTCGATGGGGGATCAAGAGCAAAATCAGATAAAAACTTGTCCAGATCTTTGCATTTCTTAGATAGATCAATCAGTACTTCAATATCTTGCATCCTAATGATATAATCTTCTTCTCTTGCTTTAAAAATTGGTGAATAGTATTCTTTTATAACCTCTATCTTCTGAGTAAGATTATATTCCGTTTGACTGGCTTTAGCTAACATATTCCCTAATGACAATAGTTCAGAATAGAACTTCCGCTGTTTAAAAGTCTCAAATGAAAATGGGTCATCACTATTTCGAAAATCATTAATTACACTTCCAGTGGTTACTTGTCCCACACCTCCAATGTATTTCAATACTCTATGCCAGGCAACTGCATCAGTAGGGTTGTAAGTGATTCTTAAATATGAGATAATATCCTTGATATGCATTCTTTCATTAAATCTACAACCTCCAACAACTACATAGGGAATTCCTCTTTTGCTCATCTCCGCTTGGATGTATCTGTTGTGCCAATCAGCACGATTAAGGACAGCAATTTCATTTAAAGGAATATTCTGCTCGCTTAGTTCCATAATCCTGTCCACAATAAACTCTGCTTCTTCTTGCTGCCCATAAACCCTTTTAATTATTGGAGTAGATTGTCTTAAGTTCTTTGTAAAGAGCTTCTTCTTATAACCAATTTTTGCATTATCTATTATGGAATTGGTGAAATCCAATATCTTCTGATTGCTTCTATAATTTTCTTCAACTTTAACCACAACGCACTCAGGATAAGTCCCGGGGAAACGTAAGATATTTTCATAATTGGCTCCTCTCTCTGACATGTATCTTTTCACTTCACTTTTAGCTCTTCCTCAAAGCGATCAACAGTAAGCTTTATTGCATCTTCATATTTGTTGATATTCAAATAGACCATATTTGACTGATCACTATAGAGGCTGATCAGAATCTGATTCCTGATTTTGAAATTCCTTGGCTTTTTATCTGAATGGTAAACAAGGTCAAGACGGATTTCATAGCTATCGATTGAGACGTTTGACAGACTGCCCGAAAGTAGTTTATGATTAATGTAAATCTGAACTCTGTCAATGAAATATTTTTTGATCAGGTCATCCGGAATCTCATTAGTTTTACTGTTTTTCTCAGGTTCAAAATCAGGGTTGTACAATTTATAATCCCTTAAGAAGTCATCTAAGTACATTCGGAAAAATACTTTCAGAGTATCACTTTCCGGAGCCTGGTTAATAGTTATCAATGTAACATGCACAGGATGGAAAAAAAGTAAAGTATTTAAAATTAAGACTTTTAACATCTTACTATGAATTCAGGTCAAAATGATGGAATATTAAATATTTTAAGGTTTTTGAATTCTGATTTTCCTTTCATTATTATCTTAAATATCAAAACTTTTACAATTTATCTTGTCATATTAATTCGTTATTGTCGCATTGTTATTTTATAATGAAAGTCTCCTCATTGTGTTCCGGAGTTAACTTTATTTCTGATTCATAATTCCTGCTCCTGATAATAGTCAGATTTTCCACATTGCTGTATAGCCCGGTAAGAATGGTATTTCTCACAGTAATACTTTTCAGCTTCTTCTCTACGCGGTACAAGATACTAAACCTGACATCTCTCTCATTCTCTTCCATCTTTAGCAACTTCCCAATAATCAGTTTTTTGTTGTCATAGATGCTTATTTTTGAATTTATGTAATTGTTAGCCAAATCAGAAGGGAACGGCTGGAAACTACGCAAAACCTCAAGATCAAGATCATCAAAAATAGTCTGCTGGTAATCACGGAGAAAAAGTTCGTAATTGAGTCTGATTGATACCTTAAGCGAATCAGTTCCCTGTATATATTCAATACCGGTAAAAGTTACAGGCATTTGCTGGAAAAAAATAAGTATGGGCAGAGTTAATAACTTCAGCATAAACCATTATTAAATTAATGGAAAAAGACTTTTAAATAATCAAGACTCATTTTCTTTTTGTTTTCGAAGCTTCACCAAATCCAAGTAATAACTTAATGTCAAAAAGGATTTCAATAATTAGACACAAATATCAAAAGTAATGTTTTTATTATTTCAACCTCATCCGATTACTTATAATACAAAACGTTATATCTGTCAGCAAGATATTGATTTTGTAACAAGTGATGTTACCAAGACATTTCTTAGAATCCGGTTAATACGTTTCAGAAATGAAAGTAAGTTTCCCTTACAGGGATCACAGGCGAACTTTACCAAAGTGACTGCAAAAATGCCTTTTTATTCTCAAAATGGTTAATTTTGATGATACTTCAAAATTTCAAAATATTATGGAATATACAGAATTAATCCGGATTCGTGAAAGTGTCCGTAATTACGATCCTGACCGGTCAGTTCCGAGTGAGGTTATGTCAAAAATACTGGATGCCGGAAGATTAGCTCTTTCAGCGTGTAACTATCAGCCTTGGAAATTCCTCGTGATCTCCTCCTCTGAAATGCTTAAAAAGGTAAGAAACTGTTACAAGCGTGAATGGTTAAATAATGCACCTCATATTCTGGTTATAATCGGATTTAAAGATCAGGCATGGACCCGCGGCTACGATGGATACAACTCTCTGGAAACTGATATTGCAATTGCAATGACACATATAATACTTGCTGCAACAAATGAAGGAGTAGGTACATGCTGGATTGCAGCTTATGATCCTGCTCAGCTCAGAGAGGCACTCAAACTTGATGAAAACCAGGTTATTTATAGTATAACACCCCTGGGATATCCAAAAGCCGGGTATAAAAAGTCACTAATAAAGAACAGGAAACCTTTGGAAGAAGTTGTTAAATTTCTATAGTCAGGCTCCTTCGTTAAAATAGCCCATAGGGCTTTTTCTTTACGCCCGGGCATATTAAACAATAAGGCTTTTTGAACTTCTGATCAGAAATTTATTAAACCAGCATGAGTTTCCAACCACTCTTCCGATTTATTATTAAATTGGGAAAGATTATTCTGCTCTGAATACTCACAACTTGTTTTTTTAATAAACAATTGCAGATGAATAACATAATGAAAACAAAACAATTACTTCTTGCAATACTTCCAATAATATTTCATGTATCTTTCGCAGTTGCCCAGGATATCCATCCTGAACCCAAAACTCTTGAAATAGGGTCGCAGGCTCCTGATTTTACACTTAAAGGAGTAGATGATAAAACGCATACCCTGGCTGATTTTGCTAAATCAAAAGTATTGATTGTCGTTTTCAGCTGCAACCACTGTCCTACTGCACAGGCTTACCAGGACAGGTTGAATGAAGTATATAATAAGTACACACCAAAAGGAGTATCACTGGTTGTAATATCATCAAACAGCTCCAAATCACTCAATCTGTGGGAACAGGGTTGGTCCGATCTGGGCGATTCATTCGAAGAAATGAAAATTCGTGCCAAAGACAAAGGATTTAAGTTCCCATATCTCTATGACGGTGATGATCAAAAAACAGCTATTGAATATGGACCCATGGCCACACCTCATGCATTTGTATTCGACAAAGACCGTAAACTGCAGTATGTGGGATCAATTGATGAGTCAATGGAAAAGGGAAAGGGAGAGTTGCTGAAAAATGCAATTGACGCAGTTCTCGAAGGAAGAAAAATTGAAAAACCTGTCACTAATGTATTTGGTTGCTCAACAAAGTGGGCATGGAAAACTGAAGGCACAAAAAAACTTTATAAGGAATGGGCAGCTCTTCCTGTGACAGTTGAAAACATCGATACGTCAGGCATAAAAGAATTAATCAGGAATAAATCGGATAAATTAAGACTGATTAATGTATGGGCCTCATGGTGCGGCCCATGTGTCCAGGAATTTCCCGATTTAGTCATTATCGACAGAATATACCGGAGCCGTGAGTTTGAGTTTGTTTCAATAAATGCTGATAAATTATCAAGAAAGGATAATGTATTGAAGTTCCTTCAAAAAAATGAAGCATCGAACAAAAACTATATTTTCACCAGCGATAACAATTCCGAGCTGGTTGAATCGATAGATCCCCAGTGGTCAGGGGCATTACCTTACACTATGATGATAGAACAGGGGGGTAAGGTTATTTACCGCCTCCAGGGACCGATCAACATGCTCGAAATGCGAAAATTAATTGTCGGTAACAGGTATATAGATGGCGTAAAATAGAAAGGAACTATTTAATCTCCTTTTCTATTGCACTAACATTCCACCCGTCAACTTTCAAAAGAGGCTTTTCACCATCCAGGTTTTTCAAATCATATTCAACCTCCAATGTTCTTTTTTCCTTCGGAAAAAGAGAAATATAATTATCCTCCCAGAATACGGGTAATACGGGGTCTTTTGAATTCAGCTTAAGTATCTTTGGATTAATGGCAAAAGCCAGACCTGTGCCGGAGTTTTCAATTGTAACAGTTAGTTTGCATTTATTTCCCTCCTGCTGGATAGGAGATGCAGTTATATTTATATTTGCTGCCGGAAGTTTGGTCAGATCAGTAAAATCGGCTTTCTCATCACCATTAGAGCTTAACCAGTAGAAATTGGACGAGACGAGTTTTCCTGAGGCATCATTTAATTCCAGTTTCAGGAAATAAACTTTTGTGATATCTTTCGGGATATCAAGGGAAGTTATTTTCTCGCTGCTGTCCGCTGCAACTTTTGCATCCATGGTTGACAACAATACCGGTTTCATATTAAAATCATAGATTCCGACTTTTACTACCAGTCCGTTAAATTCTTTGTAAAAACTATTCACAATTTTAACCGAATGATCATCATAACAATACTGTATATGCAAAGGTTCGCAGGCAGTCTTTGCACCATAGAAGGCTCCATTGGGCATAAAGAAATAGTCATACAGCTGCCAGTACATTTTGGGCCATGCGGAATTATACATCCAGTAAATAATTCCGCTTGAACGGTATTTATTTCCTGCAAATGCTTCAAACATAGCCTTTACTGCCTCATTCTGGAATACCTGTGATTTCATGCAATACTCTTCAACTCCGGTTGGCTTACCATAGCGCGATTCAAAAGCTGCCCTTGCAATCGGATAAAATGCCTTATGGAGACGCAGATCCCATGAAGGGCTCATGGGCCAAAGATCCTTTTCGGGCATCATCTTCCTCATAGTTTCAATCGGTGGGATTTGTTCACCGGTAGGACCTGCTTCGGTATTAAACTCAAGTTTTGTATACCAGAAGGAAGGGGTCTCATAGGCATAAACATTCGGATAAGGTCCCATATGAACACCGGTTATCCCTGCAATTGAACTTGGGGCCTGTGTGGCTGAAGATTCTGAAGGGCGGGTGTTGTCATATTCATCTAGTATCTTTAGATATCTCTTTTCAACCTCGGCAGGCGGAAAATTATCGCTTCCGTATAACCAGGTAAAAACAGATGGGTGATTACGCAGGTGCACAATCAGATCTTTCCAGCTGGCCTCAGCAACATCTCCTGTATGAGGTGTCCAGTTTTTCCAACCTTCCCATGCACTGCAGCAGCACCAGCCTACCATCAGCAATATTCCTTCTTCATCGCATCTTTCGAAGAGGTAGTCTGATCCGCGCGGAGCTTCCATCCTAAGGGCATTGAGATTCATATGCTTGGCATACATCAGGTCCGCATCTATCCTTTCATTTGAAGATCGAAGCATCAGATCCTGAACATATCCTCCACCCCTGATAACAATGTTTTTGCCATTTATCTGGAACACCTTTGTATGTTGTTTATCGAAATTGTTCATCCAGGTTGTAATCTCACGGATGCCAAAACGGATTTTTTTTGTATCTGTCGTTTTTCCAGAGTAATCAAAACTCAGATTCAGGTCATAAAGATTCTGCGGACCAACAGTATGAGGCCACCAGAGTTTGGGATTAGCCATAACAAGCTGAGGAAACGATTCAGGAAGGAAGCTTACCACTTTAGTTTCACCGGGAGCAAGTGTTACTTCCTGCGAAAAGGTAATATCCCCAACAGAACCTTTTAATATTCCTTTAATGCTTTTTGCTTCAGCATTACGCAGCTCAGCTGAAATAGTTAGTTTTGCCTGATCAGTTGATGGCAGATTCAGTTTTGTCACCACCTGGGGGTTTTCAATAGCTACATCACCGGTAGAACGAATGGCCACATCGTACCAGATACCCATACCTCTGTCAGGAGGGGTGGGGTTCCAGTCTACCCATGTTATGGTAAGATCCATTTTCTTTGGAGGAAATATTTCCAGAGCCAGACAATTATTTTCGCCAGGTATGGCAGCCTTGGTAATGTCAAGGTTAAACAGGCGATAGGCGCCTTCGATTGTGGTTGTATCGGCAATAAGTTTACCGTTGAGCCATATATTGGCCTTATAATTTATGCTGTGGAATTGCAGCCAGTTATGCATGTTTTTATAATCGGCAGGTATCTTAAACTCCGTACGGTACCACCATGCAACTTTAAATGGACTGCCATCGGGCATTTCCCTTTTCGGATAAGGAATTATACCGGGAAGATCATTGAAATTCGTTCCATAATAAGGATCAGGGTAAACTTTATTGGCTATCAATGCAGCCAGAACGGTTGTTGGAATAGATGTTGGATACCATCCATCGGTTTTGAAACCAATTGTTGAAAGCTTCCTGGCATCTGATTTAATCTCTTTGGATGATTGTATTGCCCAATTATCTTTGAGCAGAAGTTTCCCATTTGATGGAATTTGTCCGAAGCAGTTAAAGGCATTTGCAACCAATAAGCTGAATGTTAAGACAATACGTGTTTTCATTTCTCAGGATCTAGTGGTTTAAAAAACTCATTTATTGAGTAATAAAGTTAGTTAAATAAATTGACAGGAATTACTGCAAAACGATTTCCAATAAATTCTTTTAGACATTTTTATTTCAATCAGCTATTTGAATTCTGTTTATAATTATTAGGTTTATGGTCATTATCTTTTTTATAATTCAGCCATATGAGTGATACCCTTACATCATCTCCTTCCGGTCCGGGTCTGAAACGGGTTCTCGGATTATCCGCACTGGTATTATACGGAATTATTCTAATTCAACCGACTGCTCCGATGCCATTATACGGTGCTGCAGCGAGCCTTGCTAAAGGTCATGTAGTTACGACCATCCTGATTGGTATGGTTGCAATGCTTTTCACTGCTATCAGTTACGGACGCATGGCAAATGTTTATCCAAGTGCTGGTTCCGCCTATACATATGTCAGCAGAGAAATTCACCCCTCGCTAGGGTACTTTGTTGGCTGGGGAATGATTTTTGATTATATAATGAATCCGATCATATGTGTGATCTGGATCAGCAAAGCTGCCATAAACCTGATTCCTGAAATACCTTTCGGAGTTTATGCCATTGCTTTTACTTGTCTCTTTACAGCTATGAATCTCCGCGGAATTGAATCAAGTTCACGTACAAACACTATAATTGCTGCAGGTCTTGGAGTGGTTATTATTCTTTTCCTGGGAGCTGCGATACGTTATCTCTTTTTAAATCCGCCGGCAAATGCAGGAGAATGGACAAGGCCTTTTTATGATCCAAAAACATTTTCATTCCCATCGGTATCAGCAGGTGCATCGCTCGCTGTACTTACTTATATTGGGTTTGACGGCATTTCAACGTTGTCGGAAGAGGTTCATAACCCCAGACGTAATATACTTCTGGCCACGGTGCTTGTTTGTATTATAACAGGTATTCTGGCATCTGTACAGGTTTATTTTGCTCAGCTTGTCTGGCCCCAGGCTGCTTCAACTTTTCCCGATCAGGATACGGCATTTTGCTTTATAGCCAAAAGAGCCGGTGGTCCCTGGCTTTTTCAGACAGTCAATATGGCATTGCTTGTTGCGACAATAGGATCAGGGGCAGGTGCTCATCTTGGAGCCGGACGCCTGCTTTATGGAATGGGAAGGGACAATGCTATTCCCGGTAAATTCTTTGCAAAAATAAATCCAAAAACACGAATACCGTCAAATAATATTATTCTTATTGGTGTGATAATTCTTGGTGGTGTTTTTCTGCTTAGTTATCCCCTGGGCGCTCAACTCCTCAACTTTGGAGCGCTGGTTGCATTCATGGGGGTCAATGTATCTTCATTCATGCACTATTTTGTGCGAGGAGAACACAAAAGATTCACACATTTTATTGTTCCTCTTCTTGGTTTTTCCATTTGTCTTTACCTCTGGTTCAGCCTTGGAATTAAAGCCAAGATAGTCGGGATAAGCTGGCTTTCAGTAGGTTTGATTTATGGGGCATACCGCACAAATTTCTTTAAAAAGCCTCTTCAGTTTGCAAAACTTGAAAGTAATGAGGAGGTTGAGGATACGAAATGACTTAGACTCTTGAATACCAGGTGACCTGGAGATATTGAAAAAAGGAGAATTTTAAAATATCATTGTAAAAGTTGCACCCTTGTTTATAGTAGAACTCACTTCGAGACGGGCATGATGCGTCATCATTATCTGCTGTGACAGACTTAAACCGATACCTGAGTTATTAGTTTTTGTAGAATAAAAAGGAAGAAATATCTTCTCAATTACATCATTACTAATGCCTTTCCCATTATCAGAAATTGATATATGAACATGATCCGATTCACTTTTCCCAATAATTGAAAGTCTGCGGTCTGCAGTTTCCGTCATGGCATCAAGGGCATTCTGGAAAAGATTAATGATTACCTGCTCAATAAGTTCGAGGTCGGCCTCGATAGCAAGGTCAGGAGGAATGACTTCCTTTTCAAACTTAACACCTGTTTCATTAAACTTAGCCTTGTAGAGTATAAAAACCCTTTCGAACAGATCGCTTAGAAAAATCTTCCGAAGGTTTGGCTTTGGAATATCAGTAAGACTTTTTGTAGCCTTTACAAAATTAATCAATCCCTGCGTCCGCGATTCAATTATTCTTAAACTGTGGTGAATATCTTCGGTCACATCCTCACCTATTCTTTCAGGTTTCTGAACTATTCCTGACTCATCTTCAAGCATTTGAGCTGTCATGCCGGCCAGATTGGTAATTGGGATGGCTGAATTCACTATCTCATGAGAAATAATATTTACAAGCTTTTGCCAGGTACTTATTTCCTTTATTACGAGTTCGTCTTTCTGGCGGGCAATCTCATCTTTTTGAGCTTTCAACTCTATATTTTGCAGGTCAAGTTCGTTATTCTTATTGTTCAATTCCTCTTCGAAATGGAAATTAAGCATCCTAAGATAGAAGATGCTGGCGTTAATAAACAGGAAAAGGGCAATTTGAGCAATTTTGTAGAAAGGATAAAATGTATTGATCCGGTCGACAATCGGAAAACTTGTTGTCCCAAAATGAACCATAATTTTGTCTATGAGCAATACCAGAACAAAATAATAAATCATGGATATCCACCAGAGAAGTTTTTCTTTTTTTGGGTATATCAACAATTGAGGAATTATTGAGACACATATAAGTGCATAAGGATAATAAGTATAACTTTCCTCCTCTACATATCCAATTAAAGTAGGACCAAGCAGGAAGACTACCGGAGGCAGATAGATCAGTGAAAGCCTGCTAAGACGTGTATAACCGAATCGGGAAAGAATCAGATTCAAAGAGGTGAGCATTAACAGAATTACTTCCCTCAAGGTTCCATAATAGATTGTATCATTAGTCAGAATAAGTGTAACAACTGTGGTTAATAGCAGTAATAACATGGAGATGAACATTACAAAATTAAGCTGATTGCTAATAACTATTGTTCTAAGCCTCCATTGATTGTCTTCACCGGTTGTTCCCAGATTAGATATATAATTCCAGATTTTTTGCATATTTAATTTTCTTTAATTCTATACTGCTAATCCATCCTTCCCTAATCTTGCTATCTTTCTGTAGAGTGTACTCCTGGCTATACCAATTTCTTCAGCCGCTTTCGAAAGGTTACCGTTATGTTTACTCATTGCATTGCTGATTGCTTTCTTTTCAAAATCTTCGACAGTGATTGCAAGTTCATCCGACAATTGAGCCGGTGCAGATCTGGTTCTCAGGATAAAATCATCAGGTGAAAGGGTAGAAGCTTTACAAAGAATGACAGCTCTTTCCATTGCGTGAGCAAGTTCTCTGATATTCCCGGGCCAGTGGTATTCTTTAAGTTTCTGAAGCGTCTCTTCCTTAAGTCTTATTCCTTGCTTTCCGTATTGTGCTGAAAATATTTCAATGTAATAATCTGCCAGGAGGCTGATATCTTCTTTTCGTTCTCTTAATGGCGGGATAATTATCTCAACAGTGTTAATACGATAAAGAAGGTCCTGTCTGAACTGGAAAGAATCAGCCATATCGTACAAGGGCATATTAGTAGCTGATATCAGTCTGACATTTACAGGTACAGAGCGATTACTTCCTATCCTGACTATTTCCCTGTTCTGAATAGCAGTTAGAATTTTTGCCTGCAATGGCATACTGAGGTTTCCTATCTCATCGAGGAATAATGTTCCACCTGAAGCTACTTCAAATCTTCCGGCCCGGTCCTCTTTTGCATCTGTAAAAGCACCACGCACATGTCCGAATAATTCCGCTTCAAAAAGAGTCTCCGGAATGGATCCAAGGTCAACATGAACAAATGAATTTTGTTTTCTCAAAGATTCGCTATGCAAAGCCCAGGCAGCAAGCTCCTTGCCAGTTCCGTTTTCTCCAAGTATCAGAATATTGGCGTCTGTAACTGCCACAGTTTTAATGGTTTCTATAATCTGAGCCATAACAGGAGCCCTGCTGATAATTTCAGGGTATTTATTGTTTTCCTGATTTGACGATCGGGCATGACTACCCTTTATCTTACTGACATTTCTCTCATCATGACGCTGTGATAAAACATTATTGACGGATGTAACAAGCTGCTCTCTGTTCCAAGGTTTTATAATGAAATCGACGGCACCTTTTTTTATTGCCTGAACTGCCAGGTTGATTTCACCATAAGCAGTAGTGGTTAATACACAGGCAGTGGGATCAATACTTAGTATTTTTTCAAGCCATTCCAAACCCTCTTTACCCGACGTGTTGCCTCGGGTATAATTCATGTCCAGCACAATCACATCATACTTGCAAGTTTTCAGGTAATCGGGTATTAAACCCGGACGGTCAAGTGTGTCAACTTTCTCAAACAAGCCTCTTAACACAAGCCGTGCCGTATATAAAACATCATTGTCATCGTCAACGACCAATACTCTACCAGATCCTTCTGATTTCATATAGGGTTTATGAATGATATTTGCTATCAGGGTAGCAAATATTAGTAAAGATAATAATTGTATCGTTCTGAGTCAATTAAATGTAGCAAAACGCTACAATTATAATAAAAACCAGCTTCCCTCCTAACTATATATGGCTGTAAATCTTATTGTTAGGTTAATTGGCCCGATAATTGAATTTCACTCTATAACAAAACCTTAATAATGAAAACCAATTATGTTACAATAGTGATAAATCCGTCAGCCGGAAACGGAAAGGCAAAAAGTGAAGCACAATCCTTACTGCAAAAAATTAAAAGTTCCTGCAATTTTGAAATAGATATAGCTTTTACCAAAGGGAAAAATGATGCTACTTTATTTACCAGGAAAGCCATTTTGGACGGAGCTTCAATGGTTATTGCCGTTGGCGGAGATGGGACAGTCAATGAAGTTGTCAATGGATTTTTCGTGGAAGGGAAACCAATAAATCCATTATGTGAGCTCGGAGTGATTAACTGTGGCACAGGTGGAGGTTATGCCAGGACTCTGAAAAATCCTCATCCGATCGGACTGCAGATTGAACAACTTCTTCAGCCCGGCAGCAAAGCTTTGGATCTGGGCTGTATTAATTACCTTGATTGCTCAGGTACAAAAATCGACCGCTTGTTTGTGAATGAATGTCAAATAGGTATTGGCAGCGCGGTTGCTTCGTTAGTCGGGAAAAAATCCAAAATTTTTGGAGGAACAATTGCTTTCGGCCTTGCAGCAACTGTTTTAGCTATGTCCATTAAACCGCTGTCTCTGACAATTGGATTTGACAATGAAGCTTTTCAGGAATACAGGCTCATAGGTCTTGTAGTTGGTAACGGGACCGAATGCGCAGGAGGAATGAAACTTACTCCTGATGCAAAACTGTCTGATGGTTTTTTTGATGTATTGTCAATTAATGATATGAATATGGGCCAGAGAATCATGAACCTTTCAAAAGTATATTCAGGAAAGCATATTCTGTCTCCTCATTGTACGATTAAAAGATGCAAAAAGCTAAAGGTCAGATCGACAATTGAAGTGCCTCTGGAAAGCGACGGAGAGATACTCGGAAATTCTCCATTTGACATTGAAATATTACCCCTTGCGATCAGGGTAAAGGCTGGAAATATAAACATTTAATGACATGAAATCTCTGGTTATTCAATTTCGAAAAACATGGTTTGAATCGAGAATATTCATTTCTCTTTCAATAGTTACGATTGTAACGACAATTTCATTTTTATTATTTGCAAATACCCCTTCCACCCTCGAAATTGCGGGAAGCTGGTTCGGATTACCATCCGAATTATCTGTCCGCTATGGTTATTTAATAATAGCTTTCCTTGTTTTGTTTGCATCTCTTATCCGTATGTGGGCAGGAAGTGTTCTTACTTCAAAAACCGTTATGGCATTCAGGATTCAGAACAGCAAACTGGCTCTTTCCGGGCCCTATAAGTTCGTAAGAAATCCAATATATTTTGCTGATTTAATAGCCTTTAGCGCGCTGTCGGTTTGTCTGAAACCAGTCGGCTTTTTGATACCGGTACTGATTTGGGTTCATTATTACCAGCTTATAAAATATGAAGAAGAAAAACTGGTAACCAGATTCGGACGCACCTATTCGGATTACATTCTTTCCGTTCCGGGGCTCAATCCGGGAATAAAACAAATCATAAGCTTTTTTAATCTCCCTCAGGATTTTAGTATTAATTATGACGGATTCCGTCATAACGCACAATATATACTTTTTATCCCGGGTCTCATATTTGCATCATTCACAGGTAAATTTATTTATGCTATTCTGATCGGACTGCCTGCTGTAATAGATTGGGCTGTTATTCATATAATTAAAGGCGTTTCCAAAGATATTCCGGAAAAGAAAAAAGCATTCTTCAGAAGCAGAGCGTTCGTCCACTCAAAGGTATTCAGGGATATATTATACTCTCAATGCTGGGAAGATCCGGAGATGGACAGAATCGCTTTTGGTACAAAACCAGGAGATATAGTATTCTCAATTACATCAGGAGGCTGTAATGCACTGTCATTTCTTCTTGACGATCCGGCAAAAGTGATTTGTCTCGACATGAACCGGTTTCAGAACTATCTTCTTTCACTTAAAATAAATGCCTTTAAGACGCTCTCATACGATGAAACTCTTGAATTTTTCGGGGTTCGGCCTTCGAATCGCCGATGGGATTTGTATGAAAGACTGAAGCCTTTTCTTTCTGAAGAAGAACAGTTATACTGGAGCAATAAAAAGACAGATTTAAACAGGGGAATTATACACTGCGGAAAGTATGAAAGATATATGCATCTGCTGAAAAAGGTATTCAGAATTCTTATAGGAAGTAAGATTATCAATGAGTTGTTTAATGCCTCATGTATTGAAGAACAGAGAATTTTATTCCAGAAGAAATGGGACAATTTCAAATGGAAACTATTCTGCCGGATTTTTTTAAGTCGCGCTTTTGCAAGCATGCTGTTTGATAAGGCATTCTATAAATATCTCGAGCCTTCATTCTCTTTTGAGAAGTATTATCGATCGGCAGTCAGGAGAGCTGTGACAGAGTTACCTGCAAGGGATAACTATTTTCTTGCATATATCCTTTCAGGAAATTACTTAATTGATAATTTACCTGTTTATCTTAAAAAGGAGAATTATCAATTTATACGTGATCGTGTAGACAGGATTAAAATAGTTACTTCCGGTTGCCAGGAGTATCTGAGTTCGCTGCCCGGAGATACCATATCAAAATTTAATTTCACAAATATTTTTGAATGGATGTCAATCGAGGAATTTACCCTGATCCTGCTAGAGACACTAAGGATTGCAAAAGACGGGGCAGTAATTACTTACCGTAATCACCTTGTAACCAGAAATCGTCCAGAAATGTTTGCAGATAAGATCATTCCCGATATGAAATTATCTCTCGAATTACGTAAAAAAGATCGCTCGTTTATATATAAAGCATATGTGGTAGAACGAATAAAGAAGAATATATGTCATTCTTAGTCAAGGAAATAATTACGCAGGACGGACTGGATGATTTTCTTTCTGTTCCGGAAGAAATTTATAGGAACGATCCTAACTGGATCGCTCCTCAACAGTCTGAGATTAGGAGAGTTCTTAATCCTGTTAAGAATCCCTACTTTTTAAATGCTTCTTTAAAGATTTATGTCTGCTATTTCGATGGAAAGCCTGTATGCAGATCAATAATGGTAATAAACCATCTTCACTGGACAAAATGGAATAGAAAGTCAGCCTTTTTTGGGTTTTTCGAATCACCTGCTGACTGCAATGCAGTAAAATGTCTGTTTGAAAAAATTGAAGCTGATTGCAGGACAGCGGGTGCTGAATATCTTGAAGGACCATTTAATCCAAATCATTATTCTGAGCTGGGAATCTTATTGGACAACTTTAATTCGCCTCCCGTTTTCTTCGATACATATAATCCATCTTACTATCCTGAATTGCTTAAGGAGGCCGGCTTTTCGCAATCAAACCTGTTTCATACAAGGATCAACAATGATATATCAGCTACATTATCAAAAAAATACAATACTTCTCACAAGGAAACTTTCAGTAAGGATATTACAGTAAGAAAGTTCAATATCTTCAGATTCAGGAGGGACCTTGCAATACTGCGAGACATCAATAATGACGCATTTTATAATAATAAGTTTTTTCTTCCACTTTCACTGAAAGAGTACTTGTTCTCGGCAAAATATCTCTTTCTGGTTACCAGGCCAGGGCTCATACTGATCGCAGAATATAAAGGGGAGCCGGTTGGTGCAGCCCAGTTAGTTATAAACTTTAATAGCTTACTTAAAAACTATGATGGCCGGATCAGCCTACGGCAAATTCCAGGGTTGCTATGGAGGAGAAGAAACATTAAAGATCTAGTAATTTTTACTTCAGGAATAAAAAAAGAATACAGGAACAAAAGAGTATTCGCTTTGATCCTGAGATCTGCAGTTAAAATATTCAGACAATTTTCAACAATAAGGACGACCTGGATTTCAGATGAAAACCTGGGAAACAGTCTTGCCAGTCTACTGGAGATGAGTACCAGCAAGCATTTCGCTATTTATTCAAAGCGGTTATAATTTCCGAATATGTTACCAGATAAAATGATATTAAATGAGTTGATAAAACGCTGGGGTCTTGATGCTTCCAACGGAGGAGAGCTTATTATAGGTGGATGTAACTCACTTGACCTTGGCAATATTTATGGAACACCGCTTCATATAGTTAATGAAGAGAGATTAAGAGCTACAGCTGAATCCTTCCTGAAAACAATAAAACTTAAATACCCGGGGGCAGTATCAGTTCATTATGCATTTAAATGTAACCCAGTTCCTGGTATTATTAAAATTATAAAGGAACAAGGGCTCAAAGCTGAAGTAATGAGCGAGTATGAGTTAATGTTAGCTCTTAAACTGGGATATAGAGGGAATGATATAATTGTCAACGGACCTTTTAAGACTGACCGGCTGATTACAGCTTGTCTTGAAAATAATATCAGATTTATAAATGTTGATTCACTTTTTGAGCTAGAAAAGATTGATTGCATTTGTAATAACCTTACTAGAAATGCAGAAGTTCTGTTAAGGATAAATCCTGATTTTGTTCCTTCAGGTATGAACAAAGGAAGCGCTGCAGGAAGCCGCTCCGGATCCCCTTTCGGGCTGGATCTGATAGGCGGCGAGGTTATGGCTGCACTCGAAAAAATTAAAGGAATGAAACGAATCAGGTTCAGAGGGTTTCATTTCCATATCGGTTCCGGTATTCAGAACCCTGATGATTACAGAAAAGCGCTTTCAGGGCTTAAAAAGATCCTTAATGATGCCGGAAATGCAGGCTTCAAAGTAGATGTTCTGGATATTGGCGGAGGATTAGGTGTACCAAATTCACGGGAAATGACAACTCTGGAATTGTTGTTATATCAGGCATTTGATTTTCTCAATTCCGGAGGAAGAACAAACAGGAAGATTTTCTTCTCACATTTTGCCGATTCTGTAACGAAAGGCATTCTTTCCCTTTTTGGCAATCAAAAAATCCCTGAGTTGATTTTAGAACCCGGGAGATGTATTACTGGTCCCAATCAGATGCTGTTATTGAAAATACATCAGGTAAAAGACCGGAAAGGCCTAAAAAAATGGCTTGTTGCAGACGCGGGAATCGGAACTTTAACCATGCCTACTTATTATGAACACCATGAAGTTATTTTATGCAATGATATCAGGAGAAAAGCTGCTGAAAAAGTGACGATTACAGGACCGGGCTGCTTTTCTGCTGATGTCGTATATAGAAATAAAGTAATGCCAAATATTGCCGCAGGTGAGATGATAGCTATTCTTGACAGCGGAGCATATTTTACCTCCTGGGAATCGTCCTTTGGATTTCCAAGGCCGGCCATTGTTTCAGTTGTTGATGGCCGGCATAATCTTCTCAGAGAGAGAGAATCATTCGACCATATGATCTCTCTTGATACGTTTTGATTTTTATATAAACCTAAATTCATTATGCTATGAAATTTAAAGTTAACAGAGTATCTGTTTGCCCCGATCTTTTATACCTGAGTAATATCTTAACCTCAGAAATAGTAAAAAAAGGCAATGAACAGGTATCGACAGATGAAAATTCCAATTTTGTCCTGAATGTTATTGATCTGGAATCACCCAAAGCATACAGGAGAAAAAGCCAGGAAGAAATGGTAGTTTCAATTGTCCTGCTCAAATATCCGGTGCCGGATCTTAAAGCAGCATGTTATGTGGCATTAGTAAAGAGTATATCCAACATTCTCTTTTGTATTTCCCTGCAGGAGGGAAAAGAACATCCTAAAGCTTACAGTATTACTCCCGAGGTCGGATTTACTGAATTCAATTATAATCCTGAAAATATGTATAAATACATGTACCCGGTTATCAGTTCTCATTTTGTATTAAGGAATAAGCTTTTTGATGATCTTATTTTGGAGGAAAATGAAATAATTCCTGAAGTCGAAGATTTAAAGGCCTTTGGCAGGGAATTGCACAACCTTGGAGTTCTCCCCGCCCCATTTCCATTAATAGAATTCCTGGACAAGGATCTTATTGATCAGTTGTACAGACTATACCAGATTAAGGGGCTCAGTTACGGCAATCTCAGCATCAGGAATACTAACCATAACCTTGAAGGTACTTCGTACTGGATGACTGCCCGTGGAGTTGACAAATCGAACCTGAAGGGGATCGGAAAAGATATGCTTCTGGTCAAAGGCTTTGACAAAGAAAGCGGAGAGATGCTCGTTTCAGTCCCGCCGGTATATGATCCAAGAATAAGAGTTTCAGTCGATGCCATTGAACATTATATGATTTACAGGGAATTTCCCAAAACAGGCGCCATAGTTCATGTGCATGCATGGATAGATGATGTTCTATGCACTTCTCAAAGCTATCCATGTGGAACAAGTGAACTGGCTGAAAATGTTATTAAACTTCTGAAAAAGACATCCTCACCGGAAAGAACAGAGGTCGGATTAAAAAATCACGGTCTGACTATTACCGGTCCTGATATCGTTGATATTTTCCGGAGAATTTATGGCCGATTGAAAACAAATGTTCCTATGATGAATTGAGGCTATTTAATTTTAAATGCATTTTTATAAGGAGATCCTGAAAATCCTTTAAAGAGTAGGGAGTGAATGCTGAAAAACTTAAGAGTAAGCATAATGCAATATTTAAGACTATGAAAAAAATAACTATGGTAATCACACTAATGTGTTTTTTTGCTTTCTCAGTATCAGAAGCGCAGATAAGAAGTGGCAGATCGCTGATTGGTGTTTCAACATCATTTAGTTATATCAATTATGGATCGGACCTGATGAGCCTGGGATTTTCCACTATTAAATACAAAGCGAATTTATTAGCCTCTGTTGATCCCGATGTAACGAAGGTAACGACATTAAATCTTTTGCCTAAGTTCGGATATTTTATTATTAACAATTTAGCCGTGGGATTGAATATGTATATTGGAACTTCCACTGATAAACCTAAGAGTGGAGGTAAATATAATACCACTTCCTTTGGTTTGGGACCATTTATACGATATTACATTTCCGGAAGTAAGGTTATGCCTTTCTTTGAGATAAGTAGTCTATTTGGATCAGAGACAAACAAATATGAAGATCCATATTCCAGTAGTTCAAATAAGAACAGTCTCACGTCATTTGGAGGAGGAGCCGGGCTGGCCGTAAAACTTGGAGATAAAGTTACATTCGATATGATGGCTGGTTATAATTCGACATCAGAAAAAGCAAAGGAGAATAATCCGAATGATGAAAGGACAGTTCAGGGGACGATAGCGTTTAAACTTGGTTTCACGGTGTTACTGGGTTCCAACTAGGTTCTCCATTTTTCCAGGGCTTACGCCTGTTTTTGAAAAAAGCAGGCCTCTTTCTTAACTCTGTCCTAATATTTTAAATATAAATAACTTACAACTGCATCAAATGAAAAAAGTAATTATATCCGCATTTCTCCTGCTAATCTATGTTATTAATTCATCTGGTCAATGGTATGTTAAAAAGTATCAGATCACTGATATAAATTTTCTTTCGAAAGTACAACTTGAGGAATCGTTACAAAATTCAAAAAACAAGCTTCTGTTTGCCGGATGTACTGTCACAATGGGAGGAGCTGCTTTTCTTATTTCTAAATATCTGAAGCCCGGCATGAGTGATGACCCGACTGTTATAGAACAACTGCTTGGCGACGACGGGGTAAATAAAGTTGGCATGATAACAGGCGCAGGATTAATTATCTGGGGCTCGATTGCCAGCATAGTTCACCTTGGCCGCATCGGGAGGATCAGATCGGTCATCAATAAGAATTATCCATCTGTTGGATCGCTGGAGATCTCACCTGCAATAATTTTAAACGGTTATGCACGATCATTTTGTGCAGGATTTAGCTTAAATTACAGTTTCTGAGTGAATAGAACTTAATTTTTGATCGGATTATTTTAAAATCAACCAAAATGAGAAATCATTCACAAATTCAAAAGATCAGCTGTAAATTAGTAATCTTCACAATTATTTTACAAATAACAGGTTGCAACAGCTCGAAATATATTGCTAAAACTGATCTGCCCTTTTCAGACGGGAATTATGCATTTCTTGGTAAAAAATCAACTTATCCCCTGGTCAAAAATGCCGTAATCTCAGACGGGAGAATATCAGGAAAAATAGATTTTGGTGAGGGGAAATATACTATTGATGAAAAGTTCAGGGTATATGTCTCAAATGATTCATTAATAAGAATAAAAAAAGATGAAATAAGCATTCCGCTTGATGGCATCAGGAAAATCATAATTGACTCCCGGGCATACTCCTTTAGAAAGGGTGATCCTTTTAATCCAACCCGTGCCGCTATTGCATCTCTGATAATCCCTGGCCTGGGACAAATGATATCAGGAAAAACAGAGAGAGGAATAGTATTCCTTGTAGGTGTTACAAGTTGTCTGGCAGTTTCAGCAGAGGGATTATTTAAGTATTGGTCAAGCGCCGGTGGAAATTATGGTGTGGACCCATTTCAGGTATTCAAAGCCGGACTCGTTGGCGCTTTATGTATCGATCTATGGTCCATAGCAGATGCTGTAAACGTGGCTAAAGTCAATAATTTAGTCCTGAGAATCAAGCATAGAACCTCATATAACCTTAATATTAAGCCCTTCCTGAACACGCCTGATTATGGTCTTAAACACAATATTCCTATAGGTCTTGGTTTTAGGGCAACGTTTTAAATTCTGCAGATAATAATGACCAGATGAAAATATTTGCTATCAACAGGTTATCAGTCTAATACCTCCATTTATGAAAATTATATCTCTGATTATAGCCGGATTACTTATTCTTAACATTATAAGCAATGCCCAATACAGGATCAATAAAACAAAGTATGATCTTAAGGGTTACCATTATCAGTTTGGGGATCCTTTTAATCCCGGAGTGATGGGGTTTGCTTCTTTGATTATACCCGGGCTAGGTCAGATTCTGGAGGGCGAAACAGCCAGAGGATTAGGTTTTTTTGGAGGCTTTGTTGGTTTAAATATTATTAAATATAGAATCCTAATGAGGCCTTCCAGTGGACCTTTAAACGGCGTAACATCACTTAATCGTAATACAGTGCGTTATGTGTTGGCGGGACTTCATATCTGGTCGCTCTTTGACGCTATTCATTTCGCAAAAGTAAACAATATGGTTTTCAGGGATCAGAACAAAACCACATTTGACCTTCAGCTAATGCCATACCTGGGATCTTATGACTATTTCACTCTTAATAATGAAGTTCCTGTTGGCTTAACTTTACTCATAAATTTCTAACGATCTGCCGTGGTCATTTACTATCCACCAGCATCGGAAGA
>Ga0224520_1000029_pt1 | contig 53879 bp, 43 predicted proteins | sample CFST25metaG_2_FD_180684 | JGI IMG/M metagenome (GOLD analysis project Ga0224520, IMG submission 180684) | Peat soil microbial communities from Stordalen Mire, Sweden - C.F.S.T-25 | ecosystem: Environmental > Terrestrial > Soil > Wetlands > Peat | place: Sweden: Norrbotten County, Stordalen Mire... | reverse complement strand
CAAACACCACCACCGTGTCGCCAGCGCCTGCCCGCCCGCGCCGGGCGGCGTGCCAGCCCACCGAGAGCGGCTCGACCAGGACCATCTCTCGCAACGACAGTCGTTGTGACGTGAGCAGCTTGGCCGTGGGAACCACGACCTCTTCGGCAAGGCCGCCATCGCGCTGGACCCCAAGGGTCTGGTTGTTGCGACAGGCATTCGGGCGCCCTTTGCGGCACGCGGAACACTCGCCACAGTTCGTGTAGGGGACCACCATTACCGGAGTCCCTGGAGCGAAGGCGTTGGAAACCTCAGGGCCAACCGCATCGATCGCGCCTGCCAGCTCGTGGCCTGGCACGCGCGGGTAGCTCACCAGGGGATTGAGCCCGCGGAAGGTGTTGAGGTCGGAGCCACAGTAGCCGACATAGCGCACGCGAACGCGCACCTCACCGCGCCCCGGCTCAGGTCGCGCGACCTCCCGCATCTCGGTCTTGCGTGGTGATGTGATGAAAAGCGATCTCATGCATCTCTCAGCCGGTACACCCGCCGGGCGTTCTCACCCAGGATGGCAGCGCGCTCGGCGGGCGACAAGCGCGCGGTAAGTTCCCGCACGACCTCCATCCAGCGCGCGTAGGGGCAGGCGACCAAGCATACAGGCCAATCGCTGCCAAAAAGCACGCGGTCGGGCCCGAAAGCTTCCAGCACGACGTCGACATAGGGGCGCAGGTCCGCGACGGTCCAGTGCGGGCGGCCGATCTCGGTGACCAGCCCGGACAGCTTGCAACAGACATGGGGCCGCCGCGCGATCTCGCGCATGGCGCGCGCCCAGGGTTCGATCGTCCGCTGCTTGATGCAAGGCTTGGCCATATGATCGATGACGAACGGCTGCTCGGGATGCTGGTCCACCAACTCGATCGCCTGCGGCAGGTGTCGATCGTAGATCAGGATGTCGTAGGCGAGGTTGAACGCCCGCAGGGCCTGGATACCCGCCTGGAAATCGGCGCGCAGCATGTAGGCCGGGTCGGGCTCGTCTTGCAGCACGTGGCGAATCGCCACCAGCTTGGGATGGGCCGCGAACTGCGCGAGCGTAGCAGGCACCGACGGCGACACCAGGGGCACCCAGCCCACCACACCCGCAATGAAGGGGTTCTGCGTAGCAAGATCGAGCAGCCAACGCGTCTCTTCAATGCTCTGGCGGGCCTGCACGCTCACCACGGCGTCAACGCCCGCACCGCCCAGCTCGCGCTCCAGATCTGCGGGAAGAAAATCCCGTCGGATCGCCGCCATGCGCTCGTCTATCCAGCCGTATTCAGCCGGACCATAGCGCCAGAAATGATGATGAGAGTCGACGATCATGTCCCCTCGTTGCGCTGGTCTGGCGTGCCGAGGGCGCCACTTGCGAAAAACCACCGGAGGGGCTTGAAGACCGGTTCTCCCGAGACGCGCCTAGCCGTCATCAGGGCATCAGCGTCGCCGATAGGGTGGCTTGGGTCAAGCGCGGGCAGTGGCAGTCGATTGTCCGGCGCGCTGTTTACTTTCGTGAGCCGTATTCCTTCCGCCTCGCCACCATCTTCAGGTAATTAAATAAGAGGGGGCGGAACCCGCCACAACGGGTCAATCCAGGAGGCAGCCGACCCCATTTTCAAGGTCACGATGATGCATTGAGTAGGAGTTCCTCCATGATGACAGCCGGTTTCAACCGAATCTTCACTGGCATTTTCGCACTCACGGCTTGTTTGCTGCTGGGCTGCAGCTCCGACAGCTCCCCGGCCCATTCTGGTTCCGGAGGAAGCGCCGGCGGCACGGTCACGGCTACCGGCGGCGTAAGCGCTGGTGGTGCTTCAACGAGTCCGCCTAGCTCAGGGGGTGCTCTGACTAGCGGTGGTGCGCCCGCATCCGGCGGGCAGTCGCAAGCCGGCTCGGTTTCTCAGGGTGGATCGGCTACCGGCGGCGCCGTGACCAGTGCGGCTGGCCAGCCGGCCTCTGGTGGCAGCGCCGCGGGCGGCCGCGCGAGCGGCGGGGCTGCCGCTGGCGGCAGCGCGACGGCCAGCAGCGCCACGGGTGGTAGCGCGGCAGGCAGTAGCGTGGGAGGTGGCAGCCTGGCAGGCGGCAGCGTGGGAGGTGGGAGCAAGACCGGCGGAAGCGTGGCAGGCGGCAGCATGATCAGCGGCGGCAGAACGGGCGGAGGAGTCACCGGCGGCACGTCCACCGGCGGAGTTTCCACGGGCGGAGCCGGCACTGCCGGCAAGACCGCGACCGCCGGCTCCACCGGAACATCCGCCGGCGGCGCGATCGTCACTCCAGCCACGGGAACCTACCCCGTGTCGTCGGGAACACCCACCATCTATCTGGCGTCAGACTCAACCGTCTCATACTACGCCACCAACCCCGACAACCAAGAGGGGTGGGGGCAGGAGCTTCAGAATTTCTTCACCAGCGATGTGGTTGTCGTGGACGATGCTATTGGCGGCAGAAGCTCGAAGTCGTTTATTGACGAAGGACACCTGACTGCGATCTTGGCCGTGATCAAGCCCGGCGATTACCTCTTTGCCGCATGGGGAATCAACGATCGATACACGAGCGATACCACCCGCTACACCAACCCCGCCACCACCTACAGAACCTACTTGCAGCAGTACATTGACGGTGCCCGCGGCAAGAATGCCATACCGGTCATCATCACGCCCACGCCGCGTTTGGACTATCAAAATGGCGTCTTCAACAATGACTATGTGGCCTATTGCCAGGCCGACGCGGCCGTAGCCGCGTCAAGCAACACACCTCTCATAGACCTGCAAACCATGGCGCTCGCCTACTACACAAAGATCGGCATCACCGCAGTACAGACGACAATAGTCCTGGTATCAAATGGCCAGCCGAACGTTTTGCATTTCCAGAAACAGGGAGCCTATGAGATGGCCAGGCTGGTGGCGCTGGGGGTCCAAGCACTCAATCTGCCCATCTCGCAATTCGTGGTTCAGGCCAAGCTGGACGGCGGCTAGAGCGCCGAACGGTTTGACGGACCGAGTGAAATTGCGTAGTTGCGAGCGGCCCGAGGCGCGAGGAGGGAGAATACTCGACGTACTTGACCGACGAGCAACGAAGGGACGCGACGCAAATCCGCGATTTCACGACGGGAGGCAACCCGTTCGGCGCTCTAGGATTGCGCCGGCAGGGCCGCTCCCAGGCAGCCGGCCGCGCCTTCAGGTTGGGATCGTCCGATCTCGGGGCGCGCGAGCCGGCTCCCCGAGATCGCGGCACAACGCAATGCTTCGGGCTGGGTGGATCGTCCAGATTCGGTTGAAGCTTTTGGCCGCCCGAGACCATAAGTGATTGATGGCAGAACTGCATTCCAGAGTCAGTTCGGGTGGCTTGCCGCTCTGCGACCAAAAGAGATCCCTAGGACTGACAAGACTCGGCAGAATCCGCAGGCTGGCCAGCACTGCTCCTGGCAAGCTGGCCGGCAGCGCCACCCACGATGGCCAGCAACACAGGACGGGCAAGAGATGAAATCCCACCAAAGCAGGATCACCCACCATCGTCAGGACTCTGATAAATTCCACTTGCGGCGATCAGTGCTGGCCTGCTTAGTCGGTGCTGTGTGGACGGCCGGGTGCTCGAACGGAACACCGGCCGGTGGCGGCAAGGGTGGCGTCCAGGCGACCGGCGGCAGCGCCACGGCAGGTGCTTCGGCTGGTGATAGGACAGACACTCCTCAGAGTACCGGCGGCAATGCCGCGGGCGGCGCTGCAACCGGCGGCGGAGCAGGCACGAGTCAGGCTACCGGCGGCAGTGCCGCGACTGGTGGCACGGCTACCGGTGGCACGACTCAGGCAGCCGGCGGCACCGCCAACGGTGGCGCCAACAATACCGGCGGCAAGCCGACCGGCGGCGTGGCCACAGGCGGAAGCGCGAGCGGCGGGAGTGCGGGCGGCGGCAGCATGCCCGGCGGCGGTGCAACCGGCGGCACGACCATAGGTGGCAGGGGGGCCGGCGGTAGCGCGACTGGAGACGGCAACACCGGCGGTAGCGCGACTGGAGGCACCAACACCGGCGGAAAGGCGACGGGCGGCACGGCTCCTGGTGGAACGGCGGCTGGCGGCACAGTCCTTGGCGGTACGACCTCGGGGGGAGGTGTGATCGGAGGCACCACCGCCTCGGGAGGCACGACCTCCACCGGCGCCCTCGCAGCCACGCCTCCCATGGGCTGGAATAGTTGGAACAAGTTCGGCGGTAGCATCACCGACACGTTGGTGAGGGGGATCGCCGATGCAATGGTTTCGAGTGGTATGCAGACCGCCGGCTACCAGTACATCAACATTGACGACATGTGGCAGTCGAGCCGCGACTCGAGCGGCAACATTGTGCCCGACAGCAGCAAATTCCCGAACGGAATGAAAGCGCTCGCTGACTACGTACACGGCAAGGGCTTGAAACTCGGCCTGTACTCTGATCGCGGCACCAAGACCTGTGCCGGCCGCCCGGGCTCCTATAGCTATGAAACGAAAGACGCGCAAGCCTACGCGTCGTGGGGTGTGGATTATCTAAAGTACGACAACTGCAGCCCGGCCGGGGGGTCGGATATCACGACGGACTACACGAATATGTCCAATGCCCTGAAAGCATCGGGGCGCCCCATCGTATTTAGCCTCTGCGCCTGGTGGTTCTATACTTGGGAGACAAGCATCGGCCAGCTGTGGCGGACGACCACTGACATCAAGGACACCTGGGCGAGCTTCATCGCCAACCTGGACGCAAACGGTGGCTGGACGCCCCGATATAGCGACGCCAACTACGGTTCACCCGGGATCGCCCAATATGCCAGCCCGGGGCACTGGAACGATCCTGACATGCTCGAAGTGGGCAACGGCGGTATGACGGACACGGAGTACCAGTCGCACTTCAGCTTGTGGGCCATCATGGCCGCGCCCCTCATTGCCGGCAACGACATAAGGAGCATGTCCGCCGCGACCAAGAATGTCCTGACCAATGCCGACGTGATTGCCGTGGACCAGGATCCGCTTGGTGCCCAGGGCAAGCCGATCAGCACAAGCACAACGCTCGAAGTCTGGTCGAAGAAGCTCTCCGGCAACCAGACCTATGCCGTGGTCTTGTTCAATCGGACGGGAGCTAGTGCCGACATCACCGTGACCTGGTCCAGCCTCGGCATCACCTCCGCATCCGCGACCGTTCGCGACCTTTGGTCCCATACCGATCTCGGTCCGACCGCCACTCAGTACACGGCCACGGTTCCGTCGCACGGGGTGGTGATGCTCAAGGTGGTCGGCGGTTGATCCCTCCCGCGATTCAGTCGCTTTTTCCCTAAATGCGCCCAACCTGGCGTGTTTTCTCTGCAGGCATCGTGAGGCGAGATGCCAGCTTGATGTGTTCTTGAAAATCCTCGTCCGAGGGAGTCAGCTCGCCCCTGCGAGTCGGGCGCCCTATGACGACCAACCTGCGACAATCATGTCGTGCGCTGCACTTGTTTCACCGGTCACGCATCGCCAACTCCGCGTAGATGGCCATCTCCCCTTGGCATACCTGTTGCTTGATTCTGACCGCCTAAGCCGGCGTGTGTTATGCTGGCCGCTTGTCTCAGCCCATGCCCAGGAGGATCACGATGAAGAATCGCTGCGGAGTCCTCGCCCTGCTTCTTTGCACTGCCTGCCTGAACCAGGCGAATGAAACGACCGAGTCAGCCAGAGCGGCCCTCGGAGTCTTGCCCGCCACGGAGTCTGCCACCTGGAAGCGCGTGGGCGCCAGCAACCTCCCCGACAAACGATATGCTCACGCCCTGGCGTTCGACGAAACCCGCCAGGTGGTCGTGATGTTCGGCGGGCTGGTGATTGCTTCTGACGGGTCGCTGAACCCGCAGCAGGACACCTGGGAGTGGAGTCCGGCCCTGGGCGCATGGACGGCACGCACCATCGCCGGCGCCAAGCCCGCGGCTCGCACCGGAGCAGCGATGGTGTACGATTCGCTTCGTAGCAAGTTCGTTCTGTTCGGTGGCCGTGCGGGCAGCGGCTACGACTACCAGGATACCTGGGAGTGGGATCCGACAACGGGCGCGTGGACGGACAAGACAGGCCCAGGCGCCAAGCCCAGCGCGCGCAGTCAGCACGGCATGGTCTTCGATAGCAAGGCCGGCAAGATCGTGTTGTTCGGCGGAGGCCGCAGCCTGATCGGCGGGGACACCATGACGGTCAGCGTGGCCTTCAACGACACCTGGGAATACGACGGCGCCACGGCCACCTGGACCCAGCTCACCACAGCCAGCGCACCCTCGGCACGTATCGATTTCGGCTTCGCATACTCCAGTCAGACCGCGCATGCCTACCTGTTCGGCGGGATGGAGGTCACCTCGGCCGACGCAGGCGGCACGCCCGTGCAGGACAGCTGGGAATGGGATAGCGCAGCCGGCACCTGGACGGAACGCACCGGCACGGGAGACAAACCCAGCCCGCGCTTCGGGCACGGCATGGCCATCGATAGCGTCAAGGGCCAGGCCGTGCTCTTCGGTGGCTACGACATGACAACCGGCTACAGCCTGAACGATGTCTGGTACTGGGATCTTACGGCCGGCACTTGGACCGGGAACCAGCCCCCAAGCGGCGCGATCTGGCCAACGCCAAGGCAGTGGTCGCCGCTGGTGTTCAGCACGTCGACCAGCCGGATGTATCTAGTCGCTGGAGATCTGAACGACCCGGGAAGCTACGGTGGAATGGGGGGAAGCTACGGTGGACCGATACCGATACTACCCCCCGGTTTCCCGATTTCCTCGTCCGGTTCATCCGGCGCGACCCGGGAGGTCTGGGAACTGAATCCCGCGACGACCACCTGGGTGGATCGCTCGGCGCCCGGCAACTCGCCGGGACCGCGCTCATCGCACGCCATGGCTGCGGACCCGGCTACCGGCAAGGTCTATGTGTACGGCGGGCAGGACGACACCGGCGCCCTCCGCGATGACCTGTGGGAGTGGGACGGCGCCAAGTGGGTCCAGTGCACGGTGGATGTGAAGCCCGCGGCGCGTATGGACGCGGCGTTGGCCTACGATCCCGCCCGCAAGTCGTTGATCCTCTTCGGCGGCACGTCCGGGATTTCACCGATGTACGGCGTCACCGACGTTCTTGCCGACACCTGGGAGTGGAACACCGGCACCCGCAAGTGGACCCAGCTTTCCCCGGCCTTGTCCCCCTCGAAGCGAAGCGGGCACGGGATGGTCACGGATAGCGCGAGAAAGAAGATTATTCTCTACGCCGGGTACGACAACAGTAGCGGCTATATTGTCTATCCCCCTTACTACTACCCGGATGCCGGGGCATACACGGACCCGAACAAGACCGATGTATGGGAATGGGACGGTGCCAGCAGCACCTGGACCAATCGCACGCCCACGCTCCCGGTTTCCATGCCTCCCGGCGGGAGTTACCCAGCCATGGTCTTCGATGAGGGGCGCGGAAAGTTGGCCCTGTTCCAGCCCTCAAGCGGCTACTACAGCTACGGCTACGGCTACGGCGCCTCCGCGGGTGACTACTGGGAGTGGGATCCGGCGGGCGGTGCATGGTCACAGAGGGTGACCGGGGAAGCGCTGGGCGGGGGGCTCTCCGACGGGATAGTGAGCTACGATTCGATCCGGCGCCGCGTAGTGCTACTCGGCATGCCCATGATGAGCAGCACCGCCAGCATGTCCACCTGGGAGTTGGATAGCAGCGGCCCGACCTGGTATGCGCGACCGCCGTCCGGCGAGCCCTCCGATCGCCCGTATGCGGTCATGGCCTTCGACAACCAGCGGGATGTTGTGGTGTTGTTCGGTGGCACGCCGAACGGCTTCGCAACTGACGAGACCTGGGAGTACAGCGTGACCAACCGGAGCAACGGCACGGGATGCACCGCCGCGACTGCCAGCCTCTGCTCCTCGGGCGATTGCGTGGACGGCGTGTGCTGTGAGTCGGCTTCGTGCTCGGGACCGTGCAAGTCGTGCAACGTCCCGGGCAAAGTCGGCACCTGCGTGCTGGCGGCCCCGGGAACCCAGGTGGCAGGTAGCTGCTCGGGCGGCCAGGCGTGCGACGCCACCGGTGCCTGCTTGGCTGCCAACGGGACGGCCTGCTCCAGTGCTGTCGCGTGCGCGAGCGGATTCTGCATCGACGGGGTGTGCTGCGACGGCGCCTGCTCCGGGGTCTGCGTTTCCTGCAAACTTGCGGGCAAGCTCGGTGCCTGCAGCCCCATCCCCATCGGAACCGACCCTGAGAACGAGTGCAGCAAGGGCACCCCGCCCTGCCAGTCCACCTGCGACGGCATCGGCGCCTGTGTCTTCCCAGCGGGTACATCCTGCGGAACCTGCGGAACCTGCAACGGCGTCGGCTCCTGCCTGGACTATTGCACGGCGCCCAACACGAATACGCTCACCAGTTTGCGGACGACGACCGGAACGACCACCGGCACCCTGGCCCCGCCCATCACAATCATTGGAACGGGCACCGGGACCGGGACCACCAGGACCGGCACAGTAACAAGTACCGGGAGCGTCACCACCGCCACGCGGACGGCGATCACCACAGCGACGAGTGCGACCGGCACGGCAACCAGCACCTCGCCCATCGGAACCACAACGGTGATCGCCACCAGCACAACAGGGACAGGCAGTGGCACCGGCATCGCCACCAGCAGCAGGACAGGCACCAGCGTCCTCACCAGCAGCGGAACGGGCACCAGCGTCCTAACCGGCAGCGGAACAGGCACCGGCGTCCTAACCGGCAGCGGAACAGGCACCGGCAGCCAGACCGGCACGGGCAGCCAGACCAGCACGGGCGCAAAGCCCGACGCAGGCCTCGATACGGCCACGGCCCGCGATGCCAGCACTGGTGCGAGCAAAGATGGCAGCATCGGCGATGGCGGAGCCGCGGTCGCGCCCGTCAAGCTTGGGCACAGCGGTTGCAGTTGCGATCTGGGCAGCGCCCCCGCCGGCGGCCCTGGCGTCGAGAGCGTGCTCGGCCTGCTGGGCGCAGTCCTCATCTGGCGCCGCACCCGCAAGCGGCGCTAGCCAGCACTGTTTGCGCTCCGCGAGATCCTGGCTAGAACCGCCCGACGGGCCTGCCCGCGGATCGCGTGGGCGTGGACGACGGGCCGACGCGGCGCAGGCTACTGCGCACATTCGGCGGCGGGCATATCGCTGCGCGTTTCTTGCACCAAGTCGCGCGCGACGACATTCGCTGTGAAATCTGGCCCAGATCACCGCTTCGTCAGCTCTCCACGGCTAGAATGCGACCCTTCACGACACGAGAGGTGCCCATCCGTGCGGGCCCGTCCGTTATAATAGTGAGCCGTTTACAGAGGTGTGTCATGCGATCGAATCTCCCTATAGAACTCATCGTTATCTTGAGCACGTGGCCAGCCCTTTCCTGTTCGTCGGCTGAAGTCGCGACCACAAACCCGTCGTCCAATGGTGGAAACGGCAGCATCGCGAGCAACGGGAGTGGCGGCGGAAGCATTTCTCTGGGCACAGAGCAATCAACTCAGCCCGACTACACCGCGAACATGGCGGCTCCACCAGGCTGTGGTGATGGCAATCTGACCAAAGACGAGGCCTGCGACGATGGCAACCGCGTATCGGGCGATGGTTGTTCCGCCAACTGCCTGCGGGTAGAGCCGGGCTACTCCTGCATCCCCGCCGGACAGTTATGCCACCCCATAGCCCACTGCGGCGACCGCGTCCTTGTCCCGCCGGAGCTGTGCGATGACGGGAACACGGTTGCCGGCGACGGCTGCTCGCCCACCTGCAAGGTCGAGATTGGCTACAAGTGCAGCGGCAGCCCAAGCGTTTGCACCCACACCACCTGTGGCGACAACAAAGTCGAAGGGGCGGAGGGTTGCGACGACGGCAACGCCATGCCTTTCGATGGCTGCTCGTCGGATTGCCAGAACGAGCCCAACTGCAAGAGCGGCTCGTGCACATCCAGGTGCGGCGACGGCATCGTCCTTGGCGAAGAGTGTGACGATGGCAACAACGTGGACGGCGACGGCTGCTCCAAAGACTGCAAGATCGAGAAGGGGTTCACCTGCACGCAGCCGGCTCTCGGCAACACGATGATGGTTCCGGTGGTGTATCGCGACTTCAGATTTCACAATCCCACGGATTTCGAGAGCGGGACCACCGGTTCATACGCTGCCTTTCCGGGCATGGTGAACGCGACTCTCGATGCCGACGGCAAGCCCGTGTACACCGGTATCGGCGGTAACTCCCATGTGGCGAGTGCCGCCTCGTTCGCCGAATGGTATCGAGACGTGTCCGGGGTCAACCACACGACCGCGTCCAAGATGACCCTTTGGAACAATGGCCAGGGCGCCTACGTCAACCGGTACGGGGCCAACGGCGAACAGTGGAACACCACCGAAATAGCCTACTATTGTGGCAACGTCGGAGCGGAGCAGACGGACGCGAGCGGCAACCCCATTCCCTGTACATCCAAGTACGCGAACGGAACCGACGACTGTTCCAAGAAACTGGCGGCCGGGGAGACATTGCTCAACTGCTACACCAACAACGGCTCCTACAGCGCCACCTTCATCGTCTCTAAGGCCGACGGCAATCCACTGTTCTTCCCGGTGGACGGCGACACTTTCACCCCTGCCTCCGAGCTGCAAGCCGCACAGATCCCACCCTACTACGATGCGACGGCGAGTTGGCCCTACGACCTCGATGCCAGCGGAAACAAGCGTCTGCACAACTTCAGTTTCACCAGCGAAGTCCACTATTGGTTCCTCTATGACAAGACCAAGACGTACACCCTCGACTTCGTCGGTGACGACGATGTGTGGGTCTTCATCAACCGAAAACTTGCCGTCGATCTAGGCGGTGTTCACACTCCCGTCGATGGCAGTATCGTGATCGGCGCGAACGGCAACGGCACCACGACGATCACCCCAACCTATCCCATCAGTCCGCCGCCTGCCGCGACAAAACAGTCCACCACCCTTGGACTGCAGAACGGTCAGGTCTACGAAATCGCGGTTTTCCAGGCGGAACGTCAGACCACCGGTTCGTCGTACAAGCTGACCCTGAGCGGTTTCAACGCGGCTCCCAGCGATTGCACGCCCATTTGCGGTGACGGGATCGTGGAGCTCGGGGAAGAGTGCGACGACGGCAAGAACTTGGGTGGATATGGCCAGTGCGGCCCAGGCTGCAAGCTCGTGACCGGGTACTGCGGCGACGGGATCGTGCAAGCGGATCAGGGTGAGGATTGTGACGACGGCATCAACGACCCCGGTATCACGGGGCCCAACGGATGTCCGTCCGGTTGTCGCATCCTGGTCTTCTTCTAGTGCTTGCGTCGCCCACGCCCACGCGGTCTGAACGCGCACCTCGTCCCGGTCAGCAGGCTAACTCCACGGGCGGCCTACGTCCTTGGTCTTCCAACCGACGGCGGCTAGCTGATCTTCTGAGGCCGGCGCGTCCAGAATGTCTGGCCACGGCCACGGTCACGACCACGTCCACGGCCACGGCCACCCTTCACTGCCTTGCCGGAGGAGCAGCTTCGCTTTGGAAAACGGCTTCCGGCTAGGCGCCCCGCGGCGTCGCTGCGCTTGCCGCGGGATCACGGAGGTAACTGTGCGCTTGCCTTAAGGTACAAACGGCGCCCCAAAAAGCGTGGAGACGCGCGCACCTTTTCGCGGACCTAGCCGAAAAGGAAGACATGCCCGTCACTCCATTTCTTGCCTGTGTCATCGCCGCAAGGTTAGCCTGGGTAGATGTTCACCCATCGCCGCCTTGGGTCCGGGCCCTCCCCTTGGCTGGCACTGGCGGCCTGGCTGACACTGGCATGGCTGGCAGGGTGCCGAGGCGCGGCTGCCCAAGGGCCGAAGCCGACAGGGCGACTGCGGGTGGACTTCCTGGACGTGGGACAGGGCGATGCTGCGCTGGTCACGTCATCGGCTGGCAAGACGGTGCTCATCGACGGCGGCCTAGTGGAAGCCGGGGACACGGTGGTCGCGTTTCTGGATGGCCACGGGATCGGGGCGTTGGACTTGGTGTTCCTCACCCACCGTCACGCGGATCACGTGGGTGGCCTGCGCGCGGTTGTCGACAAGCATGGCACACGCATGTTCCTCGACGCGCCCTATCCGCACGAAAACCAGGAATACCAACGACTGCTCACCCTCCTCGACAGGCAGCACGTCCCGATTCGGCAGGCGGAGCGCGGGCGCACCATCGACCTGGGCGAAGGTGCGCGGTTGACCCTGCTGGGCCCGCCCGAGCCGCCTATTGCGAACGCGCGCTCGGACGTCAACGCCAACAGCGTGGTGTCGCGGATCGATTTTGGCAAAGTCGGGGTTCTGTTCGCAGCCGACGCGGAGGCGCAGACGGAACGATGGCTCCTCGACAGCCATGCCAACCTTCGCGCCGCAGTTCTGAAAGTGGCCCACCACGGCAGCCGCTATTCGTCGACACCCAGGTTTCTGCAGGCTGTGCAGCCTCTGATCGCGGTGGTAAGTGTCGGCGCGGGCAACGAATACCACCACCCCGACGCCCAGACGCTGGGACGTCTTGCGCGCATGGGCACGCGCGTGTTCCGCACAGACATCGATGGACCGATAGCCATCGAGAGCGATGGTGGCACGATCGAAGTGTTTGTGCAGGGACGCAAGGAGGTCTTCCAGATGCCATGACAACCACGGAAGCCATCGTGTTTATCGACGAGGTGGAGGACCTTGTGGCGCGTCTGGTGCTCAACGAACAGGTATTCCATCTGCCGCGCGCGCTGCTGCCGGCCGATGCGCGCGAGGGCCAGTGGCTGCGCATCTCGGTCGCTCTTGCGCCGGCCCCGCCAGACGACGGCGCGGCTTTGCGCAAGCGTCTGGGGGAAGGCGATCCGGGCGGCGACATCAAGTTGTGACGTGAAGGGCGACCGGCCTTCCGGCCCGGCGTTGGCCGGCCAGCGTGAGCGGTCGCGTGAGCGGTAGCGACCAGCGAATGGCGGCCTGCGTGGGCGGCATGGGTGAGCGTGAGCGGCCCGCGACCCGCTCTTCGTCTTCCCGCAAAACGCCCACGAACTCGCTCACGCCCTCGCCCACGCGACCCGCCATCCGCGGGCCGGCCCTGCGGGCGGCCCGGAATTACCCGACAAGCTCTAGCTACTACGCGCGCGGGCCGATGGGCAAGACGATGCGGCCAAAGCTCTCGTTCAACACCTGCGCGATGCCTAGGTACATGGCGGACAGGCCGGTGAAGATGCCTTCCCATCCCGCAGCACGCGTGAAGCCCTCGTAGCCGCTGATGTCGCCGGCGGCTAGCAGCCAGAACAGGACGGTCAACGAGCCAAACACGGTCATCAAGGCCTTGTTGGTGCCCAAGGTGCCGAAGAACATCAGAAAGGTAAAACAGCCCCACAGCAGCAGGTAGGCGCCCACTGATGCCTTGTCCGGGGCCGCGGCCCACCCCATCTTGGGCAGCACCAGCATCACCACCAGGCTGAGCCAGAACAGGCCGTACGACGTGAAGGCCAGGGTGCCGAAGGTGTTGTGCTTCTTCCACTCCATCACACCGGCAATGACCTGGGCGAGACCGCCATAGCACAACCCCATGGCCAGGATCATGCTGGACAGTGGAATGATTCCGGCATTGTGCAAATTCAGCAGCACGGTGGTCATGCCGAACCCCATCAGACCCAGGGGCGCGGGGTTGGCGGTTGTGTCTTTGATGATGATCTCGGTGCTGTCCATGGCTGATCCTTGCTGTGCAGCGCCTGGGTCTGCTTCTGCGTCGCCCACCCTCCGCCGATGCGGTCGGGCTAACCCCGCAGGCGCCTAGCATGGTGCCCTCGCCCTGCGGCTGGGTCAAGGCCGACAGGCCGACGCTACGAAGCGACTATCGCGCCATCACGGGTGCGCGGCCGCGCCGTTGCCAGCCGCGTGTAACTCAATCAGTTCCAGCAACTCGGCCACCTGGAACGGCTTGTGGATACAGGCCAAACCTGGGCTCTCCAGAAATCGCCGCGCCTCTGGCGAGCAGGCCCCACCAGTGATGAAAATGAATCGCTGGGCCAGCTCAGGCCAGCGCTGCCTGACCGTCTCGTACAGCTCGGAGCCCGACATCTCGGGCATCTGTAGATCGCACAACACCACGTCGAAGGCACGATCCTGGCCGAACAAGCGCAGCGCCTCCTTGGCTCCCAACGTGGTTTCCACGTCATGGTGGCTCATCAACATGCGGCGGTACGCTTTGAGCAGCAGTGCCTCGTCATCTACGGCCAGCAGGCGCCGGCGCTGCACCGCCTTGTGTGCGGGCAGGGTCTTGGGCCGCCCGACCACGCCTTCGCCAGCCGCCGGCAGCCGCACGCGAAACAGGGCCCCTCGGCCCGGCACGCTCTCCGCGGTCAGCTCACCACCCGCAGAGCATACGATCTCGCGCGAGATGGGCAGCCCCAATCCCGTACCCAATTCGGGCGGCTTGGTGGTGAAGAACGACTCGAAGATGCGCGGCATGACCTCGGTCGGGATGCCTGGACCGTTGTCTTCTACCTCGACCACGACGCGGTCTCCGTCGTCGTAGCTGCGCACGTAGAGTCGGTTGCGCTTGGGATTCCCTGCGGCCAAGGCGTGCGCGGCATTCATGATCAGGTTGAGAAAAACCTGCCCCAGCCGGGCGGCGCTTGCGCGCACGCGCCGGGTTGAACGCAGATCCCTTTCCACATGTGTACGGTAGCGCAACTCGCTGCGCAACATGCTCAAGGACGAATCGACCGCGGCGTTGACGTCGGTCAGGGGGGTGGTGTCCTCGTCTACGCGGGAGAAAGCGTGCAGGTCACGCACGATGCGATGGATGCGTGCCATGCCCTCCTTCGACTCCTGCACGATATTCATGGCTTCAAACAGAATGTCGCTCGACCCCAGTTTGTGCGCGGCCTTGGGGTCTGCCTTCGGCCTATTGTCCGACGACTGCAGAAGTTCGGCCAGAGCCTCCAGATTGGCCAGCACGAACGAGGCGGGGTTGTTGATCTCGTGAGCCACCCCGGCGGCCAGCATGCCGATAGAGGCCAACTTCTCCGATTGCAGGCGCCGCACTTCCCGGTCGCGCTCCTCAGTTATGTCGCGCACGTAGAGCAAGACCCGCCGCCCCGCCGCAGGGTAGGCACGCGCCTGGAACTGGCGCCCCCGGAGGGAGAAGGTCCGGTACAGGGTTACCTTCTTGGCGGTGGCGTCGCGGGCCAGGATGGCGAGCATGTCGCGCATGGACGGATCCGCCCCCATCTCGACCGGGCCTTCGGAAAACAGCCGCTCGCCCAGGGGCAGGCGAGTGGAATCCGGCTCGCCCCGCATGCGACGGAGGGCGTTGTTCTCAATTTGCACATGTCCCGACGCGTCGACCAGCAAGAGGCCATCTTCGATGACATTGAAGGTGTCGCGGAGAGCGTCGCGCTCGGCGCGCAGCTCTCCCGCCAGCTCTTCCAGTTGGTGGGTACGTTCCACCACCTTGCCGGCGAGCTCAGTATTGTGGCGACGGACCTCGTCCGCGAGCGTCTTCGATCGCAAGACCGATCCCAGGCGCGCGAGCAACTCCAGCGGCTCGATGGGCTGTACGATGAAGTCCGCCGCACCCATGTCGAGAGCGCGCAACCGGTTTTCCACCGGGCTCTGCGCGGTCGCCAGAAGGACGACTGGGACGGCCGCTGTCTTCTCATTGGCGCGAACTCGACGGCACAACTCAAATCCGTCCAGCCCCTGACCGTGAGTGCGCACGAGCACCAAGTCCACGCCGCCCTCTTCGACTAGGCGCAAGGCCGTGGCCCCGTCGCGTGTCTCCACGAGCTTGTGTGTGCTCAGCGACCTCAGCGCGTTCTGGATCGCGGCGCGGTTCTCACTGTCGTCGATGACCACGAGAATGCACGCCATCGGCTGTCCTGTTACTACGCCCCGCCCAGCGAGCCGATCCAGCTTGGACGCGTGGAAGATGGAGCACTCCCCAAGCGTAATCCGCGATTCCGCTGCGCTCGTCCAGGGGGTCCACCTGATCGGTTGCTCATGGAGCCGTTCGCGGCGTCATTATCTGCCTACAACCGACTTCTTTCAAGCCCACTGCAGGGGTGTTCAGGGATGTGGGACAGCGTGGGGTGCGGTAGGCAGACGCAACCCGCAACCCGACAGGCGTTGTATAGTCCTGATCGAGATGTATTCGGCCCGCGCGGTGGCAACGGTTCTCGGCTTGAGCGTGGCGCGTCTGCGCTCATACCTGCGTGCGGGTGTCGTCACCCCGACCCGCAATGAAAACGGAGAGATGCGCTTCTCATTCGAGGACTTGGTTCTTCTGCGCAAAGCCGAAGGCCTGGTCGAGCAGCGCATCCCCGCTCGCCGCGTGCGCGACGCCATCAAGAAGATCCGTAGCGGCTTGCCTGCCGGCACCTCGGTCCATCAGGTCGCGCTGTCCGGGGAAGGCCAGCGCGTAATCGCGGACGACGGTCATCGCCGCTGGCACCCGGAATCGGGCCAGACCGTGTTCGATTTTCAAGCCGCCTCTCTTGACCAGGTCGGTGCCACGGTCACGTCGCTGGAAAATGCACGCGCGAGCGCGGCCCCCGCTGCGGAGCAAGAGCCGCTCACGGCGCACGACCTGTACAAACGCGGCTGCCTGCTGGAAGCCACCTCACCCGACGAAGCCTGCGATGCCTACCGGGCGGCGCTGGAACTGGAACCCGAGTTTGCGGATGCGCACGTGAATCTCGGCCGCCTGCTGCATGAGGTGGGCGATGTGTACGCTGCTTTGGTGCACTATAGGGCCGCACTCTCTCTACGCCCCGGCGACACCACCGCGGCCTTCAACGTTGGTGTGGCCCTGGAAGACCTGGGCGCGACCGTCGACGCTACTACCGCCTATCGGCGCGCGCTGGAGTGTGATCCACGCAACCCCGACGCCCACTACAATCTCGCGCGGCTCTTGGAACAAGACGGCAAGCCGGACTTGGCCATACGCCACCTGCTGCTATACCGTCAGTTGACCAAGAAGCGTTGATGGCAAGCCAACCCTCTGAACAAGATCGCCACCCTCCGACGGCGAGGACCATCATGGCCAACGCGCCCGGGGACATGCGGTGCCTGGGTGTGCGTCTCGGGCAAGCGATGGGGGTGGGTGACGTGGTTGCGCTCATCGGCCCGCTCGGCGCCGGCAAGACGACCTTCGCCCAGGGTCTGGCGCAGGGATTGGGCGTGGCTGCTGACCGCCATGTGGCGAGCCCGAGCTTTGCCCTGGTCAACGAACATCCGGGCCGCACGCCCTTCGTGCACGTCGATTTCTATCGCCTCCGCACGCGCGCCGAGCTGCCCGAGCTGGGCATCGAGGAAGCCTACGATCGCGCGGCCACCGCCATCGAATGGGCCGACCGCTTCCCGGACGCTTTGCCGGCCGACCACCTGGAGATCACGCTGGCCGTGGAAGAGACTGGCCGACGCCGACTCGAACTCCATCCGACCGGACCGCGAAGCCAGGCACTGGTGGCTGTGCTGGCGAGAACTTGATCGGCGGCCTCGGCATCCCTATGGTAGGGAGGTGGACATTCTCCAGGTGATTTTCGGCGATTTTCGCCAACTCATGCCTCGGCCCTACTGCGAGTTCGTGTTGGTGGCGACAGCCTTCCTGTGCGGCGCCCTGGTGGGCTTCGAACGCGAAAAAGGACACAAACCCGCCGGCCTGCGAACGCTCATCCTGATCTGTGTCGGATCGACCATCTTCACCGTGGTTTCCGCCAGCCCAGCCATGGCGGGCCACGAGCCAGCACGCATCGCAGCCCAAATCGTGACCGGCGTCGGTTTTCTAGGCGCAGGGTCCATCCTGCGCGACCGCCACCACATCTCTGGGCTGACCACGGCAGCCACCATCTGGGCCTGCTCCGGCATTGGCATCGTGGTGGGCGCCGGCTACGCGGCGGCGGGATTGGTCCTATCCACGGCCGTGCTGATCACACTGGGCTGGGTCCGCCATCTGGAGATTGTGCTCAATGGCGTGTGCCAGGTGCGCCGGGTGCTGGTCGTGTACCAGCCTGGTCAGGGCAAGACGCGCGCCCGCATCACAGCGCTGCTCGATGAGGCCAAGGGACACATCGCCATCGGCGAAGACAAGCAACGGCCGGAAGGTCTGCGCGAAATCAGCGTCGAATACTGCAGCCTCCACCGCGACCACCGATGTGTGCTCGCCCAGTTGGCAGATGTGCCCGGCGTGGAAGCCCTAGAAACCAACGTCTAGAGTGGACCATTCGCAAGACGGAAGTCCTCTGCGGTGAAAAGCCCTAGCTAGAGCTTGTCGGGTAATTCCGGGCCGCCCGCAGGGCCGGCCCGCGGATGGCGGCCCGCGGGCCGCGAGAGCGTGGGCGTGAGCGAGTTCGTGGGCGTTTTGCGGGAAGACGAAGAGCGGGTCGCGGGCCGCTCACGCTCACCCAGGCCGCCCACGCAGGCCGCCATTCGCTAGTCGCTACCGCTACCGCTACCGCACACGCTGGCCGATCTGCGCTGGCCCGGAAATCCCTGAGAGGCTCTACCGCTACGGCTTGCACACCATCTCACGCAGGTCGGATTCGCTGCGCCGAAAGCCGTCTTCTTCAAACCACACCACAAAACCGCACCCTTGTCGCCAGCGCGAGCAGCCCCACCCACGCTTGCCGGTCATGAGATGCCCCACCCGGCAACGCGGACAGAGGATATCGCCGACGCTGTCGGCTCGGGGCGCATTGCTCTCGCCCGCTGGTGCGGCAGGAGTCGGGTGTGCCTCGCTCGTCGGGGAGCGCCGTTTGGAGGTCACCGGCTTGCGACCTTGCCCGGCGCCGCGCCCTCGCGCCCATCTCCTCCCGCCGCCTGGGCTGGCAGCCGGCTGGGGCACGGCGCGCATGGGAGCGGCGGCCCGGATGGCGTCAACGATGTCGCGCGCATAGCGGCCGATGTCGCCCATGAAGGCCTCGCGCTTGTCTTCGCCGCGTGCCATGCGGGCCAGGCGCGCCTCCCAGGCTCCGGTCAGCTCGGGTGAGGCCAGGCTGGGCACCGGCAACCCTTCGATGAGCGCGATCCCTACGGGCGTGGCAACCAGATGCTTGCCTTCGCGGACCACAAAGCCGCGCTTGAGCAGGGTTTCGATGGTCGCCGCGCGCGTGGCCGGCGTACCCAGGCCGCTGTCTTTCATCGCCTCTCTCAGCTCCTCATCGTCCACCGTGTCCGGGAACCCCGGCAGGTTCCCCGGTCCCGCGTGCGAGGAATTGCGGCTGGCAGAGTCCGCCTCTGGCCGCGCGATGGTCTTGCCCGCGTTCTCCATGGCCGACAACAGAGTCGCCTCGCTGTGCCGTGCGGGCGGCCTGGTCTGCTTGGCCAGTGTCTCGAAGTTGCCGTCGAGACGTTGGCCCTGACTCAAGGGTGGCAACAGAGACGGTTCGTCCTCGTCGCCCTCTTTCTTCTTGCCCTTCCTTCCCCCAGCCTTGTCCTCCGCGTCCTCTCCACCGAAGCCAGCCACCTCTTGCCACCCGGCAGCTAGGCGCACCCTGCCTCGTGCCACGAAGCGGTCCGGCGGCGGGGGCGCAGCCGCAACCAGCGGCACCTCCTCCCCGGGCGCAGCGCCGGGCTTGTCCGCCTGCGCCTCGCGCCGCTCGCCTCCCGAAGTCGCGTGTTCCGCCCCTGGCCCAACCCTCACCACCACATCGGTCTGGGCAAACTCGGCGTCGGGGTAGAAAGCCCCAAGAAATCGTCGCACGACCAGATCGAAAACCCGGCGTTCGTTTCGCTCCAGGGCGTCCAGCTTGGCTGACTTGCCCGTGGGCACGATGGCGTGGTGGTCCTGGATCTTGCTGTCGTCAAAGAAACGCTTGCTCGGCTGTGGCTGGTTCGCCAAGAGCGGCCGCGCGAAGGGCGCGTACTCGTCCAGCTCAGCTAGGCCGGCAAAGATCTTTGGTAGGGTACCCGCCATGTCGCTCGACAGATGGCGCGAATCGGTGCGCGGATAGGTCAGGATCTTGTGCCGTTCGTATAGCGCCTGCGCCGCATCCAGAGTGGCCTGCGCTGACAGACCAAAGCGCCGGTTGGCGGTACGCTGCAGCGACGTCAGATCGAAGAGCAACGGGGGCGGCTCGCGCGTCTTGCTTTGCTTCAGGCTCTCCACCACCGGGCCCTCAGGATCGCCAGCCGCACCGTGTGCGCGACAACGATCGCGCACCTCGCTGGCCACAGTCGCATTGGCAAAGCGGGTAGCCTTGTTTTGCGACCAACTCGCCGCGAAGCGCGCACCGTCGGTCGCGGTCAGCTCGGCCTTCAACTGCCAGTAGTCCTGCGGCACGAAGTTCTGGATGGCCTTTTCGCGTTCCACCAGGATGGCCAGCGTGGGCGTCTGTACGCGGCCGATGGAATACAGCATCGAATCCGGGCCGGTGCGGTGACGGACGGTCACTGCGCGCGTGGCGTTCAGACCCACCAGCCAATCCGCCTCGGACCGGCAGCGCGCGGCGTCCGCCAGCTTCTCCAACTCGGCCCCTGGTCGAAGCGCCAAGAAGCCCTGCCGAATGGCCTCATCGGTCAATGAGGAGATCCAGAGCCGACGGATGGGCAGCCGGCTGCCGGCGAGCTGGTAGACGTAGCGAAAGATGAGTTCGCCCTCGCGGCCTGCGTCGCAGGCGTTGACCACCTCGGAAAAACGCTTGTCGCCGAGAAGCCGGCATACCTGGTGAAGCTGCTCGCGCGTGCTCGGCACCGGTCGCAGTTTGAATTCTGACGGGATCATGGGCAGCGTGTCGAGTCGCCAAGCCTTCCAGCGGCCGTCGTAGGCAGCCGGCTCTTCCAACTCGACCAGGTGACCCACGCACCAGCTGATCACGCGGTCCTTGCCTTCGAAGCAGTGTTTGCCCGCCGGTCGTACCCCCAGTACGCGGGCGAGATCGCGCGCGACCGAGGGTTTTTCAGCGATCACCAGTTGCACCATATGAGCTTATCGGAACTCCCGGGAAGAAGGTGCGTGGCGAGCGATGGATTTCGGCAAGACGGCAAGTACCACACAGTTACGCCCCCGGGGTGGTCTGGAAGCCGTCCAATCGTCCTCGTGTCCGTGGCCACGGCCGACGGTGATCACTTCGGCCACGACGACGAACACGACCACGGCCACGACCTCCTGCGGCTATCCCGGAATTGAGGGGCCACGACGGCCATTGCCCATCCGGCCCGAAGGACGTATTCTTACTGGTGAGAGTAATACCATGCGCATCACGTCGAAGGGACAGGTAACCATTCCGCTTCAGATCCGCGAAGAATTCGGGTTCCTGGCGAATACCGAGGTCGATTTCCGTGTCGACGGAGGCGCCGTGCGTCTGGTCAGAACGGAGCGCAAGCGCGGCCAGAGTCGTGGCAGCGCGCTGGTCGCCCGCCTGCGCGGGCGCGCCGACGGCAAGATGACCACGGACGAAATTCTTGCTTTGACCCGCGGGACGCCACGGTCGTGAACGCTGTCCTTGTCGACAGCAACGTGCTGCTCGACGTCGCAACCAACGATCCCATCTGGTCCCTGTGGTCGGCTGAGGCCCTTGAACACGCGGCCAACCAGGCTCCGCTCATCATCAACCCTCTCATCTACGCCGAAGTCTCGGTCGCTTTCCGGCGAATCGAAGAGCTCGACACCGCCCTGCCCGCGGAACTCTACCGGCGCGAACCGCTGCCTTGGGAAGCGGCTTTTCTTGCTGGCAAGGCTTTCCTGCAGTATCGCAAGCGAGGTGGCGCACGCTCGTTGCCACTGCCCGACTTCTACATCGGAGCGCACGCCGCAATCCGGGAGTACCGGCTGCTCACCCGGGACGCATCTCGCTATCGGAGCTACTTCCCGACGGTCGAGCTGGTCACACCAACCTGACGGAAGTTGGTCACCGCACCGGCCCCAGCAACCGTCCCCTTTCGCTGCTCCCGTGGACCGGCCGGTGCAAGACGATCTCCCGCCCGGCCTTGCGGCCGTGCTCGTAGGCCTCGGTGCGGTAGAGGCCGATGCCTGAGCCGCGGGTGGTGCGCGGATAGCGCTGGCGCAGATAGCCAGCCAGGGCGGGATCCCCCACCCAAATCAGGCCCTCGCGCCGGCTCTCGGCAGCGCCCGCCTTCAGCTTCTCATCGAAACCGATCATTACCCCGCTCATGAAACGCCGCCGCTCGCGGTTGCTGGCGATGTGATGCCGGCGCCTGTGCTCATGCCACAGTCGCTCCGCCGTCTCGAGCAAAAACCCATGCACGTACGCCGCCACGTCCAGATTGGACAGGGTCCCGCAGATCTCCAGCACGCGACCGCGCCGCCCCTCGCGCGTGACGTAGTACGGCACCCAGATCACCTCAACGAAGAAGTGGCGCGCCAGAATGCCCGCCAGCACGTGCTCGGCCGCCTCGATGCGACCGCTGGGCCGGCCCAGGTGTCGGAAGGCGAAGCCCTCGGCAGCCCGCGCCACCGACTGATCGATGTTGTGCTTGAGCATCAGCCTCTGCGCAGTGTTCATGGCAGCCTCGGCCTCGTGCAGATTCGGGCTCTCGGCCAGCGCGAGCAGGCGCGCGATCCGGCGCAGCACCGGATTGCCCTCGCCTCCTGCATTCTGGGGTAGCCCGCGCGCTGACGGATCAAAGCCATGCTGCCGGCACAGATTCTCGAAAGCCGGACCATGCGCACTCTCGTCCTCGATACCCATAACCTCGTCAACGAACTGGTGCGCGATCTCGTGCTTGAGCACCTCGCGCACGACACCCCAGGGCTGGTCATAGACCAGCCGGCGCGCCAGCGAGAGGGTGCGGCTGCGGCTCTCCCAGAATCCCACACGCGCGCCCGCGTCGTGCAAGGCAAACACCGGCGGCCGCAACCGGCCGCGGAAATGGTTGCCACTGATCTCGCGCCAAGTGTTGGCCAGTTCGCGCAGGAGGGCCGCTTCCAGGATCTCCCTCATCGTGAGAGTTCCTCCACCAGCTTGCACGCCAGTTTGCCCGATCGGCTGACCAGCTCGGGCACGCCGGCATTGTGATAGGCGTTCCCATGGAAATAGAGGCCAGGATAGCGCTGCTCCCCGGCCTCCAAGGCAGCGACGCGGTCCATGTGCCCCAGCGTGTACTGAGGCAACCCCCGCTCGTGACGGGCAATATGCGCGAAAGCGGGCGCTGCGGTCAGGCCCAGCAGGCCTCGCAGGTCTGCATGGGCCAGGGCTGTCAACTCCTCGTCGGGCAGGCTTGCCATCTCGGGACGGCGTGCGCCGCCGGTGCGTACCGAAAACAGCGAAAACCGCGCCGGCGCGCGGCCCGGGAAGACAGCCGAGGCAAAGATGGCGCCAACAATCTTCAGACGCTCGGATGCGGGCACGAAGAACCCGTAGGCTTCCACGGGCCGAGGCAACGCTGAGGCAAAATAGCCCAGGTGCACAAGCGCCACCGGAACATAGGGGATGCGCGCGAGGATCTCGCACAAGTCGGAATCCAGCGGACGGACCACCGACGAGGCTTGGTGGGCCGGAATGGCCAGCACCAGACTGTCCGCGTCCAGGGTGCTGCTGCGCCCATTTTCCTCGACCGCCAGGCGAAAGCCGCTTGCGGCGCGCTCAGCCGCCACGATGCGGACACCCAGGCGAAGCCGGTCGCCCAGTCTGCTGGCCAGTGACGTAGTCAGCTCGTCCAGGCCGGTCACAAACGACGAAAGCCGGGGCGCATCGCTGCCCGCGTGCTTCGCTCGCTGCTCCTTGCGATCAGCGCGCAGGCCCAGAATCAGGCTCCGATGCTCGCGCTCCAGCGCGGCCATGAGCGGAAACGCGGCCGGCATGCTGACCACATCGGGATCACCCGCGTACAAGCCCGACACCAGCGGCTGCAGCAGGCGCTCGCCGGCCAGCACGCCCAGACGCCGGCTGGCAAAGGCGGTGACCGACTCCTCCTGCCCCCGCGCCGAGGGCCCACGAGGCAGGACCAGGTCAACCAGCATACGCAGCTTGGCCGAGAGGGGCAGAAGCCGGGAACGGAACAACGTCGATGCATCAAGGGGTGTGTCGTGCAGACGGCCGTCGGCCACCACCAGCCGGCGCTCGCCAGCGGCACAGGCCGGAAGTACGCGGCTTTCGATGCCCAAGCGGCGCGCCAAGGGCATGATGCTGTTCTGCCGGTCGAGATAGCTGGCTGGCCCGCGCTCACAGATGTAGCCGTCGCGCCGGTCGGTCTCGATCTTGCCGCCGGCGCGCCGCTCGCTCTCCAGCACCAGCACCCTAAGACCGAGGCGTTCCAATTCGAAAGCGAGCGACAGACCGGAAATCCCGGCGCCGGCAACCACGACGCGTTTCATGAGTTCGTGCAAGGCAATAGCAGCGCCATGCAAAGCCCGCAAGCAGATCCCGACCTGCCCGGCTCCGCCCAAGCTGACCGCCCGCTAGTGCCTCCGGTCAGAAGAGCGGTCATGTTTCGGTGGACGAGGCGCCCGGACGGCAAGGCGCGACGAGGGCGCATACTTGACGTATGCAACCGAGGAGCAACGCAGCCGGCCGGGATGGATCGGCCGCCCAAACGTGGCCGAAATTTTGACCGGAGGCACTAGACATCGCCATCGACGGCCAAGCGCTCTGGCGAAAGGACGTCAGCCTCGGCAGGATGATCGCCCACGATCAGATCCGCTGCCACGCGGCCCGCGGCCAGCCCGGCTGACATCCCGTGGCCGCCCAGCCCCGCGACCCAGAAGAACCCTTCCAACCTGGGATCAGACCCCACCACGAAGCGATCGTCGGGCGTCATGGTGCGCTGGCAGGCCCACCCGCGTACCAGTTGGGCGTCGTCGAGCGGCGGCCGCAACCCGTGCATCCCAACCGCCAAACGCTCGGCAAGGTGATCGTCGCAAGATTCGTCGCCGGGTTGTGACGGAATCTCTTCGCACAGGCTCACCAGCACGCCGCCCGATTCGGGACGAAAGTAGAGCGGCGTCGACAGGTCCCAGACCACCGGCCACGCCGGGGCTGGTCCCGCGACTCGCAGAAAGGCCAAGTGCCGTCGCACAGGCCGCAACGGCAGCGACGCGGCGCCGGCCTGGCGCCCCAGGTCCGCAGCCCACGCGCCTGCCGCGTTCACCACAACCGCTGCTTCGATCTCGCCCGCGTCCGTCGTCACACCGCAAACGCGGCCCTTTTCCACCCGCACCCCACGCACCCCACACCCAAGACGGACCTGCACACCGGCCGCGCGCGCCTGCGCCAGTGCCCCGTGCACGAGGCCGTGGATGTCGATGATGCCTTCATTGGGCAGGTACAACACGTCGGCCATGCGGCTCGCGTCGAGGGCCGGAACCACATCCGCCGCATGGCCAGGCGTCCATACCGCCAGCTCTACGCCTTCCGCCCGCGCCACTTCCGCCAGACGTTGCAGCCGGGCGACCTCATCCGCCGCGGCCACGGTCAATGCCCCGCCCGATCGAACAACGTCGCGCGACCATGGCATGCTCGCAAGCTGCGCCTGGGTTTCCTGCGCGAGCACCACGTTCGAGCGATCCCGATCGAGCAGACGAAAAATGGCCGCGTTCCGTCCTGAAGCGTGCGCCGCCACCTGCGCTTCGCGCTCGACAAGAATGATCGTGCGCACCCTGCGTCGGCTCAGGTGAAAGGCGGTTGCCACACCGGCCATGCCGGCGCCGATGATCACGACCGCGCCCGGATCACGCGTCACGGCTTGACCTGCATGTGCAGCAACCCCACGTGCCACTCGAAGGCCAAACTGCCCGTGGTCCCGTCCGCGCATCCTTCCAATCCATCGGTACCAAAGATCGCGTGCAACGACCCGCGGCTTTCCAACGTGGCAAGCAGCGTTTGAGCGTCAGAAAATTGCTCCTCGATCACCACCGACTCTAGACGGTGGGTGCACAGGTCGCCCGGCAGCAAGCTGTTCATGTCCTCGATGCGCAGACCCTGACTGGCAAACCGACGAAATCTGCGCCGGCTGGCGTGCAGCCGCCGGGCCAGCCAGCGATTGCCCGCTGCGCCGCTGAAACGGCGCAAGGGTGCGCTCACCAAAAACCAACCGCCAGGCCGCAGCACGCGCAGAACTTCAGCCCCCGCAGCAGGTCGGAACCAGTGCCATGAGAAATTGGAGACCACCACATCAAACAAGCCCGCGGCGTAGGGCAACGCCTCGGCAGCCGCGTGACACAGTGAAACCGGCGCGAGGGTCGACTTGTGCGCCGCCCGCGCCAGCATCGGCGCCGACACGTCTACCCCCTGCCACGCCACAGCAGGAAACGCCTGCAAAAGCCCTTCGGTCGCGAAGCCACTGCCGCAACCCAGGTCGAGCCCGCGCCCCTGACCAAACGGCCCAGCGCCAGAGACCAATCTTGTCAGCAGCGCGCGATAGAAACGGCCGTTGCCGGCAGAGTCGTAGCGTCGAGCCCGCTCGCCATCCGACCATGGGCCGACGCTGACGTCAGGTTCCGACGCCACGGTGCTGCGTACGATGCTCGAGCGCATGGCGGATCGGCGCAGCTTTTACCACGTGCCCCGCAGATGTCCCGCCGGTATTCAAACGGAGAAGCGGTCCCGTACCGTGCGCCTGGCTCGGTCCAAGGTGTACGCGGCCAAGACCATCGTGGCCATTCTTCCTGACTCCGGCGAGCGCTACATCTCGACCGTTCTCTTCGAGGGCATCGGGTAGTGTGGTGCTACAGGTTGCGACCTCGGGAGAAAGAGAGCATCAAATAACAAATACGGTTCGCGCGATGTCGCGATTCAGGACAGCGCGGGCTGCCCGTGGGAGGGTCAGACGATGACGACACAGAGAGAGACCAGGCCCAATCAATCCAGCGAACCCATGCCCGTCATCTTCGCCGCGCATGGCGCGCCCGTCCTGCTGGACGACGCCGTGTGGATGGCCGAGCTCGCCTCGTGGGCAAATGCGATGCCGAAACCAAAGAGCATCCTTATGGTTTCGGCTCACTGGGAGGAGCGGCCGACCACGTTGGGCGCGACCCGCACGGTGCCGCTCATCTACGACTTCTACGGCTTCCCCGAACGGTACTACCAGACCCAGTACCCCGCGCCGGGCGCACCCGATCTGGCTGCGCGGGTTCGCGATCTCTTGCGCCAAAAGGACATCCCCGTTGCCCAAGACCCGGAGCACGGGCTCGACCATGGGGCCTACGTCCCACTGGTGGCGATGTATCCCGGCGCCGATATTCCCGTGCTTCAGATCTCGATGCCCGGCCTCGATGCCCAGGAACTCTTCAGGCTGGGCCACGCCCTCGCACCCCTGCGCGACGAGGGTGTGCTCGTGTTCGGCAGCGGCTTCATCACGCACAACATGCGGTACGCGTTCCGCCCCGGCATCCCCCCATGGGCGAGGGAGTTCGACGCTTGGGCGGCCGAGGCGCTTTTGCGCTTCGACGTGGATGCGCTGTTGGACTTCCAGGCCCGCGCCCCGGCGGCCCAGATGGCCCTGCCGACCTGGGAACACTACGCGCCGCTGCTGGTGTCTGCTGGAGCGGTCGGCGACAGGCGACCCGCGACGACGTTCCCTATCACTGGCTTCTGGATGGAGGGGGCATTCACCAAGCGATCGGTGCAGTTCGACTTCGGTCTAGGGGACGGCCCCACGCTTGGCAGGTCCGGGTGAGGGCTGCAAGATCCCCTACGGCTGTCTGATTACAAGCGCCTGAGTTGTTGACCCGTACGCCGATCACACAAAATTGAACCGCTCACTGGGTGCAGCCGCAAACCAGCTTCGCATTTGCCTGGCTTGCCGTGGCGCTGAAGTCGGCAAAGGACTGCCACAAAAGGGTACCGTTTGCACGCACAAAGCAACCTAGTCCGGCCAATCCTATGTTTGCTGAGGGTGTACCAGTGATGCCTAGCAGCCCGAGAACAAGCCCACACTTTGCGAGACTCCCCCCCTGCGCTGTCGTACCCACGTAACTGGCTGCATTCGGCGCCGCTTGACCGTGGCTTGCGCAGACCGCCTGGCAGCTCGATCCTTGGGGACCAAGGTACCAACAGATGCCCTGGTAGAGCGCCCCTGAACATGCCGTGGGGGCCGTGCTTCCGTCCGTTCCACCTGAGGCGCCGTCTTGCGACGCCCCAGCATCCGCCGTTCCCGCGCCTCCGCCGGAAGCCATGTCTGCTCGCGAAAGCGCGTCCGCTTTCGCCGTGTCAGAGCTGTCCAAGGCTTGCGGCGCATCGCGGACCGGAGAGTCAAGGACCGCGCCGTCCCCCTGGATCGCGTCGAGAGCGCGGTCCGAGCCCGCCCTGTCTGGGGTGGACGTGTCCACAACCTGATTGTTCCCGGTCTCGCTGCGCGCGTCGAGGACCAGGCCGTCGCGGATCAGGCCATCCGGTTTGGAGCTGTCCAGAGTTCGAGGCGCATCGAGGACCGGGGCGTCGGGGACCTCGGCTTCCTCCTCGGTCGCGTCAAGGAGAGCGTCGCTCGGGTTCACCGTGTCTGAAGCGGACATGTCCATGCCCTGGTCGTTCCCGATCGCGCCATCCCTCCTGGCACCGCTCTGCAGATAATCAAGACTGCCCATGCTGCACGCCGCCTGCGTGCAGACCAGGCTCGCCATCATGGCGAAAAGCGGCGAAAGGAGCCGCGTGGCAGTCGGTGCCGAAGTCATGAATTGCCCGCGCCATCCTGGGTTAGAAGGATGTTAGGACCTGCACGACGCCTCCGGCACCGGATGTTCGAGGAGCAAAGCCGACTGAAGTCGCGTGGTCCCGGCCGCCCGTACCTTCGCCATGCCTCGTCAGGAACAGATAGGTCGCGACACCAACCGAAACCAGGCCCACCGCCAGGCATGTGTCGGCGAGCAGATACTTCGTTTTCACTTCGTCCACCTGGCTCGATTGACAATGGGGCGAGCAGGTACGCTCCAGATCTCCCTTCTGACTGTTCCCCTCGATGCCGAACAGAGCGAAACCAGCAACCCCCAGCGCGCCAAGGCTCGCCAGCCCGTACGGCAAGTAGCGCATGACCGTCTTGGGTTGGGCGGGCTCAGCCGAGAGAGTGATGTCCGCGCTGGCGGCCGCCGTCGGCAATGTGGCGCCCTCGCGCGCGATGCCGAACTCGACGGCGATGATTCGATTTTGCTCGCCCTCCCGAATGAGCGTCTTCCGTTCGATGGGCGAGAAGCCCGGAACACCAAACGAGAAGTCGTGGGGACCGGGATCCAACGACACCGCCTTGCCATCGAGCGATTTCATCAGCGGCTCGCCATCGCAGAAGACCTCGACATCTGTCAGATCCTCTCCCTCTCGCCGAGCGGCGAAGACGACGCTGGGAAGGGCGCTCTCCGTTTGGTCCATCCACCGGACACAATCGTCCCGGATAAACTTGGGGCAGGTCGGGTCGATGCAACTTTTCAGATGAACCAGTGCAGCCTTGAGGTGCCCGGCCGCCTTCTCCTCTTGTGCCTTTTCGTAGGAATCGGCGCATATCGTCGATTGCGCGGCCGCAGTGACCGGGAAGAGCGATGCGCTGCCCACGAAAACCACAACAAACCTTGGACGAATCCTCATGTCAGTTCTCGCTTGGCCATAACCGACTCAAAGGCATTCACCCTTGACCCGGCGGATGCCGTTGGGGTCGATGGTGTAGGGAGGGTCGCAGTTCTTCCTCCTTTGCGGTCTACCGGCCTTCGACAGATTGGCGACCGTGGTCCTCGGATTCGAGCGATGGTCGCTCGCGACAGCCTGCCTGTTCGGCTCGCTCGCGGCCGTGACGGCTGCCGATGCACCGACGGCGGGTCTAGGTGGCGCGGCGTCTGGGACCGTCGCCGCGGGTTTCGTCGAGGCGGCGGCTACAGAACTCGTTTCGTCCGTCTGGGGCAGTGGCTCGGGCCGAGCCCGTAGAGCCACGGACGTGGGAACCAGCTGCCTCGAGCCGACCTCGCCGACCCCCTCAATGCGCTTCCAGTGCGACAGCCCGACAATCCCCGTGCCGACGGCGAAGGCCAGCAGAGACACGCCTGCGATTGCCGGCCACGTTCTATACGTCACAGGGGGAACGTACGGCGAGAGGCCGGTCGGCGGCGTGGGCAACAGCTCCCCGCGCCCGGTGCTCGATGCGTAGCTCGGATCGCCGAGGCTGGCCTTTCGTGCGGCTCTGTCCTCGCTCGCCCTCCCGCTTCGTTTCGCGTCTACCTCCGACCCGCCCGCCGCTCGCTTGGATCGAAGCACTTCGAACGGATCGCTGGACAGGAGCGCGTCGAACGACGAGCTCTCGATCTGTGACATCATGTTCGCGCGCTGGGCCAGGTTCTTGCTGCCCACTTGCGCAACCCATTCGCCCACCTTGTGCGTCGTGGAGACAGTAATCGCTTCCTCGATGGCCGTGGCGAAGTCGCGGGCCGTCTGGAATCGGGTGTTGACGTTTCGATCGAGGGCCTTCAGGACAACTCGGTCCAAGGCTGGCGACACCATGCTGTTGATGAAGCTCGGGCGCGGAATTGTCTTGGTCAGCACCTTGGCGACGGCGCTGGCCGGATCATCCGCCTTGAAGAGGGGCTTCATGGTGAGCGCCTCCCAGAAGACGATCCCTGCGGCGAAAACGTCTGCGCGGCGATCGATCTCGCCGGAGGCCATCTGCTCGGGGGCCATGTAGGCGACCTTGCCCTTCATGTGCCCATTTCGGGTCGACTGGAATCGAGAAACCGCCTTCGCCACGCCGAAGTCGAGTACCCGCGCCACCCCGTCCACCCCGACCATGATATTTTGCGGCGATACGTCGCGGTGGACGATGTTCAGGGGGGCTCCGAGCTCGTTCACGGCTTCGTGCGCGGCGTGCAGCCCGTGCAGCGCACCGCTCATGATGCTCGCGCTGATAGCGGGGAGGACTGTCGCGTTGATGGCGCGCGCATCCCGAAGCAGGCGCGCGAAGTTGTCGCCATGGATGTACTCCATGACCAAGAAGATCTCTTCGCTCTCCTCCAGCAAGACCACATCGAGCGGCACCGTGACGTTTGGGTGTTGGACCCGCGTCGCCAGACGCGCCTCGTCGATGAACATCGAGATGAACTCGGCATCCCGCGAATAGTGGGGATGGAGGTGCTTGATGGCGACCGTGCGCGAGAATCCCACAGCGCCCAACAGCCGTCCGAAATGCACGGTGGCCATTCCACCGGACGCGAACTCGTCGTACATGACGTAGCGCCCGATTACGCGAGATCGGTGTGCCGTGGGTGCCGGGAGAGGGGGTGGTCGAGAACTCATCCAGTCTTCGCCCATAATCGACAGACAGCGCTCGCGAACTTAGGCGAAGTTCTCCGAAAACCTCCTGTCGAATCCACGCTCGCCAGCCAGGCGACATATGTTACCTTGTCCTACCCGCTACCACATCGGACAACGCCGCCGCCAATCTGGGCGCTCAACCTCAACCAGCGACGAACTTGCCAGAGGCGGTACTAGCTGGACGTGACCAAGAAGCTGTTGCTCACGAAGGCTTGGGGGGATCCGTCGGAGGTAATCTCGAAGCCGAATTGCACCTGATAGAGCGTCGAACTGGTGGTGAAGACCCCATATTGGGTGGTGTTGTTGGCGACGACCCAAAGCAGGATGGCCTGGATGTCCACCGTGCCCGAGGTGACGTTGCTGGTACGCACGAACGAAACCACATCACTGTCCGAGCCTCTGCCGAAGAAGACGTTCCAGGTATGGCCGCCCACCGACACGTTGGTTTTGTCCGCCACCGGGACGGACGCGCCGGAGGACGCGATCGGCTGCACGGCGCCGTTACTGTTCATCCACAGCATGACGTCGATGCGCGCCGAAGTGGTGCCCCTGACCCCCAGGTCGTAGGTCACGTCCCAGGATCCTGAACTGGGCACGGTCACGTCGAAGCTGCTGGTGTAGCTCTTGATGGCGCTGATGACCTTTGCTGGTAACACCGAGATGTTGGGATAAGACTTGACACCCGAGGTGGTGGGATGATTCGCGGTCACGCCCCATTTGGTTGCCGCGGTGGCCCAGATGCATTGGGCGCCCGGGCCCGATCCCCAAATGTTGTTGTAGTAAGTGTAGCTGCCGTTGGCCCACTGACCCTCCTGCGCACAGGAACAGAAGGACGAGGTAATGCCCGTGGGAACGGCCCCCGGGCAGGTGGTGGTAACGGCGCCGATGGTGCCGCCCGTGCTGCTGCCGCCCGTAGCCGTGGTCCCACCCGTGACAGCGGTCCCGCCGGTGGCCGTGGTCCCCCCCGAGGCCGCGGTCCCGCCCGTGGCCGCGGTCCCGCCCGTGGCCGCGGTCCCGCCCGTGGCCGCGGTCCCGCCTGCGCTGTTGGCTGCGCCCGCGCCTGCGGTCCCGCCCATGCTGGTCACACCGCCGGCTCCAGAGCTGCCCCCGGTTGCGGAATTGCTACCGCCGGCGAGCATCTCACCCGTTGCCGACACATCTTGTCCTGCGTCCCCCGGAACGGTCCCTGCATCGGAATCCGTCCCGCCCGTGGTTGTAGTTCCCCCCATGATCGTGTTTCCGGTGGTGGAGGTCGTTCCGCCGATGCTGGGGGTGCCTCCCGTGGTGGCGCTTCCACCCGTGCGGGTCGTGCCGTCAGTCGCGGTCGTGCCTCCAGTCGAGGTGAAACCACCCGACGCATTTCCGTCGGGAGACGTCACACCACCGATGCTTGTCGTACCACCCGCTCCCCTGGAACCGCCCGAAGTCGCCGTGTCTGGGCTGGACATATCCATAACCCGATTGTCCCCGATCGCGCCATCCCTCCTGGCACCGTTCTGCAGATAGTCAAGACTGCCCAGACTGCACGCCCCCTGTGTGCAAACCAGACTCGCCGCCATGGCGACACGCCGCGAAAAGAGCCACGTGGCAGTCGGGGCCGAAGTCATGTCTTGCCTACGCCATGTAGCGACCGTGCGCGAGAATCCGTGGGTGCCCGAAAGCCGTCCGAAATTGCACCGTGGCCATTCCACCGGGCGCGAACTCGTTGGACATGACGGTTCGACCGACTACGCGATATCTGTGTGCCGTGGGTGCCGAGAGAGGGGGCGGTCGAGAACTCATTATGCCTTCGCCCATATCGACAGATTGCGCTCGCGAGCTTAGGCAAAGTTCTCCAAACCTCCCCGACGAATCCATCCACTTCTGGACACGCTGGTTGGTCCGAAGACAAACCTACAGCGCGCCGCACGCGCGGCGAATGAGATCGCTCTGAACTACGCTGGTGGCTGCGATCGATCTAATCGTTCACACCTGCCAACGGGATTTCGATTTGGCCGAACGACTGGTTGGTCTTCGCATCGACCAGATCGGCGCGGAGGCTCACAGCCGCGCTGCCCCCCTTCATCTTTTCGAAATAGACGAAGCCCGCAATCTTTCGCCCGTCCGCCACGACGCCTTCCCGGATCGCCAGGCGGCGCATCTCCCTGGTGGGCAGGCGTTCCTTCCAGGCCGCGTTGGCAAGGTACTGGTCAAAGTCCGGCTCGAGCCAGCTACCCAGCCAAGGATCCGCGGGGCGAAACTCGGGGCCGACAGCCGAGACGGGGATGACCGCGTTGCCTTTCACTTTGGAGGGCGGGACCGCACTGAGCGTCACCTGGCCGCCATCCGGCCCTTCAATCCAGAGGGCGCTGTACCGCAGCCACAACCCTTTGCCACTGTGGTTCTCAAGCTGTATCCAGATGGGCAAGACGTATTGCGACAGCGTAGGCGGATCCCCATTCCAAGTCTGCTCCCTCGCCACCATGCGGACGCCAGCGTTCTCGCCCGCTGCAGTCTGTCCAGGCCCCTGAATCGTCGCCGTCCCGGCCACAGGGACAAGCGGATCGCTGTGAGCACAACCAGCAAGCGCAAGGGTCCCTATGCCAGCCAGGCCAGCGCGAAGCCACTTCATCCGATTCGCAAACTCATTCTCGTTCCTCATGGCCTTCCCCCTTCCGTCAAGACCCTGCTGCGCAGGCGTTCTGTCCTGAGCATTGGATGCCCAGGGACTACAAAGGGATGCACCGGGCTGCAGCATGATGGCCGCGGCTTCGTCGGCGAAAGTCAGCAAGGTCACCCGCGCCCGGTGACTCTACGCCCTTTCTCACGGAGCAACCGTCAGCGTGTAGGAAGCGAAGTCAGTCCCACCGCGGCTGTCATGCAACACAAGCCACAAGAAGACGCCCCCTTGGGTCAAGGGAGACTGCCACACGTTTTCAGTCGAGATCGCCGCGTCTCCCTCCCCGCCTCCGGTCACCGAGTCCTCGAATGCGCCTGCCGTGACGAACCAGGAAAGCCAAAGAGCCTCACGATGATCGGCAATCGTCTGCGACGCAGAATCGAAAACTGGGTAGGACTCTGCCGAATCGGGCGACCAGGCCGCAACCAGGCGGATGCGCTGGCCCGCGGGGAGAGAATCGAGCGAAGTCGGAGTCTCGTCCACCAGAGCCGACAATGAGACCAGCGTTGGATTCTGGTTTGCCGTGTAGCGCGCGCGAAATTCCTGGGACAGTAGCAGCGAGGCGCCCGCAAGATCGCAGCGCAGCCGCTCGCGAAAAATCGCCAGTCCTGTGCCCAGAGCAAGCCGAATGGGCTGGTAGTAGCCCCCCGTGGCATCCGGGTCAGAGGGTCGAAGGGTTCCATGACTTGAGGGTGGTGCCAGCGGTCCGAAATTCACGCACGCGGCACTGGGCGTTTGGATCGAGACAGCCCCACCCTGCGCCGACTGCGGCAGATCTCCAATCAGGCAGGCCTGACTTACTGGCGTGTTCTCCGCAACCGGCTTCCGCAGACTACACAGAATCCATGACAAGTCTTGGGCGTCCACGGTTCCCGAAGGAGAAACCACCAGGCTCGTGTATTGAACCGTGTCTCCTGGCGCCGCTTCGGCCGGATCGGCGCGCACGGCGATGATGCGTTCCTGTGTGATCAGAGAGGCCGGGTTGCCCATCTTGGGCACGCAGTTGGCCAGCAACAAGAACGCAAGGAGGCCAGGCTTGCCCATCAGAGCCTCACGGACACACCGGCCAAGGCCAGAATCGGCAGGCCGGTGATGTTCGAGCGCGAAGCGAACTGCTCGTCGTAGGCAAATTCCTCGACGTTTGTGTGATTGGTGAGGTTGAGGATTTCCAGGTAGGGAACAATGTCGACCGAGCGTCGGCGAAAATGCTTTTCGATGCGCAGATCGAGAGCATAGAAGACTGGCAGACGAATGCTGTTCTGCTGCCCGAAGATCGGCTGGTACTGACCAGTCGTCGCGTCCAAGTAGCTGCCAATCACGGGTGTTCGCGGCATTCCGGTGGCCAAGCGAAATCGCGTGCCCACGACAAAGCCCCTGGTGGATGCACTGCCCACGAAGGTGAAGACATGGGTTTGATCCTGGTCGAATAGTCGATAGGAGGACTCGAAGGAATGCCGGCGCTCGCTGCGGCCTACCGTGTAAGCCAACCAACCAGAGAAGACCGGATGGGGTGCAAACTTCACCAGAAGCTGCGCGCCAAAGGCCCGGCCCACCCCGTCCTGCACGAGAGCCTGGGCGAGTGGCGGGCTTGGCGCTGGATTGCGCATCACCAGGTCCCACATGCGCCGGTAGAACAAGGTGGGCTGCACGGTGAAGTGTTGACCAATATCCATGTCGGCTCCCGCCACGACGTGCAGGGCATGTGCAAGCCCCAGAGTCGGTGAGCCAAAAACCGCGCTGAGGTCGCTCGGCGAGGGGGCCTGATGGTACAGCCCCAGCTCCAGGCTCTCGCGCAGCCAGGAACGGGTTTGATGGGCGATGGCAAGGCGTGGAGCTGGCGACCACAACAGACGGGAAGACGCCGCCCGTGGCGTCACGCCATTCTTGGGGGTGCTGCGATCGGGTGAAATGAAGAAGCCATCGAAGCGCAGCGACGGCAGCAAGCGCCAGCGCCCCAAGATGATCTCCGGCGCAGTGTATGGAGCCAGATTTCCAATCGAAGCACTCCACGCATCCGCACCAGTCCCCCCCGACATCGGCTGGCCAAACGCAACGATGTCCCCTTCTCTTGGTGGCAGCGTGGGTGACCCCGAGCGCTGCACATTCGCCAACTGGACCATTCCGTCGAACCCCACCACCAGAGTCAGCCTTGGCGAAAGCGGAGCGCCATACTCCCCGCGCAGACCGAGCACCATCGAAGTAATCGTCTCATCCGCGCTGCCAAGCCCCGCGACTTCTTGGCGTTGCGTCTGGTCCCAGCCGACGAATGAGGTCAGCGAAGCCCCTCCGCCATCCGCGAAGGTACGCACGTACCTCACCCCAAGGCGGGAAAAGGACTGATTCCGGTCTTGTCGAGCGGCGGAGGACGGACTTGCGGACGTGTTGGAGATCGAGCTGGCATCGGATGAATTGAGAAATATGACCTCAATCCTTTCGTCCTCGCGCAGCGGAACCACCGTCTTGCCTTGAAAGTCGCGATAGCGCGGAAGGGGAAAGAGACGGCGCGTGTCCGATGACAGAGCGCCGCCCAGAATGCGATCGAGATAGCCAATGCGGCCTGCGGCAAGAACGCCTCCACCGTCCCCGACCGCTGCGCCCGCTTCGAACGACGCATCAAGAACATCTACATCCACTTCTCCCTGATAGCGTTCGACTGGTGGCGCGCGGGTGGTCATGCGAACCAGACCACCCAGGCCCCGGCCATATTCCGCGCCATAGCCACCAGGAACTAGGGTCAACGTGCGCAAGAAGCCACCGTGAATGACCGAGCGCAGGGCACCCACATGGTACAGGACCGGTATCTCCATCCCGTCGACCACAATTCGCGTCTCCTCGGGGGCCGCGCCCCACACCACCAGTTCACCGCCCGCCAGTCCCGGCCGAGCCACGCCTGGCAGGTTTTCCAAGGCCTTGCCGCCATCGCCTTGCGCTCCAGGAATCTGGCGCAGCTCAGACGCGGAAAGCTCAGCTTCCCCGGCTGCCTTGCCCGGCGGAGCAATGACCACGGTCTCGTAGGCATCGCTCGCCAGCGCGGCTGGTTCGGGTATGCCCGCAAGCATCGCCAGCCCGAAGACGCTCAGCCGCGCTCTCATAGGGATGGAACACCGAATGACAAGGCCACAAGTCCACTTCCCTTGCCTTTGCTGAAGCGCTGACTGGACGGAAGCGCCTCGCCCTCGGCCTTGCCCAGTGAGACTCCGTTGAACAACGCCTCCACTGTCCAACGCGCGGCCGAGTTTCCGCAAAGCGAGAAGGTGTCGACCCGGGCCACGTAGTCACCGGCTGGTGCGGCCACTGCCCAGACTACGTTCTCATTGCAACGACCATCGATCACGCACCCAGCGTTGGAGTCAAAATCCAGAATGCCGCTTTCGTTCGAGGCGCCAGCATCCGTCGTCGGAACGGCCGCGAATCGATCGGTGGAGTTGATGTTGCCGGCCCAGATCTCGACCCCATTGGCGTCGACCACGTGCAGATCGAGGTCGGCTTCCGTGTCCCACCACAGGGAGACAACCAACGCCCCGGTCGGAGGCAGGCTCTGCTCGACGTCCAGCAACACATGCGCTGCAGGCCCAAAGTTACTGGGCGGGGCCACGGCACGGACGATCAGATCATTGGACGTTTGCGGGAGCGAGGGTGAAAACGACAGGCTGGCATGGAAGGTTGGTTGGGTGGGGCTGTCGGCATCGGGCACGTCGGCGGGGAGAATCCAGTAGCCCACGTCGCCCGCAAAGCCGATAGCCACAGCCGTGCTCCCCGGATCCAAGCGACCAGAGATCTGCTTGTTTTGCAGGCCAGGGGTGATTACGCTCTGGCTGTTCAGCACATCCACCACGGTGGGGGCGTCCCCGCTGGTCAGTTTGTCAATCGACCCCCGGTAGAACTGGCCTCCGGCCACGCGCACAGCCCCGTCCAAGCCCGTGTCACTGGCAGTGCCACCGCACCCGGCGACGGTGACGGCCAGAAGCCCGAGGTCGGGTCTGAACCTCATCAAAAGACCATCTGCCCGCGCAGGGTTAGCGTGTCCGCAGCCAAGGTCGTGGGTGACCCATCCGCGGCCACGGCCAGCGCATTGCGGTTGTGTTGGTATTCGAGCATCAGGCGATTGCGAGACAAGCCTCCCCAGGAGAGCGTGAAGGTCCAGGTGTGAAAGGACACATCCTTGGGCACCAAAACCGTAGGGGTCTGCCGATAGGCATCCACATCTGGGTTGTAAGAATCGTAGCGAATGCCAAACGCTGCGCGCGATGTGAATTCCTGGCTGGCGCCGACAACCCACCCGAATTCCCGCAGGTCGCGGCCGGATGCAATGGGATCGGCCGGCTGAAGCCCCCGATCCAGATTGGCCGCCCAGACCACTTCGCCGAAGAGCATCGAGTTGCCCAAACGAGGAACTGCGAAGCTGATGCGGCTGTCTGCTCCGACGGCAAAGCGCGAAAAGTTCCGTGAAGGCGTGGCCGCACGGCCCGGGATGATCTGGATCTCACTGAGCTGGACAATGCCGTCTTCGTTCTGGTCCCTCCAGACCAGAACGTCCTTGGTCGCGGATGTGCCAGGATGAAAACCCGTCCCCTTCAGGGAAGAAGCGCCGGCGGTCACATGGACCTTGCCTGCGATCGTGGAATCAAGTCCCAGCCTGCCGACGAAATCCTTCGCTGCGTTCGGATCGCGGGCTGGGAACGACGCGTCCCCCAGTGGGTTGCCGTTCATCACGGCCATTTGCGCGCAGAGGAAACGCCAGGAAACCCGAGCGCGCGCACCCAGGTCAAAGGTGCCAGGGAAAAGCGCCCGGCTGAGGTTGCTGCGCTCCAAGAAGAAGCGGTCCGGATCCCATTCCTGAACCTCGAGACCAAATGGAATGCGAAGAAGACCGAGCCCCAGCTCCCAGTTCCACCGAGGCCGCACCCTGCCCAAGGCAAGCTCTGCCCGTGCCAACCCCATCGCCATGCCTTTGACCGTGTTCGCGTCTAGCTCGATCGCCGCCCGAAGGAAGGGCCGCTGGGCTTCGACGAAGAGGTGCGCACGTCGGATGAGAAAGCGCTGCGTATTGAGAGGCTCTCCCCCAGAGGGGGAGAGCTGGTCCTGCGAGGACTGGTCGATGAGCACGCCATCTGCTTGCAGAAACCCGCCGATCGCCAGGCTCGTCTCGCCCACGCTCACGCGCCCCGCCGGGCTGGCCACAACCGGCGGTTCAGCTGGCGCGGGCACCTCTTCGGCCAGGGCGGTCTGCACCGCCCCGACCAGAAGCAGCCCGCCCAGACTCAAGAGGCCTGTGCGCGTTCTCACGGTATGTGATCGGCCTGGAAACGCGCCCCAGCGGTACAGGTGTTGTTGATGATTTGCGCGTGGGTGGCTCCGCTTGCAAGAGGGCTGCAATCGCTCAGGGAGGTGCGGCCGTCATCTGCTTCGCAGAAACCATGGCGACAAGTCATTCCGGCGGCGCAGGTTGTGGTTGCTGTACAGGCCGTGCATGACGCAGGAACCGTGCCGGTAGCGAGCTTACTTTCGAAGTAGCACCCGCACGGATCAGGAGGCGCGAAGAGTGAGAGGTTGCCTCCCTCCACGGACCGGGTCACCGTCATGGCGCAGAGAGGAACGATCCCCTTCTGCGCAACCAGGGCAACCGGATCCAGCCCTGACGGAATCCCAGGATCGGCCGTGTTGGTGAGAATGTCGATGAACAGCTTGGCGTTTGCATTGACCGGCTCCAACGTTCCTCCGTCATCGGCCAACACCTTGGTTAGGTAGAACACGTGCGCCCAGGCGACATAGTGGCCATCGCGAAGACTCCGTTTGTCGAAGGCGGTTGCGGTGGAATCGGGGAAAGTTCCGTTGGTCTGGCCCACGGCTTGGAAAGCCAGCGCTTTCAGATTCGCCCGGTTGGTCGCGCTGTCGTATGTCTCACTGCCAAGAATGCCGATGGTCTTTTCAGGTTGCGTCGACGAAGCCACGTCGGTGGCGACGTCGTTCGAGGCACTGATCTGTTGCCCGTGCCACTGCGCCGGCGGCACACCGATCAGGGCACCAAGGCTCACTTCCACACCCTTGGTGGGCGGGCGAATGAAATAGAAGGTCTCGTCGGTCCAAGGCAGGATGTTGGCGGTGGCGCCGGTGCCAAAGACCAGGGCAGCCTGTTGCGAGCTGATGGCCACCGGCGAAGCCGCATGGGGCACCACGAAGAGCATCGACTGGACCGGACCCTTGAAGGCGCCGAGATCGGCTGGCGGTGTATCGGTCGAGCAGGCCGCGGGAAATACGATCGGGATTCCGATGTCCACATTGCGCCCACCACTTTCTAGGGCACAGCTCGGCACAGCCCCCGTGCTGGGATCCCAAGTGGCATCGCTAGGAATGTAGGACGGGATCTGGGTCAGCGGGGTGCCGTGGTAGAGGGCATCGATGATGGTGCAGGATCCGGTCGCGTACCAAACCAGGGTTATGGGATTCGCACTTTGCCTGAGAGCCTTTCCCAGGGTCTTCAAGACTGGCACCTGTGTGTCGCCGGTCATGACGTAGAGCGGACTGACCAACGACGAGCAGGCGGTCAGCGGACCGCCATCGCCCACTGCACTGTCCGCGCCTGATCCGCCATCCCGGCCTCCGCCGTCTGCAAGAGAGCCGCCATCAGCGGCTCCCGCTGTGTCGACCGCAATGTCCGTCATGGCTGCCTCCAACCCGGTGTCGCCGTTGGCTGCATCGACGGCCACTGCCCTGTCGACCGCCATGTCAGGTTGGGCTGTATCCAAGCCGATGGGGGCATCGACGACGACCGCCGTGTCCGCTGGGGCCGTGTCCATGGCGACCGGCGAATCGGCGGCGGCATCAGCCGGTTTGGGTGCCGACTCGCTGCCACATCCGGGCAGCGCAGCCGCAACGACCAGGGGGAACAGACCGGCAAGAATGGGTCGAATCCTATGGGCGAAACACGTTGGCATAGCAGGAACCTCCTCTTCAGTTGTGACGAACATCTCCACCGCAAATCGGATCGGCAATCGCGCCCGCGCCCGAGATTCTCGACGGGGAAAACAGCTTGCTTGCGAACGATGTGGGCGGGGCTTTGCAGATATCGGCCAACAAGCCGCAAGCGACGACCTGGCCCTTCTCGAGCACCGCCACCCGGCTGGCCAGCGCCTCGACATCCATGGCGTCGTGGGTGACGAGGACGGTGGGCAATCCGAGCGAGCGAATGGACTCGGCCAAGAAGGCGCGCACCTCGACGCGGGCCTCGACGTCCAGAGAGGCCGTGGGCTCATCGAGCAGCAGGGCCTTGGGAGACGAAGCCAGTGCCCGTGCGAGCGCGACCCGCTGCCGTTCACCGCCGGAAAGCCGCGACGGGTTTCGCTCCGCCAAGCGGCCGATCCCAAAACGCTCCAGCCACGCCACAGCCTCGTCGTGACGCTGCCTTGTGCTCGCCCGCTTCGACCTGCACGCGAGTGCGAAGGCCACGTTCTCGACGGCCGTCAGATGAGGGAACAACCCAAAATCCTGCGGCAAATACGCCAGGTGGCGTTCTTCCGTGGGACGGTCAATGGCCAGGGCTGCGTCGAAGAGAACCTCGTCGGAAAGCACGATGCGGCCTCGGTCAGGCTTGCGCAGGCCCAGAACGGTCAGCAGCAAGCTGGTCTTGCCCGATCCGTTGGGTCCAACCAGGGCCAGGGGCTCAGCGCCAACTTCTAGCGAGGCTTGCAGAGAAAATGGTCCCAGCGCGGTTTCAACCGTGAGGGAAAGTCGAGGAGCGGAATCGCCAGTCATGGCATCGCCGGCCTGCGCGACGGTTCAACCCCTCGATTGAACCGCCGCAAGAAGAGCAAGAGAGCGAAGGCGAACACAACCAACAAGAGCGACAGGGCCTGCGCGGTATGGATGTCGAGTTCCAGGGCGGTGTAGATGGCAAGCGGCAGCGTCTGCGTCTTTCCCGTCATGTTCCCCGCGAACATCAACGTGGCACCAAATTCCCCCAGGGCGCGTGCCCAGCTCATGGCCGCGCCACCGATCAGCCAGGGGCGGGCGAGCGGGAGGGCCACCCGAGCGAACAGGCGCGGCGGCGATGCTCCCAGGCTACGGGCCACCGCCAGCAGATTCGGATCCAAGCGGCCAAAGGCCTGCACCGCGGCCTGCAGGTAGAACGGGGCCGAGACGAAGACCTGGGCCATGATGACCGCGACCACGCTGAAGGCGGGCGTCCAGCCCAGGCGTTCCAGGGTTTCGCCGAAAAGTCCGCGTCGACCAAAGGCGAGAAGCAGGGCAATACCGCCCACCGCCGGCGGAATCACCACAGGAAGCTGCAACAGGATCTCCAACCAGCGCGCTGAACGCCAGCGTGAACGCGCCAGCCACCAGGCGAGAGGCGTGCCACCGATGACCACCAGAACGACGGAGATCAGAGTCGTCCCCAGGCTGAGTCGCAGCGCCGGCCAGGTCAAAGGACAGCCGAGACCGCGCCAGATGGCTTCAGGGCCACCGTCGAGAACCAGGGCCACGAACGGAAGCACCAGAAAGAGCAACAACAGGCCGCCCAGCCCCACCATGCCCGCGTGGTACAGACGGCGACGTCCCGGACGAGACAGGACTTCTTCGCTCACTTCGCTCCTTGAGGCCCGACTTTGCCGAAGCCCGCCTCGGCCAAAATCCCCTGCCCTTCCTTGGACAAGACCAGTCTCACAAACGCGCGCGCCAGGTCAGGATGGGGCGCGGCACCCAGGACTGCGATCGGATACTCGGCAACCACGTTGATTTCAATTGGGATCTCGATGATCTGGACCTTGTCGGGTACCGTCAGCGCGTCGGTTCTGTACACAATTCCCGCGTCGGCCTCGCCCAACGCAACCTTGGTCAAGACCTGGCGCACATTGAGCTCGCGCGAGCGCACGCGGGCAAGCACCTGTTGGTGGAAGTTCTTGCCGTAGAGCCTCTCGGCGGCAATAAAGATCGTCTCGGTGTACGCACCGATCGGCACCTCGGCTGCGCCCACCACCAGATGCGTGGCCTTGGGCAAATCCGCAAAGGTGCGCATCTTGGCCGGGTTGTTCTTAGGCACCACTACGACCGGCTGATTGCGGGCGAACACCGCAGGCTCGACAACGATACTCTTGCTCGTCAGGAGCTTCATGTGCTTCCAATCGGCCGAGGCGAATACGTCAGCCTTCGCACCTTGTTCAATCTGCACGCGCAGATCCTGGCTGCCGCCAAAGTTGAAGCGGACCTTCGAGTTCGGATGTCGCTTCTCGAAGATCATCGCGGCCGCCTCGAAAACCTCACGCAGCGACGCGGCCGCAAACACCACGACCTCCTCCGCGTCGTCCCCTCTTGCCCGCATGGCAGGGAACTGCGCAATCGTGCAAGTGGCGACCGCGGCTACGACGATGAACTCGCGGCGACTCATGCTGGCGCTCCCGTGAAAGCCTCCCCCGTGCGGGCGGTTCGGTAGCCGGTCATGCCACCCAAATCCCGACGAAAGCGCGTATTCGACAGGCAATCGAGCAAGGCCTGCACGCGGCCGTCCGAAGCCAAGGTCGCGGGGAAGACCAAGTCAAAGCGAGCTTCCGCAAGCGGCTCGAAGTGCAGACCGAAGCTCGCCGCCGCCGAGCGCGTGGCCACGCCCACATCGCCCACGCCCATGGCCACCATCTGTGCCACCGCACGATGTCCGTGCGCCACGGCCACCGGCACCACATTCTTGAAACTGCGACGCGCCTTGCGAAACAGACTTTCCAGCAGCTCTTGCGCGCCGGCGCCCGCTTCTCGTGCGATCACCCGCGCGCCTTTCCGTTCCACGTCCGCCGCACTCTTGTATCGCTGCCCGGGCCGACTGACGAACCCTTGTTCCCAGCAGGCCAAGGTCACCAACACCATGGGCTCCGCGCCAAACCTCTCGCGGACCGCCGCCGCATTCTCGCCGACACTTCCCTCGCCCGGAAGGTGCATTCCAGCCATATGCACACGACCCAACGCGAGTTCCTCCAGTGCCGGTCGACTGGCCTTTTCGATCCAGTGTAGGCGGGGGCCGTGGAAACGCTCCTCTAGGTGACGGCCCAACAGCCCAAGCGCGGGATCGCAGCCCGCAACCAGAAGATTGCGGCGGAGTGATTCCAAATCACGCAACGGGCAAACCCGCGCTTTGATCCTGCCCTTCTCTTTCAACAGAGACGCAATTCCGTCGGCCGGAGTGCCGAGAGCCCAAGCCTCATCGGTTTCAAGCAGGCGAGCGACCCATCGCTCACGGACCCAACCCAGCGACACCCTCGTCTTGCGCGGTCGGCTCAGACTGCGATCGGCTTCGCTCACCAACTCGGCCTCCATGGCATGCCCGTCGCTGGGAAGGCTGAACAGGTCTTCCACCCGGCATTGCAGCTCACGCGCCAACGCCAAGGCAATCTGTGTGGAAGGGACTGTCTCCCCTGCCTCGATCAGACTCAGCGTCTGTCGACTGACACCGATGGCCTTGGCCAAGTCCCGCTGCTGCATCTCCAGTCGCTGCCTTGTGGCCTTGACGGCGGCTCGAAGCCGAGCATCCATGGTCGCAGCATTCCCGAGCCCGATCGCGATGTCAACTTGCGGCGACTAGAGGATGGTAAAGTTTACCAATAGATGACCAAGCCAGTCCGGCCAGCCGAAACATACCGCAAAGGGCCAGGGACGCGCTCGAACCCCTTGCCGGCCTACAAACGGTCAAATACCAGCAATGCGCCGGTTAGGCCGAGGTGAAAATCGGTCGACCAACAGGTGCGGATCTTCCAGCTTCGGTCCCCGGCGCCCGCGATCCCGGCGTTCTCAACTCTACCTCACCCGATTCGCCGCATCCACCCTCGCCGCCGCCCACGCGCGCCGCCCGAGCAGCGCCTTCACTTCGGCGGCCGTCTCGACTTTGGTCTTGGCCAGCTCCGCGTCGACGGCAGTCAGTTCCTGCGCAGCCGTATCGCGATCGATGTCGCGCGCAGCTTCGCCCCGATCCACCAAAACCAAGATCTTGTCGCTGTCACCACTGTGCGCCACCTGCAGCACGCCGTCACCTACGGCCAAGAAGCGCGGGCCGTCTTTGGTTCGGTAGAACAGCACGCCGGGCTTCAGTGCCGCCATGAAGGGTATGTGCCCAGGAAGGATGCCGAATTCTCCGACGGCGCCGGGCGCGGCGATCTCGTCCACTTCGATCTGGACCAGGGCGCCGCGCGGGGTGGTGACGGTCAGCTGCATTGCTTCTCTAGCTCTCTTTGGCCATCTTCTCGGCGCGCGCACGCACGCTCTCGATGCCGCCCATCATGACAAAGGCCTGCTCGGGGATGTCGTCGCAGCGGCCCTCGATGATCTCTTTGAAGCCGCGCACGGTGTCCTTGATCTCGACGTACTGGCCAGGCTGCCCAGTGAAGGTTTCGGCCACGTGGAAGGGCTGCGAGAGGAAGCGCTGGACTTTGCGCGCGCGCGACACAATCAGCTTGTCGTCTTCGGAAAGCTCGTCCATGCCCAGGATGGCGATGATGTCCACCAGCTCCTTGTAGCGCTGAAGGATGCGTTGCACGTCGCGCGCGACCTGATAATGCTCGGACCCCACCACGGCAGGTGAAAGGATGGTCGAGGTGGATTCCAGCGGCGAGACCGCGGGATATAGGCCCAGGGCCGCGATCTCACGCGACAGTACGGTGGTGGCATCCAGGTGGGCGAACGCCGTGGCGGGTGCCGGGTCGGTCAGATCGTCGGCGGGCACGTAGATGGCCTGCACCGAGGTGATGGACCCCTTGTTCGTCGAGGTGATGCGTTCTTGCAGCACGCCCATCTCGGTGGACAGGGTGGGCTGGTAACCCACCGCCGACGGGATGCGGCCGAGCAAAGCGGAAACTTCCGAGCCGGCCTGGGTGAAGCGGAAGATGTTGTCGATGAACAACATCACGTCCTGACCTTCTTCGTCGCGGAAGTATTCGGCTACGGTGAGCGCAGACAGCCCCACGCGGAGGCGCGCGCCGGGTGGCTCATTCATCTGGCCGTAGATGAGCGCGGCTTTCGAGATGACCGGCTCGCCAGTCGAGAGCTTGGAATGGGTCATCTCGTCGTAGAGATCGCGTCCCTCGCGCGTGCGCTCGCCCACGCCGGCGAACACCGAGAAGCCACCGTGCTTCTTGGCCACGTTGTTGATGAGCTCGAGGATGACCACGGTCTTGCCCACGCCGGCGCCACCGAACAGCCCGATTTTTCCGCCGCGCCGGTAGGGCGCCAACAGATCTACGACCTTGATCCCGGTCTCGAACATCTCGACCTTGACCGACTGGTCCACAAACTTCGGCGCCAGCCGGTGGATGGGCAAGAACTTGGTGGCCGGGACCGGGCCGCGCTCGTCGACCGGACGCCCCACCACGTTGACGATGCGCCCGAGAACCTCCCGGCCCACCGGCATCATGATAGGAGCGCCCGTATTCTTCACCGGCATGCCACGCACCAACCCGTCGGTGGTGTCCATGGCCACGCAGCGCACCGTCTGCTCGCCCAGGTGCTGCGCCACCTCGATAACCAGGTTGTCCGGCGTGGCGTCGATGGCCGGGTTGCTCAGGGTCAGCGCGGTGTAGATCTGGGGCAGGCCCGCGCCTTCGAATTTCACGTCCACCACGGGTCCGATGACCTGGACGACTTTTCCTTGCTGATTGCTGGTGCTTGTCGCGATCATGATCTTCGACCTCGGGTTCGGGACTTCAGCCTTTGAGCGCCTCGGCGCCGCCCACGATTTCCATCAACTCCTTGGTGATAGCCGCCTGGCGGGCGCGGTTGTACTGCAGGGTCAGACGGTCGATCATCTCGGTGGCGTTCTTGGTAGCGTTCTCCATCGCGGTTCTGCGCGCGCCGAATTCCGAGGCGATCGATTCGAGCAAGACTGCGTGGATCTGCATCTCGACGTAGAGGGGCAGGATGAAGTCGAGGATCTCGGGTTTGCTCGGCTCGTAGAGGAAATCCTGGCCCCCAAGGCCGGACGCACTGGGCGCCACCGGCAAGAGAGGTTCGATCGTTATCTTCTGCGAGACGATGGAGCGGAATTGGTTGTAGACCAGGAGCGCGCTGTCTACTCGACTGCTCAGAAAATCGTCGGTGAGCGTGGCGGCCAGGTCCTTGGCGCTTTGGACGACGGTGCCGCCCGTGGGGCCGGGCAAGTCGCGCTTAATGGGAAGCTTGCGCCGGCGGAAGAAGTCGCGGCCCTTGCGGCCCATCACCAGGTAGGTCACCTCATCGGCCTCGCCGGCCTGGATCTTGTCCTTGCCCCAGCGCTGCGCCGCGCGACAAACGTTGCTGTTGAACCCGCCACATAGGCCGCGGTCCGAGGTGACGACCACCATCGCAATGCGACGCGCGTCACGCTGTTGCAGCAGGGGATGCGAATCACCCCCGGCGCGCGCGGCCACCTCGGCCGTGATCTCGGCCAGGGTGCGGGCATACGGCCGGGCAGCCACGATCGAGTCCTGCGCCCGGCGCAGCTTGGCCGCCGCCACCAGCTTCATGGCGCTGGTGATCTTCTGCGTCGATTTGACCGACGCAATCCGAGTGCGGACGGCTTTCAGCGATGGCATGGAAAGACTATGGTGCAGTCTGCAGAGTGGCCGCGAACTCCTTGGCGAACTCGGCCAACACGGAACGCATCTGGGCGGCGAGGACGTCGAAGGCCTTGCCATCGGTGCCCTTGCTGCGTAGCTCACCCCACAGCGCGGGGTGCTTTCCGTCGACGAATGCGTATAGGTCCCGCTCGTAGCGATCCAAGGCGGAAAGCGGTAGGGAATCCACGAAGCCATTGGCGCCCGCGAAAAGAATGAGGACTTGCTTCTCGACCGGCAGGGGAACGTATTGGCCCTGCTTGAGCAGTTCAGTCATGCGCGAGCCGCGCGCCAACTGCTGCTGCGTGGCCTTATCCAGGTCCGAGCCGAACTGGGCGAAAGCGGCCAGGGCGCGGTACTGGGCCAGCTCGAGGCGGAGCATGCCAGCTACCTTTTTCATGACTGCAATCTGGGCCGCGCCGCCCACGCGGCTGACGGACAGACCCACGTTCACGGCGGGTCGCTGACCCGAGTAGAACAGGTCGTTTTCTAGGAAGATCTGACCGTCGGTGATGGAGATAACGTTGGTGGGGATGTAGGCCGACAGGTCGCCGGCCTGGGTTTCGATGACGGGCAGCGCGGTGAGCGAACCGCCGCCCTTCTCGGTGGACATCTTGGCCGCGCGCTCGAGCAGGCGCGAGTGCAGGTAGAAGATGTCGCCCGGGAAGGCCTCGCGCCCCGGGGGGCGGCGCAGAAGCAGCGAGAGCTGGCGGTAGGCCACCGCCTGCTTGGACAGGTCGTCGTAGATCATGAGCGCGTGGCGCCCGCTGTCGCGGAAGTACTCGCCCATGGTGACACCGGTGTAGGGCGCCAGGAATTGCAGCGGCGCCGACTCGGACGCGGTGGCGGACACCACGGTGGTGAATTTCATGGCGCCGTGTTCGTGCAGCTTGTCGACGACGGTGGCCACGGTGGACTGCTTCTGGCCGATGGCCACGTAGAAGCAGTACATGTTCTGGCCCTTCTGATTGATGATGGTGTCCACCGCGAGCGCGGTCTTGCCGGTCTGACGGTCGCCGATGATGAGTTCGCGCTGGCCGCGGCCGATGGGAATCATCGAGTCGATGGCCTTGATGCCGGTCTGCACCGGCTCGTGTACACCCTTGCGCGCAATGATCCCAGGAGCCTTGATCTCGATCTTGCGGAAGTCCTTGGACTCGATCGGGCCCTTGCCGTCGATCGGCTGGCCCAGGGCATTGACCACGCGGCCGACCAGCGCGTCGCCCACTGGGACCTGCGCAATCTTGCCCGTGCGCCTGACCGTGTCGCCCTCGCGCACGGTTTCGAAGTCGCCTAGCAGGACCACCCCGACGTTGTCTTCTTCCAGGTTCAAGACCAGGCCGACGACGTTCTTGCCAAAGTCGAGCAACTCGCCCGCCATGGCATTTTCCAGGCCATAGACGCGAGCGATGCCGTCGCCCGCTTCCAGCACGGTGCCGGTCTCACTGATGGCAACCTTCTGGTCGAAGCCCTCGATCTCCTTGCGGATGATCTGGCTGATTTCTTCGGCGCGAATCTGCATGGTCTTTCCTTGCGGCTGGTGGTCAGTTGAGAATCCTGCTGCGTAGCGCGCCCAGACGCGCGCTCAGGCTGCCGTCCAATACCAGGCCGGCCACCTGCGCGACGATGCCGCCGAGGAGGCTGGGGTCCACCGCGGTGGTCATGATCACGCTCCGGCCCGTGCGTTGCTCAAGTACCCGTCGGATTTCAGTCTCCATGGCCCCATCAAGCGGTCGTGCCGATTTCACCATGGCGCGGGCGCGCCCCAACTTGTCATCGCACATCTCTTGGTAGGCGCGGGCGATCGCTGGCAGGGACTGGATGCGGCCTCGTTCCAGCAGGAGGAGCGCGAGGATCTGTACCTCCCTGGTAGGCGCCACCCGGTGAAGCAGATCTTGCAGGATCGCGCGCTTCTGCGACAGCCTGAAAACAGGATTGGACAGCGATTGGCGCACGTCCACCGCCTCGTTCCACAAGACAGCCAGTGCTTCCAACTCGCTGCCCAGGGTTTCGAAGTTGCGCTTGTCGACGCCGATGGCGAACAGCGCGCGAGCGTAGCGGCGGGCAATCGATCCGGCCAGGGCCGCCATCAGCGCACCATTTCTGCCGGCGCTCCCGCGCCTGCGGCAAAGTCTTGCGCCAGACGGCGCTCGTCGTCCGGGTTCACCGAGCGCCGGAGAATCTCGTCCGCAACTTTGACAGCAGTGCTGGCCACCTCGGCGCGCAACCGCTGCTCGGCCTCCTTGACCTGCTGGTCGAGCTGAAAGCGTGTCTCGTCCTGGATGCGCTTGGCCTTTTCCTCGGCTCCTGCCAGCAGGCGAGCTCGCTCGCGCTCGCCTTCTTCACCGACCGCCGCGCGCAGGGCGGCCAGCTCCTGTTCCAGGTTGGCCAGACGCGTGTCCTGCTCCCGAAAACGCTGCTCGGCCAGTATGCGCTGGGCGGCGGCTGATTCGATGTCGGCCTTGAGCTGATCGTGTCGACTGGCGAAAGCCTTGCGAAGCGCGCGCCCGCCGAACCAGATGAGGAGGAAGAGCAGCACGCCGAAATTGAGAAGCTGCAGCGTCAGGGTCTTGGCGTCGACGCCAGCATGTTCGCCGTGTTCCCCATGGTCCGTGCCGTGCTCGGCAGCAGGCTCGCCCGTTGCAGGCGCAATGCCCGTCTGCGATGGCTCGTGCTCGAACGAGCCGGACACAGGCTCGGTCAGGGTTGGGTGGTCCGCGCGGACGGTGCCGCCTCTCAACAGCAACAGCGCTGCCAGGGGCAACAAGATCCACGCGCGTTTCACGATGCCAGCCTCCGACCCAGAGCCTTTTCCGCGATTTCGCGGCCCAGGGTGGCCGCGCTGTCCTGCAGCCTGGCCCGCTCGGCGGCCAAGGTTGCATCCAACTTGGCACGTGCCTCGGCGAGCGTCTTATGAGCGGCAGCCTGCGCCTGAGCCACGATTTCTTGCTCGCGCGCCAGCGCCCGTGCCCGCGCCTGGGCCCGCTCAGCGTGACCGGCCTTGCGTGCCTCCGTCAACTGGACCTCGATGCGCGCCAAGCGGCCTGCGCTGTTGGCCTGCAGGCGCTCGGCCTCGGCGCGTGCTCCCTCGACCCGGCGCACGCGCTCGTCGCGCACGCGCAGGTACGGCTTCCACAGCCACTGGGTCAAAATGAGGGCCACCAGCAAGAAGATCCCCAGCATGACGAACACGGTGCTGTCCATGTCGAGGAGCTGTTGCTCCCCAGCTTGCGGCACGCTGCCCTGGTCAGGGGTAACTTCGAGGAGACAGCGAAGTGTCGTCACGGCTGGCTGAAGCCCCGGCTCTTAGCCGGTTGAAGGGGCGGGTGGGGCGCTGCCTCCCGCCTTGCTGGCCTTGCTAGGCCGATGAGGCGGTTCGGGCACGGGACCCCCGGGCTCCATCTGACATTGACCGTCGAACAGGACTCCCTTTTCGATGAAGAGCGACGGGGTGTTGATGTTGCCACGCACGCGGCCCGGCGTGTGAATCTCGACGCCTCGCTTGGCCACAATGTTGCCACGCACAGTGCCCTGAACCACGATCGAGCCGGCCGATATCTCGGCGTTGACTTCGGCGCCCTCGCCGACGATGAGTACGTCCTCGGTGAAGATCTCGCCGGACAGCTTTCCGTCGACGCGGACGGTGCCTTCGAAGGACAGCTTCCCTTCGAATTCGCTGCCTCGGCCAAGGAGGGTGGTGACCTGCTGGGTGGCGCTGGCCTCGCCAGTCGTGGGCATTGGGGTAATCGCAGCCATAACTCCGGGCGGAACCCTACAACCCCAGGCCACCGGCCGTCAACGCGATCCGGTGGCTTTCAATATCCCGCCGGTGCGCCCCCCGAACGGGGCTCGCCCGCAGCCTCCAGGCCCGCCTTGCGACGAATCACGAGATTGACCTTGCCAATCCTGTCCCGGGCTTCCACGCGATGACCCTTCGCGCGCAGCGAATCGACCACGGACGCCGGCAATCCGGGCTCGTAGCGAAGCACATCCGGGCTCCACTGGTGATGGACGCGAGGCGCTGCTTCGGCGGCTTGTGCGTCCATGCCGAAGAGCAGCGCATCGAGCAGGACCTCGACGGTGCTCGAGATGATCATCGGGCCGCCGGCGGCGCCCAACACCATCTCCACGCCGTCATCGCCCACGACGATGGTGGGCGACATGGAGGAGAGCGGCCGCTTGCCCGGCGCAAGCCGGTTGCCACTACCGGCCACTAGCCCAAAGGCGTCGGGCACGCCGGGCCCCAGCGAGAAATCGTCCATCTCATTGTTGAGCAGGACACCGGTGGGCCCGGCCACCAGGTGCGCTCCGAATTCCAGGTTGATGGTGGTCGTCAACGCGACGGCGTTCCCCTCGCTGTCCACCACCGATATATGGGCGGTTCCGGCGTCGCGGGCCGGGGCTGCGACCGACGGCTCAGCCTTGCCGTAGCGGTCGGGGGCCAGAGTTCCGCTGGGCAGAATGCGGGCCTGCAACTCCCGATGGTAGGCCTCATCGAGCAGGGAAGACACCGGTACGTTGACGAACCCGGGATCGCCAAGGGTGCGGCTGCGGTCGGCGAAGCCATGCTTGAAGGATTCGACCAGCACGTGCAGGTAGGTCGGATCCTGCGGCCCGCCCGGAACTGGGTCCCAGGTCTTCATGCGTTCCCTGAGGATGCCGAGCACTTCGAACATGACCACCCCGCCGGCCGACGGCGGCGGCAGGGCGAAAATGCGTCGGCCGCGGAATGTCGTCACCAGAGGCGTTCGCTCGACCGGGGCATAGCCGGACAGATCATGGAGGTCGAGCACGCCACCCGCGCGCCGTACGGCGGTCACGATGGCGCTGGCTGTCTCGCCTCGGTAGAAGGCCGCGGCGCCCTCGCGGCGTAAACGCGCAAGCGTGTTGGCCAGCTCGGGCCGGCGCACGAGATCGCCAGCGCGAAGCTCAGCCAGGCGACCGCGCTTGCGTACAAGCACCCGCGGGAGAAAATCGGTGGCCTCCGACGGATCTTGCTTGAGCACGTCGGCCACATGCTCGACCAGCCAAGCCGACGCCGGGAACCCGCGTGCCAGAGTCTCGGCCGGCTCCAGGCAGCGAGCAAAGGGCCGTTTGCCCCACCGGCGCACGAGCTCGGCCAGCCCAGACGGCTCGCCGGGCACGCCGACGGCCAGGCCGCCGCGAACCGACAGCGCTCGATCGATCCTGCCTGCTCGCAAGAACAGCTCGGAGCGCAGGGCCGCAGGCGCCGTCTCACGAAAATCGAGGGCCTCGACCTTGCCGGTCTTGGCCGAATAGATGAGGGCGAAGCCGCCGCCGCCGAGGCCCGATGCAAATGGGTTCACAACGCCAAGCGCCAGCGCCGTGGCACAGGCAGCATCGGCGGCATTCCCGCCCGCGGCCAGTGCCCGAGCCCCCGCCTGAGAGGCCAACCGGGAATCGGAGGCAACCATGCCGTGAGCGGCGTGAAGCCTCTCCCCGTCGGGGAGAGGCACGGATCTTGATTCGCCGGGTTCCACGCCTTCCCCGTCGGCAGCGGCGGTGGCCACCAGTAGGACTACGCCGACCGCGGGCAGTACCCCGCGCCGGACAAGCGGACAACCAATCAATAATTGAAGCAAACTCACCTCCGGCGTAACCTCAGTGCCATTCCCGACTAGGGAAAACCGCCATGGACGAGCCGTCAAGCCCTGAAGGCACCCTGATCACTCTTCGGATCAAGTTTAGGAGCGCGAGCCTGGACGAGTTTGTCGCGCGCTATGGCGCAGATGTGAGTGCGGGAGGCATCTTCATTCGAACCAAGCAGCCGTTGACTGTCGGGGTGCTGCTGCGCTTCGACTTCGGCCTAGCCGATGGCAGCCCGCTGATGGCGGGCATGGGCACCGTGGTGTGGGTTCGCGAGCCGGATCCGGCGCGCGTCGGCAGTGTTCCCGGGATGGGGTTGCGCTTCGACCAGCTGGCGCCCGAGAGCCAGCAGACTCACCAGCAGATCTTGGCGGCCAAGGCCCGGCGCGGAGACCGCCCAGCCGGGACGCCAGCGCCAAGTGCCGTTGCTGCGCCGGCAACGCGACCCTCGGTCGGGCCCGCAACATCTCCACCCTTCGCGGCCCGCCCGGTGCCGGCCACATCGGTTGCGGCGCAGCGTTCTGACACGGGAGTGTCCAGCAAATCTGATGAGTTCGACGTAGACAGCAAGACCGAGATTGCGGACCGGCCGCCCAGTTTCTACTTTGACGGTTTGGACAGCGCGCGTGGCGCTGCAGCGGATGCGCGGCCAGCCGAGGAAGCGGCACCCAGGGCGGCCCTCGATTCCACGGAAACTGATTCGCACCCCATAATCGCGACCGACTTGTCGTGGCCCGAACCCATCGACGTTGGTGAAGACGCCAGCAAGGCGGTTCTCTCTCCGGGAGCCGCTGCCGCGCAAGCGGTCGCAGCCGAACTGCGCCGCTTCGAGGGTGCTGGCGACGAGCTGGCGCCAGAAAGCCTCGACCTCTCGCGCGGGGC
>Ga0224520_1000028_pt1 | contig 56852 bp, 47 predicted proteins | sample CFST25metaG_2_FD_180684 | JGI IMG/M metagenome (GOLD analysis project Ga0224520, IMG submission 180684) | Peat soil microbial communities from Stordalen Mire, Sweden - C.F.S.T-25 | ecosystem: Environmental > Terrestrial > Soil > Wetlands > Peat | place: Sweden: Norrbotten County, Stordalen Mire... | reverse complement strand
TGTATTATGGGGCAAGCGACGAAGTTATCTGCGGCGCCAGGTTTTCGATCTCCGAAATCCTTTCAACACTGATTTAACAGATCTGACCGGATATGATTGCCAAATTAGTTTTTGAATACCGATATTTCCTCTCAATGCCGCATAATATGCGGGTGCTGCTTATTACCAATATGTTGTATGCCCTGGTATTACCTGTGGTGGAAATCTTCATGGCTGCTTACATAATGCGTTATTTTGCCGATACCAGCTATGTGGCTATTTTCCAAGTTGCTATGTACACCGGCATAATAATTACCTCATTAGCCAACGGTTTTTTGTTGAAAAGTTTTAAGGTTGCCACACTTTATAGTTTTGGCATTCTTTTAAGTGGTTTGTCGATGGTAGGGATGATGTTTGTAAAAGACATTTCACTGACCGGTTTAGTTATTTCCGGAACATTGATTGGAGCATCATCAGGTTTTTTCTGGACTAATCGTTACTTGATGGCGCTAAACACTACTTCTGATGAAAACAGAAATTACTTTTTCGGACTGGAATCTTTCTTTTTTACAATTTCAAATATTGCAATTCCGCTGGCCATAGGTGCTTTGCTGGTCTCGATTGACGGGAAACAGCTTTTCGGAATTGTTTTTAATATTTACCAAGGATATCGGATTGTAACACTGATTGTGTTTGCTATTACTATTCTGGCTTGTTTTTCGCTTGCCCATGGCAACTTTAAAAATCCGGAACAGAAAGATTTCTTATATTTCCGCTTCGACAGGCTCTGGAACAAACAGATTTTATTAGCAGCTCTTAAAGGTCTTGTACAGGGTTTCCTGGTTACGGCTCCGGCCATGCTCATTATGCGATATGTCGGAAAAGAGGGTTCTCTGGGACTGATCCAGGGAATAAGCGGCGGATTGACAGCTGTTCTTATTTACCTACTGGGACGTTTTGCCAAACCCAGGCACCGCATTCTTATTTTTGGTGCGGGTATTACAATTTTCCTCATTGGAACTATTGTTAATGGTATTGAACTTTCCATGATTGGTGTAATGGTATTTGTCTTGTGCAAGGTGTTTTTCCAACCCATGCACGATTTGGCCTATTATCCCATTATGATGAAGGTGATCGATGTAGTTTCGAAACATGAAAACCGAAATAAATACGCCTATATCCTCAATCATGAGTTTGGCCTTTATGCTGGCAGGATTATGGGATTGGGACTGTTCATTTTCCTGGCATTTTATATATCGGAAATTTTTGCACTGCGCTACTCCCTTATTATTGTTGCATTGATACAGCTACTTTCGATTCTTCTGGCAAAAAATATTATGAAACAATCTTATTCTGAAGATAAATGAAAAGGGGAAATCTTATAATAATTGTTATCACCCTGCTTGCAGCTTTAAACTGCTGTTCTCCTCAAACATTTGAACCTGTTGCCCAGACGTCGTTACTACGTATTGATCAGATGCCTGAGTTGCCTCAGCCTCTGAAAATCATAGACTGGAAGAAAAAAGCACTTCAGTTCGACAGTCTGGTTTACAATTTCAAAAATCAGGCATCCTATGGACCACTTATCTGGATAGATAGTTCCAGGCGAAACTTCGACCAGTACACATACGGGCTTTATACAGTAATTGGCGATGTTCGCCAGGGGCCAAAAAAAAACAATGGCGAGTTTCATGAAGCGCTCACCTCTTTGAGTTCATTGTTAAGTGCGGGATTGCTGAAAATAGATAAGACCAGCCAGAATGGATTTAACTATGTGAAGATGGCACAAAACTATTTTAATAGCGACAATCATTGGAATATTGTAATGAACAATACAAATCCTTCAGTTGCCATGGCGGGGGGTGGTTATGGCCGCGACTGGTGGTATGATGTTTATCCCAATGTACTTTATTACGGAGTTGCAGCGCTTTTTCCCGATGTTAAGAATACTGAATTTATCCAACGAAAGGTAGCTGAACAGTTTTACAAAGCCGATTCTGTACTTAATGGAAATTATGATTATTCCTATTTTGATTACGGCCAAATGAAAGGTATGCGTAATAACATTCCCTGGCAACAGGACGCTGCTGGCGGTCATGCTTGGGTGTTGTACTCGGCTTATAAGAAATTTGGTGACAAACGTTACATGCAGGGAGCAGAAAGCGCCACCCGAGCCCTGGTTAACCAGAAGGAAAGTCGTTTTTATGAAATTTTGATGGCCTTCGGAGCTTATACTGCTGCCCGGCTGAATGCAGAACAAGGAACTAATTACAATGTTACAAGCTTATTAAATAACATCTTCGATGGTTGCCAGTCGAAAGATGGCCGCTACGGATGGGGAGTTATTGCCGAAAAATGGGGCGATTATGATGTGTATGGTCTGCAGGGAAGTATTACTGATGGTGGTGGTTATGCATTTTTCATGAATTCTGTTGCTATGGCGTGGCCTTTGGTACCATTGGTGAAATATGAACCACAGTATGCGCGGGCAATCGGGAAATATATGCTGAACGTTGTCAACGCATCTCGCCTTTTTTATCCCGACCAGATTGATGAGAAGAACCAATGGCTGCCGGAGCTTAAAGATCTTACCAGTGGAATTATTGGTTATGAGGGCCTCAGGAAAGCCGATGATCTGAACAATCCTACGATGAAAGGCATCTCTCCTGTTGCCATTGGGGATGGGCCAAAATGGGTTGCCGGCCAGCCAAAAGAATCGATGTTCAGTCTATACAGTACATCTATTTCCGGCGTATTTGGAGCAATTGTCAACAAAACTGGGGTGGAAGGAATTCTGGCCCTCGATTGCAATGCTACAGACTTCTATGCCGAAAATAAATTTCCGGTTTATCTCTACTATAACCCCTATGAAGAAACTAAAATCGTAACCTATCTCTCAGACAACAATATTGACTTGTTCGATATAATCTCTAAAAAGTACCTTGCAAAGGGAGAAAGGGGTAATGTCAGTATCAGTTTACCTGGACGGGAAGCAGCATTGATGGTTGTGCTTCCGGCTGGAACACACCTAAAAAAGGAAGGATCAAAAATTAAGGCAGGGGATGCGGTTATAGCATTCAGATAATGTATAAAGTATTATGGATCGTATTTAAAAACCAGAAATATAGTACTACTAACACTGAAAAATATTCGAAATGAAAAAAGGTCTAATTATTTATCTGCTTATATTGATAACGGCAACCCAGGTCTTTAGCCAGACTACCGTTACAGGAGTTGTAAAAAGCACGAAAGGCGAATTATTGACTGGAGTTAATGTATCCATAAAACACACAACCAAAGGCATTATTACAGATGTAGATGGTAAATTTTCATTGACCATTCCTGCCGATATACCAGATCCGATACTTGTTTTTGGATATGTAGGATATGTTGGACAGGAAATAAAAATTGGAACCCAATCGCGTTTGGAAGTAATGATGATTGAAGATACTAAGCTGTTGAATGAGGTTGTAGTAGTGGGCTACGGTGTCCAAAAGAAGACTGATCTCACAGGTGCAGTTAGTATGGTAGATGGATCAAAGCTGGATAAGTTTGCCGTATCGGGAGTCGATCAGGCATTACAAGGCCGGGCTGCAGGGGTATCGGTTACTCAAAATACTGGTGCTCCGGGTGATGGCGTTTCAATACGAATCCGTGGAACCGGATCGATTTACAGCGACAACGAGCCTTTGTATGTGATAGATGGAATTCCGACCAAAGATCCCATGGCTCTTAATAGTATATCACCCAGCGAAATCGAAAGTATATCAATTCTTAAAGATGCAGCATCCGCTGCTATTTACGGCTCCCGAGCTAACAATGGAGTAGTGTTGGTTACTACAAAAAAAGCGAAAAAGGGAGATAGTAATATAGAATTCAAAATTCAAACGGGGATACAAACCCATGGTTACTTGCCTCAAATGGTAAATACTGCGCAATATGTAAATATTTATAATGCTGCAGCCAATAATGACAATCCTTATCTGCCAAGCTTTGTGCAAAGACCGCTAATTTCTGATGCATATGCGGCTACCTTGCCTGATGTTAACCACCTGAAAGAAATTTTCAGGGTTGCCCCCACCGAAACCTATGATTTATCTTTTTCAGGAGGCAATGAAAAGACTAATTATAACATATCTGGTTCTTATTTCAATCAGGACGGAATTATTTACAATAGCGGGTTTAGTCGGGCAACGGGCCGAGCTAACATTAATTCGGCAATTAAAGACTGGCTAACCGTGAATGGAAACTTGAATGTGTATCGTACATCTACTGATATTATTGCAAGTAATGGTGACGGTTGGGGAGGAAATGGAAGCAATCCGGTTCGTTATGCTTTTTTTCGTACTCCGGCTATTGCTACTTATGACAACACAGGTAATTTTGTTGATTTACCAGAGCATCCTGAACTTTTTGGTGATGGGTATAATCCTCTTGGTGTAGCCATAAATACTCATAACCTGAAACTCGACAATGGTTATAATCTCAAGTTTAATTCTATCATTAAGTTGTCGGGAAACTTAAGCTTTATTACCAATGCTGGTCTAGATTTTAATACATCCAACACCAGAAGGTTCAATGAAAATTGGGGTACAAATCTGAGGATTAACAATCCGAACAGCCTCGATGTTGATAATAATTATACATCGACCTGGACCGTCAACAATGTTCTGTCTTATAACAAAACATTTGGCCAAAACCACAATATATCCATTACTGCAGGTGAAGAATCAATTAATTCAACAAGTTACGATGAATCATCCTCTGTTATGAATCTTCCTGACCAGAATCTAAATGTGGTTTATTTAAGCAATGGCCTGGGAATAAGAACTTCCAGCGAAGCTAAAGCAGGGTATGCCTTACAATCATTTTTTGGCCGTGGTAATTACGACTACAAAGGCAAATACCTTGTAAGCATTGTAATACGCGAGGACGGAACTTCGAAGTTTGCTCCGAAAAACAAATGGGGCACTTTTTATTCAGGTTCAATTGGATGGGTAATCAGCCAGGAAAATTTTTTAAAAGATGTGAATATAATTGACAGGTGGAAAGTCAGGGCCGGGTATGGTCTTAACGGTAACCAGGACATACCCAATTGGTATGCATATACCGACAAGCTTTCACCCCAAATAAATTATCCTTTCGGTGGTACCGTCAATAATGGTTACGCACCGACTCAATTAGGCAATGCTAATGTAAAATGGGAAACCGCTACTCAATTTGACCTTGGAACTGATTTAAGCCTCTTTAAAGGAATGCTCAATTTTACAGTCGATTATTTTTATAAAATTACGCACAACATGCTCGTACAGCAGCCACTACCGCCTTCTGTCGGATATAATTATCTTAATGGGAACCCATGGGTGAATAATGGCGAAATATTAAATAGGGGACTGGAAATTGAAGTGGAGCATAAAAGAAAAATTGGAGATTTTGGGTATAGCATAGCCGTAAATATTTCCACTTTACACAACGAAGTTCTCCAAATGAATGGGGCAATTATTGATCAGGCATTTGGATTCACCAGAACTGAAAAGGGATACCCTATAGGCTCTTTTTACATGTATAAGATGGTTGGGATCTTCCAAACTCCAGCAGATATTGCTAAACATGCTTTCCAGGGGAACACTCTTGCAGCAACCGGTCAGGCCGGTGATATCAGGCCAGGTGATGTTATGTATGCAGATATAAATGGGGATGGAGTGATCAATCAACAGGACATGACCCATGTGGGGAGTCCGATACCAACCCTGACAGGAGGACTTAATCTTTCCTTTGATTACAAAGGAATCGATTTTTCATTGTTTTTCCAGGGAGCTTATGGCGATAAAATTTATTACCAGGCCGCCAGAGATATTGAAGGCTTTTACAGGCCATTTGCGGTTACTGAAAGATATTACGACAATCAATGGACCGGTCCCGGAACCAGTAATACTTATCCTATTGCTTCATGGTCGGACTCACAAAATAATACTGTTACATCAACCCGATTCCTGCAAGACGGTTCTTATGTCCGTTTAAAGAATCTTCAGATTGGTTATACACTTCCCACTTCTTGGACCCAGAAAGCACATATTAGTAAGGTTCGCGTCTATTTTTCAGGAACCAACCTCTACACGCTGACAAAATATACGGGTTTAGATCCTGAAATGACAACGAATAACAACGTTACTCCAGGTCAGGGAGTTGATATTGTGCGTAATGTAGACTGGGGGACTTTTCCAACAGCTATATCCTATAATCTCGGAATTGATGTAATCTTTTAACAATCGTAGCCATGAAAATAAAATATTTAATATTTATAATTTCAGTTTTTGCTGTCAGTTCCTGCCAGAAATTTCTGACTGAAGACCTGCAGGGAGTATACTCCAGTGCAACTTTTTATAAAAACCAGGGAGAGGCCTTAATGGCTATAAACAGCGCTTACAATGACTTGCTCTTTAATAGTTCCGACAACTGCATTTGGGTATTTGGTGACGTGGCATCCGACGATGCAGTAAAAGGCAGCCTGGCTGGCGACCAGTTGGATATACAATATATTGATCAGTTCAATGTGGTGCCTTCTAATTTAGAATTGCTAAGCATCTGGATGAGATATTACGATGGAATAACCCGCGCCAATATTGTACTCTCCCAGGTTCCAAATATCTCAATGGATGCAACCCTCAAAGCCCGCATTTTAGGCGAAGCAAAATATATCAGGGCCCATATGTACTTCTATCTTGTAAACATCTTCGGCAGCATTCCATTAAAACTAAACCCCCCGTTAACCCAGGCCGATATAAATGTTCCTAAAAGCAGTGTTGCAAGCATTTATAAACAGATTGAAACTGACCTTATTGATGCTTCAGCTGTTTTACCGGCAATATATACATCTTCGGATGTTGGTCGAGCTACTAAAGGTGCAGCCTTAGGTTTATTGGCAAAAACCTATTTGTATGAGGGCAAATATGATCAGGTACTTGCAACTATAACGTCAATTGATTCCCTTCAATTATATAAGCTTATGCCCGTTTACAGTGATAATTTTCATGCTGCCACTCAGAGCAACCAGGAATCTCTTTTCGAGATTCATCATATGCGCGGACAGAACCCGGGACTTGGAAATTTTCTGAATCAATATTTTGCTCCCAGGGGAGATTCAATATATTCAGGTTATGCATTCGACGCCCCGACACAAAACTTTGTTAGCGAATTTGAAATCACGACCGATTCCATTGTGGACCCAAGACTAGATTATACAGTTGGCAGACCCGGTCAAAAGTGGATCAATGGGGAATCATTCATCTCGACCTGGTCTCCTACAACCTATATCAGTAAAAAACATATTCAACCTTTTAGTGAGGTACCAAACGCAACAGCCGATGGCTATTTAAGCTATGTTTATTTGCGCTATGCCGATATATTATTATTTAAAGCCGAAGCGCTTAACGAATTGGGACGCACTGCAGAAGCTTTGATTCCTCTAAACCAAGTGAGAAAACGCGCCAGGGAAAGCTATTTATATGACAGCAAACTTGCAGGTTTCGGCACCATTCCCAAGAATCTTCTTCCCGATGTAGTGACCACAAATCAGCAGGATGTACGAACGGCAATATATCATGAAAGACGAGTTGAGCTAGGCCTGGAATTTCACCGTTTTTTCGACCTGATGCGTTATGGACAACAGGCAGCTGAAGCAGCTTTAACTGGTACCAATTTTACTTATGCTAATAATCGTTACTTCCCTATTCCTTTAAATGAGCAAGACAATAATACAAACTTAAATAACTAATCCTTTTTAAAATAATTAATTAATTGTTTCATCAAAACTTAAAAAAATGAGAAAACAGATTTTAAAAGCAATCTATTTATTATTTGCAATAATGATTATTGCAAGTATTTCCTTTTCATCATGCAAAAAGGACAAAACCACTCCTGTTGTTACAACTGCTTTGTCTGATTCTATTACTGCAGCAACAACTTTTATGAACAATTCTGTGGAAGGTTTTGCAGCCGGTCAATATCAAAAAGGATCAAAGGCTGCACTGCAAACTACCATTACCCAGGTTCAAGCCATTTTGGCTGATCCTACATCTACACAGGTCATTATCAATAATGCTATTGCAAATCTAAGCGCTGCAGTTGCATTATTCAAAACCAAGACTATTGTGCCAATTGCCCAGGCTAACCTGGTAGCGCAGTGGACATTCAGTGAAGGTACAGGGACTACGGTTACGGACGCTTCTTCCAATCATCTTGTAGGTACTTTTATGGAAGGTCATACAGTTATTCATGGAAGAGGTCCACTTCCTACATGGTGCCCAGACAGGTACGGAGTTGCAAATCAGGCGCTTCATTTCTCTTATGGAGGTCACATTGAAGTTCCATATAATTCAATTTTAGCTCCTACTCAAATGACAATTTCATTGTGGTTTCAGGTTGACAGCCTTAATCTGGCAGATAACTACATGATTTCTGAAGACTGGTGGGAGGGTTACAAATTGAATCTGCAAACTGCTACCAAACCGTTCTTCACATTCTTCAATGGAACCAACATTTATGACCGGGATTGGAATGCCAATGGAATTACTGATCATAACTGGCATCACCTTGTAGTTACCCTTACAGCTGGTGTAGAATCCTATTATGGTGACGGAGTATTGATTTATACCTGGAACGATGTCACAGGAGGTATTGTCATCCAAAAACCGCAAACCTATGTTATTGGGCAGGCACAACCCAATACTCTTGTGAATGTTTTACCAGCTGATGATCCTTCCCAATGGGGTGTAGGTTACTTCAGAGGTTCGATGGATGAAATAAGGATTTACAATATTGCTCTTACAGCTACACAGGTAACGAGCATATATGACGCAGAAAAACCATAGAAATTTGTTGCATAGTTTTAATGGCTTATTTGATGTCAGTTAGATGATTATGAAAGCTATACCGGGAAAATCCGGTGTGGCTTTTTGAATGCTACAATACTTTCTTTACCCATTCCTGTTCAAGAAAGAAAATCAGCGTATTTATAAACTTTTTAAGACGAAAATTGAACTACTCAAAAGAATGGTAAAACGTTCATTTCTGAATTTTGTACTCATTTTCATCTCCTTAGCAGTTTTTGCTCAACCGGGACAACTAAATGTTTCTCGCATAACTCAAATGCCGGATTTACCTGCACCCTTAATGATCAGGAACTGGCATGCTGTAACACTGAATTATGATACATTTGTATTCAACCTGGGGAAAACAGATCAATATTTGCCACTGGCCCGTATCGGAACTACCGGTGAATATAACTATCCCGACATTCAGCCTCTTTTTCTCGATTCTTACGTGGGCTCTGTTGACCATCCCAATGAGGCAGAGGCAATAAACATATTACCTGCTATAGTCGGTGCAAGTCTCGCCGGTGTTGATAAAAGCAAGCAGAATGGCATGAACTGGGTAGCTAAGAGCAAGGATTTTTTTAATCTTACTAACGGTCAGAATGTCTATCTGAACAATTATTCAACAACTTCGGGCAGTGATTGGTGGTACGATGTAATGCCCAATGTTTATTTCTATCAGATGCTTTCTCTCTATCCTGATACAACTTTTGAATTTCATAGCCAGTTTACTTCCGTTGCCGACCGCTGGCTTTATTGTGTAAATCAATTGGGCGGGAGTACTACACCCTGGACCCTGCCTGATATGAACTACCGGGCCTTTAATCTTGCAACCGGGCTGCCACTCACAACCGGCGTTGCAGAGCCCGAATCAGCAGGAAGTATTGCCTGGCTTCTTTATAACGCTTACCTCAAAACAGGAAACAGAAAATATTTTGAAGGAGCCCAGCTTGCCATGGATTTTCTGGCAGGCCTTGCTTCAGACCCTTCCTATGAACTTCAGCTCCCTTACGGAACTCTTATTGCAGCCCGTATGAATGCAGTTGAAGGCACAAATTACCCCATTCAGCAAATGCTCAACTGGTGTTTTGACCATAACAATCCTCTAAGGGGTTGGGGAGTCACAGTTGGAACTTGGGGTGGTTATGATGCTTCTGGCCTGATAGGTGAAGCCACTGATGCAGGAAACGATTATGCCTTTGTAATGAACGGATTTCAGCAGGCAGCTGCACTTGCTCCACTTCCCAAGTATGATAAGCGGTTTGCCCTTGCTATTGCCAAATGGCTGCTGAATGTTACCAACGCCAGTCGGCTGTTTTATTGGAATGCACTTCCACCAACCCAACAGGATTCTTATGCCTGGGCTTCAGTAAACGATCCCACAGCCTGCATCCCTCACGAATCAATGAAACAGAGCTTGCTGGCAGAATCTCCTTATGCCACAGGCGATGCCATTGCCGGAGGCTGGGCTGCTACGAACCTTTCGCTATATAGCGGTTCAAGTGTGGGATATCTCTCTGCCGTGATCGACACAACCAATGTCGCGGGAATCCTCCGGATTAACCTGAATAATACTGATTTTTATGGCGAAAATGCTTTGATTTCTTATTTATATTTTAATCCTGCTCTCACCAGTAAACAGGTAAATATTAGCCTTCCTCCTGGAACCTTCGGAGTCTATGAAGCTCTTACAGAAAACATTCTTAATTCAAGCGTTTCCGGATCATTTCAATTATCCATTCCTCCTGGTGAAGTAAGGCTTATCAGGCTTTATACGGCGGGTATTGTACCCCAGGCAAGCAATGGAAAGTTATATGCAGGTACAGACATCCTCGATTACCATTATCAATATAATTATTCGCAAAAACTTCGTATAAAAGCGCTTTCGGTCAGACAGAATCCAGTCGTTATAAATTCTGTATTTACGGCATACTGTGATACGGGAAATGTAACTCAGGGTCAGACCGTGCAATTTAAATGGTATCTGAATGATACACTTATCGCAGGCCAAAACCAGTTACAGGCTCAGTTTACTGCCCCGGATACTGCCTGTCAGCTAATCCTTAAATGTATAATCAGTTCTGGTGGCCAGACCGCTGAAGACACAATCCATATTCAGGTAGTCGAGAATATAGCCACTCCTCCGGTAGTAAATGGAATTCAGTCTGAACTTAAATACACGGCGAAAGGCGGAGAAAACACGTTTACAGCAAATTCAATACCAGGTCCGGGAGAAATCCTTCAATATAACTGGAGCGCTTCAGCAGGCAATTTAAATCAAACGAGCGGACGTTCAGTAAGTTGGCAGGCACCCAAAACGCCCACTGTGGCTAGCATCACAGTGAAGGTCAGCAATCAGGATAAACTTTCAACAACAATATCTGTCGGAGCGCTAGTAAAAGATACAAGTATAGCCTCTCAAACTCCGCTTATCTGGTATCCTTTTGATACAGGAACTCATAATGCTATTTCTGACAGCTTTAATGCCACAGCATTAGGCGTTACAAAGTCGCCAGATGCACGTGGTATCCCATCCCTTGCTTATCACTTTGCCACTGGTCAAGACATCATTTATACCGTTAATCAGGATTCACTTAATTTCAGTAATGCTGTAAGTCTGAGTTTCTGGGTAAAATGCGAAACGTTTGGGTCAGAAAGATTTATAATCTCTCATGGTTCCTGGCAGCAGCGATATAAACTCTCAATTATTCCTACTGGCTTCCTGCGATGGACAGTTAAAACAGATTCGGGAGTATGCGATCTAGACGGCTCAGTCCCAATTCTATTAAATCAATATTACCATGTTACAGCGCTGTATACAGGCTACTCTATGGAACTATACGTTAACGGAATGCTGGATACTTTTAAGCCCTTTTCAGGTTTAATACTCAGTTCAACAAAACCTTTGACCATAGGCAGGGAAGACGATGTTGTAACCCTATTCAATTTAATTGGGAGCGTGGATGAAGTAAAGTTATGGGATAAAGAGATTCCTGTTACCCAGATTGCAAGGTTAAAGGACCAGTGGTTAACATCTACAGGAATAGATAACATTTACCTCATTGAACGTCTGTATCCCAATCCTGCAAAAGATATCATTCATATCGAATTCCCCGGTACAATCCAGATTGAAAACATTTCACTGTTTAATATGGAAGGAAGAGAAGTCTCTGGTTATAAAGTTAATATACAAAGTTCCGGGATAGTAATTGAAATTTCTCAGACTAAACCGGGATTATATTTACTAAGGATGATTCTGAAAGATGGCCGAGTGATAACCAGAAAAATTATTATCAGGTGACCTGAATTCAAGGACTAAGGGCATTTGTTAATTTTATATGGTTTTTAAGCTCACCCCATAAATTCCTTTTATTGATTATATAGGATTAATGAGTCCGAATGAATAAAAAAACGAACCTTTATTTGTAGCTAAAATGAATGGGAGGATCTGATTTTTCTTTCAAAAAACAAGCTGAATTATTTGAGGGGAGGATTTTATAACCTATTAATACTAACCAAGGTTAATTGAACTTCCTTTAACTTGGGGAAAATTGCTTCCACTGAAAAATAAGATGTCAAATCAAAAAATCCCAATCTGTGCCGTTCGGGACCCCGAACGGACAAAAGTTGCAACCAGTTGAATGAAATTTTTTCCCAGAAATTCCGGATTCCCAGTCATAAGGTAATATGGATAAAAAATTTTGGCAGAAAAATTGAAAACCAACCTACTGGTCAATGTTGCATGAAGATTATTTTTCTGGTTTTTTTGAAAATTGGAGTATTGATTCTGAATATTGCACGTCTTGGAAGAATGGTAGTAATTTACACCAACCATTCTATTTTTCAGAAAGAGTTAGTATTAAGAGTTCTTTAAAAAAATTGGTTTTTAACTGATTATAGTTCCAATAAATTAAATCCGAAACTAGCTTTTTAGTTTCATTATCTTCAATATTACTTATTTGATCTCTTCTTCCAGCTATGGCTTGAAGCATTTTCTTTGCAACAATCAGTCTACTTTTCTGTATGGATTGGCCTTTTTTAATGCAAGCAAAATGTAATCCCCAATAAATGTAAATATGTTCATTATCGGTACCCTTTAAATGAATTAAAGAATTTTGCAACGATTCTAATATTGTATTTTCAAAAACATTGCTATAAAAGGTCTCTGCAGTTGTCTTTGCTAAATCATTATTTACAGCCCAAAGTGTTCCAATATATCCAATGGATCCAGAACTTATAAAAGACTCAGCAATATTATACCATGACCAGCATGTATTGTTAAAGATAAATGGATTGGTATGTTCCCCTGCAATTGTGTTAAACATTGCCTGATAATTGAAATCACTACATTTTATTGCGCATGAATCTGTAATAACCCCTCTGTTTTTTCTGTTGACTCCGTCTTTGTCGCTTAATTCCTGGACCATGTCCGCAAAAACATAACTGGGATATCCAGATTCCTTTAATTCTTTACTTTTCCATACATGACCATCAAACTTTCTCCAAATTCTTTTTATAGTAACAGGAATCAATTCTTGACTTCTGCTTGGAGCAAAACTAACTACCTAATCATATTCTACAATGTGTTTATTGCCATCTCTATCAGTGAATTGTTCAATTAGATGAGATCCTTCGACTTCTCCGCCATGACTACAAATATGTAAGATTTCGTATGGATATTCTTTTACGTGATTATCAATATTATAACTAGTGGCATCTTCCCCAACCAGTTTTTTTACATAATGAAAGCCTTCTTCTAGCTTATTTATTACAAAGTTCGTCTCTTCATCCTCAAACTCTAAGGGTGAAAAAACTATCGAACTCGGTAATGTAGGTCTAAGTTCACATAAAAGGTTAAACTTTAAAAAATGTATCATATGAAGTGTATAGCTATTGATGATGAGCCTTTTGCTCTTGAATTAATTGCAGGATATATTCAAAAAACACCTTTTTTAGAGTTCTCGGGGGCTTTTACCAATCCGTTGAAAGCACTATCATTTTTGATGAATAATAAAGTGGATTTAATCTTTCTTGACATAAATATGCCTGATTTGTCGGGTATTCAGTTATTAAAATCCTTGTCCAATTCTCCCCACGTTATATTTATAACTGCATATTCTGAATTTGGAGCTGAAAGTTATGATTATAATGCCGTTGATTACCTGCTTAAACCTGTGAAATATGAGCGCTTCCTGAAGGCGGTTAATAAAGTAATTGATATTTCGGGCAAAGAAAATCCCAAAGTTGAAACGGTCAGAGACCACGACAATTTTATCTTTATTAAAAGCGGAACGCAGACACTTAAAGTGGCAGTTGATGAAATACTTTATATTGAGGGAGCCGGGAACTATATGATTTTTTTCACATTGAATAAGAAAATAATGTCGTTGTTCACCATGAATGAGATTATGCAAATACTTCCTTCTGATCTGTTTGTGCGGATTCATAAGTCATATATTATTTCAATTAAGCATATTGAGATAATTGAGAAAACTCACGTGATCATTAACAAGAAACCTATCCTAATTGGCATTACTTATCGTGAACACTTTACGAAATATTTTAGACTATAATTATAGTATTTCTATGACAGTCACTAAAATCAAAACTAACTTGACACCTAATAAAACTATTTGATTATTTGGTATAAATGGTGGTAACTACCACCGACCTCTGTACATTCAGAACCAATGATTTAAAAAACCGACAAAAACCTATCAAGGACCTAGCAAGATTTTTGGTCAAATTGCAAATAAATCGAGATATAGGGAAACTGACATTTTGAATAAACTTTCCTCATTACAGACACTATTCTATTATTTTCGTTAATTTTACCTGACTGTTTAATAGGGATTATCATTTACCATGACTGGATGTAAATGTAACATAAGCTTAATTATTGTCCTGGTTTCACTATTTTCTATTCAGGCTTTTTCGCAACAAATCAATTACCGCGATAGCCTTGCTGAGTATAATTCCCTAAAAGTAAATTTAAAGCCCAAGCTGTATTATACGGTGGGAAGTACCTTTATAATTGTTCCTCATTTGGGTACTGTCACTGGTTTTACACTATCTCCTTTTTTATCAGTTCCCTTATCTCCAAAGTTGTCAGTTGATGGCGGAATTATTGTCGGACGCTTTTATTCTGCATTAGGGAATTCTAACCCTGAAAGTGCAATAAATGGGGCATTTAACGAATTATCTGTATACGGATCAGCTAGCTACCATATTAATTCTCAGTTGACTGTATATGGTACCGGGATAAAACAACTTATAGGTACTTCTCCATTTTATATTCTCCCAAAAAGCAGTTATGCCATTGGATCCTCTTATAATTTCGGGAATTTTTCAATAGGTGTTACTTTGCAGAGGTCAAAATGGAATGGTATCCTCAGTCCCTTGCCATTCAATGGCTCTCAGGGATTTTATTCTCCATATGAGCAAAGACCGGGCACATTGACCACATTTGGCCGATGAAAAAACCCTTTGCTTACATATTTCAACATCAAACAATTAACTCCAGCCTTGGGTGGTCAATATTTTCTGGCTGAATATGGTCAGGGCAATTGGCTTTTCTGTAAATTGTGTCTCGTCCTAAAAAAACCTTGCACAGGCAATTCCACCTTACATTTCTTTCTTTTTTAATTCAATTACAGTAATCTCAGGTAAAATTCCAACTCTCCCTGGGTAACCTATAAATCCCAACCCTCTATTTACATATAAATACTGATTCTTTTCCTGGTACAGGCCAGCCCATTCCTTATATATATACTGGATTGGGCTCCATTTGAAACCAGGTATTTCCACTCCAAATTGCATTCCGTGTGTGTGCCCCGATAAGGTAAGGTTAATATTGGGATACTTATTAGTTACTTCTCTTCCCCAATGTGAAGGATCATGTGAGAGTAAAATGTTAACAGGGCAGTAATTAATATTGTTTGTTGCCTTTTCCAGACTTCCATAATTGGAAAACACATGACTACCACAATTCTGAACACCGATTACAGCAATTTTTTCTCCATTTTGTTCAATATAAATGTGCTCATCCCAAAGCAAATTCCATCCCAACTGGCTATGAATTTTTCTTAGCTCATTAATCTCATTTTCTTTAGCTTCTATATTACCCCATTTTAAATAATCACCATAATCATGATTTCCGAAAATGGACATTACTCCGTTTCTTGCCTCTATTTTTTTCAAAATTTCCATGTATTGCAATACTTCTTCATGCCTGTAATTAACAAGATCACCCGTAAAAAATACCACATCCGGTTTTTGTTCATTAATTATATTAACAGCCCGGGTAAGCGGTTCAGGACTTAAAAAACTACCAGTATGAATATCGGAAACCTGAACTATTCTGAAACCATCAAATGAACCTGGGAGGTCAGGTAAAATGAGTCTCAACTTTCTTACCTTATAATTATACGGATTGAATACCATTCCATATATCATGCTGAAGAATGGAATTGAGCCAATAAGTAACCCTGTCTTGATAATAAAATCAGAGCGACTCAGGGTTTTAGCCTTACGGATAGTTTCAATTGGTTCCGGTTTTTTAACCCAGGACGAAATTTTTATATATAACCAGCGTAATAATCTGACTAAATCATCAACAAGAATGAATAAGACCAGAATAATTTTTGAAGGAATGAGAATAATAAGAACGGCGATACTATATGTTCTAAAATATATGTTCCAGCTATGCCAGTCAGATAATTGGGTAAAAACAATTAATCCATAACAAAAACATGAAACAAACCAATAGATAATCTGTATCCAACGAATCGCGGTTCGTGAATAGCCTCTGGTTGCTAATCGAAAAGCCTGGAAGGCATAAAGATCGATGAGCAATAAAATTATAAAGAAAAATACGATGCGAGCATTGATATAAAGCATGAATATTGAAATTAATTTTTAAAGGATCCAGTAATAAGTTATAATTATCGACCTTTTGTTCTGTCTATATTACGGTTTCCGGAAAGTTATTAGATTCCTGTTTTAAAGAAATTTCACCAAAGTTACGCTTAAACTTATTAAATATAAAAATGCTGAATCAAAGTGACCGAAATAAATAGACCGCCAAAGCTGGAGTCAAATACTTGTTTATATCTATGTACATTAAGTACTATTAGGCTTAGCAGACCTCGCTAGGATGACTCTTGTTAGTTCTAGGAGAATTTATAAAGATTTTAAAGGGAAAGATTGGTTCAATTTGATCTATCTACGTAGAACTTAAAACATCTTAAAAATGGTTATTGTAATTATAACCTCTTAGGTTATAAGATCCCTCCTTTTTTGACCACATCAAAAATCGGTCTAAATTCACCGAACATTCAAAACAAAACAACAAACACTTAACTCCGGGTTTGGGTGGTCAATTTATTCCGGCCAACTTAACCACCATTTCACCGTTCCCTACTTATCTCATACTTCACTGAACTTTATCAGCATCTGTCGTTTTTCATCCCATAATCTAAGAAGAAGTGATTCGAACGCTGAAAAAAAAGTGACAGGTTTTATATCCCAAAACATACTGTTTTCATCATGACATTTTTTAAGATTGTAATTAGGGATACGTGTACTGAGATGGTGGATATGATGATATCCGATATTCCCTGTAAACCAGTTGAGTATCCACGGAAGTTTGAATAATGAACTACCCTTCAGTGCAACTGTTTTATAATCCCAGTTATTGGAGTTGGTCCATACAACATGTCTGAACTGATGCTGGACATAAAACAACCACACACCGTGTCCAGTCGCAATGAAAAGTATCGGAATCTGTATGAGCAGGAATGTTTTCCATCCGACCAGCAGTATAATCACAATGATAGCTGCAACAAGTGAAAGCGTTGATAAATGAACAAACATCTTCTCTTTTGCTGACATATATTTTTTTGTAAACCTCTGCCCAACAGTAAATACCAATATGGGTGCAATAACGAAAAGGACCACAGGGTTCCTGTAAATACGGTAATAAAGTCGCCTGAACTGAGAGAGATTCTGGTACTCATTTACAGTCAGGGTCAAAACATCGCCAATTCCTCTTTTTTCAAGATTCCCGACAGTCAGATGATGTATTTTATGTTCATAATGCCATTTATGATATGGTGTGAAAACAATCAATCCGGTAATTATGCCAACGGCTTTGCATAACCGCTTTGATTTGAAAAAAGAACCATGTCCGCAGTCATGAAAAATAATGAATATCCTTACCATAAAACCTGCGGCAAAGACCGATAAAAGCAATGTCAACAGGTAAGAAATCCGTATAGTATAAATCATCGCAATCCAAAGGATAATATAGGGTCCCACGGAATTGATGATTTGCCACCAGCTTCGCCGCGGATCAGGCGAGTTGTATCTTGAAACGATCTTAATCCATTCTGTATTTGATTCCGTCTTTCTGGAATTCATATTTACTGATTTTTCGATTAGTGCCTGGAAAGGATATTTTCAAAATAAAATATGAGATAATCAGAATACAAAATTACAGCTTTTAGCATCTAAGAGCAATATTATAAAAGCTAAGTATATTGACCACATTTGGCCGGTCAGCTTAATCTTAACATACATAACTTTACAACAAACACTTAACTCCGGGTTGGGGTGGTCAATTTCTTACGGCTAAGGGTGGCCAAAGGCATTGGATTTATTAATAAGAAAAGAAAGGTGTAAATTACCACCGACCTTTGTTTAAATTTAAACGGATTGACATTTTTATGATATAGTAGAACCAGCCCTCACCAGGTTGATTCTGGGAAAGTTTAAATGGGATTTAAAGGCAAAGGCTATCTGAATATGATCTATCGATGACAACCTCAGAACATCTTGAGAATTGAATTTTACTTATAACCGATCATTCAACTACTCTTGCCGGTCTTCTTTCAACCAACATCCATAATAAAACAATAAGCACTAACTGCGGCTTTGGGTTGTCAATTTCAGTTTGAATTTCAAATGATATTGTCCGGGATTTCATATGCCTATAAGCAATAATCTTGTTATAAAATTTTTAATAATCGAGTTGTATTGAATTGAAATATTTTTTACATTGCATTAGGCGAATAATAGATTAAGTGAAACCAATTCCGCGAAGAAAATTCATTCAGGGTTCTGCCACGATTAGCAGTTCTTTGTTATTGATTCCCGCTTTTAAGGCAAGCAGATTTTTGGAGACACACCCTATTGGAATCTACTTTTTAAAAGAATACGGGATTGATAAGACCCTGATACCATGAAAATACCTTAAAACGGACCTCTGACACATCTTCCATAGCCATTAATTAGCTGCAAATAAATCTTTTAATGAACAGATATATTTATAGATTCTTATTATTTTTTGCCATTCTTCCGGGGCCGTTCGCTCTTTATGGTATAATCCCCGATTTTATCGGATATGGACATGTCAAACCCTGTCAGCAGGACACCTTAATTCAGCAGGACACCTTAATAAAGAATCAGATTCTTTATAATGGTAAGATGTGGAGCAACCTATATATCAATGTGAAAGGCGATCAATTCATTTTTTCCAAAGAGTTTTTACAGGGGTCGCTGACAATGAATGGATGCTATAAGAAGAACATTCTAATCAACTACGATATTTATAATGATGAGTTACTGACTCTGGGGAAAAATGGATCAATTATACAGCTGAACAAAGAAATGGTTGACAGCTTTACTCTGGTATTCACAGGTAAAACACACAAATTTGTAAATATACAGGAGGATAGTTTGCCAGGAATAAAAGGTTATGCCAAAATGTTATATAGAGGAAAATCTGCACTCTATGTCAAGTATAAGAAAGAAATTGCAGTACTTGAGGTTGATAACAAGTTCGATCTGTTTTTCCCGACATCTCGGATTTACTTCCTGAAAGAAGGGAAAGTTCATCAGATATCAAGTAAAAATGATCTATTAAAGGTTTTACGTGAAGATAAAATCCGGATAAAAGACTTCATAAAAAAGAACAGGCTGAAAGTTTCAATAATGGAGCCCGAGAGTTTTATTACTGTAATCAGGTATTATGACAGTTTAAGCAGATAGACTTGTAAATATGAAATTAAAGATCCCTATCCTCATTATTATATTATCCTCATCGCTGACAATGAAAGCTCAGGAGCAATACAAGTTATCATTAAATTGCAAGGATATTTCATTTATCGATTTTGTAACCAAAGTCGAAAAAATTCTTCCTGTAAAATTCTATTACATGGAGGAATGGGTTAAAGATATGAAGTTAGGTGATTATCCTGATTGCGCAACCCTCTCATGTGTTTTGGACAATTTGCTCAGGGGAACATCTCTTTATTATTATTTTGATGATTTGGGGAATATAATTCTCACAAAAAATTATGCCGTTAAGGTTAATAATACTCCGTTGGGGGAAAATAAAAAATTCCTTCCGCCAACTGATTATTCAAACTCTGCAGATAATCAACAGGGGGCAGGGAATTTATCTGTTGAGATCGGGAATCCAGCTGAAAAGAATAAACTCGGGAATGTTACTATCACTGGATATATCAATAATAAGAATACCAGGGAACCCGTAGCCGGAGTAACAGTGTTCGTTCAGAAACTTTCAATCGGAAGTGTGTCCAATGAATATGGGTTCTATACTTTAACCCTGCCAAGAGGACCTCACTTTCTTCAGTTTACATTCATGGGGATGAAAGATAAAGCGGTCAATATGAATCTTTATGGAGCAGGGGAACTCAATGTTGAAATGAACAGTGTTATGATTCCTTTAAAAGAGACAGTTATCTCAGCTCAGAAGAGTATTACACTCCAGCGATTTGAGGTAGGTGCAGAGAAAATCAACATAACATCTTTCAAGTTGTTACCAACAGCAATGGGAGAATCGGATATTATAAAAAGCATCCTTTTACTTCCTGGTGTTCAGTCTGTTGGAGAGGGTTCAGCTGGGTTTAATGTAAGAGGAGGCTCAGCCGATCAGAACCTCATCCTACTTTATGGTGCGCCGCTATATAATTCCTCACATTTCTTTGGATTCTTTTCGGCTATTAATTCCGACATAATAAAGGATGTAACATTATATAAAGGCGGGATACCCAGCAAGTATGGAGGAAGAATTTCCTCAGTACTTGATATCGGATCAAAAGAAGGCAACAGAGAAGAATTTGCAGGCAATGCAGGTATCAGCCCGATTACTACTCATATATCATTGGAAGGGCCTATAATAAAGGATACACTGACCTATATTCTGACTGCCCGAACTACTTACTCAAACTGGATATTCGGTCTGATTAAAAATCCTGCTCTTCACAATAGCAGAGCATCATTTTACGATCTGAACGGGAAATTAACTTATGACTTGAATAAAAATAATAGAATAGAATTTTCTGCATACACTAGTCACGATGAATTCCGATTCAACACAGACTCTACCTATAGGTATAACAACAATATTCTTGCTTTAAAATGGCGTCATTATTTCAACAGCAGGTTTTTTTCTTCGCTTTCACTAAATAACAGTTCATATAATTACGATATTTCGAGCCAAAATATTCCTATAGAGGCATTTATATTATCTCATAAAGTTAACAGTACCGGTTTAAAAGCGGATATTAACTGGTTCCTTGGAAGAAATGAAATTAATTTTGGTATTGATCTTACAAGATATGACATAATTCCTGGCACTTATCTCCCGTACAATGATTCATCGCTTGTTATACCACGAAGAATAGAAAAAGAACGTGCCTGGGAAGGGGCCTTGTACATTGAAGACAAATTTGTCGCAACAGAATTTCTGTCGATTAATGTCGGAATGAGAATGTCCTCTTATTTCTCACTGGGACCTCAAACAGTTTTGCTCTACGACCCCGAGTTTTCGAAGAGTACAACGACTATTACCGATACTCTTAAATTCAAGCCCGGTAAAGTCATCAGCAAATATGCAGGTCCGGAGTTCAGAGTTTCGCTAAATTTCAGGATTTCTGATAATAACTCCTTTAAGATCAATTATAACAGGACAAGACAATATCTGCATCTTCTTTCAAATTCAACTTCCATTGCTCCTACAGATACATGGCAACTCAGTGATTATTATCTTAAACCTGAGATTGGTGACCAGGTTGCAATAGGTTATTATGAAATGTTATTTGGAAATTCATTTGAAGCTTCAGCTGAAATTTATTATAAGGGAATTAGGAATATGATAGACTATAAAGCTGGAACGAATCTGATTATGGATGAAAACATTGAAAGAGATATTGTAAATGTCAAGGGTAAGGCTTATGGGTTGGAATTGGTTTTGAAGAAGACTGAAGGTAAATTCCGCTATAGTATTGGTTATACATATTCAAGAACCTTTGTTAAAAGTCTGGGGATGTTTAGTGATGAGGTTATTAATTCAGGAAAATGGTTTCCTGCTAATTTTGATAAACCCAATGACCTCGACGTTACATTTAATTATATTCTCTCACGTCGTTTAAGTTTCTCATCAAACTATTCCTGGAGCACAGGACGTCCTATAACTTATCCAGTTGCCACTTATCGTGTTGCCGATAAGTTAATAGTAACGTATTCTGACAGGAATGCGCATAGAATACCGGATTATGCACGTCTGGATCTTTCATTAAGGGTAAGTGGAAATCTTAAGTCACATAGAATTGCTCATCCATACTGGACTTTCTCAGTCTATAATGTTTTAGGACGGCAAAATGTTTACTCAGTATATTTCAAAAAAGTAAATGAGAATATCCAGGGGTATGAATTGTCTATATTTGGAAGACCAATTCCGTCAGTTACTTTTAACTTTGATTTTTAAAATATTCATGAAAAACATCTGGCAAATATTTTTAGTGTCGTTCATACTTCTGTCAAGCAGTTGTATAAAAGAGTTTACTCCTCAGACGACTGAGGCTAAGGGAATGATTATAGTTGACGGGTTGATAACGGACAAACCGGAAGCTTATACAATAAAACTTTCCAACCCGAATAATCTGGGGGAAAGTAATGTGCCAGAACCTATATCAGGATGCGTCGTCAACATATCCGATGATTCTGGTCAGTCATTCAGTTTCACTGAAATGACTCCGGGAGTATATACTTCAGACTCGACAGTATTCCAGGGTATTGTAGGACGGTTTTATACTCTGCACATCAGTACAAACTTCAATAATTCTAATCATAATTATGAGTCAATTCCGATTGAACTTAAACCATCGCCTCCAATCGACACCCTTTATTATGAGAAAATAGCCTTTAAGGAAGGAACAGGAGGTGTATCATCAGAGGAGGGTTGTCAGATTTATTTAGATACACATGATCCAAATAACAAATGTAAATTTTTCAGATGGGAATACATTGAGACCTGGGAGTTTCGGCTTCCCTATAGTGTTCCGAACAATATATGCTGGGTATCAAATAATTCTGATGTAATTAATATCAAAAACACTTCTGGTATTGAGGAAGACAGGATTAGTAAGTATCCATTGAACTTAGTTTCGAACTTAACCGACAGATTACGTGAAAAATACAGCATTTTGGTGAATCAGTACTCTCTGAATGAAAATGAATACCTCTATTGGCAGAAATTGCAGAGTACTTCTGAACAGGTAGGTGGTTTGTACGATATAGCGCCGGCTGCAATTCCCAGCAATGTATATTGTATTGATGATCAGAATCAAAAGGTATTTGGTTATTTCAGTGTTTCAGGTTGTACATCCAAACGGATCTTCATAAGAGATAATTTTGCTGGTGTATACACTCCATATACAAATGATGCATGTATTGCCGATACTATTTTCGGCAATGGCCCAATTGCTTATCTGAATACATCTGTTTGGGTAATTATATATCACTCCGTACCACCACCATCTTACAGAATAATTACATATTCCAATTTTTGTTATGATTGTACACTTAGAGGTACAAAAATAAGACCTGATTTCTGGGAAGGGGATTAATGACAAGTTATCGACGAAAGTATTATAAATGATAGAAAAATTAAAACCAGGAATTCTTGTACTGATATATTTCCTGTTCCTGCAGGGCGTTAATTGTCAGATACCATCTAATATGACAGATTATCTTAAGGAAAAGTTTTCAAAATATATTAAGTCTGTCCCAAGAGAAGAAATATATATTCATACTGACAGGGACGAGTACATATCAGGAGAGGATTTATGGTTTAATATTTATTTGATAGACAGAAATAGGTTAAAACCCTCGGCATATAGTAAAATTGCCTACTTCGAACTGCTGAATTCGGAAAACCGACCGGTTGTACAAAAGAGGATCTGCCTTGATGGAGGTTTTGGTCCCGGTCAGATAGTTCTTCCTGACACATTAAGTACAGGAAGATATACAATAAGGGCATATACTAACTGGATGAAAAATTTCCTTCCATATAATTGCTTCATGAAGGAGATCAATATTTATAATGCCTATAGCAATAGAACAATTAAGGGAGAGTCATATCCCGTCAAAATTACGGAAGAAGGCAATAGAAATCAAAATTACCCCGATACATTTTATTCCGGCCTTCTTACTCTAAAAGTAAATAATCTGGATCAGGATATTTTGGAAATAAATGTGGCTGCGGATGAGAAATATCGCACAGTGAACAACAATCAATTTTATCTATTTATTCAGACTCACGGTATTATCAACCATATAAGTCAGGAGAAGATTTATGATGAAAATACAAGAATAAATATTCCTAGAAATAAATTGTCATCAGGAATTAATCATATAACTTTATTTAATTCAGTTGGAAAGCCTGTGGCTGAAAGATTCATTTTTACCCCTGAAAAGGATAAAGCATTGATAACTCTTAGTAATGCAGACATCTCTTTAACCAGAAATAAGATATCTCTGAGTTTGGAGATTGAAAATGGATCAACTTCGTCAATGAATCCTGCAAATTTTAGTATATCGGTTGCTCCTGTAACAAATAACCACTTCGGTGTAGATCTGAATGATTATATGATCTTTGGCACAGAATATGGCTTGGTTCCATCGAAAGTGATTAAAAACAAAAAGATAAGTGAGATTCCTCCTGAAGAAATTGATAGTCTTCTCATGACTTTAAAAAGTAACTGGATTAATTGGAAAGTGATTTTAGCAGATGAACAACCTATTTTTAAGTACCCGGTCGAAAATGAATATCATTACATTTCAGGCAAACTTATTTCCGGTAACGGTGAAGTAGTAGATTCTGATAAGTTTGTTATATTGTCATCGCCAGGAAAGATTGCTCTCTTTCAATATGCCAAAACAAATAAAGAAGGTATTTTCAACTTCGGTATTAATATAAGTGAAAAGGTTAATGATTTAATAATCCAACCGAATGAAATAACTAAAAATAAGTCTATTAACATTGCATCATCATTTTCGGATCAATATCCTAAATCAGCGATATCTGTTGATTCTACAAATAAATCTATACCTCCATATATTTCAAAATGGAGTGCAAACAATCAGATAAGAAAAATTTATGGAATTTCTTCAGTTGGCGCTCCTTTATCAACTGCCATTTCGCAACCCAGAATCAAGAGATTTTATGGGAAACCTGAGACTGAACTGATTATGAAAGATTATATTGCTTTGCCTGTGATGCAGGAGGTCTTTTTTGAACTTTTAACGGGTGTATTACTGAAAAGTGCAAAATCAGGTCACGAGATAACCATCAGTGATCCTGTCGACCATAAAACCTATGATAGACCGCCTGGTATGTTTATTGATGGAGTGATGGTAAAAAATGCGTCAGTAATAGCTGGACTTGATCCTGAGCTTGTAGGGGAAATAGATGTTGTTAGAGACAGGTATTTTATTGATGATTATCTATTCTATGGAATAATAAATATTATTACAAAAGCTGGTGATTTTAGTAATGTTACTCTACCTGATGATGCTATCAGGCTGTCTTATAGAGTAGCGGATCCAGTTGCGACCTTTGTTTCCCCTGATTATTCTTCTGAAGAGAAAGAAAGAAGCCGGATTCCGGATTTTCGAAATACCTTATACTGGAATCCATCTGTGAAACCAGATAAAGAAAGAAAAGCCAGAATTGAATTCTGGGCATCTGATTATGTTTCTGATTATGAAATTAATATTCAGGGAATCACACCGGAAGGCAAAGCATATTGTCTTAGAAAAATCATAAAGGTTAAGAGCAAATAAATGGACTCGAATTGTCAGTTGGACTCAGAATTCAATGTTCACAGGTTATTCAAAGTTCAGACTTGTTGATGGAGGATAATTAACAATCAAACATTCCATTTTCATCCAAAACCTGGCGTAAACCTGGCGTGAAATAAAAAACCGCATATGAGTTATCTTCATAAGCGGTTGATTATCAAAAGTGGGCCCAGCTGGGCTCGAACCAGCGACCCCCTGATTATGAGTCAGGTGCTGCTAACCAGCTGAGCTATGGGCCCAATAAAATCGGACTGCAATATTAGTTATTTGAATGTAATATTGCAAGAACTCATTAAAAGAATAGTCTAAAATCTATTTGACCCGCTGAATAACTTCCATTATCAGCCTGAGAACATTATTGATATTCCGGTTAAAAACATCAATAACCTCTTCCCATGATACAGGTTTCTCATCTTCCTTCCAGCTATCATAATCGGTACTCATGGCGATTGCTGCATAAGGAATTCCAATTTCATTTGCCAGAATAACCTCTGGAGCGACAGACATATTTATAATATCTGCTCCCCATAAACGAAACATCTTTGATTCTGCCCTGGAGGAAAAGCGCGGACCTTCAATCGTCAACAAGGTCCCTTTTTCATGAATTTTAATGCCAATGACATGAGCAGTGGATATAATCAGATTCCGTAAATATTCATCAAAGGGATCAGACATAGGCGTATGTTTCATTTTTCCCGGTTCAAATTCTTCAAAGAATGTAATACTTCGATGTCTTGTAAAGTCAATAAACTGATCGGGGATTATAAGATCACCGCGATTTATTTCTTCTCTAAGGCTGCCGCAAGCCGTCGAAGATATAATGTGAGTACACCCGGCTTCTTTCAGAGCGAAGATATTTGCACGGTTGTTTACTTCAGAAGGAGGTATTGTATGTAACCATCCGTGACGCGACAGAATTACAATTTCAATACCATTCAATGATCCACAGAGCAGAGAAGAAGAGGGAGCCCCGTATGGTGTATCTGTATTTCTTTCTTCAGCAGAGTGCAGGATTTCAGGATTCTCAAGACCGGAACCACCAATAATGCCAACTCTGATCATCCTTCTTTCTTTAAATACTCCATAAGTACATTTACAGCCTCATCCATGTCATGACCAAACGTAAGTATCCCGGCCCTGTCGCCAGCCATCATAATGATCCTCTTTTCATAAACATCAGAATCCTTAAAGAGTCTTAGAATATCTTTTGCAAGTCCAATTGTTCCGTAATCCATTGATGGATTTGTTGTCGGAACCTTGTAAATCAACTCATTCCAAAGTTCAATGCTGTGAACATGAACCACTGCATTTGCTCCCGGATCAGCTGAATATATTGCGGCATGCGTCAGCGATTCGGATGAAGCTTTTAATGGTCCTACACACTGAACAGCATTGTCTTCGATATTAAATGAGTTTACCTTTACATAATGACCCGGTTCCAGCTCAGGAATTTCGCCAGTTGCAGAACCAGTGATTACAAATTGGTTACCACCTCTTATCCTCATGCTGATATTTCCAAAGCCGACTCCGTTCTCATATGCTCCGATGAGATCCATATTGTATAAAACTTCCCTCCAATAATTAATTATTTCATACTGCTCATCAGAAATAACCGGTCCAGACTGGTTCCAATGACAATTGAATTTAACTACCCCTTCCATATTAATTGAATTTATATGAAAACATTTCTTTGATATCCTTTTCTGTGGCCCGGCATATTCCTCTTTCAGTTATCAATCCGGTAATGAGGCGTGCCGGTGTTATGTCAAAGCCATAATTGGCCGCTACGGTTCTATCCGGACAAATCCGGACGGATTGAATTTTACCGTCCAAAAATCCCGTGACATGGGTAACCTCTTCAGGGTTACGTTCTTCAATAACTATTTCTTGCACTCCGTCTGATATATTGAAATCAATTGAAGATGAGGGGAGGGCACAATAAAAAGGGATCTTATTATCAAAAGCGGCGAGCGCTTTCAGGTATGTTCCGATCTTATTGGCAACATCTCCGGTCCTTGTTGTCCGGTCACTTCCCACAATAACGATGTCAACAAGTTTTTGTTGCATAAGATGACCCCCTGTGTTATCAGGGATTAATGTACAGGGAATGCCATTTTGTTCCAATTCATATGTAGTAAGCATTGCCCCCTGATTCCGGGGCCTTGTTTCATCGACCCATACATGTACCGGAATTCCCTTTTCATGAGCAAGATAAACAGGAGCCGTTACAGTTCCATAGTCTATGCATGCGAGCCATCCTGCATTGCAATGAGTGAGAATGTTCACAGGCAATCCCTTTTTTTCCCTGCTTATATCTTCGATCAGTTTTAATCCGTATTTCCCTATTTGCCGGCAATTCTCTTTTTCCGTTTCACAAATTTCTAATGCAGCATCCAACGCTATTTTTGTAATGGATGTTAATGATTGTTCATTTTTCAGTTTTTCCATTACATAATTGACTGCCCATGAAAGATTAATGGCAGTGGGTCTGGAGGATATTAGATAACGGGCTGCATTTGAAAGATGTTCCCTGATTTTTGTCTGAAGGTTGATCTCCAGAGTTGCGAGATAGATACCAAAAGCACCTGCAGCACCAATAAGAGGTGCTCCCCTTACTGTCATATCTTGGATTGCATTGAAAACATCTTCAACCGATCTCAGTTCCCTGGTTTCAAAGAAGAAAGGCAGTTTTTGCTGGTCAATGACCTTAATAACTGAAGGATCATTTTCATCAGCCCAGATACTCTGATAATTCTGATTGTCTATCTTCATTTTTTTTATGTTCTTCCCCTGTTCGAACGAATAAAACATCAAAAATACAAAATATTAGATAACATGTAGGGAACGGTCGCGACCTTTCCCTACATATATTTTCGAATTGTCGACCAATTCATTCGAAGGTATTTGCGAGGGTTTTTAAATATACTATATTTGTATGATAAATGGAAAAACATAAAATAAGGCAGTATATGATTAACAAAGAGGAGTTTAGAAAAAAAATCATTATTTCAGCAGGGCAGATATTCAGCCATTTTGGCTTTAAAAAGACCACGATGGATGAGATAGCAAAAGCGTTGAAAATGGGAAAAAGTTCTATTTATTATTACTTTGAGAGTAAAGAGGATATCTTCGAAGCAGTCGTGCTTTATGAAGCCAATATACTTAGAAATGAGCTCACTACTGCTATTAAAGCTGTTGAATCGCCTATAGATAAAATGAGAAATTATGTTTTTGTCAGAATGAAAGCGTTCGAAAAACTTTCAAATTATTACAATGCCATCTTTGATAAAAACCTTGATCATTTTGATTTTATTGAAACAATACGTGAAAAATATGACAGGGAAGAACTTGCTATTTTGCGTCTGATTATATATGACGGAGCACGGAAAAAAGTCTTTAACGTAGTGAACAGCGAATATACAGCAATGGCGGTTCAGACAACATTAAAAGGACTTGAGGTTCCACTCTTCTGGAAAAAGAAAGAGGTAAATATTGAAAACAGGCTCAATGCAATTCTTGATGTCCTGTTCAATGGCATTGTAAAAAACGTGTAGGGACGTTGCATGCAACGTCCCTACTATCGGATAATAACAGCCTTCTTTTTCTTTTTCAAGCTCCAGATTAGCCCTGCGATTCCCAGGAGAACAAAAGGTATACTCAGTAATTGTCCCATATTGAGTTTCATTGAAGCTTCAAAAGGAACCTGAACTTCTTTCACGAATTCTATAAAGAAACGGGCAGTAAAAACGAGTATGCACAACAAACTTATCAGCATACCCTGGTAATGCTCGCCTTTTTTCGACCAGTACAATCTGTATAGCAAGAAAAAAATTGCTAAATATGCCAATCCTTCATATATCTGAGTTGGATGCTTCGGAGCGACCTCGTGGTTTCTTAAGAAAACGAATCCCCATGGAACTGTTGTTTCAATGCCATAAATTTCAGAATTCATCAGGTTTCCCATTCTTATCAAAAATCCGGAAAGAGCAACCACAATGGCAATGCGATCGAGTACCCAAAAATAATCCTTTTTATGTTTTCTTGCGAAGAGCCATACGGCAGTCAGTATGCCTATTGCGGCTCCATGACTGGCAAGCCCTCCCTTGTAAATCAGTATGATCTCGAGAGGATGCCGGAGGTAGTAGCCTGGCTCATAAAAAAGACAATGGCCGAGGCGGGCGCCGATAATAACACCAACAGCCATATAAATAGTCAAACTATCTAAAACAGATTCTCCCAGATTTTCATTTTTGAAAATCCTTAGCATAATAATATAACCAAATAAAAATGCTGAGGCGAATAATAATCCGTACCATCTTACTGCAAAAGCACCGATACGGAATATTTCAGGATTTACATCCCATGGGATCACAAGTAAATGCATAATTAACCGTTTTCTTTACTGTCAAAGGTAGAAAATATTATTATTGAACAAAACCAAAAAGCCTGACATTCCTGAGGGTTTTAATTCAACTGAGAAATGAATCCCCGCGATCGCATTTCCCGTTGCTTGCTGCGGAGTCAGCGAGCATTAAGAAATTAACTTAGAGGATCGAAGATTAGCTGCGCTGAGCTCCACTTCGTTCCGGTTCTTCGTAACTTGCTACGAAGAGCTTCAATCTTTAAAAAATGATGTAAGTTTGTAAATCATAAACAAGTCTTTGAATTTATGCATAAAAGGATGATTGTCCGGCTTCTTATTGGTTCAGCACTCACAATAGCAATAACCGCTTGTGCCAAGATAAGTACTCCTTCAGGGGGTCCGAGAGACCGGACACCTCCGGTTGTGGTAAAAAGTGTTCCTCTGTTTGGTGCTAAAAATTTCAAAGGTGATAAAATTGAAATTCTGTTTGATAAATATGTAGTCCTTGATAATATAAATGACAAATTCATGGTTTCTCCTCCCATGAAAAAGAAACCAAGAGTTGTTATAAGAGGGAAGTCAGTTTTGGTTGAGTTGTTGGACAAGCTAAAGGACAGTACAACTTACACCTTTTATTTCAGGGATGCTATAAAGGATTTGAATGAGGGAAACATTCTTCAGAATTACCAGTTTGTTTTGTCAACCGGACCAGTAATAGACTCTCTTTCTGTTACAGGCAACATCTATAATGCTAATAACCTTGAAGCCCCTGAGAAAACTTCTGTACTTTTATACAGGGAGCTTGCTGATTCAGCTGTTGTAAAGCACCTTCCTGAGTATATTTCAAATGTAGACCAGACCGGCTATTTCAGGATTGACAATGTCCGTCCCGGAACATACAGGTTGTACGGATTAAAAGATGATGATAACAGCAAAAATTACAATCATCCTGATAAGGAATTTGCTTTTATGGATTCCACCGTTGTTATAACTCCGGCGAAAAATTTCACTCCTCCAGCTCATATCAATAAAGATTCTTTAGAATTAAAAAAAGCAGAATTGAAGGCCGCACAAGGTGTAAAGAAAAACAAGGCCAGATTACCGCAGACAACCAAAAAAGGGATAAATAAAAACAACACCGCATCTAAGGATACCACAAATGCAAAAAAGGGTAAAATCAAAGCTGTGGAACCTGTAGCATTAATTGGAGAATACAAGTTATTCCAGTTTCTTGCCCTGAAAAAAACACACTATCTGGTAAGTTCTCACAGGGATAATAAGTACCTTCTTACATATATTCTTTCACTGCCTCCCGACACAATGAAATTTAATTTCACCATTCCAGGCGCCGACAGCAAATTATATTTTAAAGAATTCAGCCGAAACAGGGATACTTTAAAAGTATGGCTGGCAGACAGCTCTCTCTATACTAAATCACAAGACAGTACAATTATAAAATATCCTTTTACAGATACTCTCGGGATAACCAGATACAAGCAGGACACTTTAATGATGAGATTCACTGCACCCCGACCGCCCAAAGTTGCAAAGGTTAAAAGAACCGCTTTCAAATTTGAAAGCACTATTCAATCAGGCTTTCTAAGACCGGGTCAATCGATAGTTTTCAATGCTAAAACACCTTTCCGTCTGCCGGATACGTCGAAGATTAAACTTTATGAAGTCGTGCAATCTAACCGGATACCATTACAATATTTTTTGTTTAAAGACAGTACTAATTCATGTAAATATTATCTCAAAACAAAGCTCGCTCAGGGGAAAAAATACCTCTTCATTGCAGATTCAGCTTCATTTGGCAACATTTATAAAGAACAATCTGATTCCCTGGGAATAAAATTTTCTATCAAAGATCCAGAAGCATATTGTAAACTCACTATAGACATAAAAAATTATGAAGGCAACAGGATAATTCAATTGCTCGACAAAACTGAAAAACTAATTGCTCAAATTTATATGAATAGGGACGGGAAAGTGGTTTTTCCTCTCCTTGACCCTGGTATTTACAGGCTTCGGGTAATTTATGATCTGAATGGAGACGGGAAATGGACTACAGGAGATTTTACTGTTCACAGACAACCGGAACCTGTTTCTTATTACCCGGAGGAGATTGATCTGAGACCGGGTTTTGAACTCGAATTCACAAATGATCGAGCATGGGACATAAGTGTAAAACATTTTAAGGATACGAAGTTACGCGAGAATAAGAAAGGGAATAATACTAGCGGTACAAACGCTAGTCAGGGGGTAAACAACAGAAAATAGTACAAAAATGAAGCAAGAAACTGCAGGTCTTATATTGATCGCCCTGCTGCAGAAGCTGCTTCTTATGCCTCGGATTAATTAAAGTTATGGGTTTCTTTAGGAATGCATTAATTTTTGTATTAATTTTGGTTCTTTAAGTTCCGAAGTAAAACGCAATATGGACATGAAAATCGCAGAAGTACATAAATTAGAACTTAAATCTGATTTTCCGCCACTTGAAGAAATATCAGTCAGTCTGGATCAGCAAAAAGAAAGGCTCCTTATAGATACCATTAACTGGAAAGGTTATAATTATAAGCCTGATGTGGCATTGTCAATTGCGTACAGTGATCATGAGATTTTCCTTAAATATTTTATTATCGAGAACTATTTTAAAGCTGAAAAGACCGATACAAATGAAATGGTTTGTGAAGATTCATGTGTTGAATTTTTTGTTTCACCCGAAGACGACGGCATTTATTATAACATGGAGTTTAATGCAATCGGAACCTGTCTTCTTGGGGTTGGGACCAGCAGGGCAAACAGCAAAAGAGTCAGACCCGAAATCATTTCAAAGATAAGAAGACTTACAACTGCGGGAACAAAGCCGGTCATAGAGAAAGCCGGTGAGTATGCCTGGATGATAGTCATTGCCATTCCCTTCGAGGTTTTTTTCCATCATCAGGTAAAAGATCTTAAGGGTAAAATTTTCAGGGCAAATTTTTATAAATGTGGTGATAAGCTTACAGTTCCTCATTATGTAACCTGGAATCCGGTTGGCACACAGGAACCAGATTACCATCAACCTGAACATTTCGGGTTATTGAAGTTTGTCTAATAAACCCCCTGTCCCCCATATGGGCGGAGGCAGAAGTAATCAGGTAATTAAGTCCCCCGTTTGGGGGGTAAAAAAGCTTGGGGGATGTAAGGGTGAAAAAATTCGGAAGAAAAGGGTTACTATAAGTTAAATTGAAAAATTAAATAATTATGATTAAAGGTAATGCACTCATAGGACAATCGGGGGGACCCACCTCAGTGATCAATTCCAGTCTTGCCGGAGTTATCGAAACTGCTTTATCCTCATCTGTCATCGGGGAGATTTATGGAATGCACTTCGGAATTGAAGGTTTCATGCAGGAATGGTTGTTCGATCTTGGACACCAGCCACGTAAAATCATAGAAGGATTACGTCATACACCTTCATCTGCGCTGGGATCTTCACGTCACAAGGTTCAGGATAAAGATCTTCCTCTTATTCTTAATGTACTTAAGAAATATGATATAAGATATTTTTTTCTTATTGGAGGAAACGATACTATGGATACGATCCATCGTGTTGAAACCTATTGCAGGAATGAAAAATACGAACTGACAGGAATCGGAATTCCGAAGACCGTCGATAATGATCTCTTCGGAACAGATCATACTCCGGGCTTTGCTTCAGCAGCAAGGTCAAATATTCTGAATGTGATGCAGGCCGGAATTCTGGCTCGCGACATGCAGAAAGTTGACACTTTTGTAATTTATCAGACAATAGGCAGAGATGCCGGATGGCTCGCAGCCGCAACAGGCCTTGCAAGAAAAAATGAGGAAGATGCCCCTCATCTTATTTATGCACCGGAGTTTCATTTTGATAGTGAAAAATTCCTGAAAGAAGTTGATGCCTGCATTAAAAAATACGGGTGGGTTTCAATTGTCTGCGGAGAAGGGTTGAAATATTCTGATGGAACACCCGTGAGTTCTGCAACAGTGAAGGATAAATTCAATAATACTGAGTTTGGTGCCATGGGCGGATCCAGTGTAGCGCTCAGCCTTCACAGAATTATAACAAATGAGTTTGGATACAGAGGCGAATTTCAAATAACAGAGTCATTGATAATGAGCGACTTCGTCAGATCATCAAGGGTCGACCTTGATGAAGCTTATCGTTGCGGAGTTGAAGCAGTTAAACTCGCAGAGACCGGTGAATCGGGATTTATGGTAAGTATCAAAAGAACTTCAAACCATCCATATACCATAGAATTTGGTAAAGTTCCTTTAAATGACGTTGCTGTTTCTGCCAAACCGATGCCAGCCGACCTCTTTAATCCTGAAGGAAATCATATATCTCAAAAATTCATCGATTATATAAAACCACTTACCGGCGAACTACCTGAATTTGTACAACTCGAAAAATTATTTGTAAAAAGAAAATAAATAAAATCAGCTATGAACAAAGAATTTAACAAAGTAGTGCTTTCATTTCATGCACATCCCGATGATGCTGAAGCCTGGAACGCTGGGGTCTTGAAACTACTGAAAGACAAAGGTTATAAGATCGTAATAGCGACGATGACCTCAGGAGACCTTGGAGGTTGTAATATGACTATGGAAGAGACAGCAAAGGTCAGGATTGAAGAGGCAAAAAAAGCAGCTTCCGTTCTGGATGCTGAGTATTATATGCTTGGAGGAACAGACGGATTTCTATTTGATACAAAAGAGATGAGACTGAAAGCGATATCTCTCATGAGAAAGGTCAATGCAGGTATCGTATTCACGCATCTTCCTTCTGATTATCATTCTGATCATAGGACAACAGCTAATATTGTTGAAACAGCAGCCATGGTATCTTCCCTTGGAACTGTACCAGTCAAAGAAAAAGCTCTTGAGATCACCCCTTTGCTTTATCATACGTCCCCTCTTACCCTGTCGGACCCTCTTGGTTCACAGATAGTGCCGCCTCATTTTTTTGTTGATATAAAAACAGCTATTGAAACAAAGAAAAAAATGCTCGGTTATCATATATCTCAGATTGAGTTAATGCAACACATGCATAAAATGAGTGATTTCTTTGGATATGTACTTGAAGGTAACCGCAACTATGGAAAAATGGTTGGGATTGAATATGCTGAAGTTTACTGGCAGCATCTCGGAGGAGGTTTTCAGAAAGAGACCCAGATACAGAATGATCTATCAGAATTTCTAATCAATAAAATCTAATAATTATGAAACTATCAGAGGAAAAGTATAATAAGTATGCCCTTGTTAGGGAAATGATGGAAACTCCGTCAATTATAAAATCCTTTAAGCCCGAAGCTGCTGCCAGATTTGCAGCTTCAGTCGGGAAGCACAAAGGATTATTTCTTACAGGAGAGGGAAGCAGCAGGATTTTTCCTGCCAAAAGAGCAATATATGCATCTCACAAAAAGGGATTGACTCTGCCTGTTGTTACTGAAGGTTGCACTCAGGCAGAAGAGTACAATCTGAAAGACTATACGGTTTTTGCCGCTTCGAATTCAGGGCAGACCAAAGAGGTTGTACGTTTAACAACCTTATTGAAAAAACAGAAACATCCTGCTGTTTTTGGACTTACGGCAAATCCAAAAACCAAACTCGAAGAAATTGCTTCAGATACACATGTACTTATTTGTGGAAAAGAAAATGCGGTTGCTGCCACCAAGTCAGTGGTTGAACAGGGTCTTTTCTATGACTCACTGCTCAGAATAGTGAATGGTGAAAAGATGGAAGGATTGAAAGAGCTTGCTGACAAAACAGAAGAAGCTCTGACTTTAAAAATTGATCCGGCTATAACAGGAATAATCAGGAAAGCAGGCACAATATATTTTGCAGGAAGAAATAATGGTGTTGCTGAAGAACTGGCTCTGAAGACCAATGAGATCACCAGGAAAAAATCAGCATTCCTCGAAGGAACATTCGCTGTTCATGGTATTGAAGAGGTAATGGACAAAAACGAAGTTCTGATCTGGATTGAACCTTTTGCCACTGAAATGGAAAAATTTAACGAGTGCCTTGTAAAAGGTGTGGGAATGAATATCATTGCAGTATCCACCAAAAAAACAATGTTCCCGACTATCATTATACCGGACGGCGGACAATATGCCGAATATGTCCAGCTTGCAGCAGGATGGAATATTCTTGTCGAAACCGGGATATCTCTTGGGATTGATCTTGATAAACCAACCAGGGCACGGAAAGTAGGTAATGAGTATATTCCGGAATAAAGCTCAGATAATGGTGTACAGGGCACAGGGTAATCCTATTTTGTGATTAAGTCCTGTGTCCTGAACTCGGAGCCTTTTGGGTTGGGGTAAACGAAGAAAATCAATAAATTAGTGATCAGAATATTTGTAATTACTATATTTACAGATATTAAGTAACTATTTGTAAAATGGCAAAGAAAGAAGTAGCAGTTGGCATAGACATAGGCGGTACAAATACAGTCTTTGGTTTTGTTGACAGGGAGGGTAATATTCTCGGGGAAGACAAGTTGAAGACTACACATTATGATGAAATTGAAGTATTTGTAGCGGCATTGTACGAAAAAATTCAGGTTACTGGCCAGAAAATAGGGAATGGTACCGAAGTAATAGGATTTGGAATAGGTGCTCCTATGGGGAATATTAATAAGGGAACTATTGAACATGCCGCAGGCCTTCCCTGGAAAGGTATTGTTCCTCTCGCAGAGATTTTTAACAGGCATACAAAACTTCCGGTGATCGTAACAAACGATGCCAATGCCGCTGCAGTGGGTGAGATGGTATACGGAGGAGCCAAAGGCATGAAAAATTTTGTTGTTATTACTCTTGGCACTGGTCTTGGCAGCGGGTTCGTAATTGACGGGAAACTTGTATACGGGCACGATGGCTTTGCAGGGGAGATAGGACATACTGCGATCCGGCCAGGTCCGTCAAACCGCGATTGCGGATGCGGTAGAAAAGGCTGTCTGGAAACTTATGTATCCGCAACAGGGCTAAAAAGATCTCTTCTGAAGATAATGGCTGACAGCAATGAACCAAGCGAGCTGAGGAAATTGAGTTTCGAGGAACTTGATGCCGAAATTATACACGATGCCGCTAAACGTGGCGATTATATTGCAAAAAGAGCTTTTACACATACAGGAAGAATGCTGGGCTTTAAACTTGCAGACGTAGTGGCACATACAAATCCTGAGGCAATATTCCTTTTTGGGGGTCTTGCTCTTGCCAAGGACCTTATTTTTGAACCGGCAAAAGAATATATGGAAGAAAACCTACTCAGTATTTACAAAGGTAAAGTGAAGCTTCTGCCCTCTCAGTTAAGTACCCATAATGCGGCAGTGCTTGGTGCCAGTTCACTTGTATGGACTAATAAGGAAAAGTAATAAATTAATATCTGTGGATATGGCAAATTTTCCTACAGTATTAAATCATATTCTTGGGGTTGTTTTTATTATAATAGTATTTGCACTGGCTTACGCTTATCTGAAGCCACATGAACTTCATAAACGCAGGCTTGTATCCACTCTTCTTCTCAAGGCCAGTTATCTGACTTATTTGTTGGTTCTTCTTATTGTAATTTATCTGGCAGCGCTCGTAAAAGGAGGGTTGGAAAAAGTGTTCATGGGTGTTGAATTTTTCGCATTCCTTGTTGTGCTTTTTGTTCCGACCATTGGCATATTTGCCAGGAAACTCGGTCAGTTCAGCAAGAAAAGAGAAGGCTATAATTACTTTTTTACCATTGTAAATGTTCTTTCAATAATAGCTATTCTTGTGATGTATTTTATTTAAAACCCTAATTTATGTTACAGGAACGTTTAATCGGGTATATTGAACAAAGTATCAGGCAAAACTGGGAAATCGAAGCTTTATCGAACTACAAAGAAAAGGGTCATTCTTATAAGGAAATAGCTGAAAAAATCCTGAAAATTCATATCCTCTTTAAAGGATCGGGGATAATAGAAGGGGATAAGATTGCTCTTGTCGGACGAAATTCAGCGAACTGGTGCATAACATACCTGGCAACGGTAACCTATGGCGCTGTAATTGTCCCAATACTTCCTGATTTCAAACCTGTTGACCTTACAAATATTATAAACCATTCTGACTCGAAACTTCTTATTGTTGATGACAAGATCTATGATCTTTTAAATATAAGCAGTATGTCTGAGATTATCGGAGTGTTCTCTCTTGATGACTTCAGAATTATAATGTCAGGTAACCAAGCCGTTAAAGAAATTTTTTCTTCGCTGGAGGAAAAATATGCGAATGCGTTTCCGGTGCTTAAGAAGGAAGATATTAAGTTCTCTGATATATCAAATGATCAGCTCGCGGTGATAAGCTATACTTCAGGAACAACAGGCTTTTCAAAAGGGGTGATGATAACTCATAACAGTCTTGCTGCTAACGTGAGATATGCTCAGAATAACATGCCCTTAAAACCGGGAGATCCCCTCGTGTCATTTCTTCCTCTTGCCCATACATACGGATGTGCATTCGAGTTTCTTTTCCCCTTTACAATAGGTTGTCATATCACAATCCTGTCAAAAACTCCGTCACCACAAATAGTAATTCAGGCATTTAAAGAGATAAGGCCAAGGCTAATTTTATCTGTTCCTCTTGTTATTGAAAAAATATTTAAAAAGCAGTTATTGCCTGTAATAAGTAAGCCACTTATGAAAATTATGCTTGCTGTTCCCCTTTTGAATAAAATACTTTACAAGAAGATAAATGAAAAGCTTGTTGAAACATTTGGCGGAGAATTTAAGGAAATTGTAATAGGGGGAGCTGCATTTAATCCTGATGCAGAGAAATTCTTTAAAAAGATCAGGTTCAGATTTACAGTTGGATACGGGATGACGGAATGCGGACCACTGATAAGCTATGCTTCATGGGATACAACTAAGCTTGGCGCATCCGGAAGAGCAGTCGATACGTTGGAAGTTACAATAGACTCTCCTGATCCCGAAACTATTGTTGGTGAGATAATTCTGAGGGGAGAGAATGTGATGACAGGGTATTATAAAAATGAAAAGGCAACCCTTGAAATGATTGATAATAATGGCTGGATGCATACAGGCGATCTTGGAATAATTGATAAGGATGGCAACATTTTTATTAAAGGAAGAAGCAAAAGCATGATACTCGGGCCATCAGGCAAAAATATTTTTCCCGAGGAAATCGAAGCGGTTATTAATAATAAAGAATATGTAGTGGAATCGGTAGTGATTTCAGTGGATAATAAATTGATTGCACTGGTTTTTCCTGATTATGAAATGATGAAAAGGAATAATTTATCTGAAGAACAACTTGCTGAATTTTTTGACAAAACCAGGAAAGAGGTAAATGAGAGATTGCCTGAATTCATGGCTGTTAGCAAATTCAGGATACATCCCGAAGAATTTGCAAAAACACCAAAGAGGAGCATAAAAAGATTTCTGTATACGAAAGAATAGCCTCACATCCCTCTAAAGTGGGGCTTATCCCCTAATATAAACAAAGCGATCTAAAAAATCGAGAATTATCCACCCTTAAGGGGGGTAGAGGGCAAAAGAGAAAGAATTAAATTAAGGGTTACATGGATCTGTACGTAGTTATTGTTGCGGCAGGAAGTGGGAAGAGGATGGGTGCTGAAATTCCCAAACAATTTCTGGAACTTGCAGGAAGGCCTGTTCTGATGCACACAATTGAAAGATTCAAATCATTCAATGATGCAATAGAAATTATTACTGTGCTTCCGGAAAACCAGATCCGTTTTTGGATTGAATTACAGAAAAAGCATTCTTTTTCGATCCTTCACACTCTTGTCAAAGGCGGTTCAAACCGGTTTTATTCTGTCCGGAACGGACTTAAATTTGTAAACAGTCAGGCGTTGGTTGCTATTCATGACGGAGTCAGGCCTTTTGTGAGTGTTGATACGATTAAAAGATGTTTTGAGATGGCTGAAAAACTCGGAAATGCGATCCCGTCAATTTCTCCGACCGAATCTCTCAGAATGATAACAGAGCATGGAAGCCTACCGGTTAATCGCTTGCAGGTAAAACAAATTCAGACCCCACAGGTGTTTAGTGCAGGGTTGATCAAGAATGCCTATCTGCAGGAGTATAGCAATGATTTTACCGATGATGCCACTGTGCTTGAAAAAACAGGAGAAAAAATCAACCTTATTGAAGGCAACCGCGAAAATATTAAGATCACCAACCCTGAAGATCTGCTCATCTCAGCAGCGCTTTTACAATCAATCTCCTGAGGCTTTAACGGCACAAGGGCACAACGGCGCAAGGGCTCAGAGGCTTTGAAGGAATGTAGTATCTATTCTATACCGATACCATTGCACCATTGCACCATTGTGCCGTTGCGCCTTATTTCATATCTTGCAATACATTTGAATTGGGATAATATGTTTGAAAAAAAAGTATTTGATTACAAAGGACTTGAAGTAAGAGTTACTGATTATGCAAATGATGGTATTTTAGATATTCTCAATCATGCTGTTCAGGGCTCTGAGGGTGGATTAAGATTTTCTTTGCAGAATATTGCACCACGTATTGCAGCATACGGGGATCAGATCAGATTTGTATCACTCTACAAGAAAAACCAGATAATGGGAACGGTTGGTTCTTGTTTCCGTGTTTCAGGACAAGGGAACCTTCGATACCCTGCTTCATATCTGAGGTACCTTGCCTTTCAATCAACTTATCAATCGGGTTCCGGGTGGAGGAGACAAAGAAAGGCCCTTATAAAACCTGAGAAAGACGATACTTTCAAACAAAAAACTCTTGAAATTTTCAGTAAACCGCATTTGCTGGATCTTAATAACGTACTCGAAGGAGACAAACATATTATGTATGCTTTTGTGGAAAGCAAGAATGAAAGGTCTAAAAACCTTGTCCACCAGGCAGGATATGAGTATATAAGATCATTTCTAACCGTTGCATTCAGCAGGTTTTCGCCCAAGTCAGATAGCCGGGTCACAAAGTTACGGGATGAAGAAAGATCCGAGATGGAATTGCTTCTGAAAGAATATTACTGTAACTATTCTTTTTTCAGTACTGATTTTTCTTTTTACGGGGACCGGTATTATATCTTAAAAAATGGAAACGAGATCATAGCAGGAGTAAGCGCAATTCCATCAGTTTACAAGGTTTATGATATCCCCGGAGTCTGGGGATGGGTCATAATGAAGGTTCTTCCCAAAACTCCTTATTTCCGGAGATTATTCCGTCCGGGAGAATTCAGATACATTGTATTTGATGCAATTTATTGTAAAAAGGGAAATGAAAATCTTCTGGGAAAACTTTTTGAATCCGTATGTGCTGCAGAAGGTTTCAATACCGGACTTACCTGGCTCGATGATCATAGTCTGCTCTATGATAAATTGAGGACCGTTGTGAAAATGGGAGCACTTAACAGGATGCTGAATGCAAAACCCGGATTGGTATATTCCAGGTTTATAAATCTGTCTGACAATGAAAAGGAGTATTTTTATACTGCACCGGCATATATTTCAGGATTTGACTTTTCTTAATATTTGCTCCTGATTCTTTGACCCTTTGTGTTACTCTGTGCTTCTCATTACAACTCTCCCGATAAATCGGGACAAGTTGTGTAAGTTCTTAAGTATTACTTATACAGAGAGCCACAGAGAATCACTGAGATCACTGAGAAAATTCAAGTCATACTTTAAGTTAATTTGGTTTGCTTTTCAGAATTATATTATGAATAAAAAAATATTCGCTTTATTTATTTTGGCTCTGTTAACCGGTAGGATAATGACAATTTCAGGACAGGGTACGATAGACAAGAAAATGCAGTGGTTCAAAGATGCCAAACTTGGGATCTTCATTCATTGGGGAATTTATGCTGTTAATGGTATTGATGAATCATGGTCATTCTATAACGGGTATATTTCCTATGATGATTACATGAAACAGCTGAGCGGATTTACAGCATCGGAATACAAACCAGCTGAATGGGTTTCGCTTATCAGGGAAAGCGGGGCAAAATTTGCTGTTCTAACTTCAAAACATCACGATGGAGTAGCAATGTGGGATACCAGGCAGGGAGAGCTCAGTATTGTTAAGAAATCTCCGGCAGCAAGAGATGTGGTAACTCCTTTTGTAAATGCACTAAGAAAACAAGGACTTAAGGTTGGTATATATTACTCTTTGCTTGACTGGTCCAATCCTGATTATCCAAATTTCACAAAGAATGAAAAACGTTATTCTGAAGATTCAGTAAAATGGGCGCGATTCGAAAAATTCAATTTGGGTCAGATTGAAGAGATAGGAAGAAATTTTAATCCAGATCTTTATTGGTTTGATGGTGACTGGGAACAAAGCGCTGAAAAATGGAAGGCTAAGGAAATACGAAAGATGATACTCGAAAGGAATCCATCTGCAATTATTAATTCACGCCTTCAGGGTTATGGTGATTATGCTACACCGGAACAGGGACTTCCTGTGGAAAGACCTAAAGAGAAATTCTGGGAGTTATGCATGACAATAAATGATTCGTGGGGTTACCAGCAGAATGACAAGGAATTTAAATCACCTGAACAGATTATCAAAATATTTACTGAATGCCTGTCAAAAGGAGGCAATTTGCTTTTGGATATCGGGCCAAAAGCTGATGGTACAATTCCGGACCAGGAGGTGAATGTTCTCAAAGAACTCGGTAAGTGGACAAAAAAGCATTCAGAGGCTATCTATGGCACTGAGGGAGGTCTTCCAGCCGGGTACTTCTACGGGCCGTCTACGCTTTCAAAGGATAGTACCATGCTCTATCTCTTTGTTCATGGCAATCCCAAAGGCCAGGTAATGCTGGAAGGGATAAAAAATAAGATCAACAGGATCTATGTTGTTGGAAATGGGACAAAACTTAACTGGAAAGTATATCTTAAACCATATTGGAGCAATAATGCCGGATTGACATTTATTGATGTGCCGGATGCAGTTCTTGATGATTATATGACTGTTATAGCGGTTGTTATTGATGGAAAGCTGCAGTTACAGAAATAAGTTGAAATAAATATCCTCTGTGGTTCTTTGTGTCACTCTGTGTAACCAAAAAGAACTAACGCAGAGTTTCACAGAGGATTCACAAAGTGAAAATTAAAAACTAGTATGAAAAGGCCATTATTTATCCTATTTGTTTTATTAGTTGTTTCAAATTCAGCAATTTATTGTCAGGAAGAAAACAGGTATATACCGGAAACAGATCCACTTGTACTGGCGAAGCTTGAAAAATGGAAGGATCTGAAATTCGGCCTCCTTATGCATTGGGGGACATACAGCCAGTGGGGAATTGTGGAATCATGGTCAATTTGTGCCGAAGATGAGAGCTGGTGCATAAGGCGTAATCCAAGTTATGTGGAGTATAAAAAAGAGTATGAAAATCTTCAGACGACATTTAATCCGGTTCATTTTGATCCGGCGAAATGGGCAAAAGCTGCAAAAGATGCCGGGATGAAATACGTCATTTTCACTACCAAACATCACGACGGATTCTGTATGTTTGATACAAAGCTGACAGACTACAAAATAACCAGCGACAAAACACCCTTTCATACCAATCCTAAGGCAAACATAGCGAAAGAGATTTTTAATGCTTTCCGTGCTGAAGGTTTCTGGACAGGAGCCTATTTTTCCAAACCCGACTGGCATAATGAAAATTATTGGTGGCCAAATTTTGCAACTCCCGACAGAAATGTAAATTATGATGTTACAAAGTATCCTGATCGCTGGGAAAACTTTGTGCAGTTTACACAAGGTCAAATCATGGAGCTTCTCGGAGGCGATTACGGGAAAATGGATATCCTCTGGCTCGACGGTGGATGGGTGCAGAAGATGACAAAAGAAGAGATTCTAAAAGAAATAACTTCTCCGGATTATAAGTTTATCCATGTGCAGAATCAGGATATCCGGATGGATAAGCTTGTTGCCAAAGCACGGCAAAAACAACCGGGACTGATTGTCGTCGATCGTGCAGTGCAAGGAAAGAACCAGAATTACCTTACTCCTGAAAACCATGTTCCGGGAAAGGCGCTTCCTTTTCCATGGGAATCATGTATTATTGCCGGAGGAGGCTGGTCATGGGTGCCTGACGCCAAATATATGAGCGGGGAAAATGCCATTCAGCTTCTTGTTGATATAATTGCCAAAGGCGGAAATCTTTTGTTGAATATTGCCCCGGGACCGGAAGGACAATGGCACGATGATGCTTACAGGCTCCTGGAAGACATAGGCCGCTGGATGAAGGTAAACAGCGAATCAATTTACGGAACACGAGCTCTTGCTCCTTATAAAGAAGGGAAGGTATGCATTTCAAAAAAGGGAAATAACACGGTTTATATTTATTACATGGCAGAATCGGGCGAAAAATTCCATCAAAAATAGGAATGTCTACATATTCATTGCCTGCAAACACGAAAGTCAAAATGCTGGGAACCGATACTTTTCTCAGACAGGAGAAAACCGACAAAGGATTTTCCATATTAATTCCTGATAAAATCAGAAAAAACCCTTCCTCGGATTATGTTTGGGTGATTAAAGCAACATTCTAATAACATATTCATAATATGAAAAAGTTTAGAATTCATTATTTTCAACATGTCCCTTTTGAAGGTTTGGGGAGTATCGAAGACTGGATTTCTTTAAATGGACATTCTCTTACCGTCACAAAATTATTTGAAAAGGCGGAGTTTCCAGAAATCTCTGACATAGACTGGCTTATTGTCATGGGTGGTCCGATGAATGTATATAACGAGAAGCAATTTCCATGGCTGAAGGGTGAAAAGAGATTTATCCGGCGGGCGATAGATGCAGGAAAAACGGTATTGGGAATATGCCTGGGATCACAATTAGTATCGGCCGCCCTGGGAGCAAAAGTATATAAGAACATGGAAAATGAAATCGGATGGTTTGATATTGAACTGACTCCATTGGCACAATCGGGTAATTTGTTTTTTGATATGGGAAACAGAATAAACGTATTTCACTGGCATGGAGATACATTTGATTTACCGGAAAGTGCGATTAACCTGGCTTCTTCAGCCTGTACAAAAAACCAGGCATATATTTATAAAAACAAAGTGCTTGCTTTACAATTTCACCTTGAACCAACACTGGATTCGTTAATGCAGATGATTGAAGGCGGAAGGGATGAATTAAAGAAGGGGAAATATATCCAAACTGAAAAAGACATATTGAGAAATAAAAGGTTAATTAAACCGGGCAGGAAAATTCTGTTTACATTATTATCGAGGCTGGCGGAACAAGTATAATTAGTCTTTATTAATTCCAGGATCTCTTAACCTGTGAACATAAAATTATAAGCGACCCACATTTTAATAAACGGTCCATATATGTTTAATGAAAATTACTATTTTTGGGCACATAATGGGACGTTAGCTCAGTTGGTTCAGAGCGCTTGCTTGACAGGCAAGAGGTCACTGGTTCGATTCCAGTACGCCCCACAAAAAAATAAGCGCAAACAGACATATATTAACTGAATGCGCTTATTTTATTTAATGGTTACTGAAACTATACTGAAACAATTCTGGGTTTTATCATTTATATTCAATTATTCTGGTTGGCGAAGTCAATTAGCTAAAACATCCGAGTTAGGGTTAGGATTAATTTTAAAACTGTCTGGATGTAAAAGATTTTTATTGTCTGGTCCTCAATCTAGTCATGAAGGCAGGAAGGGGACTGGATGGCTCGTTTGCAACTTTAGAATTTAAGGTTGGCTTACGGAAGTTGCAAATGTACCTTCTAGTGAGATGTGGGATTCCTGAATTTACTAATATCCCGCCTATTTTTTATATACTGTGCTAAGTAGTTACGCTTCTATATTTATCATCAACTCCCTAAATTTAATTGTTGCTAATTCACTTTGTTGTCCCTTTCGGCAAAAATCCATTTCTGCTAATTGTCTATTAGGATTTTCAATAATCATTTTCCCATTGATAAGTTTTTTCTTAAGTAGAATTAATGCATCCTTGAACCGTTTGTCTTTTTGAGCTTTCTTAAAAAAAGATAAGGTATAACAATAGTAAAATAAATTGTATCTAAAAAATGGAAATTCTGTTTTCATAAACAGTGAGCCGATTCCATAATGGCAAGGTCCAGTTGGTTTTTTTATTTCCCAATGCCATAAGAGAAAATCAACAGCTTTATCCAATCGCTTATCTGTATTTTTTAAACCTGTAAATCTAAATGCGTCTAATGCTTCCAATGTTGGTCCGGGATTTGAATACTTTGTTTCAAGTCCTTTTCCAAAACTGAATTTATTGCACATCCAACCTCCATCTTCTTGTTGTGTTTCCAATAAATGCTCAAATGTTTTTTTAATTCTGTTATCATCTGAATATCCCAAATAACAAAGAACTCTGGCTGCACCAATTGTATGACAGGGATAGATTGCTCCGGAAGGGGAAACCTTGAATCGTCCATCTGGTTTCCAAGTACTAAAAATGAGGTCAGCAATATCTTGAATAATAATGTCTTTTTTGGTGAATCCTAATTCAGAAAGCATTAGTGCAACATCTCTTGTATCAAAGGGGCTTCCTTTGCTAATTTTCTTGTCTTTTGTCGCCCATAATTCGCCCCCATTATGATTAATTTTAGACATAATCATAACAATATCAGCTTTATATTTCTCTTTTAGATTCATTTCACACAATAACTCAATAAACGTAACTGGTTGCGTTTATTTGCGCCTTTGACGAAACCCGAACAAGATGCATACATCCTGATAAACAGTCGCTTATAAATTTGTGCGAGCCTTTCATCCAATTGCGGTCATTTATATTTATTTAATTCTATTCTTATAAAAACGAATTTAATACATTTTATTTGTCATGGCTAAAATCTTAAAGAAATAGAATCGTTGTCAAATTGTAGTCCCGAATTGGCAAAAAACATGTGTTTGTTAGCAGCGAAGGCCGTCGCGGTGGCAAGCTGCCAAACTCTTGCTTGCGCGTTGGATATCAAGGTATTGTGCACAAAATCTTAAACCTAACGACCCGGCAGTTTAATTGAGTCGCTGCCCTAGTCAGGACTATGCTTTTCATAGCACCGACCGAGTTAGTGGCTATTTTTTATTTGTTTTTGCTTCTTATGCTTTCCCATTTCCCAAATACTTCCTTTTCTCCTTCGAAATATGATGACTGAGAATCCTTTTTAAAAATCTCAAACGAAGGAGCAATAAGTATTTTATCTGAATCAGGGTATTCACATACATCATATCCAATATATGTTCTTATATCGAGGTAAGTACATGGTTCAGAACTATGGTTATAAAACTGGTGTGCGCCTAATTCACCCATTTCAAAGAATATAAGGTCACCACCTGAGACTACCTCAAATCCCTCTGGCTTTCGTAAAGTCATTGAACCTGAGATAATCATAAATAACTCTTCAGCAAATCTATGGAAGTGGTAGGGAGCTGATAGTTGTCCTGGATTTAATAATCGAAGATCAAAGTTTAAATTCTTGGGATAAATCCCATTCTTTTTTCTTGAGAAATCTGATAATAACCGAAAGTTATCAATCTTGTTAGGATCTTCTTGAAATTCTCTTTTTTCGGATTTTAATACTGTTGCCATATCTATTATTTTGATTGATTTTGTACAATTTATGAACTGTGCAGCGAGTTCGAACTTGTCACATACCGGCTCGGTTGTTTAATTTAGTTGCCATCTGTTGTCAGGACTATGCTTTTCATAGCAACGTTCGAGTTAGCGGTTAGGCATTTTAAGAGTTCACTTGATTAAATCAAAGCTTACAGTATAGAAATGAAAATACCTTGCATCTGGCTCCTCTGTTCGCACTTCAATTTTGGAATCATTAGTAAAAACAATTAAGGGTTCTCCGAATTGCTTAAAAAATTCATTATCCCGAAAATATCTTTTGCTTTTATTGGGATATTTATTTTTGATTATTTCAAGGAAGGCCTTCATCTGTTCAGCATACTTTGAATCTTTTTTAACCATAATTCTGATCGTTTTAATAACGTCTGGTTGTGGTGCATGGTTTGGTTCCCATTCAAACATGTTCATAATCAAAAGATATTGATCCTGTGGATTTTTTGGTACCCAATTTTCCGATTTGAGAATTCTTAGATCAGGGTATAAAGCATTTGACATTGTACCAGGTGCGTTAAAATTAGATGCACCAGTAGTAGAATATTCAAAATTGTGCTCTTTTAATATTTTGCTTAAGTGATTGGTATTTGTTAAAGACATTTCAATGTCCTCAACTGTCACTGAAGGGTTACTTAAAAGTTGACAAAAACACGTATGACTATTCAAGTAAGTAAATAATAAAAGGGCCAGTATTTTTTTCATAGCAGTAAGCATTCGTTATTATTTGGTTCTAAGTTTATTACACAAAAAGAATGCCATTTGAGAAAACTTCAATTCATATTTTGCAGATCATGTATACAATACTTGTTCACCTACGCGGAGGCTGGTGCTTACCGCTAACGATCAAGCGGTATTTGTTGTTGCCGCCAGCAGCGGGGTGACGTGTTTTTTGAAGGCTGGTAAAAATGATAATTTCGTCATTAAGCGTGCTATTATCTAGAAATCAAAAAACATGACACCATCTGGGTGAGCCGGCCTTGGCCGAAGGCAATAACACATACTGTCCGAGTTAGCTGCTTTATTTTTTCTTAATGTTGGAATTTGATCTCAAAAATATATGGCCAAAATTTTCCAGTCACAAAAATTCTGTTTCTTTTTGAGTCATAGGCTATTCCGTTGGTAGCTTCTGATTGGGGATTTTCTTTTCTTGATTTAAGAAATAAAGTAGTCAAGTCAATCAGCCCAACAATTTTACCACTCTTAGGATCAATCTTGGCGATATAATTAGTTGTCCAAATATTGGCATAGATGTAACCATTAATAAACTCTAATTCATTTGCATAAAGTGCCGAAGATCCATTATAAGTTATATTTATTTTTTTAATCTCCTTAAGACTATCAGGATCCCAATATGTTATAAAATTGGTGCCATCACTCATGATAATAGAATTCCCATCCGTTGTCATACCCCAACCTTCTTTATTTATGTAACTGAATGTCCCAATCTGTTTAAAATTGTCTGAGTCGTAGATAAATCCCAATTGGTTTTTATATGTCAGCTGGTATAGTTTATTTTTAAAAAAGAGAATACCCTCGCCGAAATACTTGTCTCGATCAATTTCTACTTTAACATCAATATTGCCTGTCTTTAAATTTACAATGCCAATTACTGACCTAGTCTTAGGATAATTCTCAGGTGATCCAGTACTTTCAAAAAGTTTATTGTCATGGAATATTAGGCCTTCAGTATAAGATTCTATGCTATGCGGGTAAGTATTTTTTATAGTGTATTTTATTAAACTGATCCCATTAATGTCCTTATTCAGGGATTGCAATCTTGATGTTCGGTCGTTGTTGCAACTTGTGAATAGAATTGTTATTAGGAGAACTATGAGGAATCTGGTCATGAGAATTTTATATGATTTGTATTAAGCTGTAGGTCAGTGGTATATTGCAGCTAACTCATTTATACATTTTCTAAAGGTAGATATATTAATACCCTATGTTGGAATTATTGCACACCTTTATTCAGTTTTATTTCTTGTTTAAATTATTAAAAGATCATCAAACGGACTCAGAATCTTCTAGAGTAAACTTTTCAAGGGCAAAATAATTGTCAATAAATCTTCTGGACATTTAAAGCACAGCCCCGTCAGTCACAATAGTATCGTATTGACAACGCACTGAAATACAATTCTATACAATACTTTTGTCTGACTTTCAACGGTCCTTCTTCATATTAAAGTTATACATATTATTTGAATTGATCTATATAATTTCTTCATCCTCCATACTGTAGTAATTACCTTCCGGGACTATAATCAAATGATCTAATGACTGTATATCCATAACAATCCCTGATTCCTTTATCTTCCTGGTTATTGCAATATCAGCTTCACTTGATTGTATATTACTTTAAAGATCGTATAATAACCCCGACGTGGTATTGTCCTGTCGGGGTATCATTAAAAATAGTATTATCAATTATAGTCCTGGATCAGCATCACTATACATATCTGAAAAGTCATCTGGTGGTTGATTTATCATATCCCAGCATTCATCACAAGTATTTACAGTTGATGATGATATATAACCATCAGATATAAGTTTTAGAGTTTCTTCATCAGGGAAGAAATACTCACCACAATGTATACATCTAATTTTCATAGTCTTAATTATAAAAGTCCATTATCTGCAAAGCTGTAATAAGTCCCATCCATTGTCAGGATAAGGTGGTCCAAGAGCTGAATGTCCATAAGATTACCAGCTTCTTTAATCTTTTGAGTGATCTTTATATCCGATTCAGAGGGATTCAAATTCCCGGATGGGTGGCTATGGCAGACTATTATACCAGCTGCGTTCGCTTTAATAGCACCTTGAAAAATTAACCGGACATCCGTAACCGTCCCGGATAAACCTCCCTTAGAAACAGGCATAATGCCTAATACTGAATTGGACCGGTTCATTAGTAGAAGTTTAAACTCCTCAATATGTTCTATAGAATCCAGATCCCAATTCTCCATAAATATGTCAAATGCATCCTTTGAGCATTTAACTTGTAGCCTCTCTGAAGCTTTGACCTTAGTTCTATAGACAAGTCTTACTTCAGATATAGTTGTCTGTTGCGTTTTCATATGATTTTGATTAGTGATTAATTAGAAATGAGAAAGCCTGGTCCCAAATCCCCAGGCTGTACAATTGAATATTTATAATGCTGATATATAGGTAGATATATTAATGTGCAACTACAATAATTAGTCTAAATGCTTCGTATTAAGCAATTTAAATGTATTGTTGAGTTTCGTATTGCACTAATACTATAGGGATATAGAAAGTTGCGAAATATGCAGTAAATAGCCTAAGATGAGGGTGTAATCGAACAGTATATAGCTGATATTAAGCTTAATAGCAATGATGGGGAATTGGGAAGTTAGGTTGCACTAAGTAGCACAGTTTTGGTCATGTTGAAATACCCATGTTAAGTCTTCTGGCATCATTCAAGATCAACCCAGAAATCCGGTTTAGCGGGAAAGCCTGTCAAATTGCATAAAGCACAAGGCTTCAATGAAAAATCAAGTTTCAGAAGGTTATTTACGGTAATTAGTCCTACTGGTGAATTATCATTTTTCAATTCGGGTTTCACAAAAATATAATTGCCTGAGTCCATAAACCAACGGTATATTTTATCAAACGTTGCAGTTAGATCACCCGGATAATCATCAGGAGATCTTCTTATTAAAACGCAATCGGTCTGGTAATGTGGCAGATACAGCGGATCAAGATCGTGTGAAGTTATAAATATCCTTTTCTGGCTTACAGCTGAAACTTCAAAATACCCGAGCACTCTTTCATTATTATTATTCACATTATGAATATTACTGATTACAGTGAAAGGCTGTAAAGCAAAAATATCTCCCCCTGCTTCACCTACTTTTTTAAGATTATTCCAGAAATCATATTCAGTGTTTGAAATTGAGTACTGTTTTACCAGAATGCTATACTCCTGAGTTAACCTGTCAGATTCAATTGGATTTATAAACTGGATCTCCTGTCCATTTATAAAATTGACTCCTCCGGGAAGGGCTGAATTTATTATTATATCTCCCGACTCGTTCTTTTTCCAGCATACGTTATTTAAAAAAGGCACTGATTCAAAAAAGGAAGTGTCAGGGTCAATGTAAGTACATACATATTGCTGTGCTCCCGGCAGGATAAATTTCCATACTTCTTCGAATGTCCAGCGGAAGTACTCGTTCATTCCTGTGGTTTCAGTTGAATTCAGCAATATTTTTAAACCGGTAAAAGATTCTCCGAGGGTTCCTGAAATTTCATCACCCTTCTCGTAATAGACCTTATCAATTCCTGTAACCGGTACCATCATGCACTCATCTGATTTATACTCTTTCCCGTCGCTTGTTAGAATATGCATAGTATACTTCTGACCAATAACGCCTGAAAATGAAGTGCTGTCTGTTTTATAAAATCCGTTATTGCTATATTGAAGGTCAGTCTTTATACCATCTCCGTCAGTGATAAAAACATTTGCGTCTGTTACGTTTTCAGGTATAGAATTTGCCTGGCCGAATGTCCTACTCAATTTTATTTTATATGAACTATTTTCATTGGTAATGAGACCCTCAACAACCAGAAGTGAGTTAAAATTTTTAAGGTTAGGAACATAAGGATCGATACATGATGAAGAAGCGACCAAAAACAAAAATGCAATAATCCTTATTATTGCTTTCATACTAATGCAAACTTTAAAGCAGAATTAGTAATTATTATTAGAATAAATACCAATATCATATAAAGATAAGATATTATTCATTCCAAGTTGGTGAAGAATATAAGATTTATGTTTTGAGGGAAATAGCTGTTCCACTTTGAAAATCTTGAGCAGCAATCTCATTTATCACTTTAAAAATATTGTAAAGAATTTGTCCTGAATATACCACCTGTACCAGAGGCAGAAATTGTATTCTGTGGCTGAATTGTCAATTAATAACCAAATTGCATAATTGAAATTTGATCTATAGGAGTAATATAAATTGCAATTAGAAATCTGCTATTTAATGTGCTGTATTAATGTGTTTTACGTAACATTATTGTTTCTAATTCGTATAAATTAATATTGCACAGATCGTGTCAGTTTTATCCGGAAATTGATGACTTAATCTGATCCGGAATAATCATTTACATTTTAATAACAAAGAATTATGAATACATTGAAAATGCAATTCAGAATGAATGGCTTACCCTATACATTAATAAATCGAAATGATAAAGTTGCTTTGTATGGAATTGGTGGCGAGTTTACAGATAAAATCCTACATTGGGAAGTAGATATCATTTACATAAGAAAAGATAAATATGGTGAACGAGAACATATAGCGAAAAACGATGATTTTGGTCGTGACAGAAGCAGATGTTTCATGAATGAGAAACTTGCTCTGGAATACTATGATAAGTTAACCTTAGATCTATCGCAGGGGTAGACCAAAATACAAAAGTGATACTTTAACATGATGAAAGAATTAATTCCTACCCCTGCTATTGAATTTAGGACACATAGAATAGTAGCAGATGGCGGTTTTTGGTTTCCGGAATCTGGTGAGAAAAATCGAAGGTGTAAAAAATACGGTATAGCCCCAGAGGTTTACAACATATTATTTAACAAACAAGAAGGTAGTTGTGCCATCTGTGGTGTTCACCAAAGTGAACTGCCATATACTCTATGTATTGATCATGACCATAGTACAGGAATAGTCAGGGGATTATTATGCCATAAATGTAATACAGGAATAGGCAAATTTGAAGATAATGCAGAGTTATTAGAAAAGGCCATTAATTATTTGAACCTCTCTAAAAATTAGGATTTGAAGGAGTGCTAGACAGTAGGAGATAGTATCAACTATAGATCAATATCTCACTCTGCTACAAATAATTGGCAAAGGCCTCAATTTCTTTCTAACTATTTTTTTGAGATTCTTCGATTTAGTCATTCAAACTTCTTTTTTGATAACCTATTATTTATTTTCTGTCCAAAAATCAGGACGTATATTTGTGCCTCTGACTGTACAATCGGCACAACCTTCGCTATATGTGACTATCCAAGAGTTTAAAGTTTCTCCAATTAACCAGACACTTTGATTGAGACCTGGAATAGGGCCATTTTTAACAATAGTATCTGCATTGCAATAATCAGCAGTATATTGGTTTACCAGACCCCTAAAATGATCTTTTATAAAAATCCTTTTTGATGATTTGGCTGAAACACTGAAATAACCCAAAACCTTTTCATTCGGATCATCAACACAATAAACATTGTTGACAACAGATGATGGTATAATATCATAAAGGCTACCTACCTCTTCAGATAGTTTTTGCAGTTGCTCCCAATAGAGGTATTCCTGTTCATTCAGAGAATATTGGTTCACTAATATGCTGTATTTTACGAGTAACCTGTCTGTTTGATTTGATATAAAATTTAAAGGATACCTGGTTATATTATCTTTCTCTAATACAGAAGTATTTTTAATATTAATTAATTCGGAATTAGCTGATATCCAGCATATCCTGTTTGAAACAGGAAAATAAAGATGGAATTCCCATGTCTCAACAAACTCCCACCTGTAATATTTGCATTGATTTGTCGGATCATGAGTATCTAAATAAACCTGGCAACCCTCTTCCATATAATTCCCATCGGCAGATTCTGTAATAGTCACTTTTTTATAATAAACACTATCAATAGGAGGAACAGATTTCATCTCCATAGGATATGATTCGTAGTTATGATTATTAGAATACGAATTTGTATTAATATGCAAGGTGTATGACCGACCTACTGAACCTTGAAATTCTGTGGAATCTGATGCATAAGTACCGGCAACTGATTCCGTGAAATTAAAGGAATTACCTAGATCATCAGTAACCGTAACAATGCATCCTTTAATAGGTAAAGGGGTATTTCTAGTTCCCAGAGGAAGGGATCTCGACAGTTTTATAGTGTTTTTACCAGGTTGATCAGTAATCAAACCATCAACAATAATCAATTCCAAATTATAATTGGCTTTGGGAATAAACGGAGTAATACAACTGTTCAGAAGAAGCAATGAAATCAATATAATTTCCCAATTCGGATTCATTAATCAGATTTTCATAAAGTACTCAAATTCTGTACCAAGATTTTGCATTGTTTAAACCTATGCCAACCATATTTATCAAAATATTTAATTATCTAATGTTCACGGATGTAATCAATTAACCTTAACAGCCACTCAAAGTTTAGTTAATTGTTGTCAGTGTCAGGAGTTTTCCTTTCAAACACATTTCGAGTTAGTTATTTTTGAATTATTCCGGATCAAAATAATTCTCATTTTGAAACCTAATAATCTTAGTTCGTTAGTATTGCTTGTCCACAATATAATTAAGTACGAATTCACTGTTGGCAAAAAGTCTTGTTGCCAAGAGTTTAAGTTTTGATTTTTTTGCTCATTGGCTTATTATCATATAAGTAATAAAAATGTGTCTAATTATTTTGAATACCAATACCTCCTTTTGGAAAAATCAAAAATCTTACCAACCTTCATCATAGGTCTTGGTTTTGATAATAATTGCTCCGCCATATCCGCGAGAGCCATAAATTGCAGCTGCCGTACCTTTGAGTACCGATATTGAGGCAACTGAAGAAGGTTGGATATCATTAATTGATCCGCCAGGCATACCGTCAATTATTATTAGTGGCCCAACGGAACCGAAAAGATCTCCGGAACCCTGAAGTATAATTCTGTAGTTTCCCGGCGTTCCTATGACTCTTACCCCCGAAACTTCCCTCCAAATCATTTCTGCGATAGAACTGTAAGAAGCATATTTTTTATTGCTCCCGTCAATAAAGCTGATATCGGTTGTAATATCTTTCCTTTTCATATGTGCATAGCCGACATCAACTGATTCTTCACCCACTGGAATTTTATTACTACCCAGTACACTTATTCCCCCTTCTCTGGGGTGCAACTTCCATGACGGCTGGTTCTCAAAGTTAAAATCAATCCGGCTCCTTCCATAGATATCTTCTTCCTGTAATCCATAACCAAAAGTGAAGATGCCTAATTTGATTGCTGTAAGGGCAACTCTAATTTTAAAAATTCCTTTAGAATCGGTTGTTGAACGGGTTTTTATGCCATCGATCATTACTATCGCATTCTCAATGGGTTCCTTCTCGGCATTAAGCACAGTTCCTTTTATTGTCATTCTGGCATCGTCAGTCTGAGCAGATAAGCTACTCAGAAATAATGTTGAGAAGGAGATCAGGGAAACAAGTTTTATTTTCATATCCTTCAGGTTTAATAAGGACTAATACTTCCTGTTTATCTAAAAGTAATCAAAATCTATACCAAAGTTATTTAGTAATTAGTTCAAATTCGAATTAATTTAACGGTCCTTAGTTATGATAAAATATTACTATTAATTTTTTACACAAATATATTTTTCAGTCAACTATTTAACAAAGGTCAAGTACTGTTTGCAATAAAGCATTTATAGTTTATCTCTCAAATTACTTTACAATTACTTTCAATCAAATTCAATCGAGCGCGAGCCGTCCGCGAAGGGCTGAGCGTTAATAAACAGCCTGGTAGGCTGTTTTAGCGAGGAGCCCGACTGCAGGGGAGGAAATTTTCGGCATATGAAGTGGGGTTATTGAATGACGAAAGCAAGGCTTATGAAATAACCCATTGGGCTGGGCCTTGCTGTGTCATGAAATATTGCTTTATGCAAACCCACGTGTGCCGATTAAAATTGGATGCCGCAGGCTCGCACTTATTAATAGTGAGGGTTGCGATTTATGTTGTATACCTTAGACATGA
>Ga0224520_1000026_pt1 | contig 59929 bp, 53 predicted proteins | sample CFST25metaG_2_FD_180684 | JGI IMG/M metagenome (GOLD analysis project Ga0224520, IMG submission 180684) | Peat soil microbial communities from Stordalen Mire, Sweden - C.F.S.T-25 | ecosystem: Environmental > Terrestrial > Soil > Wetlands > Peat | place: Sweden: Norrbotten County, Stordalen Mire... | reverse complement strand
ATAATTTTGCACTTAAATGGTGCAAAACTACGGGTCAAATCAAATCAAAAAATCAAAGAACGCTTATATTAAATTTATTATCAGTGTTTTAATAATATTTTTTTAAAGTTAACGCATCACTACTAATTCAAAACCTGATTTTAGTTATGGTATTATATCTGAATGGGTTTGTCTATATTTGCATATCAGATAACAGATTAAAGCATAATATGGAAAAAGTGAGAGTGCGTTTTGCTCCAAGTCCCACAGGTCCCCTGCATATAGGAGGCGTCAGGACTGCACTTTATAATTACCTGTTTGCCAGGAAAAATGGCGGGACTTTTATTTTAAGGATAGAGGACACAGACCAGACAAGATTCGTTGAAGGAGCCGAGGAATATATAATGGAAGCGCTTAAGTGGTGCGGTATAATCGTTGATGAAGGGATCCGGGAGGGAGGAAACTATGAACCATACCGACAAAGTGACAAGAAGGATGTTTACAGACAATACGCAGATATTCTTATAGATAAAGGCGATGCATATTATGCTTTTGATACTTCCGAAAAACTTGAATCTCTCAGAAACGAATCAGAGAAGGCTGGGAAAACATTTATTTATAACGCTGATGTCAGGAATAAACTAAGTAATTCGGTCTCTTTGGAGGAAACTGAATGGAGAGAAAAGATCGAAAAAGGGGAACCTTACGTCATCCGCTACAGGATGCCTCATAATGAGGATATTCACTTTGATGATATTATCCGCGGGCATATTGTTGTAAATACCGCAACTCTCGATGATAAGGTTTTATTCAAATCTGACGGTATGCCGACATATCATCTTGCACACATAGTTGATGATCATGTGATGAAGATCAGCCATGTAATCCGCGGGGAAGAATGGCTACCTTCCCTGCCTCTTCATATTATGATCTACCTGTCGTTCGGCTGGACGCCACCTCTTTTTGCACATCTTCCATTGCTTCTGAAACCAGATGGGAAAGGCAAGTTAAGCAAACGCGACGGTGATAAGATGGGATTCCCGGTATTTCCTCTTTACTGGCCATATGGCGATACAGCAAAAGGCTATCGCGAAGATGGGTATTATCCCGAAGCATTTATAAATATGATTGCATTATTAGGATGGAATCCTGGAACTGAACAGGAAATATTTTCAATGGATGAACTGATCGATGCCTTTTCAATTGAGAGGGTTGGCAAATCGGGCTCCAGGTTTGACCCTGAAAAAGCAAAATGGTTTAACCACCAATACCTTCAGAAAAAAACAAATAACCAGCTTGCCCTGGAATTCAGAGAGTTTTTGCGAGCCCAGGGTCACCAGATTGATATAATCAGGCTGGAAACACTTATCGGTCTTGTTAAAGAGAGGGTAAGTTTTGTGAAAGATATCTGGGAGCAGACGGATTTCTTTTTTAACCCCCCTGAAACATATGATCAGGAAGCTGTTAAAAAACGGTGGAAGGAGGATTCTGCCATTCTACTTAAAGAACTAAGATCTTTGCTTGCGACAATAAGTGATTTTTCCGCTTCATCAACAGAGGAGATTATCAAAGGCTGGATCGAGAAAAATAATTATAATACCGGGGCCATTATGAACGCTTTCAGACTTGTAATAGTCGGAGCATTAAAGGGTCCTCATATGTTTGATATTATAAGCTGGATCGGGAAAGACGAAACCCTTCGACGCATTGATCAAGGAATCACTATGTTAGGTAAATAGAAAAGATGTACCTTCCGTTACCCGGAGATTATATTGATATCCATGTTCATGGCGGATCGCCAGCTTCCGGAGTATTTATCCTCGAAAGCCTGATGGCACACGAAGAAAAATCACCTGTTGCTCTTGCCGGTGTTGCATACACTTACGGGATACATCCATGGTTCCTTAATGAAGGAAATCACAGACAACTTCTGATCTCGGTTGCAAATTCAGTCATTAATCCTGAAATTATAGCTATCGGGGAAGCCGGTTTTGACAGGCTTAGAGGGCCTTCAATGCTGATACAGAGAATCGCCTTTGAAGAACAAGTAGCTATTTCGGAAGAAACAGAAAAGCCTGTTATCATTCATTGTGTAAGAGCATGGGATGAGCTTTTGTCAGTTCAAAAAAAACTAAAACCCAGGATGCCATGGCTTGTCCATGGCTTCAGAGGTAACAGGGAACTGGCAGGTCAGCTTTTAGCGAAAGGGATGTATCTTTCACTCTGGTTTGATTTTGCTCTTAAACCCGAATCTGGTGAGTTGTTAAGAAGTTTGCCGATAAACAGGATATTTCTTGAAACCGATGGTGCAGAAGCAGATATAAGAAATATTTACTTAAAAGTTGCAACAGATCTTGATTTAGACGTTGATGAGTTAAAAACAAGTTTACTTAATAACTTTAAATCGTTTTTTAATTATGATTCTCTTTTAACCACTGGTTAATAAGGAGTTTCACATAGTATAAAAAAGGTAACTCTGTGTAACTCCGTGGTTAATAATAAATTTGTTATATTATTCTGCAAATTAAATGATCCATTATGACTGACTGGCTGACAAGGACAGAACTACTCCTGGATGAGGAGAAACTGAAGAAACTTAAAAACTCCAGTGTGCTTGTTGTTGGGCTGGGAGGAGTGGGTTCCTGGGCTGCAGAGATGATTTGCAGGGCCGGAGTAGGGTCTATGACAATTGTTGATGGAGACAATGTCCACCCTACTAACAGGAACAGACAGTTGCCTGCACTCAAAAGTACTGAGGGATTGGCAAAAGCGGAGGTAATGGGACAAAGAATACTGGACATAAACCCTGATATTAAGCTCACTGTCATACAGGAGTATATTAAAGATGACCGGATGATAGAGATTCTTAGCATGAACTATGATTATGTGGTTGACGCTATCGACACATTATCCCCCAAAATATTTCTTATTTTTCACAGTTTGCAAAGAAACCTTCCTCTTGTAAGCTCCATGGGGGCAGGTGGTAAATTTGACCCTGCCAGGGTAAATATTTCTGATATATCGGAAACAACTGACTGTTCTCTCGCCCGGATATTGCGAAAACGGCTTCACCGGCTGGGGATCAGGGAAGGTTTTACTGCTGTCTATTCTACGGAGGTGATTGATAAAGAAAAAATAATTGCCACGAATGGCGAACAGAACAAAGCATCCATTGTCGGAACAATCTCATATATGCCTGCGGCATTTGGAATAGCATGTGCATCAGTTGTTTTACGCGATTTAGCTTGCATCTCAAGATAATGAAGACTACCTCAGGTAATAAAAGTCAGCATACTGATAAAAAGTCATCAAAACTTGCTCGTTTCTGGAAAATACTTGGCCCTGGTCTGGTTACAGGTGCGAGTGATGATGACCCTTCAGGAATAGCAACTTATTCACAGGCCGGGGCTGCATATGCACTTACAACTCTCTGGACAGCACTTATTACATTTCCACTCATGGCTTCTATCCAGGAAATGTGTGCCAGAATAGGTCTGGTCACATCCCAAGGATTGGCAGGAACCCTTAAAACTAACTATTCAAAACCTGTTTTATACCTTATGTTGCTGTTTAGTTTTCCGGCTATTGTAATGAATATTGGAGCCGATATTGCCGGAATGGGGGCAGTGGGAAATCTATTGTTCCCTTCAATAAAAGCAACTTATTTCAGCATAGGATTTACCATAACTCTTTTATCATTAATTATTTATTTGCCATATCAAAAAATTGCCAGTGTTCTGAAATATCTTTGTCTCGTTCTTTTGGTTTATCTGATCGTTCCATTTTTATATAAGCAAGACTGGGTGAAGGTTTTGAAAGCCACATTTATCCCGACAATAAGGTTTGATAAGGACTTTATCAGTATACTTGTTGCTATTCTTGGAACCACCATTTCACCATATCTGTTCTTCTGGCAGGCAACAATGGAAGTGGAAGACAAAAAGAAAATGAAAAAGGATTTAGTGGTTAATAAAAGAATAATAAACGAGATGCGGAAAGATGTAGATTTTGGAATGTTATTTTCAAATCTTGTTATGTTCTTTATTATTCTGACTACAGGATCGGTTTTATTTAATGGGGGTATTCATCAGATTGACACAGTAGAACAGGCAGCTCAGGCATTGAAGCCATTAGCGGGTAATGCAGCATATTTACTTTTTGCTGTTGGAGTTATAGGTACAGGACTATTAGCTATTCCTGTTTTGAGTGGTTCACTTTCCTACATCGTCACAGAATCATTTGGATGGAAAGAAGGATTAGATAAGAAATTCCCAAAAGCAAAAGCATTTTATCTCATTATTGCCATTTCATTGATCCTGGGGCTCTCGTTGAATTACATTGGCGTTTCCCCGATTAAAGCACTGATATATTCAGCCATTCTCTATGGACTGACAGCTCCTGTTTTAATTGTTCTCATTCTCCATATTTCAAACAATAAAAAAATAATGGGTAAAAATACAAACGGGATAATATCTAATATTCTTGGTTTTGCCGCATTAGGCCTAATGACTATTGCCGGCGTTATTCTGATCTATATGCAACTAAAGGGAAAATGATTTGACAGCATGTCCCATATACATCATTTGGGTATTGTCGCTTTCAACCATTTGAAATTTCTTTCCAAATTCCACATAAGTCAATTCCCCGATAGCTCTTTTGTGAAGATAATGAAGCATCTTAATGTACGAAATTTTTGGTTTTATTCCATGGTGTTCTTTCCATATCAATTCATTTTCTTTCAGCAGTGATCTTAATTCCTCAGGTCTGATAAACATTTCCCAAACGTGAAGATCGGGTGGCATTATTGCCCATCGCTTCCATTCCTGTAATATTTTGATAGCGCTTATTTTGCTGAAAAATGTACGATTGAAAGTGTCATATATAAAAATGCCCCCACTTTTCAACACACGTGAAATTTCAGAAATCACTTTAGGTAAATCACGAACATGTTCCAGCACATCGCAACAAATTATGACATCGAAAGAATTGTTCGGAAATGGAAGAGTCTCCCCGGCACCCTTCTCATAATTTATTATCAGATTGCTTTCTTTTGCATGGTTTATAGCGCTGTTTAATGATTGTTCAGAAGGGTCAATACCGGTAGTTAATAACCCCAACTTTGCTAACTCTTCAGATAATATCCCCCCGCCACAACCAACTTCAAGCGCATTTATTACTTCTGATGATATTTTAAGTTTTTCAATTGTTTTTTTTATATAATCTACACGGAAAGGGTTATATAATGTTTTAATCAGATTCAGTGAGAAGTCTTCATCCCACCATCTGTTTCCTTCAGTTTTATAAATGTCATTATTTATCTGACTATATATTTCTTCAGATACTTTCTGCATTTTATTAAGTATTTGAATGTAACTTATTTATGATAAGAGAAAACCCATTTGTTTTTGTATTTTTCTTAATTCTTGAACGTCTTGTAATCTGGGAAATAATTCTTTTTATCAGGCTGATTCCAAGAATCCTCTCAATCATTTTTAGAAATATTAGTAATCTCCATACCGGTTGCCGGGAACGGAAGAGCCGAAGCATATAATTGCCTGTTATAAGAAGCCATCCGGGAATTATTTTTTCTTTTTCGTAGAAATAAAAGTTGGGGAACCGAAAAGCGGTTCTTCTTGCAATTATATGAATATCCTCAAGGCTTATTTTACAAGGTTCAATTTTTACAGGGTGCAGAAAATTGTCAGAGCTAACGACGTTATTATATTCAAGTATAGAGTCAGCTATCGGAGCACCTTTGTAAACACGTATACCTGTGGAGATAAATACCATATCCCATTTTGAAGCAATGTTTCCGAAAGTATTAAGGGTTTCAATTACGGATTCCCGTGTTTCTGTAAGGGCGCCAAAAATAATAAACCATGTAACGGGAATATTTTTTCTTTTCAGAAGGTTTGCAGTATTAAGAATATCGATACGTTTGAAATCTTTGGCCAGGCTTTCCAGGACTTCATCACATGCAGATTCAGCACCAATATCAACTTCATTAAAACCTGCACTTTTCATAAGATCCAGAAGTTCTTCGTCAACAGCTCCAGGATTAAGCCCCATAGTATGAAGCCTGAGGTCCAGGTTTTTTAAGATGAGTTCACGCAATACTTTTTTTGTATGTTCCAGGGGCACATTAAAAGTGCTGTCAGTAAATTCAATATGATTTACGCCTGTTTCTTTTACAAGAATTTCTATTTCATCTGCTATGAGTTTGGGATTTCTTAAGCGGTACCGGCTGCCCTCAATTTGATTGTAAGTGCAATAAGAACACCGGAAGGCACATCCCCTTTTTGTCTGTATATGCAGAGGAGAACCAAAACGTCGATACTGCTTCAGATCCAGGTATCGAAGAGGCTTGGGAAAGGGTAATGAGTCAAGGTCCTCAACTCGGAAAGGTTTATCATCCTGAATAATCAATTTTCCCTTTCGGATAGTCAAACCTTTTAATCCTTCAAGGGGCTCTCCCGATTCAATACGGTTTACGAATTCAGGCATAACGGCCTCCCCGTCTCCACTGATAGCATATTCCAGGTCAAAATAGTCAAGCATTTCCCTCCCGCTTATCCCGACTGAAGGGCCACCTATAACGATGGGACCATTGAATTCTCTCTTACAATAATCAATGACATCATTTTTAACATCTTCCAGCAAAAAATGGACATTATAGCCGCCGGTATCATCAATATTTCTTATACTGATCCCAATTACATCAGGGACAAAATTCCGTATTGAATTCTTAATATCCTGTTCACAATCCGATGAAAAACACAAATCGAGAAAACAGACACGGTGATTTCCATTTGTTTCCAGTGAAGCGGCTACATAACAAAGCCCGAATGGAATTACAGGCCATGGGTGTTTGAATCTGTTAGAATTAATAAGCAAAACCTTTGCCATAGTTACAATATCGATTGTCCCCAGTTTACACTGATTGCATATTCAATGCATTTCTTGAATATTTCATATGTAAACTCCGGAGGATTCAGATTATCTGTGGCCAGGCAGGCATTTGTTCTGTCAAAAACTCTTTTATCAGATAAATAAGGCCGGTAGGGTTCAATAAAACGATCAAACAATTCTTCAGCAGGATTGCGTAATAAATTAGTGGGTTGCGCTCCATAAATAATTTCCACTCCTCTGACTTTCATTAGTTGTTCGTAATACTTTGCAACAATTTTCATTGTAGTTGGAAAGTTGCTTGTAAGATGATAGATGCCACCCCGTGAGCAATTTTCAACAATTTTAATTGTCGCATTTACAAAATAATCCACCGGGATAATATTCAGATCTCCTTCCACTGGTAAATATATTTTGAGCGGAAGAAACAGATAACTTTCTTTATCAAAATAAATTCCATTTTTCGCTGCCTTTAATCCTCCGTTGTTGTTAAGATCATTAAGGTAAATATCCCTGATTGATTGAGCAGCTCGTATCGGGAAGTATAATGCATTGAACTTAAGGGAACGGCCGCTTTGCGAATCACCATATACAATTGATGGTCTTATAATTGAAAGAGAAATAGAGTTGTTATTACAAAACCTGTAAATGATATTTTCTGCTGCGGCTTTACTCTCCTCATATACATTTGTAAATGTTGTTGAGAAGGAAAGAATTTCCTTGCAATATGTTATGCCGGTACCTGCAACATAGGAGGTACTTATATAATGGAAGAAACTCACATGCGCATTCCTTGAGAATTCAAGAATCCCGTTCAGGTTATCAATATTTGCGGCCATTACCTTTTCACGTTTATTTTCCGAAAAGCTGGTATCTGATGCACAATGAATTACAGAATCGACAACTGAACATAATCTCAAATATTCTCCACTTTCTATACCAAGTTTCTCCAGGGAAAAATCCGCATCAATACATGTCACCTGATCAAAGCGATCATCAATTCCGAACCACTCCAAAAGGCTGGCTATTCGTTGCTTTAAAGTTTTTTCCTTACTGGAACGTCCAAATATTACAAGATTATAGCCTTCTGAAAGCATAGAAGCCATGAGGTGGCTGCCCAAAAAGCCGGTTGCTCCGGTAAGGGCTATTAAGGGTTTGTCATTATCAGGCATATCCGGAAGAAATGATTTATGAATAAAGCAAATTCTCTTTCCTGCAAAATCCCTGGTACAAAACATAAGGATGTCCTCTTACAGTACCTGTTTTAACTGAATAATCATCAATTAACAGATTTGTTTCCATTGCTACCTGCCTTATTCTTTTTATCTCATCGGGATCATTATAGTCATAGAAGAAATCATATTCAAAAATGCATCTTTTCCCATTATCTATAGGAGTGATAAAGCCAAAATCATGGTCAATCTGATGCTTTTCAGCGATAAGTTTGAATTTATCCGATAGTTCACAGATCAACAGGTTATCTATCGGTAAATACATGAGCGCCGGTAAAAAAGGTTTCTTGCGGCCCAGACGTGTACTCATTATACGGTACATATTTAACCAGACAAGATCAGTCATTTCCTGCTGCGCGAAAAGTTTTTCATAAAAAGGACGAAGTTCCTGATCAACTTCCTGTGAATACTGCCTGGCAGAAGGAGATAGAGCTGTTTCGAAAAGTTCCGCGAAGCTTTTGACTTTTAAATATGAATATGGTTCATCGTCAGAGAGCTCTTTTACCAGGTCGAGCCATTGTGCGGTTTTAAGAGCTGGCAATCCAAGATAGAGCGATTTAAACATATTCTGGTCAAAGAAGGGAAGTCCCATTTCACCGATGGTGCGAATTGCATATTTATCTCCGATGACAACAACAAGCCAGGGTATTCTTAATTTATTGATGAAAATATTTTTTATTTCTGATGCCATTTTTTTTGTAGGAGAAAGAAATGTGGAGATATATTCAGCTCCGACAATCCCCAGGGCCAGTCCGATATGGCGGACTGAACAGTCCTTTATAAAATCAAGGGCATTATTTAGCGTTTCAAACGGAACAAGTATTCCTCTTTCGTCATCAGTAACGGGATGAAGTCTGATGCTTGCTGATATGCAAATACCCGGAGAATCTTTGTGCTGTAGATTTTTATAGGCAAAGAGATTAGGAGAAGAGCAATCATTCAGATTAAAAAGAGAACCTGAATGATCAACGAATTCAGCATTAATAAAGTTGTCGGCATTTATTCCGTAAGTAGTTGAAAAAGTAGACATTATTCCTGAACACATAATATTGGCACACAACAGAGCAGCAGGTTCCGCTGCATTGATCCTATAACCTCTTTTCTGAGCCTGTTTCTGAACATCAAAAGCTGTGACACCCGGTCCCACTTTTACGAGCCAGTTCTTCTCATCAAATTCGATTGTTTTCATCCTGTTAAGGTCAATGATAACCCCTTTATTAACAGCGAAACCCAAAAGATTCTGCCCATTCCCGCGGATAGTATACTGAATATTGTTCTTCTTAAAAAGTTTAACAAGTGAAACTAACTCTTCTTTTGTATTTGGCATTACAATATAATCAGGAACCATGGGGTCAGAAATCGCGCTGAGGTCGTGAGAGTAAGTTACTGTAATTGCTTCATCGTTAGTTGCCCATACAACGCCAACAATCTTTTGTAGCTCTACAAGTATATTGTCTTTCTGAGCAATTTTTATTTTACCTCCGTTTTTAATAAAGGTCTCTACCCGGGTTTTTAGTGCTTCCATTACCTTAGTTGGACGCATTTCGTTCAGGAAATAACACTGGTAATCACATTTACCGCATAAGTTACAACTATCTGCAATCTCGACACATTTTTCAGTTATTGAAATTTTATTTTCTGAGAGTGCTTCATAAAGTATCATCCTTCCCTGAGGCCAATAGCTTACGAACTGCTTTTCAGGGCCTGAATCGCATACACCACTTCCAAGAAAATCTATTTTGCACATAGCATAATGACGACAATTTTTGGCAGTTTCATAAGGTGTATTCATACAATCTGGCTTATCGGTACTATTCTGCATTTTGTGATCTTTATGAAGTAATAAAACAAAAGAAATCAAAAAATATTTCTAAAGATAATTGTTCAAATAATATAATTATCAGACATTTTAAAAAATAAGATAGCTGCAAATATCTGATTCCCGACCATTAACAGGATTGATCAATGGCTTAATTGTAACATTAGCCCTCATTTTGGGACTAATCATTTCAATAGTACAAGAGAATTTACTATTTTCGTACAACGGGGGAAATCTTATATCCGACAAATTTTTTAACTGATGAAACCATATTTATTATCTGAAACAAACTGGAAGTCAATAAAAGACAAAAAGTTTGACCTGGCAGTATTACCATGGGGCGCAACTGAAGCGCATAACAACCATTTACCATTTTCCACAGATAATGTCATGGTTGAGAAGATTGCGTCGGAATCTGCCCGCAGAGCCTGGGAGAAGGGCTCTGCAGTAATTGTTTTGCCAACGATCCCTTTTGGTGTGAATACCGGTCAGCTCGATATTAAAATAAATATAAATCTTAACCCCAGCACACAGCTAGCTGTACTGAATGATGTGGCAGATGTTCTTAACAGGCACAAGATTCATAAATTTTTGATCCTTAACGGACATGGAGGGAATGATTTTAAACAGATTATCAGGGAACTTGGACCCAGATATCCAAAGATGTTTATATGCAGTTGCAACTGGTATAAATCGTTTACAAATTCAGATTTTTTCGAAAATGGGGGTGGTCATGCCGATGAAATGGAAACTAGTGTCATGCAATTTCTTGCTCCTGAACTGGTTCTGCCTTTGAGCGAGGCAGGGTATGGGGTTGGTAAAAAATTCAGAATTAAAGCTTTAAATGAAAACTGGGCATGGGCAGAAAGGAAGTGGTCAAAGGTTACAACCGATACCGGAATCGGCAATCCCTCGAAGGCAACACGGGAAAAGGGCGAAACATGTTTAAATGAAGTCATAAGTAAGATCGGAAATCTTATGATTGAATTATGCAGCGCAGATATTAATAATATGTATGAATAAAAGAATATCTGGTCTGGAGTAATTTGCTATAAAACACTTCATAATAATTAATAAAATTTATCTCCATGTATCGTAGATTTAAGTATCTCTTAATAACGCTATTATTTGCTATAACATCGTGTAACAAAGGATCATTTGTTCCCGTTCATGATACAATATCTCTTAATGGTTCATGGAAGTTTGCATTAGATACGGCCAAAGCTGGCATCCGCGAAAAGTGGTATAGCCGGCCTCTTTCTGATTCTGTGAATTTGCCGGGAACACTTGATGAAAACAAAAAGGGGATTCCGAATACCAACAGGATGGAAACTATGAGGCTTTCGCGTGAACTGATCTACGCCGGGATGGCCTGGTATCAGAAAACTATAATTATCCCCGAATCCTGGAAAGGTCATTATATAAGGCTAACGATGGAGCGGACCAAACCAACACAGGTGTGGGTTGACAATAATCTCATTGGGAGCAGCACCGATATCCTGACACCACAATACTACAATCTTACAAACCAGCTCTCTCCCGGAGAGCATTTACTTACTATTCTGGTGAACAATGATGATAGTTCTGTGCCTGCAGGTGTGAGAGGTTCACATGCCTGGACTGAACATACACAGAGCAACTGGAACGGAATTATAGGCAAATTCTGTCTTGAGGCTTTTAATCCTGTGCATATTGAGTCTGTTCAGGTTTATCCCGATATCATTCTGAAAAAGATAACTGTGAGAGTAAAAATATCTAATCCTGAAGGGAAGACTGAAAAAACGATATTGATACTGAAAGCTGATGCATGGAATACCTTAGAAAAACATAGTGTCCCGCTAAAATCGTTTCCTGTTACACTCAGGAAAGGAGAAAATGCAATTGAACTTACCTATAGCATGGGTAATAAGACTCTGTTTTGGAGTGAATTCAATCCTGCCTTATACCGTCTGGATGTTACATTTAAGGGTAAAAAGCTACTTGATAATACAACCCTGAATTTTGGAATGCATAAATTTTCAACCCAGGGGACGCAGTTTACAATAAACGGAATTAAAACCTTTCTCAGGGGAAAGCATGATGCCTGTGTTTTTCCGTTAACCGGTCATCCTCCTATGGACGTTGAAAGCTGGCAAAAAGTTTTCAGGATAGTAAAGTCGTACAATATAAATTTTTATCGTTTCCATTCATGGACACCGCCCCTTGCCGCTTTTGAGGCAGCAGATATTGAAGGAATATATCTGCAGCCGGAATTGCCTTTCTGGGGTGGATTCAGCAAAAACGGGAATTCCGGACTGAATGCATTTCTTCTCAAAGAAGGAGACCACATACTTGACACTTATGGAAATCACGCATCATTTGTAATGTTTGCACTTGGGAATGAGCTTTCAGGTGATTTTAATGTGATGAAAGAATTTCTGACTCATTTCAAATCGGTCGATAGTCGCCATTTGATGGCCTATGGATCAAATAATTATCTGGGTTTCAGGGGCCAGGCTGAAGGTGAGGATTATTATGCTGCCTGCAGGGTTGGAGCTGATACTGATACTACTTACAAAACCCAGATACGCGGTTCATTCTCGTTTGCTGATGCAAACGATGGTGGCATTATTAATGGCTGCTATCCATCAACCATGCGAAATTATTCAGGAGCCATTTCAAAGTGCACAGTTCCGGCGGTAGGCACGGAGGTAGGTCAATACCAGATCTATCCTAATTATGATGAGATTAAGAAATATACAGGTGTTATGAAACCATGGAACCTTGAAGTGTTCAGGGATAGGCTCAAGGAAAATAACCTGAGTGATCAGTCCACTGACTTTTTCATGGCATCAGGAGCATTGAGTGCTATCTGTTATAAGGCCGATATTGAGATGGCTATGAGGACTCCCGGTTTTGGTGGTTTCCACCTGCTCGACCTGCAGGATTTCCCGGGACAGGGAACTGCTTTGGTTGGCCTTCTTGATGCGTTTATGGACAGCAAAGGGCTTATAACTTCTGAAGAATTCAGTCATTTCTGCAACAGGGTTGTTCCTTTGGTTATAATGGAAAAATATTGCTGGGCGAACAATGAGCAATTAAGAGGAAAGATCCAGGTGGCAAATTATTCTGAAAATGCCTTGAAAGGGCAACATGTTAAATGGGCACTTAAGAACAGAAAGGGTGAAATGATTTTTCAGGGTGAAGATGTAGTTAATATTTCACAGGGAGGACTTACAAATACAGGCTCTTTCAGCATTGATCTTCTTAAGTTTTCTAAACCTGAAAAACTTACTCTTTCTGTTTTTCTTCAAGGAACTTATTATGAAAACTCTTATCCTCTCTGGGTTTACCCCTCTGATCCAATTACAAGAGTGCCTGATAACATACTTATATCAAAGACGCTTGATAAGTCAACCCTTTCGAAACTTTCAGACGGTGGAACGGTATTATTATTTCCTGATTTTAATGATATAAAAGATCTTACCGTCGGGGGACTTTTTACGCCTGATTATTGGAATTTCAAGATGTTTAAAAGTATATCAGAATCTAATAATAAACCTGTATCGCCCGGGACAATGTCAATACTCACAAATCCAAAACTCCCTTTGTTCAATGATTTTCCCACTGAATTTTATACAAACTGGCAATGGTGGCCCATTATTAAAAACAGTCGTCCCTTCATCCTCGATTATTCTCCAAAAGATTACCGACCTCTTGTTCAGGTGGTTGATAATATCGAAAGAAACCATAAACTGGGACTTATCTTTGAATTCTCCGTAGGAAAAGGGAAATTGCTGGTTTGCATGTCGGACCTGAAAAAAATTCAGAATGAGCCAGAAGCCAGGCAGTTATATAGTTCAATTCTTAAATATATGTCGTCCGATAAATTTAATCCTTCGCAGGCGCTTAATCCAGAGGAACTCGTCGCTTTGTTTAAAACAAAAATTTCTGAAGACAAAAGAGGAGGAGTGAAGAATATTTCTTATTAATTAATCTGGCATTGACTTTGGCAGCATTTATTTGTTATGTCTATATGAATATTTAACTTTATCCGTAATTAATCTTAATAAATTTTTAACTAATATCATATAAAGATGAAAACTTCAAGAAGAACATTCTTAAAATCCGGAGCAATGGTCGCTCTTGGTGCAGCTATTCTTCCCCGGTCAGCATTTGCTTCCGGTTCCCAGGAGGTGATAGTTGGATTACAACTCTATTCTGTGCGTGATGATATGATGAAAGATCCAAGGGGATCCCTGAAGAAATTAGCAGATATGGGTTATAAGGTGGTTGAACATGCAGATTACGCTGGTGGAAAATTTTACGGCTTTACACCTTCAGAATTTAAAAAAATACTCGGAGACCTGGGTCTGAAGATGTACAGCGGTCATGTCGAATTCGGAATGCAGGTATGGGATGCTTCAAAAAAGGATTTTACTGATGGATGGAAACAGACAGTGGAAGATGCCGCTTATATGGGGCAGAAATTTGTTATCACTCCCGCACTGGACGAAAATGCCCAGAAAGATTATGATACACTTTTAAAAGTGATTGATCTATGGAACAAATGCGGGGAACTTTGCCAGAAACATGGAATGAAATTCGGATATCACGATGATTTCGAAGGAGATACCATGCTTCATAATATGAAATTATATGATATCATCATGAAGTATGCGGATCCGAAATTAACAATTCAGCAATTTGATATTGCCAATTTATACAATGCGGCAGGCACCAATCCGATTGATATTATAAAGAAATACCCCGGAAGATTTCCCTCCCTGCATGTTAAAGATGTACTGAAAGAGAAGAATCAACATAACAGCCACGACAGTACAATTCTCGGAAAAGGTGTTCTCAACGTTAAAGATGTTCTGGCACTTGCTGTAAAAAACGGGTCATGGCTGATGATCATTGAACAGGAATCCTATCAGAACGAAAGCCCGATGGATTGTGTTAAAGATGACCTTGCTGCGATGAAAAAATGGGGATATTGATCTGTTGAATCCCCTTGAGCGCATTGGCTTCACCGAGCTCGTAAACTCGGTTCTCCGTTGCATGCTGCGAAGAGCTTCAATCTTTGAGTACCCTCGTTTTTTTTACAGTAATAGATCATATATATTCATTTTTTAGAATTATTTAAAACTTTCAGAATATGAAAACTTCAAGAAGAACATTTTTGAAATCCGGGGCTATGGTAGCTCTTGGTGCAGCAATTCTTCCCAGGTCGATCTTTGCTTCCGACAGTCTGAAGCAAAAAGGAATGGTTGGGATTCAATTATATTCGATACGCGATGATATGATGAAAGATCCTAAGGGTTCACTCACTCAGCTCGCCAAAATGGGTTATGTCTATGTGGAACATGCAAATTATGTTGATCAGAAGTTCTATGGTTTTTTAGCACCCGAATTCAGAAAGGTGCTTGACGGGCTTGGCTTGAAAATGATAAGCGGTCATACGGTTATGGGGAAAGAACATTGGGATGAAGCCAAAAAAGACTTCAGTGACAGCTGGAAAAAAACTGTTGAGGATGCAGCGGTTCTCGGACAAAAATGGGTAATTAGTCCCTGGATGGATGAGACTATGAGAAAAACCTACGACGATTTCAAGAGATACATGGACATTTTTGACAAATGCGGTGAGTTATGCAAAAAATCAGGAATGAAATTCGGGTATCATAACCATTGGTTTGAATTCAATGAAAGCCTGAATGGTGAAAAGATTTTTGATATTATAATGAAAAGTATCGATCCTAATCTTGTTGCCCTGCAATTAGATATGGGCAATCTCTACAATGGAGGTGCAGTAGCCCTTGATATTATGAATCAATATCCCGGAAGGTTTGAGATTGTGCATGTGAAAGATGAAATTCCTGCCAGGGCTGGAAGCGCTGAAAAATATGAAAGCACAATTCTTGGCGAAGGTATTGTGAATACTCAGAAAGTATTGGAGCTTGCCACAACCAAGGGCGGTACAAGGTGCTATATTATTGAACAGGAATCATATGGAGATAAAACCCCAATGTATTGCGCCAAAGCCGACCTCGGTATTATGAAGAAATGGGGTTATTAACCTTTAATTTCAGAATATAAAAATTCATAACCGGCTCAAATGCCGGTTTTTTAATAATTTAATTGAGATTTTCTCTATGTATCTCAGTGGTTCTCTGCGTCAATCTGCCGCTCCGCGGGACAAGTTGTGTAAGTTCTTATTTTTTGTTACACAGAAGTCCATTGAAGAATCGCAGAGGGACAAAGAGGGCCTCAGACCATATTAACGGTCTTACACTAGAATCTATAATATTATATTAATTATTTTTAAAAATGAAAAAGCCTCTAACCCCTTTCGTTATTGCTCTATTATTAACAATAATCATTTCAACTTCAATTTCTTCCGGTCAGGATAACAAATTGACTGATAAAGCTTTAAAAGATTCTTCCGTAACATACAAAGATGGTACATATGAAGGTAAATCGCGGGCAAAGTACATTTATGAACCTTTCTGGGGAAGTGTCCAATTGACTCTTAATGAAGGAAAATTTACTGATATACATTTTGTTATTAGAGACTCCAGCCTTCATGAAACATTCAATGAAAATTACGAAAAGCACTTTGTTGGAAATGATGAGTATATTCAGCAAAGCAGGAATGACTGGAAAGGAGTTCAGACATATCCAAAAAGACTTGAGGGAAAGCCAGACACTGACAAAATTGATGCAATTTCAGGAGCTACCTGGTCTTACAATATCTTCAGGGCCTCAGTAAAGGAGGCATTGAAAAATGCAAAGTAAAGCATCGTGTTTGTGGCACAATAATTGAGGATTCTATTATTGAGCAAAACGATTTACAATGAAAAAGCTAGCCATAACTGAGATTTTGAGTGCTTTATTTCTGTCGGGAATAATTTTGACTGCCGGTTGTGAAAGTAAAAGGTCCCTCTCGCAGGGTTTCCTTCAGGGAACCATTTCAATAGGTCCCATTTGTCCTGTAGAAACAATTCCCCCGGATCCTGCATGTCAGCCAACAGCCGAAACTTATAAAGCATATCCTGTAAGTGTATATACTACTGATGGAAAGAATAAAATAACACAGTTGAATCCGTCATTGGATGGTTCTTTTAAAAGTGAGCTCCCTTCTGGTAGATATCTTATTGTTCTGGAAAAAAAATCTGGCAATGTAGGTGGAAGCAACCTGCCTGTTGAAGTTACAATAACTTCAAACGATAATACTTTCCTAAGTATAAACATTGATACAGGGATCAGGTAAATTATCCCTTAGAACTGCAATATCGACTTTATTTTTCCGTTTTGAAGTTTTGTTTATTTGAATTGAATATAAATTATACCGGAATAAAACATTCGTATTTATTGTCTGTTTTACGGAAGAAGATTATTATTTTAGCCTCTGTGAAGATTGAAATGCTTTTGGATGGAGAATATATTTCAGATTATCCCTCAGTCATAGATTATATTTGTTCATGAAAAGGTTTTTGTTCATTTCCCTTTTATATCTGATCTCATTCTCTGTTCTGGCGCAGAAGGTGACTGTTCAGTTTTTAAAAGCAGAAAACCCGGGTTTAATATCTTGGCAAATAGTTGACAATCAAAATAGTGTAATTATTTCTGGAATTGATTATCTGCTAAGTGACACTGCCACATTCAGCCTGGAAGCAAACAGGCGCTATTTTTTAAAGATCACAGTTTCAAAAAAAGCGGATCCTATTAACAGCCTGTGTACTCTTATCTTGAATGGGGAACCCCTCCTTTACATAAAGTCAAATGTAGGACCGGGTGACCATTTCTTCCCATTTTTCACCGGAGTACGATCCCCCAATGCGAAAATAGTGGGTGGCAGCAGTACGGTTATATCCAATTTCCCATGGCAGGTATATTATATTTCAGGAAATTTCAGGTGCGGGGGCTCAATCTTAAGCGGGAAATGGGTAATCACAGCTGCACATTGTACCAAAAACGCGTCGGGAGGGGCCACTCCAGCTTCAGAAATGTTTGTTCAGGTCGGAGCCAATAATCCGGTGAATAATCCTAATGATGGTAAAACATACGCTGTCAGCCAGGTAATTGTAAATGAGGGATTTGATAGTCAGACTCTTTTAAACGATATCGCTTTGCTGCAGCTCACAGATTCAATAAATTTTCCAAATGCTGTACCAATTAAGATAGTAACAAATTATGATGTTGCAGCAGGAGCTATTGATCCGGGAGTTATGGCCTGGATAACTGGCTGGGGGCTGACCCGTGTCAATCCGAGCACACTGCCATCAAATCTTCAGGAAGTTCTTTTGCCTATTGTTTCAGATGCCCAGGCATCTACAGTGTGGAGCTCAATCCCTGCGACAGATATAATGGCAGGTTATCTTAACGGGAACAAAGATGCTTGTAATGGCGATAGCGGTGGCCCTCTGGTGGTGCCTGTGTTAAACGAGTATAAACTGGCCGGACTTGTCAGTTGGGGGAGTACAAATTGCAACACTTACGGTGCTTATACGAATGTTTCTGATTTTGAGGCCTGGATACAGACAAATACAGGCATAGCTTACGATTTTAGACCTCCTCCACCGGTCGGCGATTCAATTATTTGTCAGGGAACTGAATCGAGTCAGTACTCAATAGGAACCGTAGCGGGAGCCACTAATTATGAATGGAACCTTTTGCCGGCGAATGCAGGGGTTATTACCGGAAACGCAAGTAACGCTTCTGTAATCTGGAACATTGCGTATACAGGGCCGATAAATGTAATTGTCAGGATTACAGTGAATAACAAGGTCTCTGATTGGTCGCGACTTGATGGGAACGTTGTCCTTAATACAAAATTACTCAGTCAGTCACGGGATACTGCTATATGTGCTGCAAAACCTGTCACGCTTTCTGTAAATGTTCAGGGGCATAATCTGATCTACACCTGGTCGAAAAATGGTCAGACAGTACAATCAGGAACTTCATCAAAACTGATTATAACGAATGCGGCTATTAGTAATTCCGGCACCTATATTTGCACAATATCTGGTTCTTGCGGAACAGTTATATCTAACAATATACAACTGACGGTTTACACCCTGACAAATATAACTTACATATCTCCAAATGTCGAGGTTCCGTTTGGCAGTGATGTTACCCTTACGGTTAATTCGGAAGGACATGACCTGTCATATATATGGCAAAAAGATGGGGTGCCTCTTAATAACAGCGACACTTCGCAGTACCTTATTCAAAATGTAAATGCTACTAATACTGGTCTTTATCGGACCACAGTGACAGGAACATGCGGAGTTGAGACAAGTGATTCGATATATCTTTACGTAAAAAGAGCCAATTTCAAATCTGATCCTGAAGTTTTCCTTTGGCCATCAATAACCAGTGATCAATTTAGTGTCGCACTAAGCACGGATGCAGTTTATAATATTCAGATATTCAGTTCCATCGGCAAAAAAATCAGGGAGCTGACAAATTCCCGTTACCAGACCGATATCAATATCAGCACTTTAGCGAAAGGCATTTACATTGTTATAGTTTATAACAACGATTTCCGAAAAACAATTAAAGTAATAAAGGAATAATCCTTTGAGCCGGCACAGCACTTTATCTACTTTCTATCTTTTGTATATGTTCGCTGCCTGTACTTTTTTTAAGAAGAGTGTCCTTGGGGAATTATAAAAAATTTTAAAGTCATCTGTTGAAGATTGAACCGGATTCCCCGATACTGAATACTTTGTTTTGTAAGCATCCCGCCAGGTTAATACATAACAAAGTGGATATTTGCTTACTACAGGCAACAGGACTGATGACCACCAGTTATCCATACCTCTTCTTTCGCCGGTTTCACTCAGTGCTGTCAGTTTGTTTCTCGATACAGCTTCCCTGGTAACAAAGCCTAAAGCTGTATCCAGTTCTTTTCCAAACTGTTCGCCGCGGTCATACATATCGATTGAGAGCATATCGATAATATCATCTCCCGGATATCCTTTCATATATTGATCGAGACTGGTTACACGGTCAGTATTGTATGCATAAAGGATATTGTGAATATTCTTTTTATCACGCAAAAAATTGACGGTATATCTCCAGAGGGCAGAGTATTCCTGGTCAGTACAAATGTTTGTACCCCACCAGAAGAAAGATCCCGAATGTTCATGAAAAGGCCTGAAAATAAAAGGAATAGGCATGCCTTTATCATCTTTTAATCCAAGAAAAAAGGTTGCCAGCCGATCCAACCAGCTATTGAACAGTCCATTATACTTGCCTCCGGGTAGAATTGATGAAACAACCTCTTTTGAGCTTACATCCCATGCTGTTCCGTGCATTTTCGAGGACAAAGTATCCTTGATTTGCGTGGTGAAAGGATTATTAAGATGACAACTGATAGTGATTACACCTCCTCGTTTATAATGTACATTAATCTGTTCGGCAATCTGTGCAAAGCTTACCGAATCAAGACTTCGTTCTCCTCCCAGTTCAATGTGACCGAGTTCAAAACCGGCAACTCCAGGATAATCGCCCGTAATATCTTTTGTATCCGAACGATCCTTTTCATACCACCAGGTATAGCCATACATCAGGTCATCCTGATGGCCAAACATAATACCCTTATTCTTAAGTTCATAAAGAGACTGGAAAAGTGCTACAGTTTCTTTAGTTGCCTTCTTATCGGCAGGTAGAGGAAGCTTCTGTCCAAAACAGCCCGTAGTCAGAAGAGCTAATGCCAATACAAGATTTAAGGTTTTCATGTTCCGTAAAATAAAGTAATACAATTAAGCCAATCTCAACCAAATCAGTTTTATAGAAATCCAACATTAAATATACAGATTTTACTGGTCCGGTTATAAAGAATACGAGTTTTAAATCGCCAATAAGCTACAATCTGGCACATGAAAAATCAATTTAATCTTACGTATTGGTCTGCAAATCAGCATATAAGTCATACTTTCTGCGATCGGCATAATTTTTATCACAATATAATTTATGTTTGTCAAAATTCAAATATCCGGATTATTTTCAATACTTCGGAACATATTCGTACATATATGTCAGAATATCAAGAAGATGCATTTTATAGTGAGAACTTTTGAGCGGATTTTGTATGGCAGCCTCATAAAAGGCACCCCATTTTTGACGAAGTTCCATTTTTATGTTGTAAACGGTTTCTTCCTGTAATTATTCGTCGGGATTTCAAAGACCAAGTGTGATATGACTAATCCCATTTCCCCACTAATTGGGCATTAGCTGCTTGACACGTATATTAATATGATATACTTTTACAACGGATAAATGACATATAATTATGGAAGATATTTCAGTTTTGCAGAGATCGGTTACAAGTACCGGCAAGAATGTCAGGACAAACTTAAAGAGAACAAAAGCCCCGGCTGAAACCAGGAAAAATAATCTTGTTTCGAATAAATTATTTGGGGAGGTTGACGAAAATTTTATTAATTACCTTGACTGGAACGGTCTTGCCAATGAAGACAATTTGCTTGTACTCTCTTCTAAGCTTCACTATTATTATGATTATGAAGAATTAAAGGAAGTGACAACTTTAATTAATCTTAAGAAACTGAACCTGATTAAACATCTTGATGATTTTTTACAGACTCTTTATAACGGTTTATCACCAAGAACAAATTTTGTCGGATGCTTCTATGATAAAAAAACTCAAAGGGGAGTGAGTATGATTCAAAGGCTCTCCAGGAAATTTTTAAATTTTTTAGATTCAAGGTTCGATATTGATATAGACAGCAATGATTTTTCAAGACTTCTGGAATCGCACGGGTTTAAGATAATTGACATGACTGAAATTAACGGGCTAACATACTTCAGGACAAAAAACTAGAGACGGGCAGCCGTATAATCTTTTTTTTTTGCCAGTTCAGATGGATTCCTAACGATAAATGAAGATTTCTGGTATAAGTAAATAAAGATAGACACGAGTCATCGACATAACCTGATGATAGGCAAAAAACATGTCAAATCAAACTGATTTTCCATTTCATTTAAATGGGATGGTTGAAATATTGTTTATAAAAGATTATGAATTTCATTTATTTACAATAAGTTATGTTGTAAATTTGTTTGAACTCACAGATTATCGTTAATCAGTATTGGACAACAATATTAATCGCGTTTATTTTTTACACGAATAATTCAACATTTAACGATGTATATTAATCTAAAAAAAATAAAAACAGTTTGCATTCTGTTGTTGTCTATATCAATTCAGCTTTCTGCACCAAGTGTGAAATCAATTTTAGTTTTCGAGCCTGTACCTGTGGAACCATATAAAAAGCTTGCGTTAGCTATTGGAATAGTAGAAACCAAATGCGATACCCTGGCTTACAATCCTTTGGAAAATGCTGCAGGTATTTTTCAGATTCGTCCTATCAGGCTTATTGATTATAATAGTCGGACCAGATCCAGTTATACAAGGAAGGATCTGTTTAACTATGAAATTTCAGAAAAGATTTTTATGTACTACGCTGATCAGATCGGCCCCTATAATCTTGAGCTCATCGCTAAAAAATGGAATGGGTCAGGTCATCAAACTTCTAACTATTGGAGTAGGATAAAAAGGCATCTCTGAATTTTACCATTGCTCCTGTATGGTTCATTAGTTTGAGAATGTTAATTAATTTCTGAAAAAAACCTTAATCATTCCTGTTTGGTTCTATCATTGGTAGCTGGTATCGAAATCCTTGCTGTAAAAAACTGCGTTCCTGAATCGGGGACACGAAGACTTCTTTCACCATTTGAATCAATTAATCCCGATTGCGCATTTATCGTCTCATTTCCGTGTGCAGCATTTACTTCCAATATCGGGATCTTTATTGAAAAGGCCCACAATTCAGCTGAAGACTCATGAAAAGGTCTGTACTTCTGAACGGTCCCGGAGTTTATACAATGAATAATAAATTGAGCCCCCATCTGTTTGAGTTTCAATGCCAGATATGGATTTGGAGTCGTAGTATAGCCCGGAGTTGCCCAGAGATCATTGCAAATCAGGATTCCAAATTTTAATCCATTCCAATCAAAGGTCTTCAGTTCACCCTCAACATAATCAACCATTTCTCCTGTTCCGGGTAACTCAATATTTGAGCAGCGTAAAATCTTTGAATATGCTCCGATAAATTTGCCATCCATTGAATATATGCGAACCTGATTGTAACAGAATTCATCTCCTTTTATCAATTCTTTGTAACAGGTACCTAACATCAAACCAACTTTCAATTTTACTGCAGCCGATTTGATTTCTTCCAGAGCTTTCTTTACCTCTGCCTGGTTAAAGTTACTCGTATAACCAGATAATGATCCTTCAGGTGTAACAAGGAAACTTGCACCTTCCTTTGCAGCTCTCCTTATGCCTTCCAATATCTGTTCTTTATTATCCTTAATATTATTTGTCACATTCATTTGTAACCCGGATAACACCATAATTGATGAAGATTCTTTTGATAGTCCCGTAGTTTGTCCCATTGCAGAAGGAGAATAGAATAAACATAAAGTAAAACAAATGGTCATTATTTTTACTGAGTGTTTCACCGGATAATAATTATGGCCACCTTTTATCATGATATGCAATAATAGCAATTATATTGAACAATATGCATACTCCAATGGTTAAATTAGTTGTACATAATTACCTTTTACCTTTAATATTTGAAAGATGAAAATAGCAAAAACTTCGGTGCTCTCAGGAGTATTATTTTGTTTTTATGGCATTGTGTACGGACAGCAAGGCAATTGGCAGGTTGTAAAGACATTAAACAGTGTGGCTGATTGCAGCGAGTGTGGTATGGCGGCGGTAAATGGGAAATTATATTTGATGGGCAATGATGGAGATACCACTACACCCGTAAAATGTCTTGATCTGAAGTCCCTTACCTGGACAACGTTGGCTGAAACCCCTGTTAAAATGCATCATTTTCAGGCTGTAGCCTATAATAGTAAGGTGTATGTTCTTGAAGCTTTTTCTGAAGGAGGATTTCCGGATCAGATTCCAATGTCAAATGTTTATAGCTATGATACACAAAAAAACACCTGGGAAAAAGGTGGTGAAATTCCATCCGACAGAAGAAGAGCTGGTGCCGGGGCAGCCGAGTACAAAGGTAAATTGTATTTGGTTGCAGGAATAAAGCATGGTCATTCCAGCGGGACTAATAATCTATTTGACTGTTACGATCCGGAAGCCAAAACCTGGACTGCCTTGCCTGATGCTCCTCATATAAGGGATCATTGTTTTGCTACAGTAATAAAAGACAAATTGTATGTTGTGGGCGGAAGGAACACAAGTTACCGCGATCCGGAAAATAAGGTGCAGTTTTTCGCAAAAACAGTTCTCGATGTTGATGTATATGACTTTTCCACTGGTAAATGGGCAACTCTCCCGGCACGGCTTCCTTTGGGTAGCGGTGGTGGCAATTTAGTAAATTTAAACAACGTGCTATATTATATGGGGGGAGAAAGAGCTACGGATACTGAGCGGAATGCACCCCGTAAAAATACGTTTTTCTTAGATCCTGCTGCATCAAATCAATGGGTGGAAACCGATAGTTTGAATTTTGCCAGAAACGGAATGGCAGCAGCAGTTTTGAATAATAAAATTTATGCTGCCGGAGGTTCAGGAGGAGGTCCTGGTGGTCCAGGTGGACCTCCTCCTGTAAATTCAAATAATACTCAGCCTTCGAATCAACCCCTAAACCAGGGTTCGCCTCCGAAGCCTCCTGCCCGGCCCCAACAAAACCATGCTGTAGATCTCGAAGTATTCATTTTGAAATGAATAATATCTGCAGATTGAATGTTAAGGTATAATTGACCGGAATTTTATCTAATTAATTTGGTATTTAGTCAAAATCTTAATTTCAGGATTAACACTGAATAAGTGGAATACAAATTTTAATATTGCTCTGATTATCATGGCTATATGTATTATTAGGTAAATTGTTGACTTCATTTTACGAGAAACATTGGTAAATTTGCCGGGCATTTTGACAAACCGGTTCATTTTGTTTATTAATCTATAAAACTCATAACTGACCGTCTCGATTTCTTTGATGAATCAGAAAACGAAAAGACATATTTTGCCGTAGTTCCTGTTCGCTGCGGTTGACTTCAGTATATATAAGGTCTAACTTTGAAGAGATAATCAATCATTTGAATAGAAGGAATATAGTTCTTAATCTGTTCTGTTATGAGAAGAGTATTTCTGACATTCCTGTTTCTTGTTATTTCTCATATCTGTAGTGCTCCGGATATCGATTTCCGACTGGCGATGATTAAATTCAAATCTTTGTCAGTGTTGTTTATTGAGAAATACCATGAAACGGAATTTTCCAGATTTATAAATGATCTTGGTTTAAGAGAATCAGGAAACAACTGGCTTTCCATCAATTCAATAGGATGTTTCGGAGAGTGGCAGTTCGAAGAATCCACTCTGAAATTTCTTGGATACAGGAAAATAACACTGCGAAAGTTTAAAAAAAATCCTGAGATTTTCCCCAGGGAATTGCAGCTGCAGGTTCTGAAGACCCTGATAAAAGTAAACCTATTGATTCTGGCTGATTATGAACACTTTATTGGCGATTCTATTAATGGTGTAGTAATAACTAAATCAGGAATGATAGCAGCATCCCATCTTGGTGGTGCAGGTTCTCTGGAAAAATTTCTTGATTCCAATGGAAAGATAAACGGGACTGATATTTTTGGAACCTCGATATATGATTATCTTAAAAAATTCAGATATTATGATCTTGAGTGATCAGGGATAATAAATAAAATATGCAGCTATGAAAACTGTTTACCGGATCACATCAAATGAGCACGGCACCGTCTTATTGAAAAGAAGGAAGATCGCCAAGGCTTTTCGCTGGTGGTTGCGTGAAAATGGATTCACCTACCACTCAAGCTTCTTTATAAGCTAAATCATTTTGCTCTCAAATCCGCTTAAATCGATCGATCATTATCCCTTTAAAAGTGCTTCAGCTTCGCGCCAGTCATCTTCAGGCGTTCCATGTTCACCACGTGCGATCCGTTCGTAATATATTTCCCTCGCTTTTTCCCTTATCTCGTCTTCGCTGGGTACATATTTTGCCGAGGATACACTCTTTTTCTTTGATGTTTTATTTGCTACAGAAGTTTTTCTGGGCTTGCTGGTTGTTTTTGGTTTTGAAGTCTTCATAATTCCAAATTTTTTAATTAAAACTTAAGAATCATTTTATATCATCATTATTTCTTTTTTCAACAATAATTGTACAATGTGTAGCCAGAGCTGCAAGTGTACCGACAGCTGCAAATATGGGAGCTACTACGACTCCAATGGCACCAACTGTCAGTGGAAATTCCATTATAATTTCATCCTTCTCATTTTTAATGATTATCCTCCTGGCGTTTCCTTCCTTTATTATCTCTCTGACCTTTGATAAAATTTCATCACCTGAAACTTTAAACGATTCATGATTTGATTTCTCTTTCTGTTCCATTAGGCTTCAATTAGTTAACTATCAAAATTAGTTTATTGTTTAATTTAAAGCAATTTTATTTTATTAAAAGAGCTCTCAAAATGAGCCTAAATAGATAAACAAACTGTATGCGCTATTGTTGTGATCAACAGGAATCAGGGTATTTTATTTCCAGATAATTGAATCTACTATTCAAAAATAAATGTGCCAAATTTGTTGTACTCATGAAAAGTTTTATGTGTTTTTTGCCAGGCATAAGCCGCCTCCCCGTTATCATAATCAATACGATACATATTTGCTCTCCATCTGGTGCCGGTTTCAGGAGGAACATTGCCTAATGGGGCAAGCAATTTATAGGGAATAAAAAACTCAGCTGTCCATTCTGAAATTGAATTTCCGCTTTCCGGGGTACCTCCTTTTACACTGGTGGCATGCTGAGTTTTTCTATCACCTTCATAATGCCATGGAAGCCAGCCTAAAAAGTTGCCTTTGTTATTTGGCACCATGATTGGCAATTCAAAATTAAAAGGAGAAAGTTCATACTCGAAATAGACAGGGAAGTTTTCATCAGGCCAAAGGAATACTTCAACTACGTCTTCTTCCCATAGATTCATATTATCGGCCTTCATCGTCGAAGTTAGTTTTTTGTCTTCACAATTGAATAGGAAGTAAATTCCCTTCTCAGAATAGAGTACTTTTATTTTGGTCTGATACGACACGACCTTAGGTTCTTGTTGAATCAGGTTTATCCATCCTGTTTTATTCCAGGCTGCTGAAGCTCCGTCGCCGGTTATTTTAAAATCCTGACATTTTTTAATTGTAATTGAATCGTGATCAACGTTTGCTGCAAGCAGACCACTATTTACGTTTTTAATTGCCGGGAGGAGGCAAAAGCAAAGAAGTCCAATCAAGAAATCCTTCATCTTTTATTTTATTGTTCAATCATTTTAACTGCCTGCCGGACTTAGATGCTTAAATCTTAACATGCAAATTACCTGCTTAGTCTTTACAAATGTAAATATACCAATAAAGATCAAAGTTGCGTTACCTGTAAATTAATCCTCTAAAGTAGTAATATCTCCGTCAGGTAGTCCTTGTGCACGGGATTTAAGAAGCCGCCGCATGATTTTTCCGGATCTGGTTTTTGGAAGTTTGTCAACAAATGTGATTGACTCAGGTTTTGCAATGGGGCCTATTTCATGCGCGAGGTGAATACGGAGTTCATCCTTTAATGCATCGGAAGGATCAAACCCTGTCCTTAGGATCACATAGGTATGAATAGAATTGCCTTTCACTTCATGAGGCAAGCCGATTGCTGCTGCTTCAGCCACAGCAGGGTGGCTCACCAGGGCAGACTCGAGCTCGGCTGAACCAAGCCTGTACCCTGAAACTTTTATCACATCATCAATACGTCCGATAATCCAGAAATATCCATCCTTGTCGCGTCTTGCCGAATCACCTGTCATATACCTGTCAGGATATGTGCTCCAGTACTGATTTACATAACGGTCAGGATCGCCGTAAATCGTTCGTATCATTGCAGGCCATGGTTTGTTCAATACCAGAAATCCCTCTTCACCGTCAGGCACGGTTTTCCCATCAGCATCAACAATTTCAGCATCAACTCCAAAATATGGACGGGTGGCAGAACCCGGTTTCAATGGCATTAATGGTGTCGGGGTAATAATGAACATTCCGGTTTCTGTCTGCCACCAGGTATCCATTATCGGACAGTTTCCTTTACCTATGACCCGATGATACCATTTCCAGGCTTCGGGATTTATAGGCTCGCCAACAGATCCCAGGAGACGCAGGGAAGAGAGGTCATGTCTGTTGGGCCAGGCTTCACCGAATCGCATCAGTCCGCGAATAGCAGTTGGCGCTGTATAAAGAATTGTCAGGGCGTATTTTTCAATCATTGACCACCATCGGTTAGGGTAAGGATATGTAGGCGCTCCCTCATAAAGGAACGATGTGGCACCGTTCAGCAACGGACCATAAACCAGGTAGGAGTGACCTGTTACCCATCCCGGGTCAGCAGTGCACCACCACCGGTCCTCATCCTTCAGATCAAAAACATCCTTTAGAGTGGCGTAAATCCCAACCATATACCCACCATGAGTATGCAGAACTGCTTTGGGTTTCCCCGTTGTACCTGAAGTATAAAGGATAAATAACGGATCTTCTGCATCCATCACTTCTGTCTCGCATTTAGGACTGGCAATTGGAAGGGCCATCAGGTCGTGATACCATAAATCTCTTTCCGGTTCCATCATTACCTCCTGGGCTGTTCTCCTGATAACTATTACATGCTCTACACTAGGAGATCGCTGAAGAGCCTCATCCATCATATCCTTCAGTTTGACAATCTTGCCGTTCATCCAGCCGCCGTCTGCCGTGATTGCTATCTTTGAGTGTGAGTCTAAAATCCGTCCATGCAGAGATTCGACTGAAAATCCGCCATATACGACTGAATGAATAGCGCCGATTTTGGCGCAAGCCAGCATTGCGATGACAATCTCGGGAATTCGTGGAAGATAAATAGTCACTCGGTCGCCTTTGGTTATCCCCATCGCTTTTATAACACTTGCAAATTTACACACCTCACGGTTCAGAGCGTGGTACGAGTAGGAACGCTGATCCCCTGGCTCACCTTCCCATATGAGAGCCAGCTTATTCTTTCGCCAGGTTTTGATATAACGGTCAAGACAATTATAAACAATATTCACTTTTGCTCCTACAAACCATTTGTAGAAAGGTTTATTGCTGTCATCAAGTACTTTGTTCCATGGCTGATACCATTCAAGTTCGAGGGCTCTTTCAGCCCAGAAACCAGGAAGGTCTTCTTTAGCCTGATTGATTTTTAACTCCCATGTCTGAACATTTGCTTTGGCTATAAAGTCAGATGACGGATGGTAAAGCTCCCCATTGGGCATAGATTCTAACGGCGTGTTGTCCGGCATAATTGGGTAAAAGTTTATGGTGGAAAAAACAATATTTCATACTGTTTGCCAGGTAGATAAACAAAAAATAAGGGTATTTGTTTAGGCAGTTTCCATTAACTGACATACGACCGTAACTGCAATTGCTATAAAATAAGGTCTTCACTCCTTTAAATGCATGCTGTTAGTTTTTATTTAATATTCTGATGAAATATTAAACGATTCTCATCCTGACGAACCATAAAGAAGAGGCTGAAATTTGTAGCCATATCATATTTTTATACTTTTACAAATGCAAAAATTGTACTTCGGAAAGTGTCAGCAATCTGGGGAAAGGGGTTTCCAATTAACTTGAGGAACAATGGGACAAGAATATATAGAAGAAAAAACTTTTGATAAAATCGATTTCATACAAAATCGCCTGAGCATAGGCGAGTATGAATCCTGTACTTTTATCAGCTGCGATTTTTCAAGCTCCGACCTTTCGGTTGCAGTATTTATGGATTGCGAATTTGAAAACTGCAACCTGAGTATGGCTAAGCTGAATAATACTGCTTTCAGAGAAGTCAGGTTCAGAAACTGTAAAATGCTGGGATTGCATTTTGAAAATTGTAATGAGATCGGTTTGTCAGTAAGCTTCGACAACTGCAATCTCAATCATTCTTCCTTTTATAAAACAAAACTTAAAAAGAGAATATTCAGGAATTTAAAACTATATGAGGCAGATTTTACTGAATGCGATTTAAGCGGCTCAGTCTTTGAAAATTGTGACTTAATGAGAGCAACTTTTGACAATTCCATACTAGAAAGAACTGATTTCCGTACCTCATTCAACTATTCCATCGACCCTGAAAAAAACCGTATCAGAAAGGCAAGATTTTCCCTGATAGGGATTGCAGGACTTTTGAATAAGTATGATATTGACATAGATAATCAATAATTTACACGACTACCTGTTTGGAACCTAGAATTGAAATATTGCCTGCGAAAAAATTCATCGGTAAACATACCGGTATATATTTGAAACCTGGCTGCCTGCTTCCGGCCATATATTAGACAACAGACCTCATTTTGCCGTTATGGGTGAAAAATATAAAAATGAAAATTCTGATTCCGAAGAAGAAATATGGATCCCGATAAAAATGCATTAAATTTAATCGCTTAAAAACTTTAATAAACTGACAATATGAAATTAAGAATCTTAATTGGCATGTCCGTTAATGCCTTGATGCTCTTTATGCCTATTGCCGGGCAGAATAAGGACAAAGCCATTTTTACCGTACCAAAACCGGGTTTCTATCAGAATTCAATTCTGAAAGATGAACAGGAAGTGAAGGGAAAGTTAACTCCGTTAAAGGAGAACAGGGAGCTTGTAGTAGATCAATCGGGTTATCTGCTACCAAACAAGGTGGAGCTTTATAAAAATCGCCAATGGCATAATCCTCCTGTTTCGCAAGGTAATACAAACACTTGCTGGTGTTTTTCAACAACTTCCTTTCTTGAAACGGAAGTTTACAGGATTAACAAAACGAGAGTAAAGCTATCGGAGATGTTTACTGTTTATTGGGAGTATGTTGAAAAGACACGGCGGTTTATCCAGGAACGAGGTAATTCTGCTTTTGAAGAGGGTTCCGAAGCAAATGCGGTTACCCGGATGTGGAAAAAATATGGTATAGTTCCGGAGTCTGATTATTCCGGGTTGCCTGTTTCCAGAAAATTCCATAACAGTGAGGATATGATAACGGAAATGAAAGCCTATCTTCAGTCATTGAAAGCTGGTTCAGCCTGGAATGAAGAGACAGCTGTCACAACAATAAAATCTATCATGAACCACTATATGGGTGAACCACCAGCAGAAATTATGGTAGATGGGAAAAAGATAAGCCCTCTGCAATATCTTCATGATGTCATTCGCATAAATCCTGACGATTATGTCGACATTCTTTCATATGAACAGGAACCGTTTTATAAGCATGTGGAATATAAAGTTCCGGATAACTGGTGGCATAGTACTGATTATTATAATGTACCTCTTGATGTTTTCATGGAAGCATTAAAAAAAGTCGTTCGTAGCGGTTATACTGCCAGTATTGGTGGAGATGTATCCGAACCGGGATTTGACAGAATGACTCAATGCGCCATAGTACCTGATTTTGATATTCCAGCTGCTTTCATCAGCGATGATGCAAGACAATTCAGGTTCTCAAACGGAACAACGACAGATGATCATGGCATGCACCTGGTCGGGTATCTCGAAAAAGATGGGAAGGACTGGTATCTCATAAAAGATTCGGGTTCCGGTTCACGTAATAATAATCCGGACGCTGCTGAATTCGGCTACTATTTTTTCTCTTCTGATTACGTGAAACTTAAGATGATGGACTTCATGGTGCACAAGGATGCAGTAAAGGATCTGTTAGAAAAATTCAAATGACCGGTAGTGTCAGTCCAGAAATGACTATTGTTTTTAAGTCTTCTGATATTGAGATTTATCTTTTATCTTCAGGTCAGAATTAAAATCATTTTTTTGTATTAATTTAACTTAATCCAGCATATATGAAAACACATACATCAAGGAGAAAATTTATCCAGAATCTCGGTGGTTCCGCAGTACTTTTATCTGCAGCCCCGCTTGTAGGTTTTTCCTCTCACAAAAAAATAGAGGAACATCTCATTGTCTCTGGCAAGAACTTCTCTTCAAATGATAAGATAAGGATTGCCGGCATTGGAATGGGCATAATGGGCAATCAGGATATTGATACGACTATTAAAGTTCCCGGGGTAGAATTAGTTGCAGCCTGCGACTTATATTCAGGAAGGCTCGATAGAGTTAAGGAAAAATATGGCAAGGATGTTTTTACCACTCGTGATTACAGGGAAATCCTTAACAGAAAAGATATAGATGCAGTAGTTATCGCAACCAGTGATAACTGGCATGCAAGGATTTCGATGGATGCCATGAATGCAGGTAAATCAGTTTATTGTGAAAAGCCTATGGTTCATAAACTCAGCGAAGGACTTGATGTTATTGCAACCCGTGATAAAACAAAAAAAACCATGCAGGTTGGGAGCCAGAGAGTAAGCAGCATCGTTTATAAAAAGGCAAAAGAATTATATAAAACCGGGATAATTGGCAAGTTGAACTGTATTGAGGCTTCATTCGACAGACAGGATGCTCTCGGTGCATGGGAGTATACTATGCCTACTGACGGGTCACCTCAGACAGTTGATTGGGACAGGTACATTGCGGGTACACCAAAGATCCCTTATGATGCCAAGAAATTTTTCTGGTGGAGAAACTATCGTGATTTTGGAACCGGTGTTGCCGGCGACCTATTTGTCCACCTGCTGTCAGGGATTCACGTACTGACCGATTCCAAAGGTCCGGAAAAGATTTTTGCTTCCGGGCAGCTTACCTGGTGGAAAGATGAGCGGGATGTTCCGGATATAATGGTGGCAATACTACAATACCCCGAAACTAAGGAACATTCCTCATTCCAGGTGATGTTAAGGGTAAATTTTGTCAGTGGCAATGGAGAAAAGTCAGTGACCAGGTTCATAGGAAGCGAAGGCATTATTGAAATGGGGGATAACGGTTTTGTTATCAGCAACAATATTATGTCAAAGGCCCCGGGCATAGGAGGATGGGATGCTTTCGATACTTATCCAAAAGCCATGCAGGAAGAACTGATGAAAAGGTATAATCAGAAATATTCAAAAGAGGATCAGACCAGACCCGTAAAACCAAACACGAAGTACACAGCTCCCGAAGGATATGATGAACATCTTGAGCATATGACAAACTTCTTCGATGGAGTAAGAACAGGGAAGCCTGTTGTTGAGGATCCGGTCTTCGCATTCAGGGCCTGTGCTCCATGTCTTGCATGCAACGACAGCTATTTCCAGAAAAAAATACTAAACTGGGATCCCGTAAATATGAAACTAATCTGAATGAAGCAGGGTAATGCTATGGCATTATCTTACGTTTTCTCATTATCATTATTTCAGGGACACCCCATAGCGTGTCCTTATAAGAATACAGGCAATTTCAGTTCCATTAAGAATAAAAGGAGGTAAAATTTATGAAAAACAATCTGACCAGACGCAAATTCATTCAGGCAGGTACCATGGCAACCGGTGGTCTGCTTGCATCCAGAGCCATTCAACTGAATGCGCAACCTTATGGTTTAACTTCAAAGAAAGTCGCCCCGAGCGACAAGCTTAGATTTGGAATAATAGGTATAGGTATGGAAGGCTCCGGATTACTGAACGGCACCATGGCTCTGCCAGGAATTGAATGTGTTGGTGCTGCCGATCTGTATGATGGCAGACATACACTGGCAAAAGAAATTACGGGCAACCCTAATCTGTTCACCACACGTAAATACCAGGAATTGCTAGATCGCAAGGATATAGATTGCATAATTGCTGCAGTACCCGATCACTGGCACAAACGTGTAGTTGTTGATGCCTGCAACGCAGGGAAAGATATCTATTGCGAAAAACCTATGTCGCACACGGTAGCTGATGGTTTTGCAATGGTTGAAGCAGCAACAAAAAACAAACGCATTGTGGAAATTGGTTCCCAGAGGGTAAGCTCTATGCTATGTGAGAAAGCCAGGGAAATGTATAGCAGCGGTTCAATCGGGGATTTGGAACAGGTTGAGATAACCCTTGGACGAAATGATCCTACTGGTGCCTGGGAATATCCTCCACCAACAGATTTGTCAACAAGTACTCTTGATTGGGATACATGGCTTAATGATGCTCCGAAGATTCCATTCAATGCGGAACGCTTTGCCCGCTGGCGCTGCTGGAAAGAATATGGTACAGGCGTTGGCGGTGATCTGATGGTCCATCTGATAAGCGGGATGATGTTCACACTTGGATGGAATGAAGCTCCAAGATCAGCTACTGCACTTGGCGGAATTTTTCGCTGGAAAGATGGAAGAAACATGCCCGATTTGCATGTTGTTTTGTTTGATTATCATGGAACCCCTGTCTATTGCCGGTTAGGACTTGGCACAGAGACACCTGAGCTTGCCAGATTTATGGGGCCAAAAGGTATTCTTGATGCTGGCGAGTTTAATCTCCGCTATGCTCCTCAGCCCGGTATCGACCTCGTACCAAGTTATTATGCAAGCGGATTTCCTCAGAAGATGCGCGCTGAATATGAAGCCAAGTGGTACAGCGAACATGCTCCAAAACTGGGGAAAGAACCTATATATGATGAGGTGAATTACAGGGGACACGACTGGGACGATATGAATCCGCACATGTGGAATTTCTTCGAATCTGTAAAGTCGCGTAAGCCGGTTGTTGAGGATGCTGTATTCGGCAATCATGCAGCTATTGCATGCCATATGGCAAACGAATCATACTTCAGTCAAAAAACAGTTTACTGGGATGAAGCCAACCACTCAATAAAGAGCTAGTTTTAACGCTTTTCAGAGTGTAAATTAAAATGTTAAGGATAAAGGGGCATGCCACAGCATGTCCCTTTTCTGTTATTTGTTATAAGGAGCAATTACTTTTTGCACTAGAGCTATTGAAGCCTTAACCCCCTCATCTTCACTTAGTTTATTTCCCTCATATTCAACATCAATATACCCTTTAAACCCTGAATCGGAGATAATCTTCAGCATTTTAGCATAGTCAATCACAGTTTCATTTCCATCCTTGTCAAAATCATGGGTCTTTCCGCTCACTCCTTTTGCAAAAGGCATCATGTCAGTAACTCCCTGATAGCGATCATATTCGTAAAAATTACCCAAATCGGGCAAGGTCCCACAATTTGGTCTGTTAACCGTTTTCATGATTTCCGCCAGCCATTTCCCGATCGAAGAATTGCCACCATGATTTTCTACAATAACATTTATGTTATATTTTGCTGCATAATCAGATAATTTGGAAAGGCCGTCAATAGCTGCAAGTTGAACCTGTCCCATAGTTCCTCTTCCCGCAGCATTTACCCTTATTGAATGGCATCCCAGGAACTGAGCTGCTTTAACCCACTTATAGTGGTTTTCAACCGCTTTCTGCCTGACAGCCTGTGAAGTATCTGCCAGATTTCCTTCCCCATCAACCATTATAAGTAAACTTTTAACCCCGTAAGTTTTACATTCATCTTTCAGTTTTGCCAGGTATGCGGTATCTTCAGCTTTCCCCTTGAAAAAGGTTGAAACGTATTCCACTGCATCCAGATTATATTTTGTTTTTGCAATTTTCGGAAAATCAAGATTTGTCATTTCACCTTTTCCCAGGGCACGATGAAACGACCATTCGGCAAGTGAAATCTTGAATCTTGGACTCTGTCCGAATGAAGTAAAGAAAGAAATTCCTGAAAACAGGAGAACGGTAAAAAGCAGTTTAATTTTCATAGGTGTCAGTTATTTTAAATCAAGATAAGAACATTTAAATTATTAATTCAATCAGGCTCTTCTTAATGTACAATGATTTGCATCATTATATTAATTAAGAAGATTTCAATACAAATATAGGAAAGTAGAAGCCGAATCAATTACCTGAGTTAACTATTATTTCAATTTTAAAAGCAGAAATATGTATACTCTGTAATGCTTTAAAGCTATCGGATATAGATATTAAATTCTTGAAATAGCTCCTTGAAAATTATATTCTCTTTTTTTGTAGCCTGTGGCTTTAAATTGTTTCTGTCACTTAAAAGCAGTCCTGACCTGCTTAAAATCATCAATTCTGTCTTCATTTCCAGGTCCATTAAAGCAGATAACTTCATATTTTTTTTTAGAATAATTGGGATTGATTTTCTAAAAAATTAATATATTTATAATATCAATAAAACTGACTTTATTAAATTTCTAACTAAAAGAGGAGGAAATAAAAATGAAACATAAATTTTTCTTGTTGTCGATTTCAATCATTTTGTTGAATTTCGCATTTAAAGCTGAGGCGCAACAACAACACAAGGTCACAAAAACTGATCAGATAGCTGCGCCTGAACAGGTAGCTCCTATACCAAGTGCAAAACTAAACTCGTTTCCACGTAAAACAATATTTGAATGGAAACATGTTGAAGGTGCCAGCAAATATAACATTGTAGTTGAGTACAATGACGGTACATGGCATCTGCAAAAAAGTGCAACAACCAATGTAACTTCTTATACATTGGATTTCGTCGGGAAACAGACTGGTCGCTGGCGGGTAAGGTCCATTTCCAAAGCTACCGGACAACCGGGGCAATTCAGTGGATGGTGGGAATTCACATACACAAAGTAAAAATCTCTTTTACATATTTTTTACAGGAAGCTCTAAGCATTTAAGATCTCCTGTAACTTTAATTCCATTCATACCTGCTGACAGGGATGAATGGAATTTTTATTTGGGTATACCTTTCTCTGTTTATTTTTTAACCGATTTTGGAGGAAATATTGACAACTCTGCCCGTAGGTTATCGCAATAACCATTGTGCGTTTGCCAATATCGGCTTTTTTGGCTTCTGGTGGTCCTCTGCAGAATATGACAGCTGCCTGGTGCCGAACAATGGGATGTACCGGTACTGATGTACTCAGAATCTTCAGTTTGAAGAAGAATGGTTATTCTGTTCGCTGTATTAAGGATTGAAATATAAGTTGTTTAAATTGCTATATTTATCCTTCACTTTATTCAAAGTCATTATATCATGAGGAAAAAAATAATTATTCTCGTAGTAATACTTTTTGTATTCTCAGCATTAGCCCGGAGTCAGGCTAAAGATCAGCTAACCAATGAACAAAAGACATGGCTTTCAAAAGCCAATCGGCACGAAAAAAACGGATGGATTTATCTTCATATTGAGGGGTCCCCTGAAGAACGCGGTTTCCAGCATGGATTCCTGCTTGCAAAAGAAATAAAGGAAGCTTTGCGAGATATGAGCACTGTCTGGCACTATCAGACTGCCATGGACTGGCAATGGCTGGTCCGGAAGAGCGCTGCAATGTTCAATCCTCATGTTGATACTGAAAATATGACAGAGATGCAGGGTATTGTTGAAGGGATGAAAGCTGCAGGAGAGATATCCTCACTTGATGAAATTGTGGCATATAATGCTTCCACTGAATTTATGGGTTATTGGTGGCCTACTGTGAAAGATACCATATCACCTAATTCCCTGAATCCTAAAAAGGAATCATGCAGTTCATTTATAGCTACAGGGAGTATGACAGCAGACGGAGGCATTGTCCTGGGGCATAATACCATGAGTTCATTTTATTATCCTATCTGCAATGTTATTCTTGATATCCTTCCTGATAAAGGCTACAGGATACTAATGCAATCAGTAGCCGGGTTAATTCACAGCGAAACGGACTTTTTTGTGACCAGCGCCGGACTTGCTGGATCCGAAACGACAATAGGAGGATTCTTTCCATTCGATGAAAAGGGAATTCCGGAATTCGCCCGTATGCGGCATGCAACGCAGTATGCTTCCACAATTGATGAATGGTGCGAAATAATGAAAAAGGGGAATAACGGGGGTTATGCAAATGCCTGGCTTATAGGTGACATAAATACCAATGAAATTGCACGGCTCGAACTTGGTCTGAAGTATGTTGGTTTTGAAAAGAAAAAAGACGGTTATTTTATCGGATCAAATGTTGCAGAAGATCTGAGGATCCTCCGGTTCGAAACTAAAGAATCTGAGATGAATATTAAATATTCTTCAGTTGCCCGGAGAGTAAGGTGGAAACTGCTGATGAAAGAAAATGCCGGTAAAATAAACCTGGAAATGGCAAAAGATTTCGAGGCAGATCATTATGATACATATTTAAACTCAAATACACCGGATATGAGAACGTTGTGTGCTCATTATGATCTGGATTCAGATGTTTTCGGTGCTGATATTCCATTTTCGCCAAGGGGAACAGTCGATGGAAAGGTTATTGATTCAAAAATGGCAAAACAAATGTCATTTGTAGCACGATGGGGTTCTGCATGCGGAATACCTTTCGATGCCAAAGCTTATATTCAGAAACATCAGCAATTCGACTGGATGAGTGGATTGATAAAAGATCGTCCGACCCAACCCTGGACATTATTCAAAGCCGGGGAAGATAAATGAAGAATTGAAATGGAATGGAAATACTCGGTGGAATTAACATGTAACAATTTAAAATTCAGACAATGCCTATAGTATCAATTACGATCTTACCCCAATCAGTGGAAAAGAAAACTGAGATGTCGAGGGTAATTACAGATGAAATCAACCGGATAACAGGAATTCCAAAAGATGCGATTGTAATTGCATTTCATGAATTGCCGGCCGAGAATTTTGCTACAAATGGAGAAATGCTTTTCGAAAAGTTTAAACGGATTCCCCCCGAACAATAAAAGAAAAGCATTTGAATGCAACGTACATCGGGAATTATTATTTATTTCAGCCGCTCCCCCTATAGAACCAGCAATAAATAAAAACACTAACATGATAAGTTATGTAAGTATTTGATTATATGATTATAGTGTCAGGTTTTTAAATGTTGGCTTAAACTGATGTTATTTTGTGAATGACTAATGTTATCTTGTTTTTTAATGTTACTATGTGTCTGTCTTTTCTGATATAATTGTTCCAAATCAAAATTGAAGCCAAAAATATAATTACTGTTGCGACCGCTACCCTGAAAAGGTATGGAACAATACTTATGATGTGCCTGATTCTGTAATTTAATTTAAACAGGAATTTTTCCAAATGGCTGTCGGGTAGACGATAAACACTGAATTTATCTTTGTTTTCCCGAATGAATTTCTCAATAGTATCTTCGTTAAGCATCACCATAACTGGTTTTTATATAAAGACGGCCTCAATTATATTATGATGCGTACAATATCCATTCTGACCACAGGCTTGCTCTAAAAATCTCAAATTGAATTTGAACATTCTGTTTACAGAAATTTTGTATCTTTATTCAGGTCAATAAATTGAAATGCTATGAAAACACGTTTTCTTCAGATCTTTTGTATTGTTGTTCTCTCTATTGGTACGATTTTCGACGCTAAGTCGCAGGATAAACTAAGCCAGGCGCTTGCCTCAATAAAAGGGAAGATCCAGGATGTTCAGATCGACAAAACCACTTATAAGCAATCGCTCGACGTATTGGATGAAAGTAAAGGGAAGCTTAGTTTCGTTTCTGTATTTGTTGATGAGAAAGGTAAAACATCAAAAGAAAGTTTTGAATTCTATATATCTGATATTGACAAAAACACCATTATACGTAAAACATCGGGCAAAAAGCTTTTTATAAGCTTATCAATCAATAACAGCCAAAAATTCATTAAACACTTAAAAGAAGATAAGCTTGACAGCTATACCAATAATATTGAAATTTTATTATCCGGTGCAGATGCGGCCCAGGAACTGGAAAATCTTTTTAAAACAGCAATCCCATTGGTCAACTCAAGCGCAAAAGGATGGAACACAAGCAGGGATGCACTTACCTGGCTTAAAAACAATATATCAAAGGTCAGTTCCGTTCCTGTATCTCTCGAACAATCCTTTTCATTTGAAGATCCCAAAGAATACCTTGCAAGTTTTACAGTAAAGAAAACCGATCAGAAAAATGTTTCCACTGAAGAAAAATATGAATTAAACATACTGGATATTAACAATAAAAATTTAACTGTAAAAATCAGTGGTGCACAACTTTCGGTATCGGTTGAGACAAAAGGGAACGACCACTATATTAAATATACAAAAAACAATGAGCAGCAAAGCTATACCAATGCTTTTGAAATAGTTGCAGAAGACATCGACCAGGCGCGCGATATCATTGCTGCATTATCAACTGCTATTGAAAAGAGTAAATCATTGATGCCTGATTTTAGCAACCTTCAAAACTCTCTCGATTTTAATACTAAAAATATCACTGACCTGTCTTTCGAGAAAAAAACTCTGAACCAAAAAATAAATTTTGCTACCGGAAACGGGACAAAATCAATATTTACTTATGCAGAACCTGACTCGAAAGGAAAACCGGTTGAGGAGAGGTACGAGTTTTATCTTAGCGACATCGATGCAAACAGCTTAAACTTTAAGGTAAGTGGAAAGAAGATAACCCTCATTCTCCTGTCAAAGAATAAGACAAAATTCATCAAGTATTATAAAGATAACTTACAACAGGATTTTCAAAATGAAGTCGATATACTTGCGACAGATGTTGAAACTTCCCGCGAGATGGTAGAAGCTTTTAAAGCTGCCATAAAGGGCTCCGGAGTTCAGCCACCGGCATGGAAAAGTGTTGGCGATGCCATTACCTTTTTGACAGGTGCGGTAAATGGAGAAACCATCGGGACAGACATTTATAAACTTAATTTCAGTGCAATTTCAACCGAGCCTCTAAATGTAAAATATATTCAGGATAAAACTGATGCAAAAGGCGTAAAGGCAGAACAATCAATTGAGTTTTATCCGTACATGCTGGATCCTGCCACTGTAAAAATCGGATCATCGGGAAAATATCTGAAAATTGAAGCTTCTGTAAACAGCAAAAAGTCCTTTATAAAAGTATTTAAAGAAGGTAAACAACAATCATTTGATGATGGTATAGAGTTCATGGCTTTTGATGCCAGGAAAGCTCAGGACATTGCAGAGGCTATTAAATATCTGGCAGGCAACAGCAAACCGAAAGACAAGGTTTGGGCTGACAAACAATCCATATCGAAGTTTATAACGGAAAATATTGGCGACATGAAGAATGAGGGAAAAGAGGTAAAGCAAAAAATTGAATTCACCGACAATGATCCATGTAAAATTTCTTTTACAGTTTCTAGTACTGACGATAAAGGTAAAACAACTGATGAAATCTTTGAATTTGCCCTGGCCGATATGAATAAACTTATAGTTGATTTCAAGGTAAGCGGGAAAAACGTGGAGGTGACCCTTTCGTGTAAAAATAAAGAAAAACTTGTGAAAGTATATAAAAACGGGGCACAGCAAGCCTGGGGAACCGATGTGGAAATTGGGGTCAGTGATGTCGAAATAGCCAGAAATCTTGCTGAAGCATTCAAAAGCGCTATTACCCAATGTGAAAAATAGGCCAGCTGATCTGGCGGGATAATTATATATTATTTTTTTCTGCTCCAGATGCCGGATAATTCGATACTCCGGCCGTCACAGCTATCGTTCAGCAGTTTGAAGCTTAATGTATCATTAATTAAACAATACTCATAAAGTCCTGAGGTATTGCATGCAGCTCCTCCGATATCCCTGAATTCAATCTGGTTCCCGTTAAGTTGATAATATCCCCAGACATCTATTTCAGCATCACCTGAAAAATCTGATTGCACTTTATTGCCCGGCAGAAAAGTTCTGGTTATTATCCGCCCTGAATTTTGTTTCTGCCAGACACCAATTATGCCTTCACTGGATTTTGCCAGTAGATTGATACTATCATTTTTATCTGTCCCCCAGCCGTTAAAGAATGCTAATTCGAGAAATGGCGCTTCACATATTGATGAGTTATTCTTATTGGTTGTGATGAATAATTGTTTCATCAATTCATTGCAAAGTTTGTCTATGTTTTCATTTTTGGAATGAGATGATGATACGTTTGATAATATTACTACCCCGCATTTTGTATTCAGATCCATTAATAACGATGACCGGTAACCATCCATCCCTCCATTGTGGAAATACCAACTACATGTATTTCCTCCAAACTTTATGATGTGCCATCCCAGGGCAAGATCCATCTGATCACTTGTATACGTTTTTTGTCTTTGAAAAGAGAGAATTGAATCGTTTGAAAAGTTCGCAATTACATATTTTGAAAGATCGGTCACATCTGACATAATTCCGCCGGCTGCCCGTAATATGTCAGATCGCCAGTTCGGAATAGTATTACCTGAGGAATCGCGCCCCGACACTACCCGATCTTTTACTTTGATTATTTCTGAAGTGGAGGAGCTCATTTTATACTTTGAGAATATGTTCCTTTGAAGCAATTCTTCATATGGTTTGCCGGTTTTTAATTCCAGCAAATAACCTAATATCCCAACTCCAAGATTCGAATATTGATATTTTTCACCGGGAACTGAGCTCAGACTTAATTGTTTTTGCAAATATTCGCGAAGCAATACAGAGTCGTATCCGGTCATATAATTATCCGGCATCCTTGGGAGACCCGAAGTGTGATTTGCCAGTGTTTTATAAGTTATTAACATCCTGTCTTTTTCTGATTTTCTCAGTTTATATGGCAAAGCGTTTTCTATCGGGTCATCTAATGTTATGACTTTCTCCTGTGTAAGTTCAGCAAGTAGAGTGGAAGTAAACAATTTGGTGATTGATCCTATTTCAAAAACTGAATCCTTGTTATTTATTGACAACAAAATATTGTTAACCTTCTTTATTCCAATATAGTTAACATCATTATTTGTGATTATGGCTATTGACAATTGAGTACCATTAGGAAATCCGGAAACGTATTTAATAAACGAATCTTTCTGAGATTGTGATAAGGATTTGTTATCGGCTACAGAAATCTGAGATAACACATCGTTTTCACAATTTAAGAATGAGATCAGGATAAGTATGATTGTCAGAAGGTTACTCCTCATTTTGCATAATTTGTATAAATGTGCCGCTTCCTGGAAGGTTAAGATTTTTGGAAGAGGTTATTAACTACAAATATCGCATTCTTTTAAAATTCTATCCCCGAATACCTGCTTTATAGTGTAGTTGTTAATATCCATAAATAATGGAATATTAAATAAATATCAGATTTAACTTGATAAATGAATTTAATTAATTAAAATATATTAATAATTTGTTGCAAGTAGTTTCATTTTATTGAAAACATATATATATTTGATGCCAGCCTAAACAGACCTATAACCTATAATAATTAATTTATGAAAAAAGCTCTACTTTTCCTGGCACTCATTCTTTATGTTTATGTCGCATCCTCACAAAATGTTCTTAAGGGTAAAGTAACAGATCCACAAAATCAGCCTCTGCATGGAGTAAGCGTTGTTGAAAAAGGAACCAACAATGGTGTATTTACTGACGATAACGGTAGTTTTACCATTAGCTATAAAAATGAAAACTCAGTGATTGCTTTTAGTTTTGTTGGACTGACCGGACAGGAAATTACGGTTGGCAAGCAAAAGGAATTGAATATAACGTTGAACAGTAACAATATTTTAGGCATGGTGGAGGTTGTTGGCTCCAGGAGACAGGACCGCACTGCAGTTGAAAGTGTTGTCCCGGTCGATATTATTGAAGTCTCAAGGTTATCCTCCACACTTGGCCAGCCGGATGTAAACCAGATGCTTCAATATCTTGCGCCATCTTTCAATTCGAATAAACAATCGGGGGCGGATGGCGCTGACCATATTGATCCAGCTACATTGCGGGGTCTTGGCCCCGATCAGACACTTGTGCTAATTAACGGTAAAAGAAGGCACCAGTCATCGCTGATCAATCTTTTTGGTTCCAGGGGAAGAGGTAATACAGGAACAGATTTAAATGCAATTCCTATTTCAGCCATCGACCACATTGAAATTTTACGTGACGGAGCTGCTGCTCAATATGGTTCGGATGCGATCGCCGGAGTTATTAATGTAGTATTGAAATCGAATACAAATGAATTTACTGCTGATTATACAACCGGAGTAAGAAATTCCGCTCCCCCGAGTGAATACGATGTCCTTAAAGAAGATAAAAAATTTGATGGTTTGCTTTCTCAGCTGAGCGGGAACTATGGCACAAAAATAGGGGACAAGGGATTTGTAAATGTGACAGTTGATTATTCAAATCTTGATCACACTTTCCGGCGCGCTGACCCTGCAAAATATTTAAATGGAGTTTACCGGAATAAATTCGGTGATGCTGCATCCGAAAATTTTGCCACTTATTTTAACTCGTCGTTCAGCCCGGGAGAGAATACAGAAATTTACATGTTCGGCGGATATAATTACAGATTTACAGATGCATTTGCTTTTACCCGTGACGCAAACTCTGAACGAAATGTCCTTGAAATATATCCTGATGGATTCGATCCTGAAATTCAATCAGATATAAATGATAAATCACTATCAATAGGAGTAAAATCATTAATAAGCGGGTGGAAAGTAGATATTAACAATACGATAGGAGCCAATGATTTCCATTATTATGTTGACAATACGCTTAATTCTTCACTCCTGGCTAATTCGCCAACAAGGTTTGACGCAGGAGGTTTTTCATTGGCTCAGAATACATCAGCTCTGGATATTTCAAGATTATTTCCCGCAGTAGGTAAAGGATTAAATGTTGCATTCGGAGCAGAACATCGCATAGAAACATACCAGATTTTTGCCGGGGAAGAAGCTTCATATAAAAGCTATGGCAATCAGATATTTAGCATAGCAGGCAGTGATACCACCTTCAGACCAGGCGGTTCACAGGGATTCCCGGGATTTCAACCTGCAAATGTATTGAAAGAATCGCGCACAAATTTCGGGTCTTACGTTGATCTAGAATTAGATTTGTCAAGGAAATTCACCATAAGCGCGGCCGGCCGGATTGAGCATTACAGCGATTTTGGCAATACGATAAACGGGAAATTAGCCTCCCGCTATAAAATCTCAGATAATCTTTCGTTGCGTGGCTCTTTAAGTTCAGGTTTCAGGGCACCTTCTCTGGCTCAATTGTATTTCAATAGTACGTTTACAGATTTTGTGGCAGGACAGGCAATTGATAAAATTATAGCGAAAAATGACAGTCCTATCACTCGCGCATTGGGAATTCCTCCCTTAAAGCAGGAAGTTTCAACTAATGCGGGTCTGGGTTTTACTGCCAAAGTGAATGCCCTGACTCTGACAGTCGATGCTTATTATGTCAGGATTAAGGGCCGTATTGTGCTTACCGGAGCATTTACCAGCGATGATGATTTAATTGGACCGGAGTTAAAAAAATTAAATATCGGCGCAGCCCAGTTTTTCACGAACGCTGTAAACACAACCTCCAGGGGAGCTGATGCAATTCTTACCTATTCAGTCTCATTTTCCGGTCAGCAGAACCTTAAATTTTCAGTTGCATCAAATTTTAACGATATGGAAATCGATAAAATCTACACTAACCAGAAACTACAGGGGAAAGAAAATATATATTTCGGGCTTCGTGAGCAATATTTTTTACTTGCTTCAGCGCCAAAAAGCAAAATTAATTTCGGCATTGATTATTCAAAAGGGAATTTTTTCACGGATTTGAAGTTTACCAGATTTGGAAAGGTAAAACTCATTAACTGGAGTGACAATGGTGATAATGTGGTTGATCCAGGCGAATTGGATGTATATAATCCTAAGATAACAACCGATTTGTCAATTGGTTATAATTTAAGAAACTTTACTTTCACTCTGGGGGGTCTTAATATACTGAACACTTATCCCAACAAACACGACCCTGCTCTGACCGAATCAGGAGGAATATGGGATTGTGTGCAAATGGGCTTTAGCGGAGCTTTCTATTTTGCAAAGATTGGATTTAAATTCTAATGGGTCTTATAAATTGATGCCCGAAATCCGGAAATTGCGGTAAAATTCTGGCACTAAGGTTCAGACGCGGCTATTAATAAAGAATCTGGCAGGTATTAAATCCTGTCAGATCAAGTTTATTCAAATCTGGTTTCTAAATAAGAAAATATTAACTGACGGAAGCGAATATCTTTGGGAAAAATGATATACAAGAAACCCGATCCGTTACAATGGTGCTTTATTGAAGAGTTTTATAGTTTCGTCCTGTACCAATACCCAAATAGAATAAACGCCCTTTACGGTTCCAAATGGGATAATCAGGCAATCAAGCGCTGATATGACAACCACGAGATATCTTGCCCATGGTTTATAGACCAGGAGACCTATTCCGCCAACCAATCCGAGAGTGGACAGAAAGCCTACAAGCACAGGAAGGCTGATTGATAAAAACCCCAGAACTGTTTGTGCCACATCGTCATATTCAGTAAATCCCCTTGCAAAAGTAAGAGCAACGAAAATAGCTACAGCACCCATTAAACCAAGGACAGAAAAGCCTATTTGAACAGATCCGACGACGGTAACATGTTTTTGCATTTTTGATTTTTCCATGACAATTATAAATTCTTATGATTAATAATATTTTTCAATTCTGTATTAATGACTTGCATTTTGGAAAGTTGCTGCTTATCGGGTTGTAAATTATAAAAATTATCATTCGCCGGCATGAATGCTTAATTTTATAATCCTGAGGCAATATTCACAGGGTATTAACGGCTGATTCTTATCTTTTTTGCACATTTTGTTATTCATATTTTAGTGACTGTGCCGGATTAATACTGGCTGCTTTCAGGATACGAAAACTAATTGTAAGTACAGCTATAAAGAGGGCAATTGCTAGCCCTTCAATAAAATTTATAGCATTCATTGGTATTCTGTAATAAAAGCTACCTAACCACTTATTACCAACAAAGTAGATAATCGGCCAGGCAATAAGAGCTGATACAGAGACCAGAATTATCACCTCTTTTGAGATAACCGCATAAACCCCGGTAATTGTCGACCCCATTGCCTTTCTGACACCAATCTCTTTTGTACGTTGTTCAACAGTGAAGGAAGTAAGTCCGAAAAGCCCCAGTGCTGCAATAAAAATTGCAAAAATTGCAAAAATCACTGCCATCCTGGCATTCTGTTTTTCGGCCATATACATTTGTTCGAAATCTTTATCAACAAAATAATAGTTTAACGGTTTGTTTCCTGTAAATTCCTTCCATTTGCTTTCAATCGCACTGATAGTTTTTGTATAATTCTCGGCTGATAATTTTACTGACAGGTATCCTCCGGAAATATTATCAGTTTTGAGGCGGAACAAATATGGATCTATTTTATAATGAAGGGACTTAAAGTTGAAATCTTTCACAACTCCTATTAACTGCAGAAAATTTGTGACGGTCGGATCTCCCGGTCTGGAGAATCTTGTTTTTTCAAGATCAGCAATTCCGAAATTTTTAGCGGCGCTTTCATTGATGAGACATGACTGCTGATCGGTAGTAAATGATTTACTGAAGTTTCTTCCTGCAACCATTTTTATTCCATATGTTTCCAGATAATCATAATCGATAAAGTTAGTCTCCATATCCTGGAGATTATTGTTCCCTCCCTCCATATTATAGGCAGCTGTCCAGTTGTTACGACCCGGAACAGCGGTAGAACTTACAATATGAGTAACTCCCGGGATGCCCTTTATTGTCTCTTTGAAGGGGTTTACTTTACTTCCAAGTGCTTCAGCTTTTGTAATAACTAAAATCTGCTCCTTACTGAACCCGAGGTCTTTATTAAGCATGTATTTTATCTGTCTGAACATTATTATTGTTCCGACAATCAGGAGAATTGATACTGTAAACTGAAATGTTACAAGCACTCTTCTTAAAAAACTATTCTGGGACCTGCCTTTTACCTTTCCTTTTAATACTTCATTGGGATTGAAACCTGAGAGGTAAAAAGCAGGATAACATCCTGACAGAAAACCTACTGCCATAGTGAAAAGGATCAGGCAGGGAATTGTATACCAGTCTGCAAAAAGATTAAAAACCAGTTTTGCCGAAATTAAATTATTAAAATAGGGAAGAGAAACCTTAATAATAATAAGCGCAACTGCCAGTGAGATAAATGAGAGAATGAAAGATTCTGTCAGAAATTGTAAAATAAGCATACTTCTTGTCGAACCACCAACCTTTTTGATACCTACCTCTTTTGCTCTCTTTGATGCCTGTGCAGTAGACAGGTTCATAAAGTTAATAGCAGCTATTATTACAATTAGAATTGCTAAACTTCCCAGAATTGTAAGATACTTTGGATCTCCTGCCTGTTTAAACTCCTGCTCTATTGAAGGATCAAGATGGATATCTTTAAGATTCTGTAAATAAAATGCCCATAAGTTTCCCTTGGCCTTAAAATCACTGAGAGATATTTTCATATATTTTTGGATTTCAGGACCAATATGCTTTTCTACCAATTCGGGGAATTTTTTTTCGACTGTCTTATAGCTCGAATTCGGTTTTAACATCAGGTAAGTGCTGAAACTTGCGCTCAGCCATATTGGATCATTTGAGTCCGGATTCGTCATAAAAGAGGAGATTATATTCGCCGCAAAATGAGAGTTTTCCGGAATATCGGCCATTACTCCGGCAACTGTATATCCTGCTGTGTCCGATCCTATTCTAAGCACTTTGTCAATCGGATTTTGACCGCCGAAATATTTTTTGGCAGTTGAAGCCGAGATTACAACTTTCCGTGGTGCATTAAGCAAATTCCTCGGATCGCCTTTTAAGACAGGGATCGAGAAGAAGTTAAAAAAGGAGGAATCTGCTTCAACTATATGCTCCTCGGTAAATGTCTGGTTATTATACTCGATCTCGGTGGGTGGCTCGTTGTGCATTCTAAGAAAACCTTCAATTTCAGGAAATTCTTTCTGAACGGTAGGCCCAAACGCTGCCGGACTTGCCCATAAGTTTGATTCCTTTCCTTCCAGATTCTCGTTAAGAACAACCCTGAAGATCCTCTCTCTTTTAGTATTAAATTTATCATAGCTCGCTTCATTTTTAACATAGAATGCAATAAAAAGGCTGCAGGCGATTCCTATTGAAAGGCCAAGGACATTTATAAGAATATATGCATATTGTCTTTGAAAAGATCTTAAACTATGCCTGACTAGGTTGATTAGCATGATATAGGTTATTAAGTGGCTTATTATTAATATTTATAAAATCTGATAAAGTCATCATGTAAACATCTCAAAGCCTGTGCCAATAATTGTATGTTTCACAAATTCAATGATATACGATAGGCTCGTGTCTTTCGTGGAGGAACCTAGTGTCCACAAATCACCCAATGTATTTCAATTTATTAGACACATATCTGGATTGCAGAAATAGTTTGAAGCTCAATAAATCCTCTTATATCATATCCGCCAATAATTAAAGGAGGATTTACTCAAAAACTATTTCTTTTCGTCAACAAAATATATAACCAACTGTTATCTGCTATACCGGAAGAAGAGACCGGATGAATACACTAAATTACAAAAAACGGGCTTATCAGTCCCGAATAGAAGGTGTCTGTTCGTGCAAAACAGATAATTATCGAGTGTTTACTCAAACCGGAGAGGTTTATTATTTAACAATAAAAATTGTAAAGATATGGCAACGATCATTCAAAAAGTAGTATTCAAAAACACAAACAGGGAAACCCTGTATAAACTTTATATGGACCCAAAGATGCATTCAATGATTGTTGACGGGCCAGTGGAAATTTCTGAAAAAGCCGACAGCAATTTCAGTGCCTTTGGAGGATACATTACGGGTAAAAATCTTCAGCTTGTCAAGAATCAACTTATAGTTCAGTTATGGCGTGGTTCTGACTGGGAAAAGAATGACCCTGATTCGGCATTCCTGCTTTCATTCGAACAGAAGGGGAATGATGTAATGATGAATATGATTCATGCAAATGTTCCAGATTACAAGGAAAAGGGCCTGGACAAAGGCTGGTATGACCATTATTGGAATCCTTGGAAGCAATATATTGCAGGCCAGCCAATTACCAGACCTAAAATGTAACTCGAATACATTCAACTCTATTCAATTAAGATATGTCGATTGAGACTGTGGAATAATGCAGTATTTTCACCTCATTATCCAGCCCGTTTTAATACCCGATCTTGAAGTTAAATCTATGCTGATAAAGGTTAGCAGTTAGGTGACTATTATAAGAATAGGCAGCCCTTCGGAAATCAACTTTCGGGGGGTTGTTTTCTTACGATACTGCAACAAAATCTAAAATTTCACGTATAGCTTATATATATTCAAAGTGATCATTGGAAATTACTACTGATGCGTTAATAAATTATTGATACTAAATAAATTACCCTGTTCTTTGAAATTTTGGTTGATTTGCGATTCCGTAAGTAGTTCTTTTACAGGTGTTTTGTCAAAAACAGATATTCCTAAAATTTGCATTATTTCATAGACCGACAATTTGCTTTTAAGAATATGTTTTACCTGAGCAATGAGGAGATATGTGCAGATAGCAATCCAAATGTGGACATTTACTGCATTTTCTGAATGACCCCATAATGTTTTGATTGTCAGATTCTGTTTTATCCATTTAAAAAATACTTCGATCTGCCATCGATTACGATACAATCTTGCAACTTCAAGTGCTGAGACTTCAAAGTTGTTGGTTATAAAAGTAAGCATCATATCTTTTTCATCATCATAATATTCTACCATGCGAAGAGTTTCCGGATATAGTTGCTTAGACTTGGGACCTTTTAACTTTATAGTTTTATCGCCTCTGAGCCCTGTAGTCTCATCTATATTAAAGTTGCTTTCAAGTACCCTGTAGTCCATTGTCTCCTTTGCTCTCGTTACAAAGAATGCATCTGCTTTATTCATCCTATACAAAGGAGCAAAATCGATGTATGCTTTGTCCATCAGGTATATGGCATCAGGTTGTGGAACAATCTCGTCCAGAACATTACTATCATGGTACTTGCCATCTGTGATAAAGATAAAGGTTGGAATACTACCTCTTAAATCAAGCAATGTATGGATCTTGATTGCTCCTCTTGAGTATTTTCCTTTTGCCCAGGCAAATAACTTAAGGCTTAAGGAGACTGTTGTTGAGTCAAGTGCAAAAACATCGTTGTCAATGTCAACATTTGGAATCGTACTGTCAGAGTACATGGGTCTGACAGTTTTTATCAAGTATTCGCCGAAGTCAGCAAAAATTCTCCAATCCCTATTTTCATTGGCTCTTGATAGTGTGGATTGATTGACGTTTTGCTTTATACCAAGATGATAAAGTTTGTTTTTGTGGGCTTTCAGACATAAACAAATATCCCTTAATGAGTTCCTGGCGGTTAGTTGTCCAAAGAAAAGTTGAATGAACTGATTCCAACAATTTAAGTCCCGGACCCGATGATCTCCATTATATCTGCTGACACATCTTTCAAACTCATACTTATTGACAAATTGAAGAATCTGAGCAAAAACATACTTACCTGAATTCATAATTTTGCACTTAAATGGTGCAAAACTACGGGTCAAATCAAATCAAAAAATCAAAGAACGCTTATATTAAATTTATTATCAGTGTTTTAATAATATTTTTTTAAAGTTAACGCATCACTACTAATGTTTATTAATAAATGTGTTATACTTAATCATAGACGAGTAAATTAATTAAAGGTTGCATTATATTTATGGATAGTTACATTTTAAATTCTTATTATTCATCATAGCAAATTTCTTTCTTAAAGCATCAGGCGTCGTAGTTTTTAAGTCCTGGTCCGGGCTGCCGAAGGCAACCGAGGAAACCGCGGAGCGGTTGACGAGCTCAGCGAAGCTAATTAACGGAATTATCGGTTAAATGGTTATTTACGTTTTCCATATACGCTTCACTTTAGTGAATATACGCTATAATGCGATTATTTCAACAAACTAATCACCTTTTTTTTATTTCCTTGTTCTCATAAATTTATATCTTTTTGTTTATTTTAAATTTCATATATTTGAATAAGAATTAACCGAAGCGTTAGCTGTTTTCCTGTTACAGAAAACTGGTAATTTTCAACACTCACAGGTAAATAAGCGAAACGCTCACGTCAAAGGCGTGGGCTTTCCTTATTTGTGAGTGTGGGTATACCAGTACCTCTGTAGCAGATAATGGCCAAAGACCCACGCTGATGTTTTAATAATAGCTCCATTTGGGTCTTGTGAAGCTTTAACTCATTACAAATTATGAAAAAAGTACTTTTTAGTTTTGCTATTTTAGCAATGATGTTTTTAGTTTCATGTACAAAGCCCGGCCCAACTGGGCCAGAAGGTCCGGCAGGTACTAATGGGACAAATGGTATTAATGGAACAAATGGTAATGCAAATGTTATCGGTACAAATACTGTAGCTTTAAATAGCGGCAATTGGTCGGCAATTGGATCCAACTTTGAGGCGACCATTACTGCTCCTGCAATTACCCAAGCAATTGTGGACAAGGGTGCCGTTATGGTTTATGAACAATTTGGATCTTATTGGGTTGCATTGCCTTATACAATAGGAAAACTTTCGGTTGTATACTATTTTACATTGAATACTGTAAAGATAGACTATGTATATAATGATAATAGTCAAACTCCAAATCCTGGGAATAAAACATATAGAATAGTTGCCATTTCTGCTTCGGCAATGCTTGCACATCCAAATATTAATTGGACGAATTATGAAGAAGTAAAAACAATTCTATACTAATCCGATCAAATTATTTGTAATTATTGCATTGAAAGTTTTATCAATGTTTCAAACATATCGAAGTCTCAGAAAATAGTTTTGAAGATTTAATTGCACAATTTTCAAATTCATGAAATTCATGCGCAATATTTTCAAATTCATGGAATAACTCTTTTTCTTCCTTAAAAGGTGAGTTGTGATATCCATATGTAATACCAATAAATAAACCAGCTATTTGCCTTGGATTAAGATTTTTTAAATCAATTTTTATATCATAAAGATCAAACCCGCTACTGTTTTTTTTATTTCGATATTTAGCTGTATATTTCAGTTGTGTATTATTAACCTCTGAAAAATCAAACGTATGGACTTTGTGTATTACCTTCGGTCGCTTCCTTGTAAAGTATTTCTTAAACCAGACAGTAAAGCTCTTAAAAAAATCCGTAAAAATCCTAAAAACCTGATTTTTGAAGAAAAAAACAAATCCTGTATTTCTGGATGTTTTACTAAGATTAAAACTACCGATGAAACCAAAATTAGCTATTACGGAGACTTGAATAACTTCTATTTTGTGAATAAAATGGAACTTCCAGATTACGAGAATACTAATGACAAGCAAAAGTATATATATGAAATAAGTGTTGACGAGATTATTTCTATTGAAATGATCTTTGATAAAGATGCTTATGATCTGTAATGTTTTCATAATAAATTATTTGTATTTTCATGAATAAATCCATTTATTACTGCATTGAAAGTTTTACTAGGGTTTCAAACATATCATCATTCTTTCGGTTATTGAATTTAAAGACTACTTCAGCAACGTACTTTTCCAGATACTCAATATCGACATGATGATGCTGTCCTTTTATCTGGCGATCCACAATTGCCCAGAAGGATTCTATCGTATTTGTGTTAAGACCTCTATATGAATAGAGTTTCTTATGCTCGATGACAATATGATTAATGATATTGTCCATTCTTACAAATCCCCTTCCTTCATCGGTTAAGAGAACGGTTTCCTTCCTGCTTTTCTTTACATGATCATCAATCAGTTTTTTCATTTCAGCAAATGAAGTATTCTGAATAACATGAGCAATAACATTTCCTTCCCTTTCGACAACTCCTCCTACACTCAAATTACTTGCATATCCGCCTGTTTTTTGTTTCCCCGTTTTACATGGTTTCTTATAATCTCCCTCTTTGAATTTAAACTGACCTTTGTACTTTTCAATCTCTTTGTCCAACTTTGGAATACTTTTGGGAGTGCCTTTTAATTCTACCTGACATTTGCGAATTGACATATCAATTGTTGTCGTATCCATTTCAACAATATTATCCAGTCTTATCCCATCATTCTCAATTGCCATCAGGTCACGTATTTTATGATACATTGTCCAAGCGGTCTCATAATGGATTCCGAGATTCCGTTCCAGTTGCTTCGCTGATATTCCTTTCTTCGCATCGCTTATTACTCCGAAAGCATATAACCAGGATTTAAGAGGCAAGCGGGTATTATGAAGGTTTGTATTAGTAGTCACCGAAAATGACTTAAAACAATCCTTACAATGAAAACGCAGGTCTTTATTTCGGTCTCCAATTGATAAGCTTCCGCAATAAGGACAAGCAGGGTTTTTCCCCCATCTGAATTGTTCAAAGTATTTGACTGCTTCCAGTTCAGTCGGGAAATTATTTGAGATTTCTATTAAATTCATCTTCCCCTTTATATGTATATATACAAAGCTAGATGATAATACTCTTTATGCAAAAACTTATGGATTTGGCAATAACTGGGGAAAAGTATCGCAATCTATTGTAGAATCGCTATAATGCAATAGTATTGATAGAGTTTTTGCGGAAACAAATTAATGTGATTATGACAACAATTATAACCGGGTTAGCCTAAATTTGACTTTTATTATCATTCTCAATTTAGACATTGGCAAAATTAAAAGTTAAAATACTATTTTTGTAATGAAAGATTATGATAAACAATATATGGCAAAACAAACATCTTTTGGAGAAGGACTCTTAATTGTATTGGCGGCAATCGGTGGATTATTTCTTTTTTCGGATTTTTATAAAAAACACACTCTTAAGAAAGTATATTATCGTTGTCCTAATTGTGGAATTCTTGTTGTAGAAAACGAAAGTCCATGTCATAACTGTGATATAATACTCAAATGGGTATAATATGGAAGAGAAAATAATACATAAATCAGATAAAGAAATTATCTATGGATTAGATCGTAAAGGTAAAAGAAGAGATTTTTTTAGAAAGCTTATATACTTTCTAATTGGATTAGGAATTACGATTTTTCTTTGCTTCAAATGTTTGCCGTGTAATAATTGTCATACAATAGTAACAATTCACTTATCAATATTATCACTTATCTGTTTTGTTAATGCAGGCATTCCTGTTTCAAGCGATATATTAAGCATCATTAACAAAGTCTCATAAAATATTTAAAAATAAAACCTCAAAGCCATTTTATGGCTATATGATAAAATTGAGCTAAAGAAAGGCTAAAACCATTTAACCGATATTTCCGCTAATTAATTAAGCCATCTTCCGTGTTAGGCGTTCTTAGCAATTTTTTATAGTCATAGTTTAAACTGTTCTTGTAGGATTGATATAGGTTTTTAGCCACGGTTACTTACAACATAGATTTTATCCAATTCTTTCGATAATTCAATTGCCTCAGTTATTATCTCCTCTGGGTAATCATTTATTTCAAGAATCCGGATTGCATTTCTATTTTTTAGTTTTCCTTCTTTTAATTTAAAGTCAAAATCAACAGTTTTTTTATCCACCTGTTCGCTAAAATGGTACAGTCTATAAGTATCCTGAAGCAGGTCTGCTAATTCAATATCATGCGTAGATACAAAAACAATGTTATTTTCATTATTCAGATATGACAAAACTGCTCTTCCTGCTGATATTCGTTCGATTGTATTTGTCCCTTTGAAAATCTCGTCAAGCAAGAACAAATTAGATCCTGGGATTTGACTTTTTCCTATCATTTCTTTAATTGTCAGAACCTCTTCAAAATAGTAGCTCTTATCATTCATTAAATCATCACTTATCCTGATGGCAGAATATATTTTTAGTCTGGACATAGAAAATTTCCGGGCAAAGCAGGTATTAATTGTTAATCCGGTTATTGTGTTTAGTCCGATAGTCCGGATAAACGATGTCTTCCCGGACATATTTGATCCAGTGAGAAGAATTGACTTATCAGTAACCTGAATAGAGTTTGGAATACAATCAGGTATTAGCGGATGATATATTTCTGTTGCTTCAAGAACTTTGTATTTATCCTTTATATCGGGTAAACAAAATACGTTCAGACCTTGTCTTAAAGAGGCAATTGAGATGAGAGAGTCAACGTATCCCACGAAAAAGAATACTTTTTCAATTTCCTTTCTTTTTGTGTCCAATTGCTTTAAAACTCCAAATAAAAGTAATGGTTCCAACAAAAACACTGACTTTACAAGTTCCAGCATACCCCAAAAAACAATTTCTGCATCACTTTCAAGTTTCGCCTCCAGTTTAAAAAATGACATGCGATTTTTTACCTTATCGATTATTTTTATTGATTCAGGTAAGTCTGGACTTATCTGAGTAAGCAACTTGTACTTAAGAAGCTCTTTCGCAATCATATTTAGTTTTAGTAATTGGGGTATTGATCCTAAATACTCATATAGGTTGCGTTTATTCCAGTAATGTATTGCCATATTTATAATTATCACCCCAAGCAAAACGTAGAAATATTGAGGAGTGAATGGTAACATTAATATGCACAATAAACTTGTAAAGGATAAAACCGGAATTATAAAAAACCACTTTGGTTTCTTAATGTGTTCATCCTGAAAGAGTGACGTAATAAAGTAGGTACTGTCTCTGGCTAATTTGTCCAGATGTACTTGAAGCTTCAATCTCAGATTTTGATCTTTGGTTAACTGCTCGATTAGGTTCTCCTGTTTAATAAATTTGTCCCCATCTGAGGGAATTGTCCTTAGTGTGTCATAAAGAAATTGTTGTCCAACTTTTGATGTTGTCCTATCTACAAACATGAATAATTCATTAAAATCTAAATCATTACAAGTTTTATCAGACAAAATCTGAAATGCACTTGTATGATCCTTGTTTCTGAAGTACTTTTCAATAGATTCAAAATAGAAAGAGTCCTTTTTTACTTTACCAAATGATTCTATGAGCCTTTTCTTGATTTTCTTTTTGGTTTCAAACATTGTATTCTCTCTGTTATTGTTGTCAAGGGTTTAAGTAATTCAAAGTCAATTTACGAATTTTTTTTCTGTTAGGCGCCGTAGTTTTTAATTCCTGCAGGATGGGCAGTAGTTGTCATGTCATGATAAAGTTGTCAAGGTGGCGTGCAAAAACCATGACAACTGAGCGCCTGCCCCGACCGAAGCGTCGGGGTCGGCCGGCAGCCCTATTGACTTTGTCTCGGCAGCAGGGACATCCCGTCCCGATAGCTATCGGGAGCTATCGGGACGGGTGCCACAAGATTTGATAAGTTGAAATAAATTTAATTGAATTGATTTTAGGGGCTGATCGAGAAGTAGTCCGGGCTGGCAAAGTCAATTCAGCAAAGCACCGTCCGAGTTAGCTTTAGATTTTTATTTTATTATCTTACTGTCAGGATCTTGCCGACAGTCCCAAATAGTGTGGATTATTATCTTGTCGTCCGTTACTTCGTAGTAAATAATGTAGGTATCAATTATTAGTCCTCGGACTGACTCTTCCGAAGTCTTTAGTCCAAGATCAGGGTATTTTAAAATAAGCTTTACTTCTTTGTTAAGAAGTTTATATAGTTTAATAGAATATGATTTGCTTTTATTTCTCTCGATGTAAAATTCGAGGATTCCATATAGTCTTTTCTTTGCATTGTTGGACCAGACTATCTTGCGCTTAGCCATTGCATTACCTCTTTATCAAGATGATCATGCTCGATGAACATGCCATTTTCAATCTCTTTCTTAGACGAAATTATATCATCAAGCTGATCAGGTGTTAACTGTATTAGCCCAGTTTCAGTTTTTGAATCAAGAATTGTTTTAAGCGCTTTAAGAAATGAAACATCGTTTATTTCAGTAATGCGGTGAATAAGTAATGTCTTTAATTCTATTGCTGTCATGTTAAAACTGATATTTCACAAAGATAACAATTCAAAGAAGTTTTCGGTCAAGTTGGAAGCCTGAAATTTAAAGCTAACAGCCCAGCGGTTTAATGGAGTTGCCGTTCCGCCAGCTGGCGGATTAGGGTTGGCATGCGTTTTTGCAAATCCCGTCCCGATAGATGGACGAGCATTTGGTGTCACGATGAAGCTTTCCAGATAGCAGGGTCCCGATAAACGGGCAGGATTTGTCATGTCACGATAAAATTGTCAAGTTTATCGGATCTTTTCAAGGGTGATAGAGTCCAGATACAGTTATTCAGAAGCTAGTCAATTTTACTGATTTTTTTGGGATTCTGTCTCGTATCAAAAACCACCGAAATATTAATTATACTGAATTCATAATCAATCCAATAAATTATCTTATAGTTTTTTACAATTATAAATCGGAACTCCTGATGTCGATCTTTAAGTAATTCTTCCTTTAGACCGGATTTTGGATTGTTTTCAAGAATTATTGTTGCATCTACAATTTTCTGAACTAGTCTTTGGGCAATATTTGGACTTGCTTTTATCAGATGATAATCAAAGATGTCTTTAAGTTGGTTGATAGCAAAATCACTCCAAAGAATCTTGAAGACTATTTCCATTTCTTAACTGATTCTTTTAATTCTCGAGCATTAACTACATTCCCTTGTTTTGCATCATCAATAGATTTATCGATCATCTTGTTGAAGTTGTCTATACTCATCGGTTTGAGATTAGCCTCATAATCCTTGGCTTTATCCTCAAGGAGAACTTTTTCAAGTTTTTCGATCAGTTTGATATTTCTGAGTCGTAAAAATTCCTGAACAAAATTTATCTTTCTAGTCTGAATGTCCATCTCAATTTATTTTATCACAAAGTTAATACTTAATAGGACAAAATGTTTCATATTTCATGAAGGTATTTGTCGTGAATCTGTTGTCAAGAAGGTGATAAGTTTAATGATATTTGAGAAGTTTTCTCAGGCAACTATCTAGGTGGCAGGGATTTTCAGTTAAAACTAACGGCCCGGCGGTTTAATTGAGTTGCCGTCCGCGTCGCGGTGGCGTGGTTTTTGCCAGTCCCGATAAGTGGACGAGCACTTACTGGTCACGATGAAACTGTCCAGACGGTACCAAGTCCGGGTAAGGATTGTGAGTTTTGGGTCACGATGAAACAGTCAAGATGGCGCCAGCAAAAACCATGACACTTCGAGCGTCGGCCCGCAGCCCTATTGACTTTGTCTCGGCAGCAGGATCAGTCCGGGTGCCACAGAATTTAATAAGTGAGTTAAATTCTTCTCTCATAGACTTTCTCATGCATTACAAAACTGCCCGGGCTGCCGAAGGCAACCGAGGAAACCGCGGAGCGGTTGACGAGCTCAGCGAAGCTAATTAATTAAACCGTTTGAGTTAGCAGGTGTTTTTTTTGAGTCCTAATATTCGTTTTATCAACCGCACTTTTTTATCACGATAAACATACTTTAGCAAGAGAGTTTCATTTATTGTTTTAGAATTTATCTCGTTTGAATAATTTTACCTTTATCGTCAAAAAATTCAATTTTGGGATTATTGTTGTCATCTACATATACCTTTATTCTTGGATTGCCCTTTTTATCATTAATAAATAAGCCAATATCTTTATTAAATGTTCTGCCTAGGAATAATCTATCTTCCATTAATAAGCTATCCTCTTTCATTTTGTCATAGGCTTTCTGAATTTCATCCTTATTTTTAAGTTTTTCTAACTCTTCAAAACCCTTCATTCTTTCATTAAAGCTATTTTCTTTGGGGTAATCCCATAGTTGAACTCCATATTTTCTATTTTTGCTTTTAGTATCTTCCATATATTGAAGTTGCATGACTTGATCGTCTCTAAATTTATCAACCGAGAGAACTAGTCCGGCTTCTTTTTCAGTTCCATCATAAATCAACCCACCACATTCGTCTCCTACTGAATTAAAAAATATTAGTCCAGCAGCCCTTTCTCTGCTAGGTAATTCTTTCCCATTAATGCTTCCTGGATGTTGTCTTTCACTATTACTTATAACTAATCTTAGGTTTCCGTTTTTCTCAACAACATTAATTCTCTCAACGGAGATTTGTAAGCGGTAATTACAAATGCAGGTTTTCGGTAAATAGGAATGCAAGTGTTTCTGCATCGTTAATTACCGATTTTCAAAGAAACATACTATTAAAGAA
>Ga0224520_1000025_pt1 | contig 60059 bp, 44 predicted proteins | sample CFST25metaG_2_FD_180684 | JGI IMG/M metagenome (GOLD analysis project Ga0224520, IMG submission 180684) | Peat soil microbial communities from Stordalen Mire, Sweden - C.F.S.T-25 | ecosystem: Environmental > Terrestrial > Soil > Wetlands > Peat | place: Sweden: Norrbotten County, Stordalen Mire... | reverse complement strand
GATCCGGAGGGCGGCGGCGGCAGCTTTGGTCCTGAGCCAAGTCTTCCGAGCGAAGGCTCGGAGCCCGCAACCGGATGGCGCGCCCGCTCCGGGCCAAGACCTCCAGCCGGCGTAGGGCCACCACCAAGAACGGGCGGCGGTGCCTTGTGCCCTGACCCAGGAATGGGCGGCGGCGCCACCTTGGCGCCGGATCCGGGAATGGGCGGCACCGTCACTTTGGCGCCGGATCCGGGAATGGGCGGCGGCGCCGCCTTGAGGCCGACTCCGGGAATGGGCGGCGGTGCCACCTTGGCGCCGGATCCGGGAATGGGCGGCGCCGCCTTGGGGCCGACTCCGGAAATGGGTGGCGGCCCAACCTTGGGGCGGGGTTCGGGAATGCGCGCTGACAACTTGGAACCCGGGCCAAGCTGCGGCAGCTTCCGGCCGGAGCCAAAACCTCTATCCGGCGGAGGCTTCGGCCCAGGGCCAGGAGCCCGAACCCCGGGCGCCGAATCAGCCGGCGCTGGCGTCGGACGAGGCACGGACGAAGGGTTGGCGTGCGCCGGCTCAGCCGGCGCATGGGACGATGGGCCGGCCGGCGGCCCCTTCAACAGACCAATTTCCTGGGCGATGATGGCCACATCCTGGGGTCGCTTCCAGCCATCCATGCCCTCCTTCCAGACATGGACCGACTGCTCCGTCTTGAGCGACACGATGGTCTTCGCCGCATCGGTGCAACTGAGCGGGCCTTGCTCTACGCCCTCGACAGCCACGAACCACTCCGGAAGACTCGACGACGGGCGTGAAGGGCTTGATGAGGAGCCCGCGGCCGATTCAGAGCTGGCCCTTGCACCAGGCTCTGGCCCCTTGGAGGAGTCCTGAGCACCGGGGACCATTTCGCCGGCCTGCACCGTGATGACGTTGCCGCAGGTCTTGCAGCGGATGCGAAGAATCCGCTGTCTGACCTTCTCATCCGCTACGGAGTAGCGGGTCTGACAGCGATCGCAAACGAACTTCATGGCAGCTCTGGAGCCCCTAGGCCCAAGAGGGTAGCACAGCCTGATTTGGGGACGAGGCCACTCTAGCCCAAGAACTAGCCACTCCGGAGCAGCCACACCAGGCCAGCCACAGCAGCGGCCAGCAGCACAGCTACGAACAGAACTGCCCCAAGTGGCACCGACCTCGGCACCGTGTCCTCGTGGGCGGCGACGCTCCTGGCGTGGGCAGCGCGCGCCACAAGAGGCGTCCGGCGCGGCGTTGTGACGGACTCGAACGCCGGCGGCACCGCATCAACGGAACCGGAGTCCGCGGGCGAATCAGGAATCTGCGGCGCATTAGACGCGACCACCTGCCCATCCTTCGTAGCCGCGGGAACGGCGCTGTGCTGCCTTGGCATCTCCTCGACGCTCGGCAATTCTTCATCAAAGTCCGCAGGCTCGCGACCGTCGACCGTCAGGGCCGAGCCAGCGGCGCGCAGAGCTCTCGCGAGCGCCGCGCCTGGGCCGCCGGCCGAGGCTTGATCGAAGTCGAGAGCTTCAACATCATCCCGGCGGCTATCCTCATCTCCTTCGGCAAAGAGACGAGCCTGCCGGAGGCCGTCCTCGGTGATCTGCGCCTCGGCCTCAGGCGAGTAGAGTTCACGGAAGTAGTGCGCCAACTGGTGGTGGCTGCGCATCTGGGCGCCCGAGTCCCGCAAGAAACACTGCAGGTCGTTGGCTAAATCGTGGGCCGACTGGTAGCGGTCCTCCGGCTTCTTTTCCAGTGCCCGCATCACAACCATCTCCAAGTCGGTGGGGTAGTCGTGCCGCACGTAGGTGGGCGGAGCGGGCTTCTCTTCAATGATGCGGCGGATGGAGCTCGCCCTTGTGCCGCGCCACAGCCTACGACCGACAGTGATTTCGTAGAGGATGGTACCTAGGCTGAAGATGTCGGAGCGCCCGTCTAGCGCAACTCCCTGGGCCTGTTCGGGAGACATATAGGAAGCCTTGCCCGGACGAGCGCCCGACGCCTCTTCGACTGCCGCGCCTTGTCGCGCAATCCCGAAGTCGATGAGCTTGACCTGGCCCGAGGTGCCGATGATGATGTTGGTGGGCGAAACGTCGCGATGCACGACCTGCATCGGCTGGTTATTCTCGTCCAGCGCTTCATTCATATAGGCCAGCGCCGCTGCCACCTCGGCCACGATGTGGGCCCCTACGTCGAGCTGAAGGACTTGCCAGACTTCGATGGCGCGACGAGCTAACTCGGTTAGAGGCTTGCCACGGATGTACTCCATGGCGATGAAATGGGTTCCGTCCTCGCTAGCCACGTCATAGACGTCGACGATATTGAGATGGTTGAGCCTAGCGGTGATGCGGGCCTCGCGCATAAACATGTCCACCACCGCCTGATTCTCCGCCCATCGCGGCTGCAGGATCTTGAGCACAAGCTCTTTGCGGAACCCGCCCGCAGCCTCGTACGTGGCAAGAAATATCTCCGCCATTCCACCTGTGGCAAGGTGCTCGACCAAGGTGTAGCGACCGAGCCGGGTGCCTTTGAGATCTTTTGCGCTTGCCATGTGATTTGCCGTATGCCGGCAGGCTATCACACTAGCGGCGGCTACCTAAGGCGCGATCTCGTCCGCGCAGCCCCGTCGGCGAGCACACAGAGGTGAGCAGAGGAGCACGCAAAGGCAGAGGGTCAAAGCTGGCCGCAGGTTGCTCCGACCCTCTGCCTTCCTGACCTCGCATCTTCATGCAGGCCGCAAAGATTCTGCCCGAAGCCGGGACATGATTGTGTCTCCCCGGCCTTGTGGCCTCCCCACTCACCCAAGCGCTCTTAGCGGCGCGACATCGAAGAACTGAGGCGCGAGGGCTAGCCCCCGTCTGGCCTGCCACCGTCGACTCGGAGATCGAAGCCGACACTGACCTTGGCCCGGCCGTTCGGGTAAAGCGTCAGTGACACGCTGGCGGAGCGCGCGAGACTCACCGTGGCAGAAACCTCATCGCTGATCCACGAGGGCACGGTGCTCTTGGTCACCGAATCACAAGTTTGCGAATAGGCCGCAGCCTGGAACACAACGGTACCGATGGGCAAGCCGGAGAAGCTTTCTTCCACGCTTTGGCCCAGGGTGACGGCGATGTCGCGAACCACCTGCCGATCGGTACTGCTGGCCGTGATGCGCACGCAGGCGACATCGGCAGGAACGTTCTCAATGTGGAGCGCGACCTGCTCCACGAGCTGCGGCTTTGACCCGGCGGAGTTGTCGTCACACCCCAGAAGGGGGAAGAGCGACAGTGTGAACAACGGAACGCTTGAGAGAACGAGTCGTGAGATCGGATTCATGTTCGAGCCTCCTTGAATGACGTTGACGGATGCTCCTGTTTTCGGCAGCCCGGCCGCCAAGTTGCTCGCCGGTTGACGAAAAGGCGGCCGGCGCGTTCCTTGCGTTGACTCACGACCCCCACCGGAATAGCTTCCGGGGCCATGAAGTTCGTCGATGAACCACTATCCGTGACCGACCCCAAGGTTCTGGAACTGGTCCGCGCCGAGGAGTGCCGCCAAGCCGACACGATTCGGCTGATTCCATCAGAGAACTACGTCTCGCGCGCGGTGCTGGAAGCCACTGGGTCCGTCTTCACGAACAAGTACAGTGAAGGTTACGCTGGAAAGCGTTATTACGAGGGCCAGCAGTTCGTAGACCCGCTGGAGACACTGGCTCAGGAGCGTGCCTGCTCGCTCTTCGGCGCGGAGCACGCCAACGTGCAGCCGTACTCGGGCTCGCCGGCCAACCTGGCCGTCTATTTCGCCTTTCTGAAGCCCGGCGACAAGGTCATGGGCCTGGCTCTGCCGATGGGGGGACACCTGACCCACGGCTGGAACGTGTCGATCACGGGGCGCTATTTCCAGTCTGTCCAATACGGCGTGCGCAAGGACACAGGCCGTATCGACCTCGACGAGGTGCGGGACCTAGCTCGGCGCGAACGGCCCCAGCTTCTGTGGGCCGGCGGCACGGCCTACTCTCGCCTTTGGGACTTTGCCGCGATGGCCGAGATCGCGCGTGAGGTCGGTGCCCGATTCGCGGTCGACATGGCACACATTTCAGGGCTGGTGGCGGGCGGCGCCCATCCTTCGCCGGTTCCCCACGCCGACGTGGTCACCACCACGACACACAAAACCCTGCGCGGTCCGCGGGGCGGCATGATTTTGTGCCGGTCAGCCCACGCGTCGGCCCTGGACAAGGCCGTGTTCCCGGGTCTGCAGGGTGGACCGCACGATCACACGACGGCCGGAATCGCTGTCGCTCTGCACGAAGCGTCGCAGCCGGCGTTCCGCGAGTACGCGCAGAACGTGGTCAAGAATGCCGCTGTCATTGCCGCCGAACTGATGGCGCTCGGCTACCACGTAGTCTCGGGCGGCACGGACAACCATCTCATCCTGGTCGATCTGACCAACAAGAACATCCCAGGAAAGCTCGCCGCCAAGGCCCTCGACAAGGCAGGCATCGAGCTCAACTACAACTCGGTACCCTACGACACGCGCAGGCCGTTCGATCCCTCCGGCATTCGTCTCGGCTCGCCCTCGGTCACCAGCCGCGGCATGGGAGCCACCGAGATGAAACAGATCGTGGCCTGGATGGATCGCGTGATGTCCAACCCAAACGACGACAACGCCGCCCACATCGCGGTCGAGGTGCGCGAGCTAACCAACCGCTTCCCGGCCCCCGGGATCCCGGTGAAGGCATGACAGCCATGGTCTCACGTCGCACGGTTCGCTCCTCCATCCTCCTGAGCGCGGCCCTTTTCGCCGCCTGGGCGCCTGCCGCGCGCGCCGAGGTCTTCGAGTTGCTCGACAAGACCAAGATGAACGGGAAGCTCATCCACTACTACGACGGCGTCTTCACCGTCGAAACCCAGGGGCAGACCGTCAAGGTCCCCAAGGAAAAAATCAAGAGCGTTTCCTTCCAGCTTCCGCCCGCTCGAGCCGAATTCTCCACTCCTGAAAAGACCTTCGAGCGGTGGCGCAAGGCCCTGGTCGAGGGCAACGTGGAGAAGGTGATCGACTGCTACGCGCTCATGTACCAGGGCATGCTGGCCACGCAGATGGGCCAGGCGACCGAGGGCCTCAAGAAGATGCAAAAGGAGGTCGAGGGGACCAAGTTCAGCATCAAGAGCTCAGCGGTCAAGGGAGAGACGGCCACTCTCAAGGTGACGCGCCAAAAGGGTGACGAGTCTGATACCGGTGACGTTGTCTTCGTGCGCGAGAACGGCGAATGGAAGATGCTGCCGCCGCAGCCGTGAGTCGCCCGCCGCATGAAACAACGTCGTCTCTTTCCGCCAGCGTGGACTGCGGCTGCGGCCATCGCGATCGGCCTGTCGGGCCACGCATGGGCTGCGACCAATCTGGATCCATTCGCCCGCACCACGCGGCCGGGTGCGCTGTTGCCCTTCCGCGCGGCGCAGGCCGAGGAGGAACCGGTGCCGGCGAAGACAGGGCCGGCAGCGACGCAAGAGTCGGAAACCGGATCGGCCACCGCCTCCGGAGGATTCGGGACGACGGCCACGGCCACGCCCACGACCACGACCACGGGAAGAGCTTGTAGCCGTGACGATCAGTGCCCGGCGGACACCATTTGCGAACAAGGCTTCTGTCGCTCCTTCGAAAGGGCCTTCAATCTTCTGCTCTTCCGCAAGGAAGGCGCGACGCTCGACTTCATTCCCTTCTACTGGTCGCGCCGGGGCAACCCGGGCTACCGCGTCCTGGCCCCGGTGTACTGGCACTTCTGGAGCGCGGAGTCCCGCACGCAGATCGCGGCTCCCTTCTACTGGCGGATCGAGGACCACCTCAAACAACGCGTGGTCACCGTGGTCGGCCTCTACTCGCAGACCCGACAGCCGGACGCTCGCTCGTGGGCGGTGTGGCCTTTCATCTATACCTCGACCAAGTTCGGCTGGGCCGCGCCTCTTGCCGGTTCGTTCACCATCGGCGATCCGGACAGGGGCCGCGCCTTCGGGCTTCTGGGTTTCCTCTACTTTTGGAAACGATCGCCCGACCACAAGTTCGACGTCTGTCCACTCTTCGTTTCGTCGCGTTCGAAGGACTTTGCCTTCACCTACGCCCTGCCGCTCAACTTCTACTGGCGTAGTGGGAATGAGGCGACCCTGCTCATCGTGCCGGTGGGGATTCGACACACGAGCCCCAAAGGCGGGTACTTCGGATCCTGGCTGGGCTACTCGTCGGTGGATGGCGAGAACAAGACCGGCGCGTTCCTCTGGTTGTACTATTTCGGCCGCAGCAAGACCTTCAACTACGATGTTGGATTCCCCCTGCTCTGGTCGTTCCGCTCACCGGAGGCGAGCACCACGATCGTCCCGCCGGTGTTCCACATCCGGCGCGACGGCTGGTCCATGGGGTCGGCCGCCCTGCTTGCGTGGTGGGGACGCGATCGGGAAAAGGGTGCAAGCTGGCAGGTCATCCTTCCGTTCTTTCTCGGCAGCCGTGCGGAGCACGGCAAGACGGCCCTCTTCCTCTCGCCACTCGGCGGCTACCGCCGTGACGACGACGCAGGCTCGCACGGGCTGACCTGGCTGGTGCCGCCGATCCTGCGCTGGCACGATCGGCAAACCGAGCTGGATTGGTATCTGCTGCTCTATGGACGCTATCGCGACATTCCCGCGAACGCCACCACCACCGTCGTAGGGCCCTACTACCTGCGCACCGATCCCGCCGGGACCACGCGAGCGGTTTTTCCGCTCTACTGGTATTTCCACGATCGCGCCCAGGCGGCCACTGCACAAGGCCTCTTGCCCTTCTACTTTCGTCGCCATTCCCGGGAAGAGAGCACAACCGCTGCCGGCATTTTCCCGCTGTGGGCCTACCACCGCCACTTCTCCGACGGTGGCCGCAGCGCGGGCCTCTTCCCCATCGTCTTCTTCGGTCACCGTGGCGAGCGCAGCCATCTGATCGTGGCCCCTCTCTACTGGCACTTCCGCGACCAGCATTCGAGCACCACCCTGGCCTTCCCACTTTGGCACCACACGAAAGATGCCACCAGCTCGCTCACCGCTATTTTTCCCCTGCTCTTCTTCACCGGCCACGATCACGAGGCCAGCTATCACATCCAGGTTCCGCTTCTGTGGCATTTCGCCGATTCCCAGCGGGGCACCTCCACCACCATAGTTCCCCTCTTCTTCCGCCACGTGGATCGGACCGGCTCGGCAGCGGGAATCGTGCCACTTCTGTTCTGGGGAAGCGGCAGTCAACGCCATCACTTCGTTCTCTTTCCGCTCTTCTGGAGATTCCGCGACGACGCCGCCAACCGCACCACCACCGTGGTGGGGACCTACCTGCACCGCAGCTGGGGCGGCGAGACCACGGATGCCTTGTTCCCGCTTTTTCATTACCGCCGGGGGACGCGGCCGGGCGGCCAGGACGAAACGAGCTTCACCCTGCTGCCCTTGTTTCACTATCGTCGCGACAGCCGAAGTACCTTGTTTGCCTCGCCCCTGGCGGCCTGGACTCGTCGTCCGGGCCTGCGGGCCGGCTTCGTCCTACCCTTTTTCTGGTACCGCAGCGACACGTTGCAAGTCCGCGGGGTGCCTCTGCTCTACCTCGACCATACCTTCCAGGGCACCGGCCAGCGCACGCGCATGTTCGGGCCCTATGTCATGGTGGACAGCCCCAGCGTGACGGCGCGGGTCTTCTTTCCCTTCTATGCGCGCTATTGGGAACCGGGAGATACCGGTACCTACGTCTTTCCCCTCTACTTTGGCCGCCGCGGCGACAACGGCTATCGATTGGACAGTTTTCTTCCCTTCTTCTGGTCCAGCCACGACCAGGACCACCGCACCCTCGTGGTCGGGCCTTGGTTCCGCGCCGAGAACAGCCGAAAGCACAGCCACGCCTCGGGCCTGATCCCCTTGTTTGTCTCGGCCGACAGTCCCCAGCGCCGTCTGCTGGTGACACCGCTTTTCTTCTACTATCGCAACCACGAAACCGAAACCAGCCGCGTGGTGTCGCCGCTCTACTTCCAGTCCAGCTGGCCCGACGGAAGCACCCATGTGGTGTTCCCCCTCTGGTGGCAAGGCCGTCAGGGCAGCAAAAGCCACATCCTGCTGATGCCGCTCTACTGGCATTTCGCCAATGGCGAAGAGCAGAAGTCGTTCAGCCTCGTGGGGCCGCTGTTGTGGTCGCGCAACCGCAGCGAAACCACCCGCGGCTTTCTGCCACTATTCTGGTATTCGCGCGATGGCGCGAGCCACACAGGCAGCGAGGCGTTGCTGCCGCTGTTCTACGAGAGGCATTCACGCGTGTCGCAGACCGTGGCCACGGCGGTTTTCGGCTTCGGCAAGGCGCCGGACAGCCTGTGGTGGTACACGGGCAACTTCGTCTGGCGCGACAGCTGGAAAAGCCGTTTTCATGCCTTCATCCCGCTCTGGTTCTGGCATCGCGACAAGGTCAGCGAAACCACCACCAGGGTGATCCCGCCGCTCTTCCACTACGCGCGTTTCAATCCTGAACGATCGCTTTCGACCTGGCTGTTGCTCTTCTGGCATCGCACCGACATCACCTCGTCGACCACCCTGGGCCTGCCTCTCTACTACGATCTGCACGCATACCACGATAACCGGCTCACCATGTTCCTGCCGTTCTTCTTGCGCTACCGGAACGAAGTCAGCGACCAAAGCACCACCATGGCGCCGCTCTTTTACCGGCGCAGTGGGCCCACGGACGCCAGCACCATCGCGTTCCCGCTGTACTGGCGTTTCTGGAGTGAAGAACGGTGCACCACCGTGTTCTTCCCGTTCTATTTCGGCGTTCGTCGCCCGACCTGGGAAGGAACCTTCATCTTCCCCAGCATCTGGATCAGCCGGGGCCTGGGCCCCGAGGCGGGAACCTCCCATTTCTGGTTCGTGCCGTTCTGGGAGTCGCAGGTCAAGCGGCCGGGCGACACCATGTGGGAAGTCCTGCTGGGCGTGCTGGGGTGGGAACGCATCGGCCGCAACCGCTACCTCAAGGTGCTCTTCATCCCGTTCGAACTGGAGCCAGTTACGGCTGCCCAAACAGCCTGGTACGGGCGCACGCCCAAGCGGGCGCCCGACCCTCGTGCGCGCGGCCTGAACCCGCAGACTTGGTGACCCGCTAACGACTAGTACGATCGCATCTCACCCGGATCGAAGTTCGACCACGGCTTGCACGGCTTCGTGGTGTCGACCACCGGAAGGCCACCGTCGGTCCCGCCCTGGATGACCGTCCCCGTACAGTCGGGCATTGCCGCAACCGGAACAACCCAACCGGTTTTCACCGCGGCCGACGTCCCGCCACCTGCGCCGTGAGCGCCCTGGAGTGAAAAACGCATGCCTGAGCTGTCGAGTGGGCTCACCTTCCAGCGGCCGTTGACCCCGGAGAAAGCGACCAAACCCGAGACGATGACTTCGTCGTTCGCCTGCAATGCCACACCGCCCCGGCCTACCAGTGGAACCGACGTGTCGATCTCGAGTGGATCCGACGATACAACTGCCGTCACGGCCTTGAAATCCGGACACGCTGTGCTCGAGGGGTTGGCCACAACACAGATACGAATGGGGCGCGAGACCTGCTTGTTGCCCAACGTGTCACTGGCCGTCACGGCCAGACACGCCCAGCCGTCCTTGAGGTTGTTGGAGGCATCGAACTGGCGGCCAGCGCACTGGAGACCGTCGGCCACTATCGGCCCGATCGTGTAGATGGATGGCAGATTCCCAGAGTAGTTGAGAACGTCAGTCATGGAATAACAGTGGGGCGTCGAGTCGCCGGCCGCATATTGGGCCTTGCTGAAATTCTGGGTGGTTCCGCAGAAGACACCCGGGTCGGGAGGCGAGAGACCGGTGGCTGTCGAGCATGCAACACCAGGTTCTGGGCTGAAGTCCGCCCCTTGGAATGGTGCGATGGGCAACATGTTCACGACCTGGGCGTCTGTGTCGGTCTGCGGCTTGGTCGTGGGCACCAAGTCAGGGTTGATATCGTCGCACAGACCATCGGGCGGGTTGCTGGTATCCACCACCAACGGCCGCGACGTATTGCTCAGAATGAACAAATGGACATTGCCTTGGTCCACGCCGCCGATGGGCACGAAGTCAGCGCTGCCAGTCTGCGGCGTGTTGCCGTTGTCCTCCGCGCGGACTCGAACATCGAAGAGCTGGGTAACCATGTCGCCGTCATCCACTGCGTCCGGGCCTACTGGATCGAAGGCCCAGCTGCAACTCAAATCCTCGTTGATGACTTTCACTCGACGGATGTACGGAGGATCCAGATCGATGGTGGGCGGGGTGTTGTCGAGCGAGAGCTCGTAGCTGACGGTGGACTCGTTTCCCAGGACGTCCCGTGCCCGGAAAGAGATGGTGGGGAAAAGTGCGTAAGAGGGGAGCTTGGTCGTGTCAAAGAGATTCGAATAGAGATTGCCGCCCCCGGACGGCGGCGCCAGCTTGACCTCGAAGTTCACGTTGCCGTTGCCCACCACCGCCACCACCGAGGACGTGTCCACCCCGGCCGGATCGGCCACCGTCGCGCTGATGGTGATCACACTCCCGATCATGGCGCCATTGGCCGGCACGGTCGCCGTGATGGCAGGCCCCGCGTTGTCACTCACGAAGTGGCGCAACACCACCGTCTCGACGCTGTTCTCGTCGGTGGCGCGAATGGTGACCAGCTCATCACCGTCCAGGGGCGGAACGAAGCTGTTGAAGTCGATGGTGCTCTTGTAGACGCCACCACTCGTCTGCGTCAGCGGGACCGCATCCCCCTGCCCCAGCGCCATGGTAACCAAGGTGATGGCAAACTGCGCCTGGGTTGCGTCGACCTCGACCGGCGCCGAACCCTTGTAGTATCCGCCTTCGCTCGGAGACTTCACGACGACGGTTGGTCCCGTATCCACCCACAACGTGACCTTGGTTGTCGCGGAAGCCCCGCCGACCGTGGTGGCGGTCAGGACCAGGTCATAGGCGCCCGTGGCGACCTTCGAGAGATCGAGCGGGACGTCGGAGAAGATGAAGCGTGTGGTGTTCGACTCAGGAGCCGCATTCGTCTCGGACTTGGCCAGCTTCACAGACGCTGCAGCCGTGCCGCTGACCGGGTCGTTCAGCGACGCCGTGACCAACGACACGTCGTCGGCCCGCATGTCGCCCGAAAGCGAGATCACCGTGACGGTGACCACCGGCTTGGGCCCATAGCTGGCCGGAACGATCAAGGGATCAGGCAGGCCACCGTCGGTGGGTGGGATCAACGACGCCATGTCGACGGCTACGGCAATCGACGGTGGCAAGGCTGGCGCGTCGACACCGCCCACCGCCCCATCTGCGCTGGAATGGCCCCGACCGTCACGTGCGCCGCTATCCCCACCACCGTCAAGCGTTGTCCGAATGACACCACCGTCGTCCTTTTGCGGCACTGGAGGGGACGCCTCTGGCTCGGTGCCCTTTGAGCAGCCGGCAAGAACCAGCAGCGCGCCCCATACAGTCAATCGGGAAACAAATGGTGCTCTCATGTACCGCCCTCTCCCTACTAGGTTCGGAAGAGGCGAATCAGTTATTTAGCCCCGGCCGGGGGTATCACGACGGGGGTGGGTTCCAGCGCCGGGTTTTCCCCGAGCGCCGCCCGGTCAGGCGCAGCGCCGGTCCGGCCCCTGCCCTTGGACTTCGCCTTCCCCTTCGCTTCGGCCTTCACGGACTCACCGTCGCCGGAGAGCGACCAGCCTTCACCAGATGTGGTCGCGGGCGAGGCCGAATCCGGTCCGGCTGGCGCCTTCTCCTCAATAGGAGCCGGCTTGCCCGGCGGAAAGTCGAACACCAGAAAACGCGTACCGTTGGGCCCGTCCTCGGTCCCTGGCGTGGCGCTGGCGATCTCACGAAGCGTGATGAGAAGCTCGACGTCCTTGCGGCGCTGCTTGGCCGAAACGCTTTGCACTGGCGTTGCAAAGGCGCGTGTGTCGATCTTGCGCCGGTTGTTCGCCATGTGAATACGGCACCCGCGAAGCAGAACAGTCAGCGTGGAATGGCTGCCCTTCGACACAGGGCCTTCCTTTACCTCGAACTCCACCGGCCCGGTGGTCTGAAAGAAGACACGCGACCCCGTCGTCGTCGGCTGAAAGCCCGTCCAAATGAGATGGGGCGGACTTAGGGGAGACTGGGGCAACGGGTTGCTCACGTTGCTCCCTGGAGTGACACCCCCGTACTTGCCGCCCGGCGTACCCGAGGGCGCGCTGACGCCCTGGTCCGTGGGCACAAGTTGGTCGGCTCGGGCAGGCCCTGCCACCACGACGCCCGCGCAGGCAAACAGCACCGGACGCAGAAGACTCAGATTCGCGCGCAGGTTCTGGTTCATCCCCCGTCATCATAAGCGTGGGCCCGACGATCTGGCAAATACAGAGCGCGTCAAAAGCCCGCAATGCTGGACCGCGCTAAATTGCGCACCGTGACTTCGAGCCCGACCCCCGCCCCTGCTGCCAAGAGCGAATGCTCGCCGTGCACGATTTCTTCAACGCGCCTTCACGGCATCGGGTCGGAGCCCACAATGGCGTCCACCGGCTCATTGAGCAGCCGGGCTCGCACGGCGCCAACCAGGAAGATCGAGCCAGCCACCACGACAAGGCCATTGGGCGCTCCGGCCACCAGGGCACGAGCGCGCGCGAGGGCAAGGCCAGGGTCAACCACCACCTCGACTCTTCGTCCTCTGTCGCGCGGAACCAGCGCCGCCAGCTCCTCGGGCGGAAGCGACCTTTCGCTGGGCGAGCGCGTGGCCACCACGAAATCGAAGTGCGGGCAGAGCGCGGCCAGCATGGCCGCTGCATCCTTGCCCTGGACGATAGACACCACCAGGGCACAACGGGACGTGGCCGGTAAGGCAGCGGCCAGAGCCGCCGCTCCCTCGGCGTTGTGGGCGCAGTCGACCAGGATATCCGCGGCCATGCGCTCGAACCGCCCTGGCCAGCGCGTCTCGGCCAGGCCGTGCTTGACGACATCGCGCTGCAATACGAAGCCCATGTTGGACGCAACCTCTTGGGCCAGGGCCACGGCCAGGGCTGCGTTCGAAGCTTGGTGGGCCCCGGCCAGCGCCAGCGGGAAGTCCGGCGCAATGAAGTCGACACCCAATCGGCGCAACGGGGCCCCGGTTTTGTGCGCGACCTGGGCGACTTCAGCCAGGGCCTCAGCGGGAAGCGGCCCCAGAAAAAGCGGCACCCCAGTCCGCGCGATGCACGCCTTTTCGTGGGCGATCTCGCGGATGGTCTTGCCCAGCAGATCCTGGTGGTCGAGCGCAATGCTGGTGATCGCGCAAGCCAGAGGGTGCGAAGCGGTGGTTGCGTCCAGTCGGCCGCCCAAGCCTGTCTCCAGCACGGCCAGGTCGACGTTGGCCTCGGCAAAGGCCAGAAAGGCCAACACCGCCGAGATCTCGAAGTAGGTCAGAGGCACGCCGGTTGCCGCCACCGCTTCATCAAAGTTGCCCAAACGCTCGCCCTCGACCTCGCGGCCGTCGACACGGATGCGCTCGGAAAAACGGCAAAGGTGCGGCGAAGTGAACAGCCCCGTGCGCAAGCCCGCGAAGCGCAGGATCGATTCGAGGAAGGCAGCCGTCGAGCCTTTGCCGTTGGTGCCTGCGATCTGCACCGCTCGAAAGCGACGCTCAGGCCAGCCCAGCCGCTCAAGAGCCAGCCGCACGCGGTCCAGGCCAAAAGAGACGCCCAGCGTCCGCGCCGATTGCAGGCGAGCCAGCAGCTTCCCATACGCCGTGTTCATGAGACTGACGGCCGGTGCGTCCGGACTTCAGTTGCGGGTGGTCAGCGCCGGCGTTCCCATCCAACGCAAGGCCAAGACAATGGATGCTTTCAGTTCCTTGCGAGGCACGATGATGTCTATGAAACCGTGACTGAGCAGGAACTCGGAGCGCTGGAAGCCAGGGGGCAAGTTCTGGCGGATGGTGTTCTGGATCACGCGCGGACCTGCAAAGCCGATCAGTGCCTTGGGCTCGGCGATGTGCAGATCGCCCAGCATGGAGAAGCTGGCCGCCACGCCCCCCGTAGTGGGATGCAACAAAATGGACAGGATCGGCACGCGTGCCTCCCGCAAACGCGCGATGGCAGCACTGGTCTTGGCCATCTGCATGAGCGAGAGGATCCCTTCCTGCATCCGCGCCCCACCTGAAGAGGAGAAGATGAGGGCTGGCACGCGGCGTTCCAGGGCGCGCTCGAAGACGCGCGCGATCTTCTCGCCCACCACCGACCCCATGGAACCGCCCATGAATTCGAACACAAAGAAGCCCGCCTCGACCGCGATGTTCTCAATGCGGCCGCCGACGGCGATCAGCGCCTCGACCTCGCCGGACGTCTTGCGCATGGACTTTAGACGATCGCTGTACCTCTTCGAATCGCGGAAGCCCAAAGGGTCGACGCTTTCTACGTGTGCGTCGTGCTCAATGAGGCTGCCCTTGTCCATGATGGAGGCGATGCGATCGCGCGTGGCCATGGCGAAGTGGTGACCGCAGCTCGGGCACACATCCAGGTTCTTGTGCACATCCCCGGTCAGGACCGTCTCGCGGCACATGGGGCACCTGGTGAAAACGCCCGCCGGGATGCTGCGCTTCTCAGACGTGGGTTCGTCCTGTTTCCTACTTCGCCTATACCAGACGATCGGGAGTTTTTCGGACACGATTCCCAATTTCGACCGCGGACAGCGATCTGTCAACCATCCGCGACGTCCCCCAAACCCGTCATAACCGCAGAAGGTCGTGGCCGCGGTGTCGGGCAGCCCGGCGGATTTGCCCGCCCCGCGGCCCCGACCGGAAAACGCACGGCTTCCAGGGGCGCATTCCTCGCCCTCGCCGGCGCCCTCATGATGCTTACGGCCGGAGAGATCGAGGACGCCGCAGGAGGACTATGAGCGCACCGGCACCGCCGTAGCGGGGCGGGGCCGAGGCGAAAGCCAGGACCTGCTTGGCCACCGGCCCCCGGCGAAGCGACTCGACCAGGGCCGGTCGCAGGGCAGGCCCAGCCAGGCCGGAATGCAAGCCCCGGCCATGGATGAGCAGGACGCAACGCCGACCCTGCGCGAGCGACTGTTCGATGAAGCGTTCGGCCTGGTGCGCGGCGGCCTCGGCAGACAAGTGGTGCAAGTTCAACTCTGCCTGGGGTACGATCTCGCCGCGGGCGAGCGCGCGGACCAAGTCGTGGGCCACGCCAAAAGCCGCACCGGTCAATTTGTCGCCGTCCTCATCTACATGCAGCGCATCCTGCGGCGGCCGCAGCCGTGCGCTCGCGGCTGGCGCGGACGGGTCCTCTTGCCACTCGGGCACGGCGCGGCGGGGCCCAGGCGGCAAGGGCCGTACCCCTTGCATCTCAGCCTCGAAGAGCCGGCGGTCTTCTTCCTCCGCCGCCTGCCGGCTTCGAGCGGGGGGCGCGTCGGCTGGTGAGGTGGGCTTGCGTGAATACACGATCAGTTCTTCTGCCTGGCCGGGTGGGAAACCTGCCGGCTTCGCCGGTCAGGGTTCCCATATCAAACGTTACCCCAAGCTCGTCGCCGCGACAGCTTGGAAAAAGGCTAGGGGCCTACCCCACCCACGCAGGATCTCGCCACCCTCACTTGTCAGGGGTTGCGAGTCGTTGTAGGTGGACCTTTATGGCCGCACCAGTCAGCGCCGAGCCACTTCAGGTCGACGTTCGCGGATTGTCCTTGGAGGACCATCGCGCGGCGGTCGCCCGTGCCCTGCAGGAGTTGCGCCTGGGCCGCCGCGTGGTTCTCATGACCGACCGGGATCCCAGGCCCATCCTCTCCGCTTTCCGCCAGATGCATCAAGGCGAGATGGACGGCACCATCACCGTGCTTGCAGCCGACCTGTTTCGCGCCGATCTGCGGATGCACCGCCCAGAACAGAAGCTCACCCTTGCGGAACACCTGCGATCCGACCATGCGCGCATCGACGGCCTGCTGACCGAGATGCAGCACCTTCTGCGTATCGGCGCGCTGGCCGAGGTGGAGCGGCATTTCGCCGCGCTCGAGGAGGCTCTCAGCCGTCACATGGTCGCCGAGGAGGCGTTGCTCTTTCCCGCCATGTTGCGGATGACCGAGGCTGTGGCGCGCGCCGTGCCTGGGATGCTCGCCGAGCACGGAGAGCTGCGCGCGCTTCTCCCCGAGCTGGCAGCGGCCCTTGCCAAGCAGGACGTGCTGGCGACTGAAGCCCTCCTGCCCCAATTCCGACGCAGCCTGGCCCGCCACCACGAGGACGAGGAGCACCTAGTCTACCCCATTACCGACTGGGCCCTATCGCCCGATGAGCAAGAGGACTTGGTCAAGCGGCTGCACGGCGACTAGCCGCATCTTCGCTTCCAGATGGGCGCTTCGAACTGTCCATCAAGGACACGTTGCTTGAGGCAGGCCCGAAATCCAGCTCTGGATAGTTGCGTAATCTGGATCGTCTACGGAAAGGATCTGGCCGCCGAGGTGGTCGTAGCCGGTCGCACGTAGCAACAACAGGCTGCCCTCGGGAAAGCTGGGTGAGACCAGCATCACAACCATGGCGCGATCCGCCTTCGCGTCCCCGGTCAGCACATACGGGGTGTACTCACCGGATCCCCCCTTGGAGTGACAGTCCTGACAGCGCGCCTGCAGGATGGGATAGACGTCGTTCTCGAACACGGGATCATCGATAGGCGCCCGCTCGCCCGTTCCGTCGGCAGACGCGTCACCCGCCGGTCCACGCCGAAAGTCTGCGCAGGCCCAGCCCAGTAAGGCCGCAGACAGAAAGACCAAGAATACGCCTCTAGAAGCCATACATCACCATGAGGCGTAGGAAGTCGTTGGCGTATTCGTCCACCTTCTCGAAGTTCCAATAGTAGCCCAGGCTGAACTGGGCGCCGGCGTACTCCGCGACCAGTGCCAGGTTGTGGTGTGAACCATCGGCCGCAGTGGCGCGTCCCGGATCATAGGAGAAGCCCCTGTGGTTGTTGAAAGTCATGAGGCCGCTGCGCGCCTGCAAATAGAGCCAGCTCGTCGCGTAGAAGCGCAACCATAGGTAGTCGGCGAAATGATAGTAGGCGCCAGCGTCCGGTATGGCGTCGGGCCTGCCGTAGCTAAGGTCGGTCGACACAAAGGCCCGCAGCAGGCCTACGCCCAGTGCCAGTCGATTCACGACAGGCCATGAAGGACGCCAGATCGCCAGGTCAAGCGCCTGCATGAGCAGGCTGCGGCCAAAACGCAGCCGATTCCAGTACAGCGAGTACCACAACGTCACCGGCCCGCGCGAAAGCGACACGCGGTTGCCCACTGCCACACGCGCACCGTTGTACGCTTGCAGGTCGCGCTGCATGTCCAGGGTGCTCGCACGGGCGGACAGATCGAACCCTTGCACCAGATAGAGATCGACAGCCAAGGAAAACCCTTTCACCAACGCATCGGCGCGCAGGCAGGCGCCGAAAGAGGACCACACCACGGGCAGGAGCCTCTGGTCTATCGCGCTCAATCCCCCGTAGTTCTTGTGAAAGAGCGGATCGGGCCCGAACGGCACCATGATCTTGCCCACCCGCGCGGACAGGCGAAAGGCCGATCCCGCTCGCCACAAGCGCGCGGTCAGCTCGTAGAAATACTGTCCGATGACCTCCGCATTGAATCCGATGGGGACGTCGTCGCCTTGGCGGGATATGAAGACGAAGTGGTGGTAGTTGCGAAAGGCGTTCTGGCCGCTGGTCAGGCCGCCGTCCATGCCCACGCGCTCGTAGCTCGCATCGAAAAGACCGCCGATTCGGATGCCGCCCGGCAGAAGCAGAGGAGACTCGTGCGCGTGCTCCGGTTCCGTCTCGACCCTGGCCGGCGCGGGCTCCGGCGTGGTGGCGCCCGACCCGGACGCCTTCTCGCTGGTGGCGCCCGCATCGCCCTGCTGAACCTGGGGATTCTCGGTTGCACCTTGCGCACGCGAGTCCAGGCCCAGCAGGAGGGTCAAGGCCACAAAGGTCCAAGTGATGCGCAGACGACTCATCATTTTGCGTGGCAGGACTTGCGACAGGCCGCACGTTCCCCGCTAGCCGGCGGCGCGCTCTGGCCATTGTGGCAGGCGCCACAGAACATGCCCTCATCCATCTCGTCATGGGTGAAGCCCTTGCGCGCCCTGGGAAAGATCGCCGGATGGCAGACGAAACACGGATACTGGTCGTGTTGCCAGTGGGAGAACAGCCCAGCGTCAGCGGGATCGGCCGCGCCGTGCGGCTTGACGATAGGGACGCGTACGACCACGGGCATAGCGATCCCCGCGGCCGATGCGAGTACGGCCGCACCTGCAACAACGCGCGACCACTTCTCGAGCATCGGAGGGCAGTGTATCTCAGGAACCGTATCCACCAAAGACCCTCTGGGACGTGCTGCCACCGAAGCACAAATGCCACGCCACGGCGAGAGTTCGCACGGCCTCAAGTCAAAGCCTGCGGCTCCGCCGGCCAGACAAAAAGCTGATGCTACTCACCCAGCGATTCGGCGACGCTGGAGAAACGGGGCTCCACCGCGCGGAAAGCCTCGACCACCACAGGGTCGAGATAGGTGCCGCTGCGGCGGTAGATGGCGGCACAGCATTCCGCGTGCGGCAGGGGGGGTTTGTAGAAGCGTCTCGATCGCGCGGCGTCGTAGGAATCCGCCACCGCCATGATCCGCGCCGAAAGGGGAATGGCCGTGCCGGCCAGCCCGTGGGGATACCCCGTGCCGTCCCACCGCTCGTGATGCGAGCGCGCGATCTGGATGCCCAGACGCACGAACCCGTTCTTGGGATAGGCTTTCTGCACCTCTTCCAGGGTTTGCGCGCCCAAAGTGGTGTGCGATTTCATCTCGTCGAACTCTGCCGGCGTGAGGGGACCGGGCTTGAGCAGGATGCTGTCCCGGATGGCGACCTTGCCGATGTCGTGCAACGGGCTGGCGCGGAAGATGTTCTCGATGAAGGCCTCGTTCACTCTCTCCCCCCGGCTGGGGTGATCACGCAATTGGGTCGCCAGGAGCTGGCAGTAGATCTGCACGCGTTCGATGTGCTTGCCGGTTCCCTTGTCGCGCGACTCGGCCAGGCGGGCCAGCGCTACGATGGTGGCCATCTGGGAATCGGAGATCTCACGCACCTGCTCTTCGACCCGCTCCTGCAGCTGCCGATTGTGCGCCTCAAGCTGGACCTGCAGCCGTCGCAGGCGCAGATGCGTTTCCACCCGGGCGCGTACTTCCTCGAACTGGAAAGGCTTGGTTACGTAGTCCACCGCGCCCACGTCGAAGGCCCTCACTTTGTCCAGGGTTTCGCCCAAGGCCGACAGGAACAGCACGGGGATCTCGCGCAGCTTGTCGTCCTGCTTCAGGCGCCGACAGACCTCGTAGCCGTCCATCTCCGGCATCATGATGTCGAGGAGGATGAGATCCGGTGGCTCACTGGAAGCGGCCTGGAGCGCCAGCCTGCCGTTGGGCACGGCGCGTACCTTGTAGCCCTGTTGCTTGAGCAACTCGAGTAACACGCGTAGGTTCTCGGGCGTGTCGTCGACGATGAGAATGGTCTTGGGAGTTCCAACCCCCGGCGTGATTTCGCTGCCGTTCATGCATCCCCCCGCGGCGGCAGCGTGTCGAGGAGCTGCTGATACTCGAACCCATGGGCCAGGGCACGCAAGGCCGCGCCGGCCCTGGGGTCGTTGACCGCGATCCGGTCGATGAGCAAGAGCATCCGATCGAAGTCGCCCGCGGTGGTGGCGTCGCGCAGTTCGTTGGTCAGGTCCGCAGGCGCAACATCAAGGACGGCCCGCAGCGATCGCATCGTCAACGGGCTGCCCGCCACCGACCGGATGGCGGTCTCGTCCCGAAAGTATACGTATTCCACTCCCAAGCAGGCCCACAGCTTCTCGAACACCTCAGGCTCCCGCAGGGGCGTCCCCATCACGTCGTCAGCGCCGACCGCAAGGGCCCGCTCGCGCGCGGCTTGGTCGCCACGACCGACCAACGCCACGACCGGCGTTCGCCCTCCTCGCGCAGACGACTTCACCCTTCCGATTGTCTCGAAGCCGCGTTGCGGACGCGTGCCAACGTCGACGAACACCGCGTGCGCCGACCATTCTTCGAGAACCGACAAGACCTCGTCCACCGGGACTGCATGTCGTGTCTCGAAGCCGACCGCGTCCAGCATGGAGACCAGTGATTCGTGGCCGTCACCCACCTCGCTCGCCACCAAGACGCGAAAGACCACCTGCCCAGACCGAATCCCTACCACACGTCGCGCCGACCCTGCGTCAGCCGACACGGCGGCATCGTTTTCTTCCAGGCGGACGACGACGTGAAAACAGCTCCCCTTGCCAAGCTGACTTTCGACGCTGATCGTGCCACCCATGAGGCGCACGAACTCTCGACTGATGGCGAGGCCCAGGCCGGCGCCGCCAGCCGTGCGGGCACCGGTGGAGGTCTGAACGAAAGCGTCGAAGATCCGTCCTAGGTCGGCGGCGGGAATGCCCGGCGCCGTGTCTTCCACGTCCACCAGCAGGCGCCACGCAGCGTCCGAAGCATGCTCGCTGCGCAGCCGCCAGATCACCTGTCCGCGCTCGGTGAACTTGATGGCGTTGCTGAGCAGGTTGGTGAAGATCTGGCGCAGCTTGTGCCCGTCACCCCGCACCACGAAGGGCACATCCTCGGCCACCTCCACCCGAAACAGCAGGCCTTTGGCATTGGTACGCAAACGAAAAATGGCGGCCAAATCCGAGACGAGATCGCGCAGATTGAAAGTGGCGACGCTCAACTCGACACGGCCGGCTTCGATCTTGGACATGTCCAGAATGTCGTTGATGACCGCCAACAGGTGCTGGCCGCTGCGCACGATGGTGTCCAGGTGCTGCCGCTGAGTGGGACCTAGCGCTCGATCTTTGAGCAAGAGCTGAGAGAAACCAAGGATGGCGTTCATGGGGGTGCGGATCTCGTGCGACATGTTGGCCAGGAACAGGCTCTTGGCCTCGTGGGCCCGCTGGATGCTGGTCAACAACTCTCGCTCGCGGCTTACGTCGCGAAACACGCACACCACTCCCGCAGGCCCACCCCGGTCGTCGAGGAGTGGCGCCGCCGAAAGTGATATGACCACGTTCCCTCCGCCCAGACAAGAGTGCGTGACCTCAAGCGGCGGCAGGGGTCGCCGGCTGGAGCAGGCACGGTCGGCGGGACAGCCAGCACTGTCACACAACGGTCGGTCCTCGCACCGGCCCGCGTGCAGAACCTCCCCGCAGGTCCGGCCGATGACATCGATTCCCGACTGGCCGGTGATGGCTTCGGCCCCGGGATTCCATGACGTGATCCGGTGCTGCGTATTGATGGTGAACACGCCGTCGGCAATGCTGTGCAAGACATTCTCCGCATACTGCTTCTGCAAGGCCACTTCGCCCGCCAGTTGCTCCGCGCGTCGGTGGATCTCCGACTCACTTCGCTGCAGGGCCAGGAGCTGCTCCTTCTCGGCCGAGATATCGCGCTGCAAACCCCAGGCGTAGATGAGCTGGCGATTTTCAATCAAGCCCGTGATCGTGTTCGACGTCCACAACTTGCGGCCGCGGTGGTCTACGTCGAGTACCTCGAAATCCGTGACCCGGTAGCCGGCACGAATGAAATCAATCAAGCGCGCAATCTTCTCATCTCGGGTACCAGCCATGTTGGCAGACATGGATGCTCCGACCATGTCTTCCGCGCGGCTGAAGCCGTGCAGTCGCGCATACTCGTCGTTGCATTCGGCCACCACAACGTGGTCGAGGAGCCACTCGGCCTGCCTGCGTTCTGGCCAATCGGTGGGCAACTTGGGATAGCCGTCGTAGCGCACGACCCCCACGCTACGCATCAACAGAAAGCCGCGGAAGCTCGACTCCAGAGCCTTGCGCTCGCTCAGGGCAAGCTCGAGCTCAGCCACCCGCTTGCGCAAACTGCCAAGCTCGGCCTCGTCCTCTGCCGGAGTCTGCTGGGTACGGTCCGTCATGGGGCGAACGCCTGGGGCCAGGCGCCGGATAAGCGCAGAGCATAGCGCGGAATCCCACCCTCTCACATGCCGAACTGAGCAGTCCGGTGCTGGGCGCGGCGAAACCGGAGTCTCCCTATCCCATTTTAGGCCGCCTTTTGAGCCCGCCGGAAGCCGACGGTGTTCAGAATGTCCTGGTTGGCGGAGAGGGTGAGATTCGAACTCACGATACAGGTTTTCGCCCGTATAACGGTTTAGCAAACCGCCGCCTTCGGCCTCTCGGCCACCTCTCCGTGGGTGCTTGGTACTACTTGAGATCCGGCCAAATCTCAAGTTCGAAGGGCTAGGGACGTTCTAGAGGAGGAGAAGGGATTCGAACCCTTGGCGCCCTTTTGAGGCGCTACGGTTTTCAAGACCGTCGCCTTCGACCACTCGGCCACTCCTCCGGATGCAATTTCTGTTCGAGAATACTCGATATGCTGCCGACATCCTTGCGTCATGTTTCGTGATCTGGCCTGGCCCGACCGAGATCCCAAAGACCTGGCGCAGTGAGGGCACTCGGGGGCTGCGACATGTGAAAGGCATATCCAAGGACGCGACCAAAAGGGAACGGAATCTCTTGGGGCCGGTTCGAGAGATGGGTTTCCCAGCGCTGTGCGGGCTTCCCCGGGTGCCGTATCCGAACGGGCTCGCCTCGCCGATCCGGCCGGCGTCCGCGTCTACGAATTGAGCGCATTCTTGAGGATCTGGCTGGGCTTGAAGGTCAGGACGCGGCGGGCGCCGATGGTGATCTTCTGGCCGGTCTGCGGGTTGCGACCGGCGTGGGAGTGCTTGTCCCGGACCACGAAGTTCCCGAACCCCGAGATCTTGATCTTCTCGCCCTTCTCCAAGGTCTCTTTGACCGTGTCGAAGACGGTCTCGACCATTTCGACGGCCTCTTTCTTCGAGAATCCGCCAACCTTCTCGTGTACGACGTCGACGATTTCCGCCTTGGTCATGCGCCTACGTTGACCAAGAAGCCCTTTGATGTCAAAGGGGCTTGGGTTGGCTCGGCGACAGCGCGAGTATCCTTGCTATGAAATGCGCTGATGGACGATTGCGAACGCGCCCACTTCCACCGGGCCACCTTCGAGCAGGCAGCAGGGCATGGTGAATCTGACAGCGGCACGGCAGGCATCCTGACTAGACTAGAAGCGTCCGCGGGCGCTCGCGCTTAGACCGCCGGGCATCCAACCCAGACTCAGCGAGGTGTCGTCCGAGCTGCTACCATGGCTGGCCCAGATGCGATAGAGGAGCACACCCTCAACAATGGCCGCCGCGCCGGCAACTCCGAACATGGCGTACGACGCGTACGCGGCCGGTTTGGCGCTGCTGCAAGCGGACTGGGCGTCTGGCAGGAGGTTCTGGCGAAATTTGCTCTGGCATGTGTCCATGTCGTTACGCGCAACGATGTTCATGATAATGCCACTGGCCAAGGCCGCGACGCCGACGCCTCCAACGACCCACGCCGGGAGGTGGCTGGAGCCGCGACCCTCACCGCCCCGTTCGGTCACTCGAGGCGCCCGCTCGGGGGAGACCGGCCTGACCGGATTCTCTTCGGGTGCTTCGAGGGGGACATTCAGCTTTTCCTCGACCGGGGGAGGTTCCGTGGTCGGTGGCCCTTCCCCGACGTCAATCTCCTTGACTTCCTTGATTTTCGCCTGCAGGTCCCGAATCTTGCCCGTCACCTCGTCTTTGTCCGCAGCGTCAGCCTTCAAGGTCAAATAGACCTGGTAGGACTTCAGGGCCAGCTCCACGTCGCCTGCACGCTCGGCGGCCCGCGCGAGGTTGTACGCGGTGGACGGATGGGCCATCATCCTCATAGAACAGGTGTAGGCACGCACGGCCTCGACGTCCTTGCCGGCGTTCTCGGCCGCCTCAGCCCGCGCGAACCATTCCTTGGCCAGGGCCCGCCGTTCTCTCAGTTGATCGGGCGCGCTAGCTGGGCACTCGGCCGCACGGACAGCCGAAGCGCTGAACAGGGCTAGGCCGCAGACCAGAAGGGGAAGTGAAAACGCCAGGAGAGAGGAAATGCGCGCTTTCTTCATGGCTTTGACCAAGGCTAAGGATGGGAGGGCTTCCCTCGAAATTCTTCTTGGTGGTTCTCTTGCAAAGAGTGCCATGGGGCACCGACGACCACACTATACCCGAATCTGGCGCTGACCCGAATCTGGATTCCGCGCTACCCGCGCCCGATCGCACGGCTGATCTCGACCTGCGCCGGCGGTGGCACGCTGCTGGCTGGCGGAACGGCGCTGGCCACCGGGATCAGATCGGCATCGGCTCGCCGGTCGCCCCGCTCGCGTCGCTCGCTGGGCACGCGCCAGTCAACCGGCACTGACGGTTCCTTGAGAAACTCCGACGGCTTGGGCAATGCCAAGGCGACGCGCAACACCTCGTCCATATGTCCTACCGCGACCACCCGCGTGTTCTTCAGCACACGCTTGGGGATGTCACGCAGGTCTTTCACATTGTCCCTGGGGACGATCACGGTCTTGATTCCGCCCCGGTGGGCCGCGAGGATCTTTTCCTTCAAACCGCCGATGGGCAGCACGCGACCGCGCAGCGTGATCTCGCCGGTCATGGCCACGTCCCGGTGGACCGGCGCGCGCAGCAACGCCGAGACCATAGCCGTGCAGATGGTGATGCCGGCCGATGGGCCGTCCTTGGGGATGGCCCCCTCGGGCAGGTGCACATGGATGTCCGCGTGCGAGTAGAAATCGCGGTCGATACCCAGCGACGGCGCCCGCGAGCGCACGTAGCTGATGGCCGCCTGGGCTGATTCCTGCATGACATCGCCCAACTGGCCGGTCAGGACCAGTTTGCCCTTGCCAGCCACGATCGACACCTCGGTGACCAGTAGATCGCCGCCGTGGGCGGTAACCGCCAGCCCATTGGTTACCCCAACCTCGTCGGTATCCTCCTGTCGTCCCTGGCGAAAGTGGGGCGATCCCAGATACTTGGCCACGCGCTTCGGCGTGATCTTCCACGTCGTGACGGCACGGTCAGCCAGATACTCGCGCGCGACCTTGCGGCATATGCCCGCGATTTCACGTTCGAGACTGCGCACCCCGGCCTCCTTGGTGTAGCCCTGGATGAGGACACGCAGGGTTTCCTCGGGTATGTCCAGCGTGAGGTCAGCCAAGCCGTGGTCGCGCTTTTGCTTGGGCAGAAGGTAGTTCTCGGCAATGGCCAGCTTTTCGAATTCGGTGTAGCCGGCAATCGGGATCACCTCCATGCGATCCTGCAGCGGGACCGGGATGCCCTGCAGGAAGTTCGCCGTGGTGATGAACATGACGTCGGACAGGTCGTAGTCGAGATCCAGATAGTGGTCGCAGAAGGTGCTGTTCTGCTCGCAATCGAGAACCTCGAGCAGGGCCGCCGAAGGATCACCGCGAAAATCAGTGGACATCTTGTCCACCTCGTCGAGCAGAAACACTGGATTGGCACTTCCCGCCTTCTTGAGTGACTGGATGATCTTGCCCGGCAGGGCGCCGATATACGTGCGCCGGTGGCCACGGATCTCGGCCTCGTCGCGCACCCCGCCCAGCGCCAGGCGCACGAAGTTGCGTCCGGTGGCCCGCGCAATGGATTGGGCCAGCGAGGTCTTGCCGACGCCCGGCGGCCCAACCAGACATAGGATGGGTCCCTTTTGCTTGCGCACCAGGGCCTGCACAGCCAGGTACTCGAGGATACGTTCCTTCACTTTCTTCAGGCCAAAGTGGTCCTGGTCGAGAATGCGTTCCGCCTCGGCCACATCCAGCTTGTCTTCGGTGCGCGTGCCCCAGGGCAGGGCCAACACCCAATCGATGTAGTTGCGCACCACGGCGGCCTCCGCCGACATGGGTGCCATTAGCCGCAGCTTCTTCAATTCCTTCCTGATGCGCACCGTCGCTTCTTTGGACAGCTTGATCTGGCCAACCTTCTCCTCCAGCTCCGCGAACTCGTTCTTGAATTCGTCGCGCTCGCCCGCTTCCCTCTGGGCCGCATCGCTCTCCGCGCTGAGAATCTGCTCCTCCTGGCGCTTCTCCATCTGGCGCCGCGCCCGCGTGCGCAACTTGCGCTGACTCTGTAGGACCTCAATTTCGGCTCGTAGCAGTTCAGCCAAGCGCAAGAGGCGGTCAGTCGGCCGCACCATTTCCAGGATGGCCTGCTTGACTGCGAGCTTGAGCTGTAGTTGCGCCGCGATCGTGTCCGCCAAGTCGGCCGGATCCTCGATGCTGTGCACCGAGGCCAGGATCTCGGGCGCCAAGCGCTTGTCCAGCTTGACGAAACTGGCAAAGGCCGCGTGCGCCTCTCGGGCGGCGGTCTCGGCCTCGGCCGACCACTCGATGTCTTCCAGGATCTCATCGACCTCGACGGCCAGGAAGCGCTCGCCCTCCACGAAACGGCGTACCACCGCGCGCCGCTTGCCCTCCACCAAGACCTTCACCGTGCCGTCGGGCAGACGCAGGACCTGGATCACGTTGGCCAGCGTCCCCACCGGGAAGATGTCTTCAGGGGTCGGCTCGTCGGTCTGGACCCGCTGCGCAGATAGGAAGATCTCCTGGTTGTCGCCGCGAGAAGTGACCTCGCCAAGGGCGCCCAGCGACTTCTCACGCCCTACGAAAAGCGGCACCACCATATGCGGGAAGACCACGGTGTCCCGCAGCGGAAGGAGCGGGACGCAACGTGAACCGGTTGTTTGGTCGTGACGGTCGGACAAAGGCGGCCCTTTCTGCGCGGCTGCTTGCAGCCAAAACGCTGGGCGCGATCGTATCAGGGGCAGATCAGGGAGGCGAATTTCTGCATGATTGGCTTCTTCACACAGGGAACGCGGTGGGCACCCTAATCCCGCGCCAAAGCGCGGGATCAAGGCGTAGCCAGCCGTGGCGCTTGGCTTTTGGTGCGACGAAGCCGTCACCCGTTGGGTGAAGGCGGAGGTCGTGGCCACCCTTCATTGCCTTGCCGGAGGAGCAGCTTCGCTTTGGAAAACGACTTTCGGCTAGGCGCCCCGCGGCGTCGCTGCGCTTGCCGCGGGATTACGGTCCGATCCCCCATCTTTCCCAAATTGGGCGGCTCCGGTATCGTGCGGGCGTGCAAAACTACCGGAGACCTAGGCCAGCCATCCCTTCATCAACCCGGCTTCCGGCACTCGCGGCGCTGCTGCTTCTGCCTGCCTGCATTATGCCCGGTCAAAAACCCGCGTTTGGCAACAACGCCGTTGCCCTTGACTCATGCGGCGGTGACGGCCTGATTGACAACGGCGAGGACGGCAACAATCAGGTTCTGGTCCGCGACGGCCGCAACGGCTACTGGTACACCTACGTCGACGAGGTCGGGTCGACCGTGGTCCCCGAGGCTGGCTCGCGCGGCGGCACTTTCAGCATGTCGCCCGGCGGGGCCAACGGCTCGAAGTACGCGGCCAATGTGCGGGGAAAGGTTGCCAGCGGGAGCAGCGTCGTCTTTGGCGCCGTGGGCATGAACTTCGTGGATCCCAAGGGCCCCTACGATGCCTCTCGCTACAACGGCCTTGCTTTCTGGGCGCGCAAGGGGCCCGGCTCGATCGGCAAAGTCCGACTCAAGGTGCCCGACCTCAGCACGGATCCCGAGGGCGGCGTGTGCCGGGAGTGCTTCAACGACTTCGGCATGGATCTCAACCTGAGCGAGGCCTGGCAGCATTTTGTATTCCCCTTCAAGAAGATGAAGCAGATGCCCGACTGGGGCTCGCCGCGGCGACACGCCATCGACAAGAGCAAGCTCTTCGGCATTCAGTGGCAGGTGAACACGCCGGGCGCCGCTTTCGACATTTGGGTGGATGACGTGGAGTTCGTTGGATGCGAATAGCCCCCCGCCCCGCCGTTGTCCTCGGCGTCTTCGGGCTGCTTCTGCCTTCTTGCTTGCAGACCGTATCCCAGCAGAAGGCTGCCTCGCGGCCCGCCCGCTCCCGCTCTCCGCGCGCGTCGGCGCGGCCCGGAGTACCCGCTCCCATAGCTACGCCGGTCGAGCCGGCCGACTTCCCCAAGCCCGCGCCCTTTGTTCCGCCGCAGCACCCAGGCAAGACCGGCAACGAATACACGGATCGCTTCATCGCCCACTGGAACGCCCTGCACTCCCCTGCCAATGGCTACTTCAGCCCCGAGGGCATGCCCTACCACACGGTGGAAACCCTGCTGGTGGAAGCACCTGACTACGGGCATCACACCACCTCAGAGGCGTACAGCTACTGGCTGTGGCTGGAGGCCACCTACGGCAAGATCGCCAAGGATTGGAAGCCACTTCACCATGCCTGGGAAAACCTGGAGGCGTACCTCATCCCCACGCCCGCGGACCAGCCCACCACCGGCTCCTACGCGGATAGCCACCCCGCGGTCTACGCGCCCGAGCAGGATCTGCCCAGCGCCTACCCCGTGCCCTTCGATGCCGCGGCGCCAGTGGGTCATGACCCCCTGGCGAAAGAGCTGCAAGCCGCCTACGGCTCGCCCTTCATCTACGGCATGCACTGGATCATCGACGTCGACAACTTCTACGGTTTCGGACGGCGCGGCGATCGCGTGTCCCACCCCGCGCCCATCAACACGTTTCAGCGCGGGATGCAGGAGTCGGTCTGGGAAGCTATCCCCCAGCCCTGCTGGGATGATTTCCAGTTCGGTGGCGAAAACGGTTTCCTTGACCTGTTCGTGAAGCAGGACGGCGGCTACGCGCGCCAGTGGAAATACACCGACGCGCCTGATGCCGATGCGCGCGCCGTGCAGGCCATGTACTGGGCCAAGCGCTGGGCCGAAGAACAGGGTGCGGGCAGTGCCGTCGACAGCCTGGTTCAGAAGGCGTCCAAGATGGGCGACTATCTCCGCTACGCCCTGTTCGACAAGTACTTCAAGGAGATGGGTTGCCAGGACCCGAGCTGCCCAGCGGCCGAGGGCTACGGCGGCGCCCACTACTTGCTGTCGTGGTACTACGCCTGGGGCGGCTCTATTGCCAAGGCCGGAGGCTGGTCCTGGCGCATTGGCGCCAGCGCCTCGCACAGTGGGTATCAGAATCCGTTTGCGGCCTACGTGCTGGCCAAAAAAAGGGCCTTCAAGCCCGCGTCCCCGAACGCCGCGCGCGACTGGGGCATCAGTCTGGGCCGCCAGCTCGAGTTCTATCGCTGGCTGCAATCCGCGGAGGGTGGCATGGCCGGCGGCGCGACCAATAGCTGGCGCGGCCGCTACGCCAAGCCGCCCGCGGGCACCACCACCTTCTACAAGATGGCCTACGACGAGGCGCCGGTCTACGCCGACCCGCCCAGCAACGAGTGGTTTGGCTTCCAGGCCTGGACCATGGACCGCGTGGCGCAGCTCTATTACGTCACCGGCGACGCACACGCCAAGATGCTGCTCGGCCGCTGGGTCAATTGGGTCATGGCTAGCACCAAGCTGGGCAAAGACGGCAGCTTTGCCATCCCGTCGACGCTACAGTGGACCGGCCAGCCGGAGATCAACTGGAACGAGAAGACCCAGAACTGGGATGGCCAAGACGCAGGCTACAACAAGACCCTGCACGTGAAAGTGAAGGACCACAGTCAGGATGTGGGCGTGACCGGGGCATTGACGCGCACCTTGCTCTTCTACTCGGCAAAATCCGGGGATCACGCCGCCGCGCTACTGGCCAAGGAACTGCTCGATCGGATGTGGAAGAAGTACTGGAGCCCCAAGGGCGTGGCTAGTGAGGAAGAACGCCTCGACTACAAACGCTTTGGCGATCCAATCTTCGTGCCCGCGGGTTGGCAGGGGGTGATGCCCAATGGCGACCGCATCGAGCCCAGCTCCACATTCATCAGCATTCGCTCCAAGTACAAGACCGATCCCGCTTGGCCGCAAGTCGAAGCGTATTTGAAGGGCGGCCAACCGCCCCGCTTCACTTACCACCGTTTCTGGGCGCAAGTGGATGTGGCGCTCGCCAATGCGAGCATGGGGATGCTCTACCCCGACGGCATCCCGTCGGCGGCCAAGGCCAAAGCGGAGAAGGCCGAGAAAGCCAAGAAGGGCAAGAAGCGCGGGCGGCGGCGGGGGACGAAGTAGTCCGCATTCTGGGGCCAACCGTCAGGGGTGGCAGACAGCAGGCCGGCGACGGCTGGCTAGGCCAAAGGCAGCCTCAGCGAGGTCGCGATGGGGTAGATTGTACGCCACTCCCGATGGTATCCGGGTGGCTCCGGCGCTGACGTTCCTGCGCAGTCTGATCTAGACAATGGCGACCGGATCCCGCCCCGCGCGCTTCGCGCGCCGCCTATCCCGCCTCGCGCACCATCACCAGCAGCATCTTGAACGCCGTCCTGGCAGCAAGCGCGTGCGGAACGTTGGCCGGCATGAGCACGGCCTGCCCGGCCCGCGCGGCGACCTCCTTCCCGCCGATGGTCAACTCGGCCTCGCCATCCAGAATCTCCGCGATGGCATCGAAGGGCGCGGTGTGCTCGGACAGTCCTTGTCCCACGTCGAAAGCAAACAGCGTGACCGTGCCGGCATTCTTCTTGATGAGGGTGCGACTGACCACCGCGCCCGGCTGATAGGAGATGAGGTCTGCAAGAGCCACGGCCTGCCCTGGCGGCATGGCGCCTGTGCCGGCGTCCTGATGGTGCTTCTCACTCATGGTCGTCTTCCTCCTCACGGCCCGCCACGTCCTTCTGCTTGTCCGCGGCCTCACCCTTGGCAAAGGCGAAGGTCAACTTTCCGTCGGCGACGTCGATGGTCACGTTGCCGCCTGAAGCCAGCGCACCGAAGAGCAACTCGTCGGTCAGGGGACGTTTGACCTCGTCCTGCATGACCCTGGCCAAAGGCCGCGCGCCGTTCATCGGATCGTAGCCCTTCTTGGCCAGAAGCTCTCGGGCCGCAGGGCTGAGCGTGACCGTCACGTTGCGCTCGCCGAGCTGTTTACCCAGCTCACCCACGAACTTGTCCACGATCAGCAACATCTCGCGCTCGCCGAGCGGAGCAAAGTCTACCTTGGCATCCAAACGATTGCGGAATTCTGGAGAAAACGCGCGCTTGAACGCCTCGTCGGTGTCGCCGAAGCGCTCACCCGCGCCGAAGCCCGGCATCCGCCGCGATAGATCGCGTGCCCCCACGTTGCTGGTCATGATCAGGATGATGTGGCGGAAATCTGAGGTGCGCCCGTTGTTGTCGGTGAGCGCGCCGTGGTCCATCACCTGCAACAAGATGTTGAAGAGATCCGGGTGCGCCTTCTCGATCTCGTCGAGCAACAGCACCGCGTGCGGGGTCTTGTGGACCGCATCGGTCAGCAGGCCGCCCTGATCGAAGCCAACGTACCCAGGTGGCGCGCCGATCAGCCGCGATACCGTGTGTCGCTCCATGTACTCGGACATGTCGTAGCGCAGGAACGCCACGCCCAGGACCTCGGCCAGTTGCTTGGCCAACTCAGTCTTGCCCACGCCGGTTGGCCCAGCAAACAGGAAGCAGCCGATGGGCCGCTCGGGCGTGCCCAGGCCGGCGCGGTTGGTGCGGATGGCCTGACACACGCGCTCCACCGCACGATCCTGGCCAAACACCTTGGCCTTGATCTCGCCTTCCAGATTGCGCAAACGCTCGCGGTCATCAGAGCCCACCCGGCGCGCGGGAATGCGGGCCATGGTCGACACCACAGCCTCGATGTCGCGCGCGCGCACGGTCAATCGCGTCGGCGGCGCCTTGGCCTCCTCTCCCTCGGCGGCCAGGGCGGATGCCAACCCTCCGCCGGCACGCAGCTTGAGAATAGCGCCCGCCTCGTCGATGAGGTCGATGGCCTTGTCGGGCAACTTGCGGTCGGCCAGGTGCCGGTCAGACAACTCAGCGGCTACGCGCAGAGCACTTGCCGTGTAGTGCACTCCGTGGAACTCCTCGTAGCGCTTGCGCAGACCCTGCAACACCTTGACCGTGTCGTCCACACTCAACTCGGACACCTCAATGGGCTGGAACCGCCGGGCCAAGGCTCGGTCCTTTTCGATGTAGCTACGTAGCTCTTTGTGCGTGGTGGTCCCGATGCAGCGGATGAGGCCAGCGGAAAGGGGCGGCTTCAGCAGGTTGGACGCGTCCATGGTACCGCCCGAGGCCGCGCCTGCCCCAACAATGGTGTGAAGCTCGTCGATGAAAAGGACGGCGTTGCCCTTCGCCTCGGCTGCGCGCAGGACGGCCTTGAAGCGCTCTTCAAAATCGCCCCGGTAACGCGTGCCCGCCACCAAGGATCCCATGTCGAGCGCGTAGATCTCGACACCACGGAGGGCAGCCGGCGCCTGGCCGGCCTCGATGCGCGCCGCCAAACCCTCGACGATGGCGGTCTTGCCCACGCCGGCGTCACCCACGAAGAGCGGATTGTTCTTGCGCCGTCGCGCCAGAACATGCAGCGCCCGATCCAGTTCCGCCTGTCGTCCGACCAGTGGATCAATGAGGCCCCGGCGCGCGCGCGCATTAAGGTTGACGGCGAAGCTTTCCAGCGGATCCTTGCTCGCGTCTCCCGCCGGTTCTTCGTCGGACTCTGATTCGGGCAGGGCCCCTGCCGCCCGGCCGCCATGCTCCGGCAGTATCTTGGGGGCGCCGTGCGAGATGGCGGTGACGAGGTCCAGTCGGCTGATCCCTTCCTGCTTGAGGAAGTGGACCGCATGCGAGTCGGGCTCGCTGTACAGGGCGACTAGTACGTGCGGGCCGTGAACCTCCGAGCGCCCTGCGCTGTAGAGCTGGCCGACCGCTCGCTGAATCACGCGCGCGAATCCCAAGGTAGGCTGGGCCCGCAACTCCCCCTCTTCACCCGCGCTGCGTGCCTCGTCGTCGGCCGGCAGGCGGGGCAGCGGGCCTTCGAGAAAATCCTCCAGCTTTGCGCGCACGCGCTCCGGCTTCCCCCCGCACTGTCGGATGACCTCGGTTGTCTTCTTGTCGTCGAGCAAGGCCAAAAGCAGATGCTCGAGGCTCGAGAACTCGTGCCGGCGGCGGGTGGCGTCCTCCAGCGCTCGCCGAATCGTCTCTTCCAACTCCGGGCCTAGCATGATTGCCTTTGCACCGAACAACGCAGGGGCATCTCGTTGTCGCGGGCAAAACGGACCACCTGGGCTGCCTTTGTCTCGGCGATGTCCCGCGGGTAGACCCCCGCCACGCCCATGCCCTTGGTATGCACGTTCAACATGATCTGCTGCGCGGTTGCAGTATCGTGCTGAAAAAACTTCATCAGCACGTACACGACGAACTCCTGCGTGGTGTAGTCGTCGTTGTGAAGCACGACCTCATAGAGGCGCGGCCGCTCGACGCGCACCTGGTCGAGCGTCGCAAGATCGCGTTCCCGGTCGAGTTCCCGCTTGGGCATGGCTAGGGTGACGATTGTAGCTTGTCACGATCTGGCCACGAAACCAGCAGGTACGGACGAGCCTGGAATTCCAGGCCGCGTCCCAGGCAGCGGAGGCGAAGCGGCTGGGTCGGGAACTTGCTGGGCAATTCCAGTCCGCGTGCACGCCAGCCTCCCGGCGTATACTTACTCATCAGATGAGACTCGCCGATTTCGACGGAAGAGCCTGCGCCGCGCGGCGTGCACGCCTGGCCATGAAACTGGGAACGCAGCCCGCCTTGATCGCCGCCGGAGCGCCCCGACCACGCACCTCGGCCGGCAACGCCTACTACTTTCGTGCGGCCAGCCATTTTCTCTATCTCTTCGGTCTGCATCTGCCGCGCGCCTTTGGCCTGTGGACGGGCGAGCGCTGGGTGTTGTTTCTGCCCGAGCCGGGCGCCGACTTCGCCCTGTGGCACGGGCAGGCGCCGGGACCATCCGATCTCGGCGCTGCGCTGGCCTGCCCGGTCGAGCTGCGGCCGGCGCTGGCCGCGGCCGTGGCGGGTCGGCCCCTCGCCACGCTACCCGCCCTGGATCAAGAGACCCGCGCCGAGCAGTCGGAGCTGCTGGGCCGGCCCATCGCCTATGGCAACCTGGACGCACTCGACCACTCGCTGGCCGACGCGCTCATCGAGTTGCGCCTGGTCCACGACCACGCGGCCATCGCAGGCTTGCGCAAGGCTGCCGACGCCACCGCGGCCGCCTTTCGCACGGGGATCCGCACGGTTCGTCCCGGCATAAACGAAAGCGTGGTGCGTGCGGCGATGGAGGCAGAGTTCATCTGCCGCAACATGGGCGTGTCGTACAACTCCATCGTTACGGTTCGCGGCGAGGTTCTGCACAACGAGGAATACCACCGCGAGCTGAAATCCGGGGATCTCCTGCTGGTCGATGTGGGGGCTGAAACCGCCGATGGCTGGGCGGGCGACGTCACACGCACCTGGCCGGTCAGCGGACGCTACTCGCCCACGCAAAGGGACTTCTATCAGGTGGTTCTCCACACGCAGCAGGCCGTGATCGCGGCGGTGCGACCAGGCGTGCCCTTCCGCGAACTGCATTTTCTGGCCGGCCGGCTCATCGCCGAGGGTCTGGTCAACCTGGGCGTTCTGCGCGGTGATCCCGCCGAATTGGTAGCCGATGGCGTGGTGGCGCTCTTCTTCCCGCATGGGCTGGGCCACCTTATCGGGCTGGATGTGCATGACCTGGAAGATCTGGGTGACCGCGCCACCTACGCGCCAGGCCGCACCCGGTCCACCGAGCCGGGCCTGCGCACGCTGCGACTCGATCGCGACCTCTGCGCTAGCATGGCCATCACGATCGAACCCGGTCTCTATCTGGTCCCGGCCATTCTCGACGACCCCGCGCGCACGGCCTCGGCCGGCGATCGACTGCGGCGTGACCGCCTAGCCGCCTTCGCCGACGTCCGTGGCATTCGCATCGAAGACGACGTGCTGGTCACCAGCGACGGCCACGAGGTGCTCACCGCTGCCATTCGCAAGGGGGTCGACGCAATCGAAAAGGAGATGGGTTAGCGAGTCATGAGGTAAGCGGCGGCAGCGGTACCCAGAAGCATGAGCAAAGCCATTGCGACCCGAGCGACGCGGCCGAATCGCGAGGGAGGCCTGGCTAAGGTCGGCTGCGCACTCGCCACCTTGATCGGCCGCGGTGCGGACAGCGGCGGCACGTATTGCCGCTCCTCGACCGGACGCGCCAGGCGGCGAACCCGCGGCGCGCCCGTTGGTGGCAGCCCGCCCTTGGCCTCTGCCGCGGAATCGGGTGCCTCGGCCTCGCCCTCCCCTCTCTCAAGGTTGACGACCAGAGCGCTCACCTGACAGGGATCGTCCACTTCGAAGGCCGGCTCTTCGACATGAAGCCCAAGGGCGACACGCAACCCTTCGACCTCCTGCTCCGCCGACCTCCGGCGCTCATCGGACAATTCGATAGCCGGGATATCTCTCAGCGTGGAAGCCAGATCCTCGGGGATCGCCGCGGGACCCTCGGGCCGCAGGGCGGGAACTGGCGGACGCGGCGCCTCTGCGGGCGGCGCCGCTGGCGGGGCCAGCGCAGACGGCGCCTCCGCCCGCTGCGCAGGGACCGACCGAGGCGCCCGCGGTGCTACCGGTGCACCGTCAAGAGCGACCAGCTCGCTGGAAACTGGTGTGGTCGACAGCGCGCGCGCCAGGTCCAGCATCTGGGCGGCGGCCGAGTCCTCGGGAGGCGGCGTAGCGTGGGTGCCCAGCTTGCCTGCCTTGGCCAGGGCTTCCAGGGCATCGCAGAACTCAGCCGCATCCCGCGGCCGGCGTTCAGGGCGCTTGGCCAGCAGCCTCATGATAAGCGCACCCAGCTCGGGGCTCACAACGCCCGGGGCGACCAGGTCGGGCTTCCGGGGAACCACTTCGACATGGGCCTGCCAGATGTCGACGGGCGTTGGCCCGTCGATGGGCAGCGCGCCCGTCACCGTCTCGTAGAACATCACCCCCAAGGCATACAAGTCGGACCGCGCATCAACATTGCCGCCACGGCACTGTTCCGGCGACATGTAATGTGGCGTTCCGACGTTCACGCCGATCGCTGTGTGCGGCCCACTCGACGCCTGCCCCCCGCCCACCAGCAGCTTGGCCAGGCCAAAATCCACCAACTTCACTTTGGGCGGCCGGTCAGCTCCCTCCGGGATCAGAATCACATTGTCGGGCTTGAGATCGCGATGAACGATGCCGTGGTCGTGCACGGCGACCAACACCCGCCCCACGTCCATGAAGACGGGATACGTGTCAAAAGGCGTCAGCCGCTGGTGCGCGCGCAACACCGCGCCCAGGCTCCGGCCATCGAGGAATTCCATAACGTAGTACGGCCGCCCGTCGGTGAGCCGTCCGAAGGAGAAGATGTCCACCAGTCCCGGGTGGCGGATGTCGTTCACCGCGCGGGCCTCGAGCACAAAGCGCCGGATGGCGTTGCTATTTTTCGCCAGCTTGCCCGACAAGACCTTGATCGCGACCTTCTTGCCGATGATGGGATGGACAGCAGAGTACACCGTGCCCATCCCGCCCTCGGCGATCCGATCGGCGATCTGATACTCGCCCACCAAGGTGCCGGGCTGCAGCCGAGTGATGGGGAAGGTTTCGGTCAGGTGGAAAGAACCCGACAGCGGAGCTGGGAAAGCCGGCATCGCAACAACAGCGGGCGCCGGCCCGGGATTGCTCGTCCCTTCGGGACAGTTGAAGTCGAAATCCGCGCCGTGGGCTGGCTTGCCACAGCGCGGACAGATGTCGGATGCCATGACCGCCAGAAGATTGTATCGCGATAGAGCGCGGGGCGCTGAGTTTCCATCGCTCCGAGGTCGTTGCTGTACCTCTTGACGCGTTAGCGCAAACGGTCAGTCCGCGATCGCGCTGAAGACCAGACAGGCATTGGTGCCCCCGAACCCGAAGCTGTTGCTCATGGCGTGGCGCACGCGAACGTCGCGGGCGGTGTTGGGCACGTAGTCGAGATCGCACGCGGGGTCAGGCGTGGTGTAGTTGATGGTCGGCGGCACCTGGTTGCGCGCCAAAGCGAGCGCGCAGAACGCCGCCTCAATACCCCCAGCAGCACCCAACAGGTGCCCGGTCATGGACTTGGTCGAGCTGACCATCAGTCTGCGTGCGTGTTCGCCGAACACCTTCTTGATGGCCACCGTCTCGGTGGCGTCGTTCAACTTGGTCGAGGTCCCGTGCGCGTTGATGTAGTCAATGTCCGAGGGCGCCAGGCCTGCGTCCTTGAGGGCCAAACGCATGCAACGCTGGGCGCCCTCACCTTCGGGCGCCGGCGCCGTTACATGGTAGGCGTCGGCGTTGGCGCCGTACCCACTCAATTCGGCGTAGAGCTGGGCCTTGCGCTTCTTCGCGTGCTCCATCTCCTCCAGAATCAGGATGCCTGCGCCCTCGCCCATCAGAAAGCCATCGCGCCCGAGGTCGAACGGCCGGGACGCCTCGGCGGGTGCATCGTTGCGGGTGGACAGAGCGCGCATGGCGCAAAACGCACCCACCCCGAGCGGCGTGACCACTGCTTCGGTACCCCCGCAGATCATCACATCCACCTCGTCGCGCTGGATGGCACGGTACGCGTCGCCGATGGCGTGAGCTCCGCTGGAACAGGCCGACACCTGAGCGTAGCTCGGACCCTTGGCATTGTACTTCATGGCCAAATGTCCCGCCGCCAGGTTGATGATGAGCTGGGTGGCGAAGAAAGGCGAGATGCCGTGGCGCGGCCCCTTTTCCATGAAGGTCTTGTGCGTGGCCTCGATGGTGCCAAGACCGCCCATGCCAGAGCCAACGAAGCAGCCCGCTCGCTCGCACAGCTCGCCCTCGATGGTCAGGCCTGCGTCACTCATGGCCATGGCCCCGGCGGCCAGCGCGTACTGAATGAAGAGATCAGCGGCTGTGGTGCGGGCCTCGCGCGCGCCTATCCAGCGAGTGGGTTCGAAACCCTTCACCTCGCCTGCGATGCGGGTGGAAAAGCTGCTGGCATCGAACCGCGTGATAGGCGCGATGCCGGAGCGTCCGGCCAGAAGCGCCTGCCAGGTTTCCTCCCTGCCGATGCCGACCGGTGTGACCAGACCGACGCCGGTGACCACAACCCTGCGCAGCATCGGCAACGCCGAGCGAGCCTACTGCTTCACTCGCCCTTTGACGTAGTTGACGGCATCACCCACGGTCTTGATCTTCTCGGCATCCTCGTCGGGAATCTCGATCTTGAAGGCCTCCTCCAGCACCACCACCATCTCGAGACGGTCAATCGAGTCCGCCTTCAGATCGTCGGAAAACGACGCGCCCATGGTCACCTTGTCAGCCGGGACCTCGAGCTGGTCGACGATGATCTTCATGACTTTTTCTTCCAGATTCTCTGCCATAGTTCGCGTCCTTCTCCTTGGGCGCGTAAGCGCCTTGCCGAGGTGTACGTTACATCAAAAGTCCGCCGTTGACCCGCAGCACCTGCCCTGTGACATAGGCGGCCCCTGGACCGGCCAGGTATACCACTGCCGCGGCCACATCCTCGGGGGTTCCGACACAACCCAGAGGAATGGCCCTGAGAACCTCGGCTCGCCGCTCGGGCGTAAGTCCGGCCGCGGTCATGTCGGTCTCGATGAACCCCGGCGACACCGCATTGACCGTGACCCCGCGCGAGGCGTATTCGCGCGCCCACGTCTTGGTCAGGCCTAGCAGGCCCGCCTTGGCCGCCGCGTACGGCCCCTGCCCTGCCGAGCCCGTCTCGCCCACCACCGAGGCGATGTTGATGATGCGACCGCCACCCGGGGCGTGCATGAGCGAGCGCAGGGCCGCACGCGTGCAGTTGAACGTCCCACCCAGGTTGACCGCGAGTGCCCGCTGCCAGTCCGCATCCTTGGCCCCCAAGGTCAGTGCGTTGACCGCCAGGCCCGCGTTGTTCACCAGGATGTGGACGCCGCCTTCGCCCGCGACGATCTGCTTGAACGCCCGGTTGACCGCCTCTGGGTCGGCCACGTCGAAGCGCATGAGCAAGCCCGCGCTCCCCACCGCCGCCGCAGCTTCTGCTGCCGCTTGCTGGTTGTGGAGGTAGGTCATCACCACCCGGGCGCCGTGCCCCGCCAACGCCACCGCGATCGCGCGACCGATCCCCCGTGAGGCGCCAGTCACCACGGCGACCTTGCCCTGCAATTCGCGTGGGCAGCCCGCCGGCCTTGCCAGCGCTGCGCGTGGCGTACCATCGCGGGAAGGCTTGGGAACCCTCTCAGGGTTCCCATCTAGTTTGTCGCTCACGCCGCTCCTCCCGCGCCGTCGGGGGGCGCGTCTTCGCGCCACAGATAGGCGTGCTCGGCCACCGCCCGCGCCATCTCTTGGCGCAGGTGGGCGCGAACCAGTTCGCTGGCCGCCAGCACACCGTTCTTGATGGACCGCGCGTCCGAGGACCCGTGACAGATCAGCACGACCCCATCCACTCCCACAAGGGGCGCTCCCCCTGTCTCCGCGTAGTCGCTACGCCGCCTGAACCGGCGCAGTGCCGGCCGCATCAAGAGAGCCCCCAGTTTTTCCAGCACGCTCCCCCGCGCGACCTCTTCACGCACGGCCTGGGTCAGCCACTGGACCAGGCCCTCGCAGCTCTTGAGCAAGACGTTCCCGGTGAAACCGTCCGTGACCACCACATCGGCCTGACCCCGAAAAATGTCCCGCCCCTCGACGTAGCCAAGATAGTCGAAGCCGGCTGGTCGATCCGAGGTCCCCGCCCGTGCAAGCAGTTGATGTGCCTCGCGCGTAAGCACCGTGCCTTTGTGCCCTTCCGCACCGTTGGACAACAAGCCGACCCGTGGCCTTGCCTTTCCGTGCAGCAGGCGCGCGTACCCCGCACCGAGCACGGAGAACTGCGCCAGCACCGTCGGCCGCACGTCTACGTTTGCCCCCATGTCCAGCAGCGCGCACTGGCCGGTCTGGGTGGGAAACGTGGTCACGATGGCCGGCCGTTCCACCCCGGCGATCCGCCCCAACACCAAGAGCGCCCCGGCCATGAGCGCGCCTGAATTCCCCGCCGAGACCACAGCGTCCACCTCGCCGGCCTGGGCCAGCTCGAAGCAGACACGCATCGACGACGCCTTCTTCTGCCGAAAGGCGACCGCGGGCGCCTCGTCCATGCCCACCACCTCGGCGGCATGGCGAACCTGGATACGCCCCGCGGGAACGGACTGGCCGATTTTGTCGAGCACCCGGCGGATGCGCTCCTGGTCGCCGACCAACACCACGTCGATTGGTGGGCTGGTCAGGGCAGTCAAGGCGCCCTCGACCTCGACGCACGGAGCGCCCTCGGCCCCCATCGCGTCCACGGCAACGCGAACCCGAGCCGGATCGGTCATGGGACGAAATCGGATGGCTTCCGCCTCAAGCGGCAACCCTGCTGCGGGACTAGGTATTCTCGTCTTGCGGCACTTCGATGACCATGCGGTCCTTGTAGTAGCCGCACGCCAAACAAACCCTGTGAGGAAGTCGTGCCTCGCCACAGCGCGGGCAAGGAACGAAATGGGGAACTGGCTGCTTCATCACCTGAGCCCGGCGGATCGCCGAGCGGGACTTGGATTGTCGTCTCTTGGGAACTGCCATGGTCACATCTCCTGTTCTCGAATACGTTACAACTTCACTTTGGCCAGCGCTGCGAACTTGCCGCCGCCTGCCGGGCGTTGGGCGCAGTCGCAGGGTGTCAGGTTCCGGTTGGTGCCGCAAGTGGGGCAGATGCCGGCGCAATCTTCCCGGCATAGCGGTCCCATCGGCAAGGCGAGCAGCAACTCGTCCCGGATCTCTGGCCCCACGTCGATCACGCCATCCTGGAAGGTGATGACGTCCTCTGCGTCATCCTCGTCCTCCTCTTTGCCCGACGGCTCTCGCCACTCGGCGAAGGTGAGCGTCACGGGCACGTCGAGGGTTAGCGTGGCCGGCTCCAGGCAGCGAGCGCACTGCGCGACCAATCCACCTCGAAGCGCGCCACGCAAGAGATACTCGTCGCCTGCCCGTTCTAGACGGCCGCTGAAGGTTATGCCCCCTTCAGACGGTCGCATGTCCACTTCAGGGCACTCCGCCCTGAGCCACGCTTCGGTCACCGCCACGCGAACATCCACTCCGTCGTCGCCGATATCCTTGATCTTGTAACGCATGGCACGTGCGAGGCGCGAGCCTCGTGCTTGGAAAGGCCGTAACTATAGGGGGCGCCGGTCGCGGGTCAAGCCTACCCAGGCCTTCCTAGAGCGCCGAACGGTTTGACGGACCGAGTGAAATTGCGTAGTTGCGAGCGGCCCTAGGCGCGAGGAGGGAGAATACTCGACGTATTTGACCGACGAGCAACGAAGGGACGCGACGCAAATGCGCGATTTCACGACGGGAGGCAAACCGTTCGGCGCTCTAGACGTCGCTCTTGCGGACCGAGATGGCTAGCTTGGCCACGCTCTTGAGCACGTGGGGCACCCGTTTGACCACGTTGATCGAGGGTGGTCGCTTTTCGCGCACTGCGAACGGAATCTCCACCACCTTTTTCTTTTCGCGATGGGCCCGGATGACGAATTCGCTGGCAAAGACATCACGGTCCAACACGCATCGCTGCGCAGTTCCCAGCAGGACCTCGCGCTTGAAGGCCTTGAGCCCGTGCGTGTCGGTCCCGCCGTAGTTGCAGACCGCGCGCAGAAGGCCGTTGTACACGCGGGTGCCCATGCGCCGCACCCAGGGGCGCTGGTCGCTCGACCCCACCATGGCCTTGGAGCCGACCACCAGATCGGTGTCGGTCCGCTCCAGCAAGGCCAGCGCCCGCGCGTAGAACTCGGTGTCGCACAGATCGATCTCGTCACAGATGACAAAGTCGCCGCGGGCGGCGAGGATGCCGGTCTTCATCGCCAGGCCGTAGTTGGGTTGCCCGATGGAGATCATGCGCACCTCGGGGAAGTCCGCCTCGATCTCCTTGCCAATCTCCACCGTGCGATCGCGCGAGCCGTTCTCACACAGAACCAGCTCGTAGGTGAAGCCGAAAGGCCGCAACTTCTCGCGCAGCTCCAACACTGAACCGCGCAAGATCCCCTCCTCGTTGTAGACCGGGATCACGATTGAGACATGCGGGGTGGCGGCAGGCTGGGACGATTCGGTCATGGTGTCCTACTCCCGGGGGCGGCTTCGATGGTGGCCGCGACCTCGCGGCCGGCCAGCAGGCAATCCTCCATCGCATTGTACGTCCATGCGCCGTAGCGGCCACGCGGATAGATGGCGTGCGATTCGAGGAAGCGAAAAATGGCCGTGGTGGCGGCGGCGTAGTGCTCGTCGAAGACGACGTAGGCGTACTTGATCTCGCGCGCGTCGGCAAAGCGGATGTCGCCCGGCGAAGCCGTGGCGCCGATCGCGGCCAAGCCCTGGGCCACGTCGGACAGGGTGGTTTCGCTGACCGGGCCGCGGTCGGCCAGCTCCACATAGAGAGACGCAGTCCCGGCCGGCGCCATGCTGGCTGCGGCGTTGCTGTAGATGCCGACGCGGTAGAAAGGCAGACGCTTCTCGGGCACGTAGATCCAGTGCCAGTCTGCTGGCGGCCGCGAGCGGGTGGCCACGTTCAGGTAGCGGAGACTCGTGCAGCGTAGTCGGCTGGCGTGGACTTCGATGTCGTCGGGAAGGTTGGATATGCGCGCCAACAGCTCGGGCAGCGGGAGAGTGGCCACCACCGCGTGATAGGGCACGCTTTGCCCAGCCACCACCACTTCGCGCCTGCGGAAGTCGAGCGATTCCACGCTGCTGCGCAGGTGAACGTCCCCGCCCTTCATCCGCGTGCTCAAGGCCCGCGCCAGCGTCCCGATGCCGCCCTGTTTGGGGTAGAGAAAACTGACGTTGTAGCCCAGGCGCCCAGCGTCCGCGCCCACCGCGCCGGCCACCACTTGCTCGAGATTGGGCAGGGGTACGAAGCGCGCACACCAATCCGCGGTGATGGCGCGCGGATGCACGCCCCACAGCTTCTCGTTGTAGGGGATCATGAATTGCCGCGAAATGCCGGCGCCAAAATGCCGCAGGCAAAACTCCTCGAAGTTGCGCGGCGCCGCGCCTGCCGGCTGCATCTTGGCCTCGATGACCCCGAGCAGGCATTCCTTGATCACCCCAGGCGGCAGCCCATACAGGTTGGCCTGGAACGGGTACAGGGTGGTCACGCCGTGGGAGAAGATGCGTGCGCGCCTTTGCACCTCTGCCATCTCGGCAGGCAAGACCTCGGCCACCAACTGCTTGATGGCCGGATCGCGCAAATGCAGCCAGTGCCCGGTCAAGTCGAAGTGAAAGCCGTCGCGCTGCTCGGTGACCGCCAGGCCGCCCAGTTTGGCCTCGCGCTCGAACAGAACCCAGGGCCGGCGCAGGTGCAAGGCCGCCGCGATCCCGGTGAGCCCCCCGCCGAGAATAGCTACTTTGCGCGGTTCTTCGGCCATGGCTGAAGTTGGCCTATCATGGGTGTCAGGGCGTGTCGACCTCTGGCAATCGAGAGCGGGCCATTCTGGTCATCAAGGCTCATTGAAGATGGCAAGCCGTTGTTCGGCTCGGCTACGGCAGCTTCGAAAGCTGGAAGGCGCTGTGGATGCGCCTCTGCGCCTGGGCCGCCTGGGCTGACGCCACGACCAGCGAGATGTTCAGCTCGGATGAGCCCTGGGCGATCGCCACCACGTTGATCTCCTGCGAGGCCAGAGCCGAGAACACGCGCGCGGCAATGCCAGGCATGCCGGCCATGCCCAGGCCCACCACCGCAATGGTGGTCATGCCGGTCTGCACCTGAATACCGTCCACGTCGCGGCGGGCGATTTCGTCGTGGAAGGCGCGGTCCAGGTGCTCCTTGGCGGCCTTGGCCTCTTTCTCAGGAACCGTGAAGCAGATGGACTGCTCGGACGAAGCCTGCGTGATGAGCGACACCGACATTCCGTGCGCCGACAGGGTCGCAAAGGTGCGCGCGGCCACGCCCGGAACGCCCAGCAAGCCTCGGCCGGCCACCGTGACCAGGGCCTGTCCCGATACGGCGGAAAGCGCCTTGACCGGATGACGGTCCGTGCTCTGGTGTGAAGAGATCTCTGTGCCGGGCGCACTGGGTTCGGCAAACGGCCGCACGAAGACCGGGATGGGCTTGCCCTGCACCGGGATGAGCGCGCGTGAATGCAGGACCTTGGCGCCGTAGTAGGCCAGCTCGGCGGCCTCGCGTACGTGCAGTTGTGGGATCACGCGCGCCTCCGGCACCACGCGCGGGTCGGCGGTGAGCAGCCCCGGCACATCCTTCCACAGCGTCACCCGGCTGGCCTCGAGCGCACGGCCGAGGAGCGTGGCGGTCAGATCCGAGCCGCCGCGGCCCAGGGTCACCAGCGCTGGCGGCTGCCCGTGCTCCTTGTGCCATGCACCCAGAAAGCCGGGCACCACGGGCGCCACACCGCGGGACATGAGCGGCCGGAGCCGGGCGCGAACTGCCGCATCGGTGTGCGCCAGGTGGGGCGCGGCGCCGCCAAACGGGCCGTCGGTATGGACCACTTCCAGCGCATCCACGACCTGGGCCTTCACGCCTCCCGCGCGCAACACGGCACAAAAGATCTCCGCGCTCAAACGCTCGCCGCGCGACACCACCAGATCGCTCGTGCGCGCGGTCAGCTCGCGCAAGGCCACCAGGCCCCCGGCCAGCATCTCAAGCTCGGCCATCGACTGGTCGACCACACCGGCCAGCTCGGCCTTGGGGCGCTGGCCGAGCGCTACCTGGCGCAGGACCACGCGATACTTCTCGCGCACAGCTTCGAGCGCGGTCGCGGTCTTTTCGCGATCACCGGCGCGGGCATGGTCGGCCACGGCCAGCAGCAGGTCCGTCACGCCTGCCGGCGCAGAGCAGACCACGGCCAACGGCGCGCCGCAGGTTTTCGAGATGTCGGCCGCGTGCTGGTAGGCCGCACCGTCCGCAAGCGACGCGCCACCAAATTTGTAGACCTCGGGGGATCGCGATTTTCGTGTCATGGGGCAGGGACTTTTTACACCAGAGTCAAGAGGCGGCCATGGTGAAAATCGGGGCTCGAAGGTGCTAAGTTTCGGGCATGCGTCCCTATCGCGCTCATTTCCGCTGTATCACCGGCTGCTCTGGCGAGCACCAGCTCGACGAGGTCATCTACCGCTGCCCAAAGTGCGGCAACTTGCTGGAAGTCGTCCACGACATGGAGGCCCTCCAGCAACGCAGCGCCGCGGAGTGGAAGAAGTTGTTCGAGGACCGCTACATGCGCACCGATTGGCCGCACGGCTCGGGGGTATGGGGCAAGCGTGAGTGGGTTCACCCGCATATCCGCAACGAAAACGTGGTGTCGATGTACGAGGGCGGCAGCAACCTACTCTGGGCCCAGCGCTACGGCGCCAAGCTGGGTGTCGAAGATCTCTGGGTCAAGCTGTGTGGCAACTCCCACACCGGGTCGTTCAAGGATCTGGGTATGACCGTGCTCATGTCCGCGGTCAAGCAGATGATCGCGGACGGCAAGCCGATCTCCGCGGTGGCTTGCGCGTCGACCGGTGATACCTCGGCGGCGCTTGCTGCCTATGCCGCGGCCGCCGGCATTCGCGCCATGGTTCTGCTTCCGCGGGGCAAGATCTCGACTGCCCAGCTCGTGCAGCCGCTGGCCAATGGCGCCACCGTGCTGGCCCTGGAAGGCAACTTCGATGACTGCATGAAGGTCGTGCAGCGCCTGGCCGACGAGGAGGGCGTGTACCTGGCCAACAGCATGAATTCACTGCGCGTCGAAGGGCAGAAGACCGTGGGCATCGAAATCGTGCAGCAGTTCGATTGGCGCGTGCCCGACTGGATCATCATCCCTGGTGGCAATCTGGGCAACGTCAGCGCTCTCGGCGCCGGGCTCAAGATGATGCGCGGGCTCGGCCTCATCGACAAACTGCCGCGCATCTGCGTGGCCCAGGTGGAGGCAGCCAATCCGCTCTATCTCGCCTACAAGAAGGGATTCGACAAGTTCGAGCCCATGGTCCCCAAGACCACCCTGGCCTCGGCCATTCAGATCGGCAACCCGGTGAGCGTGCAAAAGGCCATTCGGACGCTGCAGGAATTCGATGGCGTGGTCGAACAGGCCAACGAGACCGAGCTGGCGGACGCCGTGGCGCGCGCAGATGCCACCGGTATGTTCTGTTGCCCGCACACCGGTGTGGCGCTGGGCGCGCTAGAGAAGCTGGTGGCCGCGGGCACAATCCGAAGATCCGACACCGTGGTCGTGATCAGTACCGCCAATGGACTCAAGTTCACCGACTTCAAGGTCGGCTACCACTCGGGCAAGTTGCCCGGCGTTCCGGTGTGCCAGTACGCCAATCAGCCGGTCGAAGTGCCGAACGACTATCGCAAGGTTCGCGATACGGTTCGGCGACTGCTGGGGGCGTAGGGGCAGGCAGCAGGGTCGGCGACGGTGACGGTGACGGCGGACGAGGGGCCACGGGCAATGAGGCAATCCTGACGGCCGACCGCAGGCCAAGATCGCCGCTGGTGAATCACCAAGACCCGCAAGAGTTGCGCGGTTTGTCTGCCGCCTTACGTCATCGACTACCCTTAGTTGAGCCGTCCGCTGCGTTCACCGGCACCTACACCACGGGCAGCTGCTCGGCGTGCCCTGTCGCTGTGGGTTGAGCACGAATTCGCTAGCCGAGGTGGTCTGCCACCTCTGGAGGAGAAGCATGAACATCATTCCGAAGATTCATCCCGCGGTCCTGGTGCTCCTGGTAGCCTTGGTGTTTGGTTGCTCGGGAGGCGCCTCGCCAGCCGTCCGCTACGATGCGAGCATTCAACCAGGGGGAGCTGGTGCTTCAGGCACGACCGGCGTCGCTGGCACAACCGGCGCAGCCGGACAGAGCGCTGCCGGCGGCTCGCCAGCCGGAGCAGCAGGTGGCGGCTCCATTTCACCGGGCGGCGTTCCCGCAGGAGGCGCGGGTACCACCGCAGCTGCCGGTACCACCGTTGTCGACGGCACCACCAAGACAGGTGGCACGACCGTTCTCGGCGGCACCACCGTTGAAGGCGGAATCACCGCTGCCGGCGGCACCACCAAGACAGGCGGGACCACGGTTGAAGGCGGGAGCACCGCTGCCGGCGGCACCACCAAGACAGGCGGGACCACGGTTGAAGGCGGGAGCAGTGCGGCCGGCGGAACAACAGTTGTCGGCGGCACCACTGTTGAGGGCGGAACCACCGCTAGCGCCGGCACCACAAAGACCGGTGGCACGACCGTTTCCGGCGGAACTACCGCTACCGGCGGCACCAGCAAGACAGGCGGGACGACCTCCACCGGCGGCACCACTGTCATCGGTGGCACCACCGTCGCTGGCGGAAGCACGGGTGCCGGCGGAACCACGGCCACAGGCGGAACTGCAACGACCGGCTGGGCGACAATACACAACGACTTCTTTTGGTACGACACCGACGGCAACCTGATCAACGTGCGCAGCGGAGCCCTTCGCAAGTTTGGTGACACCTACTACTGGTACGGCGGAGCCCCCAACGATCACAACCAAACCTGCTATTCCTCGACCGATCTTGTCCACTGGACCTACAAGGGCATCGTGCTCACCACAACTGGCGACGCCAACAGAATGGACATTCTGTACAACGCCACGACAAAACAATACGTAATCTTCCTGAAGTACATTGGAAATGGTGCCTATTTTGGCATAGCCACCGGTTCGACGCCTGACGGACAATTCACGTTCAAGAGCCAGACCCTCGTGGATGGCTACGTCATTGGGGACATGTCGGTATTCCAGGACGACGACGACACAGCATATCTCGCCTATGTCTGGTGGGGTACTGGCACCAACAAGGCACACGGCATCTACCGACTGTCGGCGGACTACTTGACCCTGGACACGCGAATGTATCTGTGGAACGAGGGCAGTCGCGAAGCCCCCCACATGTTCAAGCGCAACGGCGTCTACTACTATGGGGTTTCCGAAACCAACGGGATCCAGCCATCCCCCACCCGTTACTACACGGCAACCGTCCTGACCGGCCCTTGGTCCGCTGAAACCATGGTTACTACGCCCGGCTCGACCACCACCTACGAAACCCAGTGCGATTTCGTTTTCCCGTTTACGGGTCCGCAAGGGACTGTCTACATGTTGGACGCCGATCGTTGGATACCAACCGCAGGTTTTCAAGGCGACTACCTGTGGCTGCCTTTTGAATTCGGCACCGGGCTTATCCCAGAGATGGACTATTACCAGGATTGGGATCTAAACGCGGGCGCCGGCACGTGGAGGGCCTTTGATCGAACTTCCCGCGACCTGGCTCTCGGCAAGACCGCAACCGCGTCCTCGGCGAGCGGTGCCAACGTCGCGGCCGGCGTAACCAAGGCCACCACCTATCAGACCTACACGGCAACACGATGGGAGAGCGCGGCCAGTGACCCGCAATGGATCATGGTGGACCTTGGCTCTGCCATGGCAATCGATCGGGTCATTCTTAAATGGTACACGGATTATGCCAAATCATTCAAAATCCAGGTATCGACCGATTCCACAACCTGGACCGACGTGTACACCACGACTACAGGCGCATCCTACTCGGTGACTGACGTCACCTTTGCCACGACCACCGCCCGCTACGTGCGAATGAATGGCACACAGAGGGGCAATGCAAACGGATACTCATTGTTTGCTTTCATGGTTCTCAATGACCCTTGAGCCTGTCGTCCATCACCGAAGCGCCATTCTCTTAAAGCCCGTAGTCACTATGTAACCGAAGACGCCATGCACCACTTGAGCCGTTCGCCACTTTGGGGGAAGCCATGAACACGATGTCGAAGACATGTCCTCTTGTCCTCGTCCTGCTGGTCGCCACGGCCGTCGCCTGCTCGGGAGGAGGTTCGTCGGCCGCCCACAGCCAAGCGGGCATTCAAGCAGCCGGAGCCGGCACTTCAGGCAGCACGCCCGGCCTCGCTGGCACGACCGGCGCGGCCGGGCAAGGCGCGAATGGTGGCGCTTCGGGTGGCTTGCCAGCCGGAGCTGCTGGCGGCGGCTCAATTACCACCGGTGGTATTCCTGCTGCGGGCGCTGGCGCCACCGCTCCCGGCGGTAGCGCGGTTGAAGCCGGCGCCACCGCTCCCGGCGGAACGACCGTCATGGGCGGCACCACCGTCATGGGCGGCACCACCAGAACAGGCGGCTCCACTGCTGCTGGCGGCACTACCTCGCGCGGTGGCTCGGCCGTGGCTGGCGGCATCACTGCTGCTGGCGGCACCGCGCGAACAGGCGGCTTTACCGTTGCTGGCGGGACAACCGCCGCTGGCGGGATTACCGCCTCCGGTGGAGCCCCCAGTGATGGAGGCGTAGCTGCGACAGGCTGGGTGACCATACACAACGACTTCTTTTGGTACGACAGCACCGGATTGTTGATCCAGGTGCGCAGTGGGGCCCTACGCCAATTCAATGGCATCTACTACTGGTTCGGCAGCCAGCCGGGCGGGATCGACCAGACTTGCTACGCCTCTACCGACTTGCTCCATTGGACCTACAAAGGCGTTCCGCTGGTCACGGCCAAACTGTGCGACAGAATGGACGTGCTGTACAACGACACGACCAAACAATATGTCATGTTCTTGAAATACGATGGAGACAAGGCGTCTTTTGGAACAGCCACTGCTTCAGCCCCCGAAGGGCCATATACGTTCTTGGGCAATGTTCTCGTAGACAACAACTACATCGGCGACATGTCGATGTACAAGGATGACGACGGGACGGCGTATCTGGCCTATGTCTGGGACCAAACCGGCCCCAATCGACAGCATGGCATATACCGGATGTCGGCGGACTACCTGACTCTGGATACTCGAATGTACCTGTTCGACGTACCTAGTCGTGAGGCTCCGCACATTTTCAAACGCAACGGCACCTACTACTACGGGGTTTCCGAGACCAACGGGGTTCAGCCATCACCCACCCGTTACTACACGGCGACCAACTTGACTGGCCCTTGGTCTGCTGCCACGATGCTCGTCACGCCCGGTTCGTCCACGACCTACGAAACGCAGTGCGATTTCGTATTCCCGTTTACGGGTCCGCAAGGGACCGTCTACATGTTGGACGCCGATCGTTGGATACCAACGGGTGGATTTCAGGGCGACTACCTCTGGCTGCCCTACACTTTCGACACGGCTGGCAATCCAACGGCGAATTACTACCAGGATTGGGACTTGAACGTGGCCGCCGGCGCGTGGAGGGAATTTGATCGGACCACGCGCGACCTGGCTCTCGGCAAGACAGTGACTGCCTCGTCAACCAACGGCGCGAACGCCGCCTCGAACGTAACCAAGGCCACGACCTATCAGGATTACACGGCCTCGCGATGGGAGAGCGCGGCCTCCGATCCGCAAACGATCATGGTGGACCTCGGCTCTGCCATGGCGATCAATCGGGTTGTTCTCAAGTGGTACTCGAACTACGGCAAGTCGTTCAAGATTCAGGTGTCAACCGATTCCACGACCTGGACCGATGTCTTCAGCACCACCGTCGGGGCATCGTACTCTGTCACCGATGAGAAGTTTGCCACGACCACGGCGCGCTATGTGCGAATGAATGGCACACAGAGAGGCAATGCCAACGGATATTCATTGTTTGCCTTCATGGTTCTGAGCGACCCGTAAGCCGCCGGCGCGACGGCAAGGAAGAAGGACGAGTGGAGCACGGGTGTACCCGTACGATGGTCGCGGGTGGCACAATCCGGACTTTCCTGCTTGAGAGCCCTGGCCGTCCATGTCCCCCCTTGCCTCTGTCGTGATATTTCTCCTGGCAATCGCAGGGGACGGCGCGTCTGGCGCCCTGCCTCAGTCGGAACCCCAGGGACCATAGGACGAACAAGCTGGATCTTCTCCCGGATCATCTCCCTGCCGCATTTCGTCTGGACTTGTCCGAGTACAGAGACTACGTAAACTGGTCCCTATATCCGGCGAAGGAACTCCTCATCCTAGCACTACTGATTGAAATTCTCCCGTCGCCATCGCTGCTGCGGGCCCTGTCCGCTTTCTCGCTCCTCAGTCAGATATGTCGAGTATCTTCCCTCGTCGCTCGTCGCGGCCAGGGCTCCTCGCGACGCGCCGGCTCGGTCCGAATTTCAATCAGTAGTGCTAGAGTCGTCGCGTTCTTGTGCAAACGGCGGGGATTCTGTCCCAGGTCAACGATGGGCGGCGGTCGACCGAGGTAGCAGCAGCGGCCGAGCCGGACAAAGTAGCCTAGCCTTTATCCATGCTTCAGTGCGCCACGTGCCCCCATGGCGACAGAACAGCCATCGAACCCTCAGAATTCTGAGGGTACCCGTCCAAGATCTGGCGTGCTCCCCGGTTGAGGGACAGACTCGAACTTGGCCTCGAACTTGCTGATACCCTGACCAATTGATCCGGAGGCAGCCATGACTCGTTCGATTCCAGTCAGGACCAGTTGTTGTATTTCTTTCGCCTTTTCCTTCGTTGCGCTCGCAGGCTGTGGTTCAGGAAGTGTCCTTGGAAGCGGAGGAGTGGTGGACGGTGGTGGAGCAACCGGCGGGAGCACGGGTAGCGGCGGCAATGGTTCCGGTGGAAATGGCAGCGGTAAGGTTCCCCTCCAACACCGGAGCACGTCTGCGTCCTGCCCCTCGCAGCGCGGTCCTCGACCGTCTTGCGTCACCACCAGTTGCGCTTCGACGTGCTCCTCCGACTCCCAGTGCATAGACGGAGTGAACGGCCGCTGCTTCCCCTGGGAAGGCCTGGTCGGGCCGGGCGGATGTTCGTACGATGAGTGCTTCAGCGACTCGAATTGTGGAGCGAGGACGCCCTGCCTTTGCCGTAGCTCGTCCACGGACAACAGCGCGAATATGTGTGACGTTGGAGGTAATTGCGCCGTGGACTCGGATTGCGGCCCAGGCGGATATTGCTCTCCCTCGATGGAGACCTGCTACTCCACAAATCCCGAAGCCGTGGTCGAGGGCAGGAACTATGGCGGTCCGAACCCCTACTATTGCCATACGGCATCGGACCTCTGCATCAACGATTCGGACTGCGCTTCGCTCGACTCGGGGACAGCCACCACGTCTTCCTGTCCAACATACACACCCTGCGCTTATAACGCGCAGGACAACCGCTGGGAGTGCACCCAGCTCGTTTGCTGCCTTCCGTGACCTGCGGAAGTCCAGCATGGCGGATGCTGAGCCTGTTTCAACCCCGTTGTCCTTCACCCAGCTGCGGCTCGATAGCGCCGCACCGACGTTGAAGCTGGTGACACCACGGCGGTGACCCGGATCTGTCGGCAGGCAGGACACCGCCTACTGCTCCACCGGCGTTTTGCGGCAGGAAGCGGACGTGAGATCGACTACATTCGCGCGTCCCCGACAGACGCCGGCTCTGGCGAGGCGCCGCGGGAACCAAATGAGCTGCCTTGGTCAGCTCGGCGGAGCGGTGGCGCTGGCCTCGGCGCACTTGACGCCGGCGAAACGATGCAACCACCAGGTTCCCGCAGGGAAGATTGCCTCGCGGCCAGCCAGGTGGTCAGCCCGGGCGTCGCGGTAGCGGTCGATGAAGACCTGATTGCGCTGCAGGGCCTCGGTTCTCGCCCAGGTATTCTTGCATGCCACGCGCGGCGAGAGCCCGCGACGAGGCTCTCGGGTACCTGGACGTGCATTCCAATGCTGGCTGAGCACGCCCCTGCGGCCGAGGAGCTTTTTGCCTTTCTCGCGGCGCTCCGCAGCGGCTTTCTCCTCGGCCTCGGCAACCTTGTCGCGCAGGAGCTTCGAGTATTCGACATGGCTCAGATGCTCGAAGCCAGGCGCACGACGGAAGTGCATGTCGATGACGTCGGGTAGGTCGCCGTTTTCAGGGTCGAAGAAGCGGATCGGCTTGGTTGCGGTCAGAGGCAGGTTGTGGTCGATGGCGGTCAGTGATTCCACGCCCGGCCAGTGATGAACCCTTTCAACCAGATGGCCCATGACAGGGTTGGTGATGGCGTACACCATGCGTTTGAGGACATCCTCGGGTTTGACCAGCTCGACCACCGAGGTCTGCTCGCTGGCCCAGAACGCCTCCCACCGACCGCGAAGGGCATTTGGGTGCTTGGCGTACAGCTTGTGGAAGTGTTCGAGGAACTGGGGCAGCCGGCCGTGGTTGTCGACGACAACTGCGTGGTAGTGGTTTGACATTGTGACTGTCCTGCTCAAGGCTCCTGATGTTGAACCTTCACCACCTCTGTCAGCTCCTCAACAATCTCAACAGCCATCAGAACCAGCCACCGAACCCCATGCGAAACTCCGGCGAACGATAACCCGGGACCTTGGACCGATATAGGCAGTCCGGATATGGCGAACAGTCGTCGTCGGTAATCAACTGGTCGTTGAACTTTCCTCCAGTCAGGCCAATCGTATATCCGGCGGACAGAAAGAAGACGAAATGCCCGGCAGTTCTCACCTCCAACCCAGCCACATCCAGATTGAGCCACAGCGAAGGATCCGGCGCTCGATTGGAACCGGTCGCACGGGAGATGCCCACGCCAGAGACGAAGCGCACCGTCGATGCTGAACCTCCAAGAGCCAGCTTCTGCATTAGCGAATACTGCTTCCCAGTAATGCCAGTGCCAATGCCGACTTCCGTACTCGTGAACGGAACCGGCGACAATGCGTACGTGAAACCGAAGTACCCGACCGCTGAACCCAAACCGACGTTCAGCGCAAGGACGCTCCGCCAGCTGTCCCATCCGTGAGCAATCGGGTCTGGCAACGGTGGCGGTGAGGCCGGCTCGTGCCGCCCTGTCCATCTGTCCACGGGAGCACTCTGCGCGTTTGCATAGGCGCCGGCCGGAAGCGTGAATGCCACCAAGAGGAGAGCTTTGAGTCGCGAGCTGCGCATAGTGCCGTGAACAGCAAGACAGATGCCAAAGTCGAGGTCCCTGCGGCGAGCAGTAGCATGGCCGAAACACCCCTGCGCCCAGCGCAAGCCATTCTGGCCGACTATGCCAACGCCATCGGCGGCAAAGAGGCGTGGAAACGCCTGCGCAGCGTGCACGTCAAACGCGCGCTAACCGTGGCCGGACAAGGGGCCACTGGCAACGAAGAACACTGGGCCACGGCCGACGGAAAGAACCTGAGTGTGTCAACCCTGCGCGACGTGGGCACCTTTCGCCAAGCAACGATGGCCGCGCGGCCTGGTCGCAGGATCCCGTGTTCGGGCTGCGCAAGCTGGAAGGCGCCGAGCAAGAAGAAGCGCGCATCAACGGGGCCTGGAACACGACACTCCAATCGACCAGCATTCCCGGGTCGATTCTGGCGTCCCCGGCCGATGCAACTTTCACCAACGGTGTTCTCGATGGAACCGTGGTGGTGAGATCAGCGGCTCTCAACCTCCAGCTCAACTGGCACCCATACCAGGTTTCATCCAGTACGGGACGCCTCCTCCTCGCTGGAACCTGGTCCTGTTCCAGCGACACGGCAGTGGCCATCAGCGACACGGGACAGACATACGCCCCGGCCATCAAGGCGGAAGCGGGCTTTCTCGACATCCCTCTCGATAACTACACGGCGGAAGGCCAGAGCCGTTTTTGCGACAGCGGCTCGCATTCAGGCGATGATGGCTGGCTCATGCGACATTCATCCTTGGTGCTGCGCGCACTTCTGCTGCTGGCCCTGGCCGCGGCCTTGTTGCGCCTGGCGATCCTGGGGTTGGGATTCGCCCGCTACAACCTGCAGGTGGATTTCTCGGCCTACTACACTGCGGGCGAGGCCGCGCTGGCCGGACTGTCGCCCTATGTGAATCAGGCGGGCCAAGAGCCCGCGATCTGGGACGGACTGTGTTTCACCACCTTCTCCCGTTTTCTCTACCCGCCGCCGGCGCTGCTGCCATTTTTGGGGCTGGCCCTGCTTCCCTTCGCGGCGGCCAAGCTGCTGTGGACCGCGCTGCTGCTGGTTCTCGCGGCCGCTGCTCTGCTCCTGGGCGCGCGCCTGGCCGGCATCCCCTGGCGCAGCCGCAGCCTGACCCTGGTCGGCCTGGGGCTCGCCGTGAGCTGGCCTTTGCTGCTCACGCTGGAACGGGGACAGATTGATCTTCTGACCCTGACTGTGCTCCTCTGCGCGCTGTGGGCCGGCCGCGGCCGGACCCGCGGAAACGCTGTCCTGGCCGGAATCCTGTGGGCCGTGGCCATCATCTTCAAACCCCATAGTCTGCTGGCCCTTCCCTTTCTGTTGTTGCGCCGTCAGTGGCTGATCGCGGCCGGTGCAGGTGCAGCCCTGGCCTTGGCGTTCGGTTTGTCCGGCCTGCTGGCACCGGCCGTCACCCACGAATACCGGACCACAGTGGCGCCCCGGCTGGCCCGCCACGGCGACGACCCGCCCAAGTCCGATCTCTTGCCCCGCGAAACCATGCGCGCGGTGTTGGCCGGATTGCCGCCCCAGATCGCCAGCAAACAAGAACACCTCTACCGCCGCTTCGGCCTGGAATTCGACGAGCGCGGATCACTGGTCTGGGCCGTGGGCGGCGAGGCGCCAGCCCGTCCAGGCACCCTGTCGCTGATCCTTTGGGCGGCCTTGTCGGGACTGGTCCTGGCCTGCCGCCGGCCCCGGAAAGACGAACCTACTCGGGTGGGGAGTCGGCGAGCTCTGCTCGCCGCGAACGATCGCGGGAGGGCTTGGCGAGGCCGAGCGAAGCGAGCCAGGGGTGGTGGCAGGTGCGGGGCCGAAGGGCGGAGCGAACCCTTCGAGGGTTCTCATGTCAGTCAGTATTCCGTCGAGGATCTGGCCTGGTGGCAAGTGGGGTTGTGCGTGGTCCTGCTCTCGGCACCGCTGACCTGGGCCATGAACCTGGTTTGGCTGGTGCCCGCCGGGTTCGTCATCGCCGCCCGCCAGGCGCGCTGGAATCAGCAGGCGCCCGGCTGGTTGGCGACGACCTCGCAGGTCATGGGCGTCGTCGGCCTGGCCCTGGCGGCTGTGCCTGACCGCTTCGCCTGGCCCTGGCCAGCCCCTCTCGTCGGACTGTCGCCGTACAAATATGTGCTCGGCGCCGCACTTTGCGCCCTGGCCATGGTGGCGGGATCGTGGGTCGACCGTGGGCTGCCCGAGGTAGACTGAGGGTCGAGATCTTCCTTGCCCGAGTCACGCTTGCCATCGCCTCCCGCTGCGGCCCCGTGCGAATCGCCGCCGGGCTTTTCGCGCAAGGGGTTGGCTGTGCTGGCTGCTCTCGGCTCTCTGCTCGCCTGCGTTCTCCATCTGCCACCGGGACGTCTGCTGTCGAGTGCAGATTGGACGCGCTTCCATGTCTTCAATCGTGAGTACCTCTACGGTGCCTTGCGGGCCGGGCACCTGCCCCTGTGGAACCCGCACGTGGGACTCGGCCGGCCCTTTTTGGCCGACGTGGAGACGGCGTTCTTCTATCCCCCTCACTTGATCAACCTGGCGCTGACCCCGGACCTGGCTCTGGCGGTCTTGCTGGTCTTGCACACCGGCCTTCTGTGCATGGGCATGGCGCTCGTGGCTTCTGCCCTCGGTATGCGGCGAAACGCGGCCGCAGCGGTGGCGCTGGCCTTTGTGGCGTGTGGCGCGGTGTCGGCGCCGCTTGCCGCTGGACAGGTTCTGTGGTTCCAGGGCATTGCGTACCTGCCCCTGGTTCTCTGGCTGGCCGTGCGGCTGCAAGACCAGCCTTGCCTGCGCCGGGCGGGCGGTCTGGCCCTGCTCTTGGCCCTACAGCTGCTTGGCACCCATCCCCAGCTCTTCTGGATGCAGGCGGTGGGCGTGACTTTCTTCCTAACTGTGCGCGGCTGGCCACAGTCGCGGCAGGCCTGGCGAGGCTGGCTCGTACCAATCGGGATCTGGTTGGCCGCGCATGCCTGGGCCCTATTGCTGGCCGCGGTTCAGTATTTGCCTTTCTTTGAACTGGTCACGCAAGGCAATCGACAAGCGCCCAGTCTGGCATTGGCCGGCGCTTGGTCCTTGGGTTCGCCCGGACTGGCCTCGCTGCTGTTTCCTGTGCCCGTGGGCAATTGGAGCGACCATCTCTTCTCGGGCAGCGCGGTGCTGGCCCTGGGCGTGGGTGGGATGCTGCTGCGGCGTGAGCACAACGCCCGCGCCCTCACTGCCCTGGCGCTTTTCGCCACTGTGCTGGCCCTGGGTCCGGCCACGCCGCTGTTTGCGCCCGCGTTTCATCTACTGCCGGGACTGTCGCTCTTCCGTGCCCATGGCCGCTTCGGACTTCTGACTGTGTTTGCGCTCTTTCTGCTCGCCGGTCTGCTGCTTGACCAAACCCAGACCGCGCGACGCGGGCGCATCCTGGTGCTGGTCGTCTCGTGCCTGGCGGCTTTGCTGGCGCTGGCTTACCCGGCCGCCCGCCAGGTAATGAATCCACTGGCCCGGGTTGCGCCGCCCCTGGCTCTCGGCCTGCTTTGCTTCCTGTGGCTCGACCGCCAGCACCTAGGCCCTATTCACCGAATGGTCTTCGCGATTGCCCTGGCTGGCCTGACCCTGTTTCAGCTGGGCCTCGGCGCCCTCGTTGGCTACCGGACGCTGGTCACGCAGCAGGAATACCCGGCCGAGCGTCCGGTCGCCAACGTTTTGGCCGGCCAGGGCCTTTTGCAGGACGGGCAGCCCCCGCCGCGCGTGTCGCTCCCCTATCCCTTTGCCAGAGAAAACGCTGGCATGCGCTTCGGGTGGAGCACCTTCTCGGGCTACAGCGGGCTGTGGCTGGAGCGGACTTGGAGCTACATTCACCAGGCAGCGGGGCTGCAGGTGCCTGCCAGCGCGGTGGCTTTCCCGGCAGCCAACGTATATCGCGGGCCGTTTCCGCTGCCCGACACTTCGCTGGTTCTGGGCCTGGATCCCCAAACCAAGCGACTAGCCCAGGCCACGACTGTGGCCCCGCGTGCGCAAGTGCTGGGGGCCGCGCTGGTCGCCGCAGGTCTTGAGCAGGTGCTGCAGAGCCTCGGGCACGGTCCTGATTTGCGCCGGGTTGCGCTGCTGGAAGAAAGTATTCCGTCGCTGCCAATGCGCGCGGCACCGGAATTCCAGGGCAGCGCGCAGATTCTTCATTTCGCGCCCGAGACGATCAGCGTGAAGGTTGCAGCCACCCACCCCGGCCTGTTGGTTCTGGGCGAGGCCTACTACCCGGGCTGGACCGCCGAGGTCGGCGGACAAGAGCTTCCTTCCCTGCCCGCCAACGCCTGGATGCGAGCCGTGCCCATTCCCGCCGGCCAACAGGTGGTGACGTTTCGCTATCACTCCCCCTGGCTTGTGCCAGGGGCGCTTCTCTCCCTTCTGTCTTTGGCCCTCGCCCTGTTGGCTCTGCGCCGGCCTGACTGAACTTTCTCGTTACGGTCAGCAACGACGCCGCGGGTGGGGTGAGCGCGATCAAGTTCCAATCGGGGCCTACACGTGGTCAATGCCATCCCCGGACATCGCCGGATCCTCGGCGCACGAACAGGCCAACTCAGGAAACTGAGCGCGCGAAGCGTGTTGGACGTCTGACAGACCGCTTGCGGCGGCAAAGAAAGCCCCTACACGGATTGTCGTGCGCGCAGCCAAAGAGTTGCCTGCTGCCGGGCTCCGAATTCCAGGAGAAACCCCGAGAAACCCCAGCCGTCGTTGCGCAGATGACCGATCTCCCGTAGATTTCCGGCACTTGCCCGCCGGAGCTTCCAAATGCAGATCGCACTCTTCGACACCACTCTTCGGGACGGAACCCAGAGCGAGGGCCTTTCCCTCTCGGTCGAGGACAAGATCAAGATTGCCCGGCTGCTCGACGGGTTCGGGGTGCGCTACATCGAAGGCGGCTATCCGGGGGCCAACCCCAAGGATGAGGAGTTCTTTCGCCGCGCCTCTGAGCTGAAATTGAAGCAGGCCCGGCTGACCGCCTTTGGCAGCACACGCCGCACGGGCAGCAGGGCCGCGGCCGACGCCAACCTGCAGGCCCTGGTCAAGGCGGGCACGCCCGCGGTTGCCATCTTCGGCAAGACGTGGCTGCTGCATGTGACCGACGTGCTCAAGACCACGCCGGAAGATAATCTGGCCATGATTGCCGACAGCGTGTCGTTTCTGAAACAGCACGGCCACGAGGTGATCTTCGACGCCGAGCACTTCTTCGACGGCTTTCGCGCCGATCGCAGCTACGCCTTGGCCGCTGTGCACGCTGCCGCCCAGGCGGGCGCCGACTGGATCGCCTTCTGCGATACCAATGGCGGGAACCTGCCCTCAACCGTAGCCGAGATCGTCCGCGAGGCGAAGAAGGTACTGACCGTGCCCCTGGGGATTCACGCCCACAACGACAGCGACCTGGCGGTGGCCAACTCATTGGCGGCTGTGGAGGCCGGTTGCACCATGGTGCAAGGCACACTCAACGGCTGGGGCGAGCGCTGCGGAAACGCCAACCTCATGTCCGTGATCCCGGCCTTGCAGCTGAAGATGGGCCTAGACTGCATCCCCGAGGAGAGTATGGAGCGGCTCACCGAGGTTTCGCGCACGGCCAGCGAGATTGCCAACCTGCGCCCGCGCGCGCATGCGCCCTACGTGGGCGCCTCGGCCTTTGCGCACAAGGCGGGTGCTCATGTCGCCGCGGTGGCCAGGTCGCCCGTGACCTTCGAGCACATTCCGCCCGAGACGGTGGGCAACAGCCGTCGCATCGTCGTGTCCGAGCTTTCCGGGCGCGGGAACATTCGCGCGCGCGCTGCCGAACTGGGCGTCGAATTGCGCGGCAACGAGACCGACCTGGTCGCGCGCATCAAGGAACTGGAAAACCAGGGCTACCAGTTCGAGGCGGCCGATGGTTCGTTCGAGCTGATGCTGCGGCGGACTCAGCCGGGCTACAGCGAGCCGTTCGAGGTCCTCGACGTGGTGGTGATCTCTCAGCGCCGCAGCAGCAGCGACATGTTTGTGGAGGCCACGGTCAAGATCAAGGTGGGTGACGAGATTTCGCATGTGGTGGCCGAAGGCTCGGGGCCGGTCGACGCCATGGATCATGCTTTCCACAAGGCGCTCGACCAGCATTTCCCTGTCCTGCGCCAGATCCATCTGTGCGACTTCAAAGTCCGCATTCTCGATCCCGAATCTGCCACCGCGGCCATAACCCGGGTGCTGGTCGAATCCAGCCTCGGGGCTGAGCGCTGGAGCACCATCGGTGTCTCGCAGAACATTATCGAGGCGAGCTGCGAGGCGCTGAAAGACGCCCTCGAACTGCCGCTGGTCCGTGCGGCCAAGGCCTGACTCATCGTCATTGATATCGCGAGGCCCACGGCGGTACTCTCGTCATCCACATGGCACGTTATTGGGGTTTGCCTTGTCCCAAGCTTGGCCGCTGGGGTGTCACATTC